>Ga0335079_10000083_pt1 | contig 108618 bp, 100 predicted proteins | sample Lox_Sample_33_FD_206719 | JGI IMG/M metagenome (GOLD analysis project Ga0335079, IMG submission 206719) | Soil microbial communities from Loxahatchee National Wildlife Refuge, Florida, United States - Lox_Sample_3.3 | ecosystem: Environmental > Terrestrial > Soil > Wetlands | place: USA... | reverse complement strand
CGGCAAGAATACATGCCTGATCAACCCGCGTCACGGATCGTATTTTGTACTTGCAGAAATCCTGCTCGGCATCGAACTTGAACCCGACCCGCCCTTTGAAACCGATCAATGCGGAAGCTGCACGCGCTGCATCGAGGCCTGCCCGACCCATTGCATCCTGCCGGACCGAACGATCGATGCGCGGCATTGCATTTCATATCTAACCATTGAGCTAAAACAGGATATTCCTCCCGAATGGAGGCCTTCGATCGGCAATTGGATCTTTGGATGCGATATTTGTCAAATGGTCTGCCCGTGGAATCGCTTTGCCGCCCCCGATGGCGATTCGAATCTTGTGGCGCGCAGTGGTGTTCCGCGCCCAAATCTGATTCGCGAATTGGAATTGACATCCGAGGAATTCAATCACAAATTCCGGGGTAATGCGGTCATACGGGCCAAGCCTCGAGGCTACCTCCGAAATGTCGCTGTGGCGTTGGGTAACTCCAAAGATCGGGCCGCTCGGGCGGCGCTGAAGAGGGCCACTAAAAATCCCGAGTCGATCGTACGCGAACATGCGGCCTGGGCACTGGAGCAAATAGACAGCCGTCAGGATCAATGAGAGGCCATGGAAAAATTACTCATTGCCACAAACAACAAAGATAAAGTGAAAGAAATCCAGGATCTGCTGAGGGATATCCACCTCAAGTTGGTCACTGCCAACGAGGCAGGCATTGATCTTCACGTAGAGGAAGATGGCAACACGTATTCTGAAAACGCCCAAAAAAAGGCTCTCGCATTCGCGCATGCCAGCATGCTGGTCTCCCTGGCTGACGATTCAGGTCTCGAAGTGGAGGCGCTCAATGGTGCGCCCGGCCTTTATTCCAACCGCTATGTATCCACGCCGGGTGCTACGGATCGCGATCGACGCGCCTATCTGTTGAACAATCTAAGAGAAAAACCGCGTCCGTGGACCGCGGCCTTTCACGCCACGATTGCCATTGCCATCCCAAACCATCCATTGGTTCATTTTGCGACCGGCGAATGCAAAGGCGAGATCATTCCCGAGGAACGCGGCACCGGCGGGTTTGGATATGATCCAATATTCTTGATCCCGGAGACAAATCGCACGATGGCCGAATTGAGCATGGAGGAAAAAAACCGGCTGAGCCATCGTGCTCGAGCGATCCTGAATGCCAAGCCAATTCTTAAAGAAATATTCAGTTTAGGGAATTGAGAAAATCCGCAAGGAGCCCGGAGATGAGATCGGGCTGTTCGAGCATGACCATATGACCTGCATCGGGAACAACTTCCAAGCGCGCTCCGGCAATATGGTCACGCAAAAACTCCGAATTCCGCACGGGCGTCATCTGATCGTCGGATCCGCAAACGATCAGGACAGATTGGGAAATCCTTGAAAGTTGATCCGTCACATCGAACGCATCGCACGCCAACAAGTCGCCGTAAAGAACCGTCGGACGCATTCCCATCATGCGCTGCGTCGACAATTCCTTCATTCGAGCGGATTGCCGCGAGAAGGAAGCCTCGTTGATCATTCGCACCGCGCTTTCAAATGTGGACGGATTGGAGGCCGCATGTAAAAGGGCGGGCGAAACACGCAGGCGCGCTCCGCTGCCGACCAAGCCCAGAGCAATCACCCGATCCGGAAAGTGGATCGCCGCGGAAAGCACCGCGGCGCTTCCCATGGAATGTCCTACGAGAACCGCAGAATAAATTCCCAATTCCGACATAAATTCAAGAACATCATGGACGTAATCTTCGACGGCATGATGCCCGATGCCTTCCGATTTGCCGTGCGCAGGCAGGTCCGGCGCCAACATGCGCCGATTCGGGAGGCGACGAAGCTGAGGCGGCCAGGATAAGTGATTGCCGCCCGCGCCATGAATCAAAATGACAGGGGGATGGGAATGATTCTCCGCCTCATGGGAAAAATAATACAGACTTGCGGCGCTGGGCATAACCGAATTTAGTGTGACCGGCCGTGATGCAAGCGGTCAGCCGCTTCCTCTGTGAGAGGAATGTAAACCTGAACCTTGGTACCCTTCCCAATCGTTGACTGAATGTTCAACAAGCCGTTGACCAATTCAGTCCGCTCGCGCAAATTGACCATGCCCAGGCTGGAGCGTTTATCATAGGCCTTATTAACCGCTTCCACATCAAAGCCTACGCCATTATCCTCGATTTCAAGCAAAGTCACTCCGGGTTGAAAGGGTGCCAGCCGCACCCAGATATTGGAGGCACTGGCGTGTTTGCGGGCATTGTTGATGGCTTCCTCGATGATGTAGAAGATCACGCCCTGCTTTCCCATTTCCATTTGCGAGGCAATTTTCTCATCGATGCTGATGGTGACGTTTTGATTATAGGTTTCGCGCATTTTATCGGCCATGGATTTGAGCGCCGCCCCCAGGCCCTGTGATTCGAGGATGAGCGGCCGCAGGGTGAAAAGCATATGACGGATTTCTTTCGTGGTGCGATGGGCCAGCTCTTCGATCTTGGACAATTCATCCACCGCAGACTTCGGGTCTTTTTCGACCAGACGGCGGGCAATGTTGATGCGCATGGCCATCGCCGCCACCGATTGAGTCGGCCCGTCATGCAAGTCACGGGCCAACTTTTTGCGGGCCTCCTCATGCACGTCAATCATGCGTTCCTTTTCCTCGACCAAATCCTGATATAAGCGCGCGTTCTGGATCGCCACGACGGACTGTCGTCCGATCAGGTCTAACATATCGCGGCGATCCGGCGTAAAGTAGGCGGCATCGGGATGCGCAAAGATCATCGCGCCGTACACGTTAAACCCGCTTCGAAGCGGAAAGCAATAAGCGGAGGTGCAGTTACGAAAAGCGATCACATGCCCCAATTCCGCGTCATAGCCAATATCCTTAGAAAAAATCGGTTCGCCCTCCTCAAAGACCTTCTGCAAAATCCCTTCGGCGGCAGGAAACGTCACGCGCATGTCCGCCTGAGTGAAACGCCGAGCCGAGCCGACGCGTAGATGTCCGCCCTTGAACAAAAGAACCGCACTGACCAGCGGGTCGTCGGTTGCTTGATCAGGATCGGGGTTGAGTGCCGCAAACCCGAGGTCCAGAGCCGAATCCAGCACGCGCTTATAGGAGAGCGTGGCGGTCAAGGTGGAGGTCAATTCATAGATGGCGCGCAGGCGTTCGCTCTGAATTGAGTATTTCTTATTTTCCGTCTCAAGCCATTTTTGACGAACCGCGCGCAGGCGGGTCGCCAGTTGCCTGCCAAGGAATCCGAACAATCCGCCCAGGGCCAAATACGCGACTGCCCAGCCAAGCGCCAGCAACGGGAAGCCCTGCACGTAGAGATAAGCATTCGCCATCGAAAGCAAGGCATGAATCACAGCGCTGATCAATGCACCCCAAAACTCAAAATAAATCGCTCCCGTAAGAACAGGCAATAAACCCACCCAGGCCACCGGCCCCGCCAGACCGCCCTGGGCCCAAAAGAGGGTTCCGCTCAGCAGGAGGTCGACCGCAAGGCTGATGTGACGATGATACCGAATGCGAGTGTTGAGACTCGCAAGGACGGTCATCCCCATGTTCCACACCACCAATGCGCCGATGGGCCAGAAAAGCGGCAATATCGTCAATCCGCCGCCCAAAGCCAGCGATACCACACAGCCCAACATCACCGCCCAGCGCAGTGAGATAGCAAACCAGTCCGAGATGTAAGGAGTTTCGTACGTTTGCATAGGCTAATGATAACAAAAGAAGTGAACAGCAAACAAAACCATCATACACTTGTCATACGAATGATCATGGCCCCTTCGTGGCGAATTGTAGTGAAAATGCTGATATCCCAACGAAGATTCCGAGGTTGAGCCAGATGAATGGAGTGGCAAAAGAGTCCTGGGTCATATTATAAAAGATGATTCCCAGCCATGAAAATAGCGCGGCGATCCCCAAATATTGCCAGAGCGCCGTATGCTGTTTCAACGTGGCAATCATATCACCGAGAATGAAAAGTTGGAAAGCCAAAAAGAGAACGAAGCCTATTAAACCGGTTTCCGCCAAAAGACGGACATATAGATTCTTGGCATTCGGATAAAGTGCACTAGTCGGGCTTAGTTGCGAGGCGATTTCCGGCACCATGGTCATGATCCAATCCGGCAGGTTCTGATAAATGTAAAAGCCGTCGGCGCCCAACCCCACCCCGGTCCACGGATGATCACGATAGGCGCCCATCGCACCCCAGATATAGGCGGCACGCGCGCCCGCAGAATTTTGAATCAAGTAATCCTGCACATCGGAGGCCCGCGTATTCCATAATCGCGATATATAGTTCTTGCGGCTGAGGAACAACAACGCGCCAAAGACAGAAACCACCACAGCCATAATCATGATCGCGCGCACCACGACCCCTGCGGCATTACGAAAGCCGGAGATAAACCATTGCCAGGCGGAGCGGATATATTCACCGCCGGTGAACAACAGAGTGAGGATGACGGTCACGCCCGCCGTGGCCAGCCCGCCGCGCGAAAAAGTGGCCAATAACAACATAGCCGCACAGATCAGCAGGATAAGCTCAAACCATTTGAAACGCGTCACATGCAGGCGGCTCAGGAGCGAGGCAAAAAGCCAGGGCAGATAAATCGTGGCAATCTCGCCGGCGAGCCAGGCCGGCTCATAAGCCATTCCCGAGATCCGATTCGTCCGAATCAGCTCGCGCATCGAAAAAGCGAGTTGCAGGTGGGTCACCAGCGGCTTGGGCAGTACATGCAGATAAAAGGTCACCCCCTGGACACCGCTCCATAAAATGTCAAGCACAAAGCCCAATAGCATCCAACGGATGGTGAAGCGCAAGTCACCTTCGGTGCGATTCATCCAAACCGCGCTGAGGAAGAAAGCCAAACCGATGATCAGCGTCGCCCAGGCACGAAGGGCACGCCCCCAATAGGCTTGACCGCGCAGGACCAACGGTCCGAACAGGACCCCAATCACGGTCGCCGCCACAGCAGCCAGGACAAATGCTGCCAGCGGTGTGAACGCAGCAGGCCAGGCGAGACGCGTATGGTCGCGCAGGAACTGAATGAATAAAACGATCAATAACAATGCCAGCGGATAAGCCGAGAGCGGACGGACATAGGTCTCCGCGCCCATGAATGGAAAATACCGAAAACTGGTGACAGGCAGCGTCAACATCACCGCCGCCCATAAGGCACGGGCAATGTTATCGAGACGAAACCAAGGGCGTATCCAAGCGTTCATTGCTGGTCGCGGGACAGAGGGTTTGGATGAAAGAACAGCACGAACAGCGCGCTCAACGCCAAGAACGCGATCGCACCCACGAGCAAATACGTGCTCACGCTGAATAGCCGTTTCGTCGGAATGTTTTGCGTCTGATCCGCGCTGACGGTGATGAACGGTTCCAGTCCGCTCGCGGATGATGCAATCACTTCCGAGCGAACCTGGCTGGCGAACGCTTGGGCCCATGCCGAGGCAAGCGCGGCGGCTTGGGCCGGATCGTTATCATCGGCAAAGAAATGCCAGCCGCCCACGCCCGGCTGACTTAATTGAAGTTTGCCGCTGCGCATCTGATCCACGGTCACGCCGTGGACTTGCGATGCAACCACATTCAGTACCGAGTCAGACCAAGCAATCTCTTCCAGTTTGCGCGTCTCGCGCTCCAGATAATAGAATTGTTCACGGTCAGTGTTCTGCGGCCAGGCCAGTTCCAGGTGGAAATCCACGTTGACCGAAGCGCGCGCCCGATACGGCGGCAGCGCCAGATAATAGAATGCCGTGCCGATCAACGCGCCAATAATCGCCCCCAATAGCCAGAACTTCCAGGCTTTGAGCAAGTGGATGAAATCATCAGAGGATGGAGAAGCAAAAAGGAAATTCATATGGAAAGCTCGGTACGATGGGATTCGGGTATCGTTTCTAATTCATCGTGCTTGTAATTTTTGCCGCAGGCGCAAACTCCAAAGCGGGGCGATCAACTTACGCACGTAGTACTTCGCAACAATCACCGATAAGAAATTTCCGCCGTCACGATAATGAACGCGCAACATCTCCGGCCAGCAACGATCATCTGCACGGATGGTCTTTCCAAATGTGTGCAGTCGAAAATTCGCCCAGGTCTGCGGGATATATTTTACCTGCGAACGCGCCGCCAGCCGAACCCATAAATCATAATCCATTGCGAAGTAAAAGGATGGGTCGAGCGGACCGACCTCACGCCATAAAGCGGAACGAAAGAACGCCGCTTGCTGAGGAATATGCACGTAACCGCGCCTTAACCGAGCCAAGTCGGTTTGCGCGGCGGGAAAGCGTCCGATCATGCGGCTATCTTCATTGATGTAATTCGCATCGCCGTATACCAAGCCGACCTCAGGATGATCCCTCAAAAAATCCACGGCAGACGATACTGCCCCCGGTTCGTACGTATCGTCCGAGTTGATCCACGCCAGGATATCGCCCTTGGCATGGGCGAAGCCTTTGTTGATGGCGTCGGTCTGGCCCTGGTCCGCCTCGCTTGTCCACCACGCCAGTCGACCCAGGTACTTTTTGATAATATCCACGCTTCCGTCGGCCGAACCACCGTCCACAATGATATATTCCAAGCGCGGGTAATTTTGCGAAAGCACCGATTGAATGGTGGCTTCGAGAAAACGCGCCTGATTAAATGACGGCGTGACAACCGATACAAGCGGAAGAGAGGGGTTCAATTCCAATTCACTTCAGGGTAATAAAGATGTGCGACCTCTTCGGTCACCGCGCGGACACGGGCGATCTCATCGGACGTAAGGCGGCGTTTCCAGTTCCCGAGATTGGCGCGGCTATCCAGCCTGACCGCATGCATTTTCTTCCGAGAAACTTCCGTTGGATTCTCGGAACTGCTGGAATTCAGAATCGTCCGCTCGACCTGTGAGGTAAAATCCAGACCCAAGGCTTGATACAAAGCCCGGTAGCCGGAAACCGGATCCAGGGAAAGATCCTCGTGACGGACAATTTGGATGGACGGAATCCGCTGTCGAATCGAATGAACGACGCGGTAGACCAGCGTCCATAAAAGGCTGGCTTGTCCGATGATATCATCTTGTTTCATCGCTTGCATCACTTCGCGATAGGGTTCAAGATGGTCCTGCATCAACAAAGGTTGATTCCATAAATCGCTGAAATCAAAGGGCCAATTGAGCCGTTTAAGGCTGCTGGCAAAACCGGCAGGGTGACGGATCGTGACCACTGCGCGACAATTCAGTCGCTCCACAAACCAAGGCAAAGAAAAAACTGCAAACGGATCCTTAAGCAGCGGGCGCCGATGCATTAACCGGCCGCGCGCGAAAATTCCGAGGTCGCGGCCCATCCGAAACAAATCCTTCGACGAACGAAGCGATTTGATTTCATCGAAGAGGTGATAACGGTATCGCAGAAGTTCGTTGAACGCGGAAAAGTATTCGTACTCATTTTTTTCGGCGATATACAGGTACCAGTACTTTACACAGCAGCGAAGAACGCCGGGGCGATGCCACACGTTCAGCGGCTCACTGATATAAGCCGCCTGCGAATTCGCGGACAGCATTTTTCCAACCCAGGTGGTGCCGGTGCGATGAGCGCCCGTGACGAGAATAGGAGAAGGCTGGACAAGCATGTTCATAAATCTATGGCGCACTGATGGAATGAACCCCGTAAAAATTCGCGGCGCAAACATTGATCCAGGACTTCGGGTCGGCGCCCAGCTCCGCGACGCCTTCGATGCTGTAGATCTGAAAACTTACAATATCTTGCACACCCTTTGACTTATCCGCCATGATCTGCTCCTGACGCCTGTCCCAGGTGGAGGACCAGGTATGATAGTAAGGCTCCTTATCCTTCAGAACAGCCCACGCGGCGCGAAGAGGGTATACAGCTGAAAGGGCCAATAGAACCATCGCCAGTATGGATGTGCTGCTCATCCAGCGCATCCTCCACTGAGCGAGTGCAATACCCAGGCAGGCGCCTTCCGCCATCAAGCCGGCGGTCATCAACAAACGCCCGATAAAACGGGCACGTTCTGCAGGAAAAACCTGCCCATACACGCTTGGTGCGAAACCCACTACGATCAGACCAAACGCCAAAACAGGGATCGCCAAAATCATGATCCACAGCATTCGCTTCTTTGCCGACGACAAGGCTGGCGCCGCGGCAAAGAGGCCATAAAACAACAAAAGCGGCATGACCATCGAAACGATGGAAGGGAGAGGAACAATCGAAAAGGAATCGAGTATGAATTGAAGTGTTGCGATGAGAGTCTTATAAATAAGATTCAGAATCTCCGGTTTGGCGGTACGGATGCGAAATGAATTGCCGGGAGCGGCCAGCATAACGAAGAGCGCCAGCATGCCGCCTGCCAAATCCCAACCCAACAGCACCAACATCGGGCGGCGCCGCGATCCTTTTTCCCATATCCACGCCCCGGTCAGTGCCAGCGCCGAAGCAACGATCAAAACCGCATCCGGCGGCTCGGAAAACCCGCCTCCGAAAAATGCGATGATGAGGCAAAGGAAGCCGATCCAAACGGCGGGAGAGCGGTTGTCGTTTCTGCGAATCAACATCAAAAGGAAGGCGGCGAACGCGGTCAGATACACCAATGGGGCGAAATGAGTTGCCATCGCCGACCGCCAGTAAATGGTCTGAAAACGATTCGGAGCCTGCAGGATGGAAAAGAAAGCCACTGAAGCCGCCAGAAAAAAGTCAACCAGGAAATTCCACTGCAGGCCCATCGCACGCCGGGCTTCCCAGACCATCCACGTCAGAGCTACGGTCCAAAGGAGAATCATAAGGACCGGCAGAATCTCCACATTATGCGGGAAGAGGAATTCGCTGAGGGCCACAAAAAGAAGATTCGAAAAGCGGTCTGAGATCGTTTCATAGCGTTGGATCAGGTCTTGCAGAACCGAACCGCTGTGTGCGATCACCGCCTCACAATAATCGTCCGCCAAATAGCGTGTAAACGTTCCGAGATAGGCGAACAGACCCAATCCGATGGTCATGGAGACCGCGCCCAATCCAAGTGCAGCACGGAAAAGGACAGATTGCGTTCTCTTGAATTCAAAAACGGACATCTACATCATCCTCACGGCGCGGGTTGATTCCGTAGATCATAAATCATATAACCATTACCCTGAGCATAGACCGGAAACACAGCTAAGGAGTTCTTCAGATCGGTCTGGCGGTCGAGTTCCTGAAAATCGGTGACCAGGAAAAAATCTTTACCACTGGTCATCCTGGCGAAATTTGTGCTGGAGTTGAACGAGGCGCCGCGCAACTCATGGTAATCAATATCGCCGGAATTCGGCCAGATTTCAGCATTCTGCCAGCCCCAATAATTCAAACGTTGACCGTAATCCTGTGTCAACGCCACCACATCGGAGCCATGCCCCAGTGTATCGCCAATTTCCGCCCACATGGCAGCCTGTGGACGATAATCCACGGATTTGAGGGTGTTGCGGACATCCCATGCCGCGGAAAACAAACCGAACGCAAGAAAGAGTATTGCGGTGACTCGCAACCAGAGTCCGGCACTCAACTCCGCCAATCGGGCAAGGAACCACTCCGCCAGCGGGGCAAGCGAAACAGCCACAATGGGGATGAAAGGCAATTGATAGTAATCATGCGTGGCAATGTGATAATCGAAATATAGACCGTAGAGAATATACATCCCCCACAATCCAAACAAAAAGAATCTTGCGCTTCGTTCGCGGACGAAGAACAGGCCCAGCAGCCCGAACATGATTGCCAGTCCGCCCGTCGCCAGCGCGGCTTTCGATTCCCAATTTATATAAGTGAACGGACTCAGCAATAAAGACGGGAAGAATCGCCCGCCAAATTGCTGGCGAAGGAAATTATTTAAGATCAGCCCGTCGTAAAGATATGCCGCGGCCGGTAAGATTCCAAGCAATACCATTAGATAAATTTGCGGCTTGCGGATCAGAGCACGCAGAGAAAATTTTCCAAGACCAAGTCCGAGCGCCGCGCCGATGATAAAAAAAGCAGCGGAGAACTTGATCAGGATGGCGAGTCCGCCCAAAAGTCCGGCAAGAATCGTCCAAATCCAGCCCCTCACCCCATCCCCCCTCCCAATGGGCGAGGGGTTTGAGGTGAGGGCAGTCCAGCGGTGGAATGCCCACCAAAAAGCGATGATGCTCATCACCATAAAAGGGTCGGGTTGGAAGGAACGGCTGGCAATCACCGTATACGGAAAGACAAGATAATAGGCAGTGGCAATCACCGCACCATCCACGGAGATCAAATCGCGGACTAACAGAAAAAGAAATATCCCGCCGATGATCCAGAACAGCGATGAATAGATGCGCGCGATCCAAAAATGTTCACCAGTAAAGTGATAGGTGAACGCAACGACGTTTTCTAGAATAGACGGCTCGACATCGGCGCGCGTCCTCCATTGCTGGATCGCCATTTGTCTTTGCCAATCGGGAATGCCCGGCGGGTTCGTCGCATAATACATGCCGCGCGCTTTGAGCATCGAAAGCAATTGGCGAGTCGGTTGAAAATCAAGCGGCAGATTCGTCAATTGATATAAACGGATGCCCAGGCCCAAGCCAAAGAGCAAAACCAGCACGACCGTCAATAATCCGCGCGAGGAAAAGAAAGGAGGCTGCGTTGAAGAGGAGGTATTCACAAGGTCGCAATTCTATCACTGCATGATGAGCATTTAGTGAATTCCGTTTAGGTCGGCGGTGCGGCACGAGGCAGCGGAGCAGGATGCCAGCGCTTTAAGCCAAGCCGAAAGTTGGGAGATCAAGTTTGGATCGGCGGTCGGGGCGATGTTATTCAATTCATACGGATCTTGTTTGAGATCATAGAGCTCATGAAAGCCATCCTGATATTCCACGTACGTGTATTTCGGCGTGCGAAGCGCAAGGTAATTGGGCGTGGCGGCGGCCGGCAGAAACTGGTCAAGGTCCGGCGGCTCGAGCAACAGATCAAGACTGCTGTAAGCCGCCAAAGAATTGTTCGCGCTCTCTGCTGCACCTGCCCCGTAATATTCGATGAGATAACCTTGACGCCAATCGGACGGAGGCGGGCGCTGAGCGCTCAATAATGGGACCAGGGAACGGCCATCCACATAGGAGGGCGGCGTCACACCTGCCAGTTCGGCGATGGTTGGTGCGATATCGATGTTACCGGTTACATAGCCATCCAAAGCCGCATCCGCTTGAACGTCCGGTCCGCGCACGATGAAGGGCACGACGATATCTTCTTCATACGCTGTGCCTTTGCCGCCCATCAACCGGTGCTCTCCGAGGTGATATCCGTTATCCGAAGTAAAGATAATGTACGTGTTATCCAACTGACCCGTTTGCTGCAACGTGCCGATCAAACGCGCCAGCATTTCATCCACCGTCTGCATGGATCGCACCCGGTCGCGATACAGTTGGTCGAGATTGGCAATTTGACCACCGGTGAGCAGCGGATCGCCGCGCAGAGCCGGCGGCTTGTCGGAAACATCTGCTTCGTTAAAAGACGGCGTACGCGGCGCCTTCAAATCAGGAAACAGATTTGCCGCGCGCGGCGCAGGTGTCGCTGGTTCGTGAGGCGCATAGGTTGCAAGATAAAGAAAGAATGGCTGGGAATCCAAGGCCGAGGCGCGGATGAAGTCATCCGCTTTTTGAGAAAGCACGTCGGTCATGTAATCATCCTGCCCCTGGCCATGATCCTCAAACTTTCCGTTATCGTTCATCGTGTAATTGAATTCCTTATACGGACTTCCCTTGGCCGGGCTGAGCCAGTCCGTCCAGCCTGGCGGGATATAGCCGCGATCATCCGGATATGGGTAGCCGTTCAAATACTTTCCAAATAAGGCGGTGTGATAACCGGCTTGCTGCAGCCATGTGGCAAGTGTGGAATTTTCACGTTGAAGCTGATAGAACTGCTGGAAGCCTCCAAGCGGTGGACCGTTGGTATACACTTGATGATTGTGCACATACTGTCCGCGCAAAAAGGACGAACGCGATGGACAACACAACGGAGTATCAATCAAGAAATCATTGAACGTCAAACCCTGCGAAACAAGCAGTTGCTGAAGATGAGGCATGTATTGGAGCGTACCAAGCTTCGCATCCAAGTCATCGGTGAGGATGAATAAGATATTGGGGCGGCTGGCTTTGGGAATGACGGTCACATCCATCAGCGGCACAGGAGTTGGCGGTGGGGTGGAAGTTGGAGTTGGAACGGGAGCCGGCCCCGGCACAGAAATCGAACAGCCGGTTAGAAGCGCGATTGCCAAAAGAACTGAAAGAGTTTTCCAAATATGCTTCATAACAATTTTATCTTTGATTGATATCGTCTTTGTCTACGATTTAAAATAGCAATACGGATTCGGTTTAATCCAATCAAATTCAACAGCGACGAGCCAAGTAGATTTAATCGCGCCAGGGCTGTCGGCGGATGAATGCTCAAAGCATCCACCCACGCTTTGAGTGCATTCCAGGATTGACCATCGTCGAGTAGATAACGCGCATCGACTCGATAAGCAGAGGCACGAGCGCGGCACCGGACCGGCTGCAAGATCGGAGCAAGATCGGGTCGAGTCCCCGCCCAATCCAAAATGCGAAACGCTTCACGCCCGAATTCGGCAGCCTTGAGTCGATTCTTGGCTTGCGGATGATAGCGCGCCGCCGACCACGTTTGATTGACGTGAACGATCGGTCCCTGTGCGGCAAGCTTAATCCATAATTGATGATCGAGCATAAAATGAAAATTCACATCAAGCCCATTGGCTTTTTCAAACGCGGCGCGGCGCATAAAAACTGCAGGTTGGCCGATGATTTGAAAGCACAGCAAATCCTCAAGAGTTAGCTGGCGATACCGCAACTGATTGGTGGTTTGACCGGTTTGATCCACTGCCAGCATATCCCCGTAGACCATCGTCGCTTGTGGATTGGCTTCAAATGCCGCAGCCGCTGATTGGAGCGCTCCGGGCAAGTAACAATCGTCAGAGTTAAGCCAGGCCGCGATCTCGCCTCTCGCACGTCTCATACCCTTGTTGATTGCATCCGCTTGTCCTGAATCTTTTTCCGAAACCCAATACGCCAAACGAGATGAATATTTCCTGATGATGTCGGCGCTACCATCGGTCGAAGCACCGTCCATCACAATATATTCGACATCAGGATAACCCTGTTCGAGAACAGAACGAATCGTCTGTTCAAGATAAGCAGATTGATTAAAAGAAGGCGTGACAATGGAGACGAGGGTCATGAAATGCCACGTGCTTATTTGGGTTTATGCAAATCATACAAGACGAATCCATCGCCTTGTGCCGCAATAGCATACCCATCCAAAATATTCTTCAGTCCGGGTTGTGCATCCAATTGATTCGAAGCAGTCACCAAAAAATAATCCCGGCCCGTAACCAGCTCGGAGAATTTGGCCTGCGCATTGACGCTGGAGCCTTTCACTTCGGTCAGGCCATTGACATAAGGCCACAATACAATTTTTCTCCAGCCATAATACATCAGACGGTAGCCATAATCCTGCGTCAAGCCAATGAGATTGGCATTCGCCGGAATCGCTTCCGCGATGTTTTCCCAATAGGCCGGTTCACGATTGTAGTCCGCTGCCTGTGCGACCAGGTCCGAGCGCGCGACATATGCTTCATATCCGATGACGAAAACAACGACAGCGATCAGCGCAGCCTTGAGCCAGCGCGTCTCGCGCGAGACGCGCACGGCGACCGCTTCGATGATTGGAACCAATCCCAAAGCGATCACCGGTATCAGTTGAATGTGATAGTAGCTGTGCGTGTACATCTGAAATGGAAGCGTCAGCCCATAGCAAAAATATCCGATCCAGATTCCGATCAACATCCAGCGCAGACGCGGAGGAGCGAGAAAGACTCCGGCAATGCTCAGGAATAAAATCGTTAATCCGAATAACGAACCGATGAATCCCAGCCAATGGGCATACAGACTGGTAGTGAGATCAAGCTTGAGGAGATCGATTGTCCATGCGAAGAAATATTCATCGGAACGGCCAGGGTGCCCAAGAATGTAATAGATGAAGGCGGGGATCACCATGAGAGCCATCATGGCCCAAACTTGGATGGACTTCCAAAAGCGCCAGCCCAGCGTGGACAAGACAGCTGCAACTGCCGCTCCGATCACAAAGAAGACGATCACGATTTTGACCAGGACCGCCAGGCCAATCAAGAGGGCGGCGAAAATAGCCCACTTCCATTTTTGTTCCTCGGACCAGCGATAAAGGAAATAGATCCCGCTGATAAAGGCGGATGTCATCAATGGATCAGGTTGAAACGAGCGGCTGGCTTGAACCGCAAAGGGAAGCACCAGATAATATGCCAGCGCGATCAAGGCCGAGGTCGGGGAGGCGATGCGACGCGCCAGATCAAAGAGCGCCAGGCCGGCCAGAAGCCAGAACAACGTCTCATACACGCGCGGCACGGCGATGTTCTCGCCGCCGGTCCACGTGTAACTCCAAGCCACAATCGATTCGGTGATGGGTGGTTCATATTGTCCCACCGCGTTGTAAAATGCCTTGGCCAGCGCAAGCTTTTGCGGATTGGGACTCGGAAGGAGTTGATAATAAATGGAACGAGCCACAATCAGGTTGCGCAACTGGCGAACGGGCTGAAAATCCAGAGGCGGCACCGACAGGCTAATGAAACGCAGGCCCGCCCCGAGGATCATCAACAGAATCAGGAGGACGCGCCAGCTGAAGATTTTGGAGAGAGACAGTGATGACATTCAAAATCCGTGAGAATATTTTTAGAACAATGAATTGTAGTCCACTTTTGGCAAGACGGTCAGCTTGCCGCCGACCGTGGCATCGAGAACTGCGCGTCCAGCTGTTTGATACGCATCGCGCGCCTTTTGATACCCGATCTCGGACGTGTCGAGGTCGGGCAGTTGCCAGCGGAAGCCCTTGCCAAAATAATTAGCTGAGAAATGATTCGGGTCGTCACCGGTGGACACAACCGTTTTATTCGCGTCGCCTTTCGATGTAAAGTTGTGATCTACGCCAATCAGAATCACTTGCTGAAAGCCCATATAAAACGCGAGTTGCAAAGCAACATTTGTGACTGTCCCGCCTTCCCAAACGCGGCGCGTCATATCGTGGGCAAACTTGGGACCCGTGTATGTGGTGTATAGAAACATCATATCGTCAGGAAAAGTTTCAAAGTGACCATGCGAATGCCACGCAATGAACTTCGGAATCGGCAGCGCAGCGATCTCATCCGCACATTGCTCGATGACCAGATCATTGATCGAAACAAAATAAGTTGTGCCAAAGCCTAATTCTGGAAACAATAAATAAATACGATTCATTCCAAATGTGCATTCATTTTTGAGTTTGGATAAATCGGTTTGCTTCAAGCTCGGACCGTTGCCAATGATGAAAGCGCGTTTGCCTTTGTGAACATCTTTGTATGCTGTGATTCTATGTATGCTTTCTCGTCGCCATGGATGAAGATATGCATCGGGAAGTTGAGGCAGACGACGAATGGTATCGTACGTATTTTTGACACTTTGAAGAGTGGAGGCTGGGAGAATGCTGTTGACAGTTTCTTTCATTCCGTGCTCAACCTCGCCGTTGCGCCGCCATCAATCACTAATGCTTGTCCCGTCATAAAAGATGATTGTTCATTATCGGCAAGAAAATAAATTGCATGAGCAATCTCTTCAGGTGTGCCAATCCGTCCATTGACGGTTTTGCGCGCCAGATTATCGAGTCGTTCCTGCATCCCGCCGTGACCCACATGTCCGCGCCCGAGGCCGGCGCGCAGCATCGGCGTATCCACCGCACCGGGGAGGATGGCATTGACGCGAATGTTATCAGGCGCAAATTCAATCGCCATGGCACGCGTCAAGGCCAGCAGCCCGCCCTTGGATGCGGCATACGCGGCGATGTTTGCCGAAGTTTGAATCGCATGAACGGAGGATACATTCACGATTGCGCCGCCATTTTTCTTGAGCAACGGATGTGCCAGCTTCGCAGACAAAAACACGGATCGCAAATTGGACGCCATCACCGCATCCCATTCCTCCACGGTGGTTTCGGTCAACGGCTTGGCGATTTGCTGTGCGGCATTATTGACCAGCGCATCCAGCGAATCAGCAAAGGCGTGAGCCTTCTCAAAAATGGCGTGCATGTCTTCAGCGCGCGCAATATCCGATTGAACAAAGAGTCCGTTTTGCGGAAAGCCTTCGCCAAATAAATTCCTATCCACGCCAATAACGCGCCAATCTCTTTCAGCGAAGAGGGCGGCGGTCGCGCGGCCAATTCCGCCCGCCGCGCCAGTAATCAAAACGGTTTTATTTTTCATTCATTAATCCATCGGATGGAATCCCCAAACCATCCAGTAAATTTTTAATCGTATTCCAATGCACGCGTTCCCACGCCGCAGGACTGGAATTGGCATTGTGGGGAGCCAGCATGACGCCATCCATCTTCAAGAGCGGACTGTCCAACGGAAGCGGCTCGACCTCGAAGACATCCAATGCGGCTCCCGAAAGACGTTTGGCCTGCAGCGCCTCGATCAAAGCCTTCTCATCCACGATGGGTCCGCGCGCGGCATTGATGAGGATAGCTTCGGGCCTCATCAATGCCAATGTTTTCTCATCGATCAAATGATAGCTGGTTGGATTCAGGTCGCAATTGACCGAAACAAAATCGGAATTCGATAGCAGGCGCTCGAGACTTGTCATCTCGATTCCGGTCTCGGTGACAAAGACGTGATCAATCTCAACGATGTCATTGCCAAGCACGTGCATGCCAAAGGCGCGGGCGCGGCGCGTCACCGCCTTGCCAATATTGCCCACGCCGATCACACCGAGTGTGCACTCGCTCAACGCCTTGCCCGGAATCTTTTTCCATTCACCGCGCTTCATCGCCGCGTCCATCCACGGCTGACGGCGCACAAACGCCAGCATATAACCCAGAACGGTATCCGCTACGGCTGTGGTAAAGGCATTGGGCGTACGCGCCACCTTGATCCCGAGTCGCGAGGCGGCTTCGCTGTCAATCGAATCAATGCCGGTTCCCCATTTCGAAATGATTTTCAAACGCGGCGCACAGGCTTTCAACACGCGTTCCGTATAGTGGTCATCGCCGCAGATCGTCCCATCGAATTGACCGACGTATTTCAACAATTCAGCCTCCTCCATCCGCTCGCGGACTTCAGGGATTATCAAATCAATGTGATGTTTCTCGAACATTGGTTTGAAGCGTCCAAGAGACTGGATCATATAGGGGGCTGAAAACAAAATGGTTGGCATAATTTACTGGCAAAATGCTTGCCGAACAAAGCTTTGCATGTCTGCATTAAGAGCCTGCATATGAGATAGAATTTGGCAAGCTTGCAACTTAGCAAATGAATCAGAATTAATAATGCTGACCAGATGATGGGCTTTATCAAATTCGTTTAATACAACATAGGACTGCAAGAAAGGAATCCACTCAATCCGATCTGATGGATAGAAGCCTTGATTTAACGCCTCATCGCCGAGTTCATCTACCATCTTCCAATCGCCTTGCTGGCGGGCCAATTCAGCCTTTTCATAATAATAGCACCAACCGTGACGCGGCTCATTCCCAAAAATCGAAAATGGCGGCATGGGTGCTTGTTTGTCGAGAACAATATTATTAATTTGGGAATAAGGCGCAATCAGCATAATATCATGAGAATCAGCACCGGAGACTTCGGGGCTGTTCCCGTCCAGGATGCGAACGCAACCCTCCGACGTGGCCTGTGCCATCACCATCACCTTCTTGAAATCCTGAACAGAAATGTTCCCACGTCCTGCCGAGTTGACTTGTCCACGCCCGATAATAATACGTAAAACATCATCCTGCGTCAGCACAATACCTGACAATCGGACTGTAATAGGGATGGCACCCTGCTTTTCGGGTGAATAGATGAAGCTCGCCGGTCCCCAGATGAAATAATCCTCGGCGATGCCGCCTTGAGGATAATTGATCGCAAGTGTTGTGCCGTCCTTGAATTGCGGGACGCGCCAGAAAACCTGCCACCAGAAATCGCGAATGGATGCTGTAGCGGCAACAGCATTTACCGAATTAGCATAATGAGTTAGGATGGCAATGCTCACCAACGCGGAAAATAAAACCATGCGTAAACGCACAGATTTTAAATAACTCAATAAAACCATCAACACAATAACGCCGCCCTCGGCGCCCGTTAAGGTATAACGCGAGTAGCCTCCAAAATCAGCCCGACGATTGGAAACGATGACAGGCAATAGGCCTCCGATTACGGAAGAAATACCTACCCACCATGCCTCCTTTTTCAAATCGTAGGGTGTCTCTTGGTCTTCTTCAGCGCCATTCAGCGATGATGAGAAAAACGCCACAATCAAGGCGACAAATATTGCAAGCGCCAATCCGACCAACATATCGCGCAAGCGAAGTTGAAACACCATATCGTGAAATGGAACCGCCCACGCCAGAAAAGTGATTTTGATCGAATCCTGAAATAACGCAATCAGCCAACCAAGCCCCTTATAAAATGGCGAGCCAAGCAACTGTCCCACTTGCGCGCCGACATCAGTGGCTTTGCGCTCGTTCTGAAAGAAGAACAATCGCCATGCCAAAAAGGCAACGGGGGCCATCAAAAAAGGAATCCATTTGCGGAAGATTGCGATCAGAAGCTGTCGCCAGTTCAATTGCTTATCGCGCCAGACCAGTGCGACGATCAACGCCAGACGAAAGACCTCAAACCCGATGAAATATTCGACAAGTGAAAGATAAGCAATCCCGCATAGAATCGAAATAATCGTAACCAGGGTTTTTGGAACAACGCTAGGAGTCAGGATCGCCTTGATCGTCAACGCAATGGAAAACATCCCAAGAAAAAGGCTGATGATCTGCGACTGATAATCAACCGGATCAGTCTGGGAAAGGAAGCCGGGATAGATCAGAAATAGAAGCGCGGCGCTGAACGCCATCCAACGATGACGTGGCCAGACCATATCCAGCGTCCAGAAGAAAGCCAATGCCGCTAGAAGGTGAAAGAGATACAGGTTGAGATGATAGGGAAGAACATTCTCACCAAACAACGAGTAAAGAGGAATCAAAACATAAGCCCTCGCCGGCCGATCAATACTGTAGACATCATGGAAAATTTGCGGTCCGGCCACGTGCGCGTCATACATCAAATACCAGTCATCATTCGAGTATCCCATTTTTCCAATCAGCGGCAAATAAGCAATGGCTGATGCGATCAACAAAACCAACAGGATCAGAAAGAATGAAGATTTGGATGTTTTGAAAAACTTCATTTATAGTTCCTCTTGGCAAGAAACTCACAAATTGCAAAATCCAATTCTTCGTCAATATCCCAGGCCTCCTCTTGATTTATCTCGAACATCATCGGCCTTTCGCCGATGCGATGATGCCTTTCGAGCAGGGTCTGGCGCGTAAAAACATAAAGGCAAGAATTCTCTTCGTAAACCGGCGGCAGGTCCTGAGTCTGGATGAGAATGGAGGGGTCATGGTTGATTGCCTTGCCGTTTTGGTCATAGAGCCGCCTCTGCAAACGTGTCACTGAGAAGAGCGAATCGTGCTTCGGGTAATCGGAAAGAAGGGCCTGAACGGCGCGCGCGGCCGTTTCGGGCCGAAGCAACGGATTCGTGCTGTGCGTCTGCAAATAGAAATCGGCCGACACCTGGCCCGTATCGTAGATCAAGATGTCGTTCATCGAAACCTGGTCCGCCCTTAAAGATTCCGGACGATCGATGATCTTCACTTGAGGGAAGTCCTTTCGCAAACCGTCCATCACGGGATCAGAATCGGTATCGACCACGATCTGGTCAATGGCCGGGACAGCGAGCAACGTTTCGACGATGTGATTAAATAACGGTTTGCCCGCCAGCAGGCGGTAGTTTTTTCCGGGCACACGCTGGCTGTGATGGCGCATGGGAACGAGGGCGACGAGCTTCATTTTTCGATTATGCCGACTGGGCTCTTCTCCAACGGAAGAATCTGGATCGCCTCATGGCTGACACCTCAAGCGGGGTTTTATGATGGAGAACGCTTGATCGCGCCCTGAAGAGGCTTGTGTAGTGGAACTAAGATTCTTCCAAAGGGCGCACAACGCCGATATGGGTTGATCGGGCAATGTACTCGCTCGAATCGTGATCTTCTGGGCGGTTTGCCAATCATTGAGCGTGGCAAAGGCTCGAATGAAAGGCAACAATTCAAGTCCGTTGTGAGCAAATACTCCCTGCTGATCCGCTTGATTCCATAGATCGGCAACCTGATGCCAGTCTTTAAATTGATCAGCTAAATCCGCTTTTTCGTAATAATAACACCAAGTATGCTGAGGTTCACTCCCAAAAATATCGGGTGGCGGAACGGATTTAGAATTCGGCAGGATGCGGGAAAGATTCGAAATCGGTATTAACTTATATGTTTCGGCAGTAAGGCCGCCAACATCAGAATAGTCGGGACGCAATACATGCAAACATTCATTTTCCTCATAGTTGAAGTTGATCGCCACTACATTACGAATGTTGGCATTGAAGGTTGTAGCATATTTATTTAGAGGAGCGGGCTGCCCTGAAATGAATGCCGGCCAGTTGATATCTTTCGAGCCGGGATTGAACCAATAACTGGCTGCGGGAGGATTTGTTATTTGAGGATAGAGCAAATTAATGGCATAGGCAGTTGGATAGGGCCCCATAAAATATAAAACCTCTTGATCTGCGATAATCAAAGTGTTGGGCTCCAAAGCCGGCACACGCCAATATAACTGCCAGTAAAACTGATTTTGCTTGTCCGATGAGCCTTGATAACTGCGCGCGGTCTGAACTTGAAGGCTGACGCCCAATCCGAGCAATATACTCAAAACCAAATTGCGATAAGGCGGATGAGTGACCAGCGTATAAACCATTCCCACTATCGTTAGGCTGGCGCCAACCATGGCCGCCAAAGCCAGGCGATCACTCCAAAAACGATTCTTTTGATAGATCGAAAGTCCCAACAACCAAAACGGAAAAGTGGCGAGTATGACGGAAAGCATTCCGCCGAATAAAATGGCCAATGTTGAATTTTGAGCCGAATTTTCTTTATCGCTGCCTTTGAGGTGGGACACCAGAAAAAGGGCTAATGCCGCAAAAACAACGATGCTGCCGATGATCACATAGGTGGAGGGCCGAGAAAAATCAATCAGGCTTGGATCAATCGCGGCAGGCCAGGGAGAAAAAACAATATACAAGAAATCTTGAAACATGAACTGCACCAAATGGGAGAGATTCCCGAAAGGCAACAGCGCCAGGCCATGGAAAAATGTCAGGAGCTTAAAACGATCATAGCCGAAGATGACCCCATAGGAACTCCGATAGATCACATACAGAAGAAGTATGATGAGGAATGGAAGCACATAGGGCAAAACTTTTTTTATCCGATCCCAAAAAGCAAGTTCGGGAAATAAAAACCAAAGAAAAATGAGACGGGATAATTCAAGACCCGAAAAATATTCGATCAACAACAGATGGCTAACTTGCAATAGCACAGCCAGAATCGTGAGCGGCAAATAAAATTTCGGATGTCGAATCGCATACAGCATGAGAAATATGGACAGCATGATCAGGAGATACATGGTCCAATGGAGCGAGTAGGCAACGGACAATGGCTGCAACGTGAAGATCGGATAAATGGCAAAGATCAAGGCAAGCCAAGTTGTCAGGGCAGCCCGCTCGGGCCATAGTTGACGAACCGAAAGCCAGAACATTCCCACGGTCAAAAAGCGGATGGCCATTAACGACCAGTGCCAATGTGAAGGTGCAAATCCAAGAACGCGAAACAAGAAAGCATAAACAACGAAGGCAAATGGACGACTGTCGTGAAGGAGAAAACTACGCAAGCCCGCGGCACCTTGCCAATAATCGTAAAAGACATGATGCCAATCATCCTGGAAATAGCCAAGCCGCGACATGAGAATCCCGAAGGAAAAGAAACAAACCAGAAAAATAAACACAATGGATGTCCATTCGGGCAAGAGAATATTATCAAACTTCAAAAGGGCGGCTCGGATTCTTTTCATAGTGGCCCAATTATACCAATCTGCTATATCCATAAGTTTCCGGTCACTTTCCGGTGACCGTCAACGGATGAACTATGCAACCTTTTCGATCCACGCCAGACAGTAATCGGCCACTTCCTCCCAGCCTCGTTCGCCGATGACAAAGTGATCGCGTCCGGCGAATTCCTTGAATTCCGTGACCGACGGGCCGCCATATTTCTTATAATTCGACCTATTCAGCCCGGCCGGAACAATATGATCTTTTTGGCCTGCGGTGATCAACAGCGGACAATGCGGCTTGTTGAAATCAATTCTTCCTGCGGCGCCGAGCGATGAAGTCGGCACGCCGCGCGATTCGGGCACGGCATAACGGTCATAGGCGGCGCGTTGTTCAGCGAGCGGAAGCGCATTGACAAACGCGTATTGAAATTGTTCAAAAGACATTTGAACCGGTCGATTCAATAGAAACGGATTGATCGCCGGAAAGTTCGCTTTCAAAAATGAGAACGCAGTGGTAAACACGCCCGCGGGGGGCGCGGGATCAATTGCTATACCGGCGACCGCCAGGTCGTGTTGAAGCAATAACTGCACGACCAATCCGCCCATCGAGTGACCGATGACCGCGGGCTTTTCATCCAAGCTCCGGATGAAATTCGCGATGTGTTCAACAACCTCGCCTAATTTCAATTTTGGCAATTCGGGATCGGGATGAGCATGGCGCAATTCTTCCACCGATTTATCGCGTCCCGGCCAGGCGGGCGCATAGACTTTATATCCTTTGGCTTGACAACGCGGAATCCAATTTTCCCAACAGAGCGGATTCATAAACATGCCGTGAATGAGAACGATGGTTTTGGTTATCATCATAAACTCCTAAAACCGTTACGAGGGGATCTGGAATCGTACATGATGGGATCTTGATGACGCCGATCATTTTGCCTTGTAAGAAATCAGGTCCTGATTCGCTGACAATTCAATCCGAAGTCGCTCGCCATATAAAATCATTTATGCGAATTGTAATAACGATGTGCCCCAATTCGATCATTTGAGAACGACTTAAGAACCTTTCGAACATCCATAACATCACTCTAAACCAATCACTCATTATACCTAATCGGCTCGACTTCTCTCTTCTTCTCTTCTTTCATCTTTCTTCCGCGCGCATAATAAAACGTCTCGCGCAGCTGCGGCGTGAGCTGACCCGATTCGCGATACCCTACTCGCGTTCCATGAAACTGCATCCAGCGAAACCAAAAGATCGAAGCGATGTTCTTCCACAGCAGGCGTTCGCGCGCCGCATGATACAGGTCGCTGAGAATATTGGCGGTGGTCAGGCGGACGAAATCGTAGAAATTGAAATGCGCTTCGGGGTGGATCTCTTTGAATGCCATCGCTTCACGGCGATACCGATTGAACACGCCGCGCGGTGTCTCATGGTGCACATGCACCACTTCCGCCTCCGCCGCATACGCAATTTCATATCCCTGCTCCTTCGCCCACTTCGCCCACGCTAAATCCTCCAAGCCGGTCAGCGTTTCGTCATACGGATTCACCTTCCACAAGCTTTTTCGGATGGCGGCATTGGCGTTGTTGCAGAACGCGGTCGCTTGATTCAAGCTGCTCACATCGGGATACCACTGATGAAAGATTTGCCCCTCCGAAAACTTCGCAAATTCCGGCCCGCGCTGTTTGCCATAGGTCAATGCGACGCGTTCATCTTCAAACGGATTCAATAATGTTGCCAGCCAATCGGGATAGATCGGATACACATGCGCGCTGGCGATGACGATGAATTCCTGCGTGGCGGTGCGGACCCCGAAGTTGAGCGAGCGCCCGAACGTAAATTCCGCCGAGGGGATTCGCACGATCCGCGCCCCGAACGACTCGGCAATCGAGACAGTCGAATCGGTCGAACCCGAATCAACCAGAATGATTTCCACGTTCCGGATGGTCTGATGTCCGATCCCTTCCAGCAATCGGCCGATATGTTTTTCCTCGTTATAAGCGCGGATGACAACGGAACAATTACCAATCATTATTCTTTTCATATCCCAGGCGCACCAGCAAATCACCAGCCACTTCTTTGAAAATCCTTTTATGGTCCTCTGTGAATAGTTTTTTCCATTCGCCGGTTTTGCCGGAGCGAAACGTCGGCGACTTACTCGGATTGATGGACGACTCCAGCGAATCGAGAATTATCTTTCGGGAAGCCGTCAGTGGAACCCGAGCAAGGAAATGATCCGCGATTCGATTTAGGGCGGCAAGGCGGTCATTGACCAAACCTTCAAAATGAATCTTCAGCACCTCGGAATGACCGAGCCAGCCCAGATACGGCGCGAAGCGCTCCAGGATGTTTGGAAATTCGATATCCAGCTCAGGCCGGCCCAAAATGCTTACCTTAAGTCGCGCATCAAAATCGGGCAGTGACTGATAATAATCATGATGAACATGATGCTCTTCCATGTCCGTTACGTAAAAAACATGCGAGACGACCACATCGCGCGGATCACGGAAAATGAAGTATGGGACGAAGCGCGGCTGGACGACACGGTCAACCGCCTCCGGGCGGGCGAAAAGATGCGCCGAGGCGATATCGCCCGGACCCAGAGCATCCAGCCAATCGAGAGCTTGTCCAGGCTCGCGTTTGAGTCCGCTTTCGCCTTCGTATTCGGCATAGAAAGAATGCAACCGACGCGAGAACGGCGCGACCTTCGAGAAGCCGAGCAGGATTTGATCGAGCAGATGTGTGCCGCTCTTGGGAAAGGAAATGCTCAGGAGGACGGGCCAGCCGTCTTGCGGCGCGGGCACGGATGCGAAGCGCACCTGTTGTAAATTTTTTTCTGTTTGATAAACAAGAGCGCGAACAGACGATTTGACAGACATAGATTGCTTTCGAGTTCGATCGGTTGATACTACTCCCATAGTATAAAGGATTTAAATCTGGAGCGTAAACCTGCTTTGTCGTAATCCCGCGCGCTCGCCGCCATAAGACGAATATCCTATTGCGCCCTTCGCAGGAAACTGATACATTGGCACCGTTTTATAAACCATAGGTCACTTATCGGTTGGAGGCTTACCTGATGAAACTCGGTGGATTAATTTGGCTGGTCGTGATCAGTTTGTTCGTCGGAATCATCCTTTGCTCGATTGCAGCCGGGGCTGTCTTTCCGGGCCTGAATCAACTGGCGGCGGGACCGCTGGTCTGCCACGGCACCTTCGAGATTCATCAAGATACCTACTCCTACCGGCCCGGCGAGTCAGATACCATGACCACGGATTATTGCGTCGACAACACGACCGGGGCCAGACAAGATATCAGCGGGAGAGTCCTTATCGTAGCCGGCCTGGTCGACTCGGCCGTGATCTTCCTCATCCTGCTTATTCTGGGTTTTGTGATGAGGGCCAGACGATCAGCGAAACGCGGAAGCAGGGTCGGCTGAACGGCTCCGCGGTGCCGCTTGGACTCAACCCTGTAATAAGAACTCGCCATCATTCAGCAAGCCATCGAATATCGCTTCGATAGCTTTTGATTTCTCGGGCGACAGCTCATCCAGGCGGAACGACTTCAACCGGGCCTGCGTGGTGCGCACAGACGGCTCAAGAAAATCTTCAAACGGCAATGAAGTCCTGAATAGCTGGTAATACAAGAACCGGCGCGCATTGCGCTGGAATTCTGCAGGCACTTCAATTTTCCCTGCGCCCAAAAATTCTTCCAGCTTGCTTCGCATTCCAGCAATGGTCTGGGGAAAGAAAACCGTTGGATACTGTGTGAAGCGGGCCCTGCCGGCGCACAACACCGCCGCGCCCATAATCGAAGCCTCCAGGCCGATGGTCGAGTTATAAACCATCACGAACTTCGATCTCTGAATTAATTCATATGAACTCAATGGTTCTTTTGGACCGACGAAGATTACGTTCGGTTCTTTGTCCACGCCGCGGCTGGATACCCAAACCGCGACCGTCTCTCGGCTGGATTTTCTGACGCGCAGCTCGTCCGGATGGGCGCGGATGACAAACAACGTCTCGCGATATTTGCGCATCACTTCGAGAGTCATATCCAGCCAATCGAACATATCTTCAAAGACAGTATTGGCATGCGGCTGACTCGTATCGAAGATCACGTTAGTAAATAGCGGCACGATTTGTTTGAAATGCGACGCTTTTTGCAGAAACGATTCATTGAGTCCCTTCATGTTTGGCCAAAACTTGATGCCCGCCATCGTAAAGTCACCCTGGAATCGCCTGGCAAGATACGCATCGAGTTTTTGGTTTTGCTCAACGTTCAATTCAAATTCATGAGGAATCTGAATCGGGTAGGCGGTCGCTTCACCATGGGTGAAGAAGGCCGAAGCAGGCCGCAGGCCAACCTCGTGCGTGATAACGCGGATGCCGCGCTGGAGCGCAATATAGCGGGCTGTCGCTTCGGGAAAGAATTGTCCGTTAAAAACGACCACCGCCCGCGGCTTGACTTCATCGAGGAACTTGGAAAATTCTTGTGCCACGTTCCAGGCGGACAAAACATATTTGCGCAAAAGATAACGGGTATTCTCGTCATCATTCAGGTGATGGATGCGCAGAATCCAGCGCAAACCGGGAAGACATAGCTTTCCAAGCGGAACATTTCGCCATTCGAAGTTCAGCAGTTCTTGCAGAGGAAGGTTTAGGACGGCCGCGGCGAGCTGCTCATCTCGCTGGTAGCCAAACCAATATGGGTTCGCACCCGCATATAAAGTCTTCGATTGATAAATACATGACTTGCACGGCATCGCTTTATGTGGATTGTCTCTATTGGTTCCCAGCACGCACTGACTCATACCCGCATGGCACACAAAATACGCGACCGGGATTCCCTTCAATCGCAATGCCCAGGAAGCCAGCAAATGAAATCCGCTGTTCCATGAGAGATCGTCAATGCCGGTGGAGGCTTTGAAAAAGGCGATCGGCGCGCCGGAGGCTTGCGGTTCTTTGAGCGCGACCGCCCGCGCCGTCGCTGCGATGTTGAGATTATTGTAGCGGCGGACGATTCCGCGTTTGAGGCGTTGGGTAAAGATCTCGTTAAGCCCTGACATTACCAATGATTATTCTTTTCATAGCCAAGTCTGACCAGCAGATCACCCGCCACGTCCTTGAATAATTTTTTATGTTCCTCCGTGAAATGCTCCTGCCAACCGCCGGTTTTCCCCGAACGAAAGGTGCGGCTCTTCCTCGGTTGGATCGCATCGATCAAAGTCGACAACGCTTTTTCACGTGGCGTTGGGATTTCATAGCCGGTCTTCCGCACCTCATCAAGCATGGCATTCAATGTAGCCTCGCGATTTTCTATTAAGTCTTCAAAGCGGAGACACATCACATTCTTTTGTTCCAGCCACTGGAACACACCGTCATATCGCTGCTTCACACTGACCATGTGTAAGCCGTCCTGGTCAATGCCCGTGATCGCAACCTTGAGCCGCGCGCTGAAGTCAGGCAGGGATTTGTAATACGCGTGCATTCCATGCTCCTCGTACATGTCGGTCGCGAAGAAGACTTGCGAGACCAGCAGATCGCGCGGGTCGCGATATATGAAATAGTTGACACGCCCGCTTGAAGCGCCGCCCTGAGCGGGTCCAAGGGTCAGGAAGGAGACGTTTTCGTTTGTCGCCTCCAAATATCCCCAGCCGATCACACTGCTTGGAATCCTTCCCAAGTCCGATAAAATTTCACCCGCTGTCCTGCGCCTGCCATCCTTTGTGATGGTTCGAACTGGATCGCCATTCACATAACGATAGGGCATGATGCGTGTCAAGCCGTTGAGGATTTGCAAAAGCAAATGCGATCCGCTCTTCGGCTTGGAATTGCCAAAGATGGGCGGCACATCGTCGAAAGAAAATCGTCTCCATCGAATGATGGCTTGTGCGGTTTTACCAGCAGGACGAAGCGGTCTTCGCAAATTCATTAAGCATCAAGAAATGATTCATTCATCATTCACGCGGCGCAGTTTCTTCATGGAAGCCAATTCGCTGTCATAAACTTTCTTTACACCATCGCCGACCGACGCTTCCGCCACGCGAATATATTTGACCAGCCGTTCAAAGCCGCTGGGCTCCACCGAGGCGGCCTGGTCACTGCCCCACATGGCGCGATCCAACGTGATGTGACGCTCGACCATGCAGGCGCCCAACGCCACCGCGATGGACGAAGGCACCAGCCCGACTTCATGTCCGGAATATCCGATCGGATTATTCGGGAATTCCCTGCGGAGAGTCTCGATCATCTTGAGATTCAATTCCTCCGGCTCGCATGGATAGGTGCTGGTGCAATGCATGATGACAAGATTCTCTTCGCCGATGATTTGTACCGCCTTGCGAATCTGTTCCATGGTGGACATGCCGGTTGAAATGATCATGGGCTTGCCGGTCTGGCGGACATGCTTCAGCAATCTATGATCCGTAAGGGAAGCGGAAGGAATCTTATAGGCCGGCGTATCGAAGTTTTCCATGAAATCCACAGCCGGTTCATCCCACACCGAAACCATCCACGGGATGTTTTTTTTCCTGCAGAACAGATCGATCTCATGATATTGCTCCGCCGTAAACTCCACCTTATGACGATATTCCAAATACGTAATATAACCCCACGGCGTCTCGCGCATTTGCGTCTTTTGTGCATCGGGCGTGGAGACATCGGGCGTGCGCTTCTGGAACTTGACCGCCTCCACCCCCGCATGAACCGCCGCGTTGATGATCTGCTTGGCAATGCCGAGATCGCCATTATGATTGATTCCGATCTCAGCGATGACGAATGCAGGATGTCCATCGCCGACCATTCGACTGCCCATTTTGATCTCACGAGCCATTTGATTTCTCCTCGAATTTTCTCAATACCAAATCACATAGCTCCCTCAATGCGCCGTAGCCGCCCGGCTTCGACAGCACATGATCCGCGGCGCGGATCACCTCAGGATACGCATCACGCACTGCCACAGCCCAGCCTGCGATCTCGAAACAAGGCAGGTCGTTGAAATCGTTGCCGACATAAATGATTTGTGCCGGATCCAGATTCTTTTCAGCAAGGAATTTCTTTAGCGCCTCGCCTTTTTCATTAAGACCCAGGCCGTGAATCGCTTCGACGCCCATCTTTCCGGCGCGAGCTCTGACCACAGTATTGACTTCAGATGAAAGGATCATCACCTCGACGCCGCATTCGCGTAGTTGGCGCACCCGCATCGAATCGGACCGTGAAGCGGCTACCGTTTCCTTGCCGTTTTCGTCCGTCCACACTCGCCCATCGGTGATGACGCCATCGAAATCAGTGATAATCATCTTGATTTCTTCGGGCATCGGGCGATGTTTCTTGCCGGGCGAAACCATGTCCAGTGCTCCGGAATAAACCATCGCCTCATATCTTGCCCAATCCGCAAGATTGTCAATGTCGATAGTATAGCGCGGATCAATGACCAACGGATAGATTTTGTTTCCGGTCAGCGACCGCTTGCGGGTGATGGTGGAAATGCGTATCGCGTCGATTTGGCCGGTCTGCCAGTAAATCTGGGGCAGGATTTGACGCGGCGCGTTATATGGCTCATCGATCCCAGGGACTTCAAGCAAGGAAGTCATGGAACCGTTTTTGGAGATGCGCCACATCTTATGCGGGTTCTGTCCGGCCGGAACGACGCCGCGCACACAGTCCGCGCGCGGATGCTGCAACAAAAGACGGACGGCGTCATCCACGCAATTGCGCGGTCGAATCGGCGAGGTGGGACGCAATTGAACAACCACCTGCGGTTGATAATTTTCATTCTCTTTCAACCATTTCAGCGCATGTTCAAAGACGGGGAGATCGAGAGATTTATCTTGAGCAAGTTCAGCAGGGCGCAGAAATGGAACTTGGGCGCCATACGCGCGTGCAACGGATGCAATCTCTTCATCATCCGTCGATACAATGACACGCGTCACCATCTTCGCTTGCTTCGCCGCGGCGATGCTCCATGCAATCAATGGATAGCCCGCGAAGTTGCGGATGTTTTTGCGCGGGATTGCTTTCGAGCCGCCGCGCGCGGGGATGAGGGCGAGAATTTCGGTCATTTTTTGAACACCAAGGTCACAAAGGAACACCGGGCTCTTTTCTTTGGTGCTCGGCGTCCTTTGTGTTGGGTTTTTTCACCACGTTGTCCAACCGCCGTCCACAACCACATTATTGCCAGTCATATAAGAGGATGCCTCCGAGGCAAGGAATAACAGGGCACCGTTCATTTCGTCCTTGTTCGCCATGCGCCCGAGGATGGTTTTGGCGGAATAATTCTTGACAAAATATTCCTCATGATTGTTGTAGACGCCGCCCGGCGTGAGTGCGTTGACACGGATTTCCGTGTTCGCATAATAGGCCGCGAGATATTTGGTGAAGCCAAGCACGCCGCCTTTGGTCACGGTGTAATAGACAGGTTTGAAGGCAACCCGCCCTCCGTCCTTGATGTAAATGCGCTGATCAGGTCCATTCAGCCCATAATGCGAGCAAATATTGATGATGCTGCCCTTCTTGCCTTGTTGGATCATCGGCTTGACGCAGGCTTGCGTGATCAAAAACATGCCGGTCAAATTCACGTTCAAGGCCGCATTCCAATCGGCGAGCGGATAGTCTTCGAAGCTGCCGGGCGCGATACCTTTCGATGCCGCCTCGGGATCGAACTTCGGATCGAGCGCGGCGGAATTCACGAGAATGTCGAGCCGCCCAAAGTCAGAAAGAACGGAAGCAACAAATTGCTTAATGGAATCCGGTCTGGTGATGTCCGTGCCGAACCCTTTAACGCGATATCCGTCCTTGGTTAAAGTATCTGCGATTTTTTGGGCCGCTCCGCCATTCAAATCCACGGCCGCAACACATGCGCCCGCCTCCGCCAGCGTTCTGCAAAACTCCGCGCCGAGCAAACCCGCTCCGCCGGTGACCACCGCCACACGATCTTTCAAATCAAACTTTTCCTGAATTTTCATTCGACCTCTTATGGTGCGGCATATACAATGCCCATGCCCGATTTACTGACCGGATTCAAGCCTTGCACCAAAAACGCGGCATCCGGACCCGAGGATTGTTCGCCGCCGGCGAAGATCGCCAGCACTGCCTGCTTATCCAGAATCTGCTGGTGCATTTGTGCCACACCTTTTTCATAATCTGCCGACCGGGGTTGCGCCGTTACCGGGTCAAAACGATTTGGCAGGGAGTACGTTGGACGGCCAGTATATAAATAGACCGCCTCCGTCTCATTGGTGTATATCATCAGTGTGCGAGGCAGGGTTCGCAAATAAGCCATGGCCTTTGAATCATACCAGTCGAAGGATGCAAATCCTTGTCCGCCTTTGGACAGGTCCTGCACCGTCGAGACTTGACCGTAGATGGATAGGCCGATAAAAAATAATGCCAACACGATGGCGACCTCGCGGCGTTTCTTCCATAACCAAACTCCGAATACGGCAAGCAGAATCAACATCGAGACAAAGATGGGCGCAAGGATCCGCAACTTGAATTTGGTAGAGGCATCAAAGAGCAGCATCGAGGCGATGATCGAAGCAATATAGCCAAAAATGTATAAGCCGCTAGCGAACGAAATCGTTTCCGAACGAGGGGCTGACGGCCGCCCAATAAAATATTTCCAAGCCCGGACACAAATCCAAATCAACACGATCCACAAAATCAGAGCCGTCAGGACAATGAGGAGCCAGGGCATTTTATACACTTGCTTTTGCCAGGCCTCCACCGGAACAAGAAACTGCGAAATGGCGTAAAGCGTGGTATCGAAATTGCTTGCCGTAATGCGATGCCAAACCAATTCGCGGTTGGTAGCGTTGCCTGCCTCAACCCAATTGCGAATGGACCAGACGACAATCCAGGGCACGAAACTCGCAAGGAATATTCCCGCGCTGACGAGTCGCTTGCGCCACGAGTCGTGCAGAACAAACAGCGCAACGAGAAATGTCGCCACCAGGGCCAGACCGGCATAACGCGTCAGATAGGCCGCACCGACGAAGATTCCGCACAGCACGATCCATAGCCAATGGTTGTCCCGTTCAAAATACAAATCAAACATCCAGAACGCCAGCAGGCTCAAAAAGATGAAAAGCGGCTCGCTCATGGCGGTCGTATAAACTTGAAGCAGCGACCCATTCAACACAAACAGGGCCGCCAGCACCAGCCCTGCCACCAGCGATTTAGTCATACGCCAAGCGAGGATGCCGATCAGTCCTGTGCTTAAGCCGAACAACAAAGAATTGAGTAAACGCGCGCCGCGCAATGGATCCAAGCCGACCAAACCGATGAAAGCTAGCGCAGAGGAAAAAGCGGGTGGAAAGTGAGTGATCGGTTTGTTGCTTACCAGCCAGGCTTCACGATACCCATGTCCCGCCAGCAAACTGCGCGCCCCGGCGATGTACGCAATCGAATCATCGGAAAGCCCAAGGCCCTCCGGCGTGGCCCGCAGGACAAGAAAAACTCCCACAACGGTCAGCAAGCCAAGGATCAAGAAAGAAGCCAGGCGAGGTGTAACGCGGATGTTCATATCATTCGGTCATTGCTTCGCTCCGCTGGCAATGACATGAAACTTATTTTAGCAGGTATCCTTGCTCTTCAAGATAGGCGGCGATCTTACGCGCATTCTCTTCGGGCGTGGCGCCATAACCTTGGAGCGTAATTTCGGGGTCGATGGGCGGCTCGTACGGATCATCCACGCCGGTAAAGCCCATCGGATGACCGTCGGCCATGGCCTGACGCGCTTTGGCATACAAGCCTTTCACATCGCGCTGCTCGCAGACCTCGACGGGCGTGTCCATATACACCATGATGAAGTTTTCGCCGACCATTTTGCGCGCCTCTTCGCGCGCGGCGCGATAAGGGCTGATCGCCGCACAGATCACCGCACCACTGGCATGGACAATTTCACCGGCCACAAAACCGATGCGCAAAATATTGGTGTCGCGATCTTCCTTGCTGAAGCCCAGTCCTTTGGAAAGATGCGTGCGGACCACATCGCCATCCAGAATGGCGATCTCGCGTCCGCGCTCGAGCAACAACGAAGTCAACACCTGGGTGGTGGCGGATTTTCCCGAGCCGCTCAAACCGGTGAACCAAATGCAAAATCCCTGCTTGTGGCGCGGCGGATACATCTCGCGCAAAATCTCGGCGGTCTCCGGGCGCGTGAACCATTCGGGCAAAAGTTTGCCCTTGGCCAGATACTCATCGCGCACCTGCGTACCGGAAATGTTCAATGTCTTCGCGCCCTGCGGAACATCCTTGCCTTCCACATAGCGTTGTTCGTCGGGAAGATAGACCAATTCCTCAAAGGGGATCATCTTGACGCCCAATTCATATTCATACTTGCGCATGTTCTCCTGCGCATCGTACGGACCGTAGAACGGCTTGCCCGTCGAATCTTTTCCCGGCCCCGCATGGTCGCGTCCCACAACAAAATGATTCGCCCCATGATTGCGGCGAATGATGGCATGCAGCAAGACTTCCTTCGGCCCCGCCATGCGCATGGCCAGGGGCAGAAGGCTGAGCAAGGTGCTTTTCCTATCGTAATAGTTATCCACTAATGCCTTGTAAATCCGTACGCGCGTATAATGATCCACATCGCCGGGCTTGGTCATGCCGACCACGGGGTGAATGATCAATGACCCGCCCACTTGAGCCGCGGCACGCTTGGTCAACTCCTCATGGATGCGATGCAATGGATTGCGCGTCTGGAACGCGACCACATTATCGTGTCCCATATTTTCGAGGATTTCACGGACCTGCGCGGGCGTGCGCCGCAATTCGACGAAATCATAGTACTTCGGCAGGTTGACCACTTTCACCGGTCCGCTGATGCAGACTTTGCTCCAGCGCGCCATCTCAGAAACCATCGGGTGCTTGGAATCCGTTGAACCATAGGCCAAGGCGGCCTCGGTTTCGGCGTCCCAGTGATAGACCTCATCAAGGGTCATGATGGCAATCACTTCATTGTTGGCGTTGCGCAGGACAATATCCTCGCCGACGGTCGGCAGTTCCTTGGGATCCGCGGTCAGTGTGATCGGAAGCGGAAAGAGCGTTCCATCGCTGAGTCGCATTTCATGCAGGACCCGCTCATAGTCTGCCTTCCCCATGAAGCGATCCACCGGCGAGAATCCGCCAGTGGCGAGCAATTCCAGATCACATAAGTTGCGCATGCTGATCTTGATCGAGGTCAATTTGGAGGCGCGGGCAAGCAGGTCTTCACGCTCTTTACCGTTCACAACGAGATTGACCAGTTTTTTACCGCCATATGGCGAAATCAATTTGGCTTTCGACATCTTTACTCCGGAAAAATAGAATGCGTTGAGTTTGTGATAATGACCAACGCAAGGGGGTATTATACTTCAAAATTCAGTGGATGAATTTTAAAACCGGACTGGGATTCAACCAGGCCCCCGCCCTATTTTGAAACACAGTAGAGGTTTTTCACAAGGTCGGCAGTGGCAGGCTCCAGCTGCATTCCTGCCAGGATCCGGCAGGCTTGGGCTGCCACCAACGGATCGGAAGTGATGGAACGCGCCAGCTTGGTAAGCCCGGCCTGATTTCCAAAATGAGCGTACGCCTGAAGGAACGGCATCCATTCAATTAGATCCTGCGGCTTCAAACCGAGTTTGTCAGCTTGCTCGCCCAAATTGACAACGGTCTGCCAATCCTCAACCTGACGGGCATACGAAGCTTTCTCGTAATAATAGCACCAGCCCCGCGTTGGCTCCGACCCGAACGGAAACTGCGGCGGAGTTTGGAACGGCGTTCCCGCGATCACATCCTGGATCTGCGAATAAGGAGCGAACAACATCACGCGCTCATCCTCTGAGGAGGAGAATTCAGCTTGATTCCCGTCGATCACATGAACACAGGAGAACGCGGTGGGCTGCGAAATGACGAGGATGTTGCTGTAGTTTCTAAATGTGTGGATGGAACCGCGGCGAGTATCGTATTCGACCCCCTTGTGATATAGAACTTTGTTCAAGGCATCGTGATTCAATAATGCCGCCTCGATGGCGGGCTCAATGAATTTTGGACTCTGGCTATCGGGGTAATAGATCATATTCGCAGGAGACCAGATGGTGTAATCCTCCCCGGCCTGCCCCAAAGGATAATGAACAACCAGCGTCGTAGCTTTCTTGAGTTGAGGGATGCGCCAGCTTACCTGCCACCAAAAGGCATTATTTGAATCGGCCAGGCGTGCAGAGCCGGCGCCATTTGAAAAATGAGTAATGACCGCCACACCGATCAAAAGCAAGATAAATCCAATTTGGAATCCCAAATTTCTTAATAGGTCGACAAAAACGGCAAGGATCATGGCGGCGCCAAACATGCTGATCACGGAATAACGTGAAAAGTCGGCAAAGTCCACGCCGCGGTTAGCGACAATAACCGGGATTAATCCGCCAGCAACGATGACCAAGCCCACCCAAAGGTTTTCCCAGTGCCCGTCGTTTTCCCCGGCCGATTCGGCCGGGGTATATCGCAGTGAAATCCATGCAATCAGCATCGCAAGCAGAGCAACTCCTACCGCAACAAACGCATTAAGGGCCGGCAGATTGGCAAAGGCATTATAGAACGGCACAACCCAGGCCAGCAGTGTGACGATCACCATGTTCTGGATCAACGCCGCACTCCAGACCAAAATCGTATGTCGAGGGGCCGTGATGATCCCGCCCAACTGTGCTCCAATGTCAGTTTGCTTGCGAATATCCTGAAAGAAGAACAACCGCCAGGTGAAGAAGATGAGCGGCACAACAACGAAAGGCAGGTACCAAATCACGGCGCGCCTGAGGCGCGCAAAAAAACTCTTTTCGGTTTGTCGGGCGAGGACAAAAAGAAGGGCCAGGCGCACCACTTCGTAGCCGGCATAATACTCCATCTGACTCAGATAAGCCAATCCGAAGAAAATGGATACGGCGCTGAGAACGATCCGCCACCCAGGATTCCTCGTCGTGACGGCTTTCAAGCTCAGCGCGATGGAAAAGGTCGCAAAACACAGCCCTGCAATATGCGACTGAAAATCAATCGCATTCGGCTGCGACAGAAACCCCGGATAGATCAAATAAAACAAGGCGGCCAGCATGGCCAGACGTTTCTGCTGCGGCCAGACCATTCGCAGACTCCAAAGAACCGATAGACCGCTGAACAGGCGGAAGAGATACGCGGTCACATTGTACGGAAATGGGTTCCGACCGAAAAGGAGGTACAGCGGAATCATCAGAAAAGCGCGGGCGGGACGATCCACGCTGAAAATATCGATGAATATCATGGGTCCGCGCGTGCCGGCAGCAAACATCTCATACCAATCGTCATTGAAATAACTGAAATGCGAAATGAACGGAAGATAGGCGATGGCCGAAACGGCCACCAACAAAAATATGGCAACAAACAATTCAGATCTTGCCAATGAGCGAAGTTTATTCACTATGATCTCCTAGCTCAATTTTACTAAAATTCCTTTTCTTTCGGACTCATGCGCAGCCAATGCCAATCGCAAAGCCTGCCTGCCATCTTCCAAGGTGCAGATGGGTTCTTCCTTTTTCTGAACGACTGCGATGAAGTGTCGCATCTCTGCAATGAACATGGCGTTTCTCTCAAAGCCGGCAGGCGGTTGGTGCGCTTCCCAAGCTTTTTTTTCCGCTGAATACACTTCCAAAACGCCCGAGGTGTTATCCCATTTCATGGTACCGTCCGAGCCGACAATTTCCCAGCGATGATCGGGCGGCTGCTGATTGTAATCCAAGTGGACGGAGCCGACCGCGCCGGTCTTCATCTTTAGACCAATTTCCACCGCGTCTTCCACTGCGAGTCCGAGATTCGAGGCGCTCATGAAAGCCCAAAGCGAATCCACCCCGCCGACCAACAGGCCGATGTAATCCAGCGGATGAGACAAAGTCAAGGTCACCCCGCCGCCCAGATCGGAACGGGCCGCGTAGCCCCGCCTGAAATCCTCCCATGGATGCCAGTTGGGAAGATATTCGCCCCAGTGAACATGAAAAGAGAGCGGCTTGCCGATGGCATGATCCTCCAACAATCGCGCGGCTTTTTGCAGCGTCGGGTGAAAGCGAAATTGAAAGCCGACCAGCAGCCGTCCGCCGCCCTTTTGAAGCTCCGCTTCGAGTTGATCTATGTGAGCAAGAGAGTCGGAGACTGGCTTTTCCATCAAGATGGAACAGCCCGCCCGCGCAGATGCCATCGCGACGTCCAGGTGCAGCGCGGTCGGATTGGCAACAATGACCGCTTCGGGTTTGTATTTACGGAGAGCCTCGTGCAGGTCCGTTGCAACGGGGTAGCCGGCCAGTTCCTCATCGGGTAAGGTCGCATGATGGGATCGGAGCAAAACAATATCCTTTTCCCCCAGCGAAATCAAGTTACGGAAATGACGGCGTCCGATCGAGCCGAGTCCGGCAATCAAAGTCTTCATATGAAAAATATCCTGTTTCGTCCGACAACAATCTACACGATATATAGAATGTGCAAGGTAAAGAAAATATAGTAAACGACCCCGGCGTCAACCTGAAGAATCCATAAGGCCCGCGCGCTCCATTTCAGGCTGCGGGAGGCTTTGGGGATACTAAGGAAAAAGAGAGTGGCTGCCGCGAAAAGCAAAAACAACGCGATCTCGCCGCTCCATGTGAAATTGCCGTCTTTGAACCTTATGCTGCTTTCCGCAACAAAATACGTAAAGAAAGCGCCAAAAATAAAAACCAGCCAGGCAAAGACCAACGTCAAGTTATGGGAGGCCTGCTTCCAATAAAATACCTTAACCAGCAGAGGAAAAAGTATGGATAAAAGGAACTTGGGCGCCAGGTCATGAGAATAGGCGCCTATCACCCCGAACGGGGCAAAAATGACATGGGTGGAATCGGTGCTGTGATACGACAACAAGAATTGCCAAGCCAGCATGCCTGCCGTGGGGATAAGGATGCCAAGCACCAGAAAGAGCAGATTCACCCTTTCCTTTCGGATCAGCCTGAACAGCACCAGCAAAACAAGGGCGGGCAACAGGCAGATTGCAAGGTTGGGCTTGGCAAAGGTTGAGAGCAGGGAAACCAGCCCGGAAACCCAAACGCTTATTTTGGAAACCGGCCGCGCTGAAAACCCTCGGAGTGCATACATAAACTGTAATAGGGCCAATGGACGCAGCATGATAATAGTGGGGTTATGATAAGAGATTATGCCCACATATCCAAGATATAGCTCATGATCCGAGAACCACCATAACGCCACGGGGGCAGCGATGTTGAGGCCAAGGACCACGACCACCACCCGCCATAAAGGGAGGCCTGCTTCCACGAGAGTCGGCCAGAACCACCAAGTGAGAATACCGGCGGAAAGTCCCACACACAAGAGAATGGATATCAGCTCGGCACCTCTCGAGGACAATCCCAAGATCGTGTTGAATGCCAGAACCAGGAACTGCCACGCCGAATGAGCCATGACATAGGCCGGCACCGGCCTGCCGCTCTTTATGTCCATGGCCCATAGAAGATGTGTAGGAAAATCCGAATCCCCTTTTGTGCCGGCATAAACCTCCATGAGAAAAAGCGGCATGAAAATCAACGCGGCAACCACTGCCGCAAAAATTGAAGATCGCCATCTTTTGGATCGATCCAAATTCATCATATCGCCAGGGCATTTTCCTGCCAATGACTGTCTTTCTCATACTGCCACTGGATCAGCGTCTCACCCGCGATCTCTTTGAAGATGGATGTATCTCGAGCCGTAAAGAGTCTCTGCCAATTGCCGGCCTGGCCTTTCGGAAGGAACGAGGCGATACCTTCATCTCGTTTCGCCTGCCACTCCTCATCCGGGTTGGACTCCATCTCCGTCCTGATCTTCCTTGCCAAGGACTTGTCGACCTTTTTCACGCCGAGGAATTTCCACAGCCGCGCCATTTCATCGAATGGATCGTTTAATAAATCTTCATATCGCAAGGCAAAATAATTTTTCCCGAATTGTCGTTTGCCTTCTTCTTCGATTTCCTGCAAGTTCGTCACCCAACCTTTTGCCACGCGCCGAATGAACACCTCGGTGAAGATCGAACGCTTGCCATAGAATTCATCGGGACTCTTGCGCAATTCTTCGACAATGCGTTTATCTTCTGATGTCAGAAACTTTGACTCTTCCACGAAGTTGCGGAAGCGTTCCGAGATCAATACATCGCGCCCATCGCGTACGATGTAAACCAGCTTCGCATCGGGATAAATCGAATACATGTCCCGCACAGATTGTCCGTGAATCGTGGACGACGGGCTTTTATCGCCGACGATTCGTTTCCCTTCGCGCACCGCTTCGCGTTCCATGATGAAATCCGCCGAGGCACGCAAAACCAGCGGCGAGAGATCGTGCCCCTGATTCCAACGATTGGACTTACGCGTCAGCCATTCCTCGATCTCGGCCGAATCAACCAGCGCTTTCAACAAAGGCCGGCGCGTGAAAAAGTGCGCTTGATAATCACAATGCACCTCGGCATGCAGACGAACAAGGCGCATGAGAAGCGTTGTCCCCGAACGTGCGTGTCCGAAGATGAAGAACTTTTCGCGCGGAAAGAATTGCTTGATCTCCGCCACTTCTTCAGGCGTGATCGCCGGAATCGGATGGCGTTTATTTTTTTTTGCATCACCCTTGACAAGGACACGGGCGGCAGAACGAAAACGAGAAAACATTGTCAAAGAACTCCTCAAGGCGCTGGAGTCAACGAGGCAACAGGAATGACAGTTTCCGTCAGCGTGAGGGACGGTGCGGGAGTGTCTGATGGAACCGGCGTGAAAGTCGCCATCGGCGTAGAGGTCAGTGCACTGGTGGGAGTCAAGGTGAGCGTGTCGGTGGGCACAGGCGTCTCGCTGGGTGTGGCCGTGTCCGTCGCTGTCGGCGTGGGCGCAGCAAACGCCCCGCCGAGATTGGTGATAATTACAAAATAACCGGACAAAGCCAGGACAAGGATCGCGACGAGAAGAAAATCCACAAATTTATTCCTCATGCTATCGTTTCCAATTCAGCATCACCAATCCGGTTAGACAAACCAGAATGCCAATAACATTAATCCAAGTGAGTTGTTGTTTGAATACCAGCAAAGCCACAGGTACGAGCAAAAGCGAAGCCACTACATTGACCAGCACCGCGGCGATGCCCACGTTCCAACCTGCGCGATAAACGAGCAGAAATCCGACTTCGAGTCCAACGATGGAAAACGCCAGTAGATAGCTTGCCCAGTTCAATTGTTTTAATTCAGCGAGAAATCCAATTTGAGTTGGGATGAAAAAGGACAAGATCACGGTCAAACAAAGCGCGACCGCGTAGGTGACCATGATCGCCACCGCGGGATTGACGTTCGCAGGCGTGGACTTCTGGCTGAAGTGATACAACGCGCTGGAAGCAATGGCAAGAGTGATGGAGAAGTAAAAAAGGAACATGGATTTAGTTTTTGGCGGCATAGTTTCGCGGTTTCATGGCCCAATGATAAACCATAATGTCAGTTTTATTCGTCGGAGCGCGAGGGCCGCAGCTCGATATGGCAAGTTCCATTGACGATCATTGGAGCGTTACCGAGGAATGCCGCACGGAAAGAACGCAGGGCAGGCGTGCCTTCGGCGCTCGCCATGCACTATAGATCCAATATCTTCAAAATGTATTCTGCCGTCCGTTTGCCGGAACCTCCATCCGTATAGGTGATTTCCTGCTCGACGAACTTACGACGTTCAGGCGCGTCGAGAGCGGGATTCGCTAAATAGAGCTTGATTGCGTCCCGAAGCTGATCCGCATTCTCGGCGACGCGGCCGGCTCTCGCCTGGCGGAAACGTTTGTGTGTGGGCCAGTTACCAATTTTTTTCAACGACAAGGAATATTTCTTGGGGACATTCCAGCCGCTGGGGACATCGATCACCGCGGCGAGGATCGGCGTATCGTGGACAGCGGTCTCAACCACCATCGTCGAATAGACCGTAACCAAAACATCCGAGTGCGCCATCATGGACGATTTTTCATCCATGTCTTCGCCGCTGTAATAACCGAGCGATCCGCCAAGCGCAACAGGTTTAACCACATGCACATGCGAATATTGTTTCTCAAGCGCAAAAATCTTTTGGCGTTCATCAGCAAAGATTTTCGGTTTATCCTGAAAATGGCTCGGATGAAGTCGAATCAACAGCTGCGACGGTTCGACCAAGGCATCCGCTGAAACCAATTCGGCAAGCGCTTCGACGTTGGGATAGTTCGGTGCGAAATGGACAAACGAGCACGCGTACGAAATCAATTTGCGATTTGGATCGAGATCATGCCGCTTGAAATAATCGTCCTTCGATAATTGCCATTCTTTTCTGAAATAACCGTCATACGATGGAATGCCACCGATGTTGACGCGCTTTGGGTCCCAATCGGAGCCATACACCAATTCATCTTTTTGAAGTTGCGACCAGCAGGTGGCATAATCCATCGTCGCGCCGGGGATGGAATAGCTCGATGGATTGTCCCAGCCAACAATTGCCGCCATGGTCGGCACGTGATGCAGAGTCGCTTCACGCAGCAGATAACGGTCGAGGCGCCAGCCCGCTGTCGAAGCGATTACGAGATTCGGCTTGTACTTTTCGAATAAATCGGAATAAAGGTTTGGGCGGGGAATGAAGCCGTCCTGCCTCTTCACCAAGTATTTGCGCGCGAAAGAAAACGTCCGCAGCATCAGAATCGCAAGCGCGGCGGGAATCCAGACCGCCAAACGGAATCGCCACGAGTTCTCCACCCAGACTTCCCAGATATGGCTGTCCATGGCTTCGGTGTTGATGCGCCACGAGCCGCCGACGCGACGAAGAAAGGCGAGCAGCCACTGCTGACGCGGTTTGAATTGATTGGCGTATTCGTTGGCTTGTCTGAGTCGCAAGCCTTCAAAAGTCAGACCGGGGCACGCAAAACGCTGCGCGATTTTTTCCTTGGTTTCGTCGTCGGTGAGCACGACGATTTCAACGCCCGCATCGAGCAGCGTGGGAACAAGGTCGCTTTGCAGGAAATAGATGATCGCCATGCCATGATCGGCGGAAATGAAAATTCGTTTGGTCACGGGTTTATTCTTGATTGCCTATTACTTTGCACGGTTTGAGGATGGTGAGTCTCTAAATCATCAATAGCTGGAGCGCTTGGTTGCCACCAACATTCCAACCATAGCTTGGGATGGAATATAAAACACGAGGGAGAAGACAAAACCAGAAGGCCGATAAACTTGTTGGTGTCGTCCTTTCCAAAACGCAGGAAGCGGATAATCCCTGGGGTGCCAGGCAGAAAATATATCATCAACCAAATGATCACCAATTCAACAGGGACAGAATAATCGTTTGACATGAAATCTTTTATGAATAATACCAATTGAAAATCTTGTTATACACTGCCAGTAACATCTTCTTGACAAATCCAACTTCCAAGAAACGTTTGCCAAATCCGATTCTGCGTTCCTTATTTTGCGCCTTCAATTCTCCATGCAAATATCCCAGCGTGTTGGACATGTTCATCGCCAGCGGGTCGGAGATCATCAAGCGCAATAAACCTGCGTCGTTCATGCGCTTGTCCAACTGGCGGACTTGTCCCATGGGCTTGTCCATCTCAAAGGGCAGGAATTGCTGAAGGGTGGATTTATACGCCGTGAATTGCCAATGCGATGCGCCGGCCATGGCCGTCACGCCCCTATAAACTATTCTCCAGTCTCTGGTCTCTACATAAACTTTCTTATTCTCCTCTTCGGTCTGTCCGAGCGAAAGATTAAATTCCAAAAATGTTTCCCATGGAATGAATTGACCATCTTCCAGCCTCGCGTTTTTGCGCGCCCAATCGAGCGTCGCTTCATAAAATTCCGGTGGCGTGCGGAACGGACGCGCCGTCACCATGCCGACGTTTGGAAATGTTTCCAAGATTTCAACCGAGCGTTTCAACCAGTTCGGTGAAAACAACACATCGCTGTCGGTATAGGCAATGATCTCGCCCGGCGCGCCTGCGAGAATGATGTTCCACGCGCCGCCCTTACCCATGTTCTTCTCGGCGAGAATCAAATACTGGATTCGCCCCTCGTCTTTTTCCTGGATCAAGTAATCGCGCACTTCCGCGCACGAGCCGTTGTCAAAGACCAGCAGATCGAACGGCAAGCCCGCATCCTTTCGCAGCGATTCCAGACAGACTTTCAACACATCCAACGTCTCGGCATAGAATCCGCTCAGGAAGGGGATGTAATTCAACAGCGCGACCGTGATCCGCTGGGGGCGGGCAACATCTTTTACGAACTTGGCGGGGTTTTGACCTTTACGCATGTAACCAGTTCCGATTTACGGTTTTCGATTTACGATTTTCTGTATTCGTTTCTTCCAACGCTTCGGGCGGGCGACACGTTCAATCATATCATCGGGCAAAAAGAAAAAAAACGCCCGCAAAAACAATTCCACGCCGCGCAGGAAGCGCAGATAGGTCATCTTCGGGCGTACCAGCTTTCCGCCTTCGGCGAGTTGATGCGTCGAATCCAAAACCGTATAACGGACGTTGGCTTGTCCGCCCGCCAGGCGGATGTTCTCGTCCGTGTCCGGGTGCTCATAGTGCGGCTTCGCATCCGGCAAATGGGAATAATCATGGTTCTGATGCACGATCATCACCGAAGGTGTGCAATCAATCACCGGCCATTTTTCCTTGCGCGCCTTGTAGATCATCCAATTGTCCCAGCCGGCGCGGCCGATGATGAAATTGGGAATATCTTGATAACAAGATCTTGGAAAAAGGAAATAATCGCTTCCAGCGGGACGATGAAGTTGTCCCTGTGTTTCGACGGTTTTCCTTAACCTCGCTTCCCATCCGTCCGAAAAATCCAACGGTGCGGTGATGTCGTAATCCCAACGTTGACTCAGTAAAACAGATCTATCCTTTTGTCTTGCCGCTTGTTTCGCGGCGGCGATGAGATCGGACATGAGAATCATGTCGGCATTGATAATGCACAGCAAATCACTGCGGCTATTTTGCCGCGCCAACTCAAACATGGATGAAATCAATGGCGTGCCATTCTCGTTGCATTTCACATCTGGAATATGCCGTACATTAAATTCTTTTGCGGTTTCCGATAATCCTGTTTCATCCCCGATCAAAATGACTTCGACTTCAGGAAGCAGAGTCCACGAATGAAGCGCGTTGCGCTGAATCAGCGCGATGTGCGGATCAGTGTAAGGTTTGGGAGCGGAGAATAAGGTAAGGAGAGGCATAATTTCATTGGTCATCCCGGGCCCAGCGAATGGTATTAGGGAAGTGCGCGTTTATCGATATCCTTCAACGTTTTATGTTTCACGCCCGCGTTGATTTGCATCAGCGCAGGTTCGTTGTGAACCAAATCCAGAACTTCCTTCCACGAAAAATCATCCCGCCCCTCGAAGCGGCTGTACACCTGCCGCATGAATTCCAAATCTTCGGGCGTGTCCACCGTCCAGCGGTAATCGCCAAAATCGGTGGTGTGATGCAGCAAGGCGACCTTGAAACCGCGCGGCGAGAGGCCCGCCTCCAGCGTCCTGCTTTGACGCCTCAATTCGACGCCCTCATAGAAATACGGCATGGCATGTTCGCGATGCTGAGGCTCCTTGGCTTCCTGCCAGGCCGTGGCTAAAGCCCTGAAGGTGCAGGCTTCCGTGTCCAGTCCAATTGGATACGTTCGATGCCACGGCGGAGGCAAACGGTTGCAAACAAAATCATATTTGCCATCGATCAAAGTATTCACGACATCATCAATCAGTGCCGGATCAATCACCGGACAATCGGCGGTGATGCGGGCCACGATGTCCGCCTTTGATTCTTTGGCGGCCCGATAATAACGGTCAAGCACATCGTAGAGGCTGCCACGCGTGAACGGGATTCCGCTGAACGAGCAATATTCTGCAACAGGATCATCGGATGAATCGGTTGTCGTGGCGAAGATGGTTTCGTTAACGGCAGCCGCCCGCGAGGTTCGAACGAAGACGCGTTGCAGCATGGGTTGGCCCGCGATGCGCGCGAGAATCTTTCCAGGCAAGCGCGAGGAACTCATCCGACCTTGAATGATGGCAACGACACGAGGCTTCATGCCGTTTGCGCCTCGGAGGGGATTGGCAATGGAACAACAAAGCCCTTGGCGCGGAACTTCTCAACGTAATCGCGCACGACCCAATAATCGAGCCCGACCTGCTCGGCGATGTCGAAGATCGAATGCTGACCTTCGAGGCGCATCATGATTTTTTCGATGGCGCGATTCAGTTCCCAATTGTCGCGCCAGTCCACCCAAAGTCCATGACCCGAAAGAAAAACGGGGCCGCGGAACGTGCGCTTCGGAATGTAATTGCTGGCGTACATACGGATGACCTTTTCGGCGACATCCGCCGCGCCCACCAGCATCTCTTCATGCATGATATCGAGGTTGTCATCGGTGGTGTGATATTCGTCGTAGGGCCAGCGGTTGAGCGAAATGCACGGCACATTGACACCAGGCCCGTTGATGACGCGTTCATCGTTGGCAGGCGCGGCGGCGAAGTCGCGTTCATCGTGGTCGATATCACGCAAAACATAATTCGTGATTCGATCCAATACATGATCGTGCTGCCGCGTATGATGCCAGGCAATTCTATTTTGATTGCCGGTCATCTCGAGGAAGATTCCGCCGCGCAGATTCGGGATGAGCGCCTCGTGGTGGGCGAGATAGGCAATCGTGCCGATCGTCTCGGGACCGAACCAAAAGCGTACGCTCATGGACCCAGCCGCTGGCGGCTTCTCGGAAAGTCGACGCGCCAACTCGATCGCGGTGACCACGCCCGCGCCGTCGTCGTTGGCTTGCATCGGATGACAGGTGTGTGCTTGAACAATGACCTCGCCCGCGTCCGGATTCGGTCCGCCTTGCGGGTGAACGACCGCGCTCGCCACCCTGAATCCCTGCCTTGGATCGGTGATGAATTCAGAACGAATAACCGCGTGATATTTTTTGTCATGCGGAAGCTTATCGAAAGTGCTTTTCGGTAAACAGAATCCCCAATCGCGTTCGTAATATTTAAAAATCCACGGCACCGCGTTCGGGCGCTTCGCGTTGAAATACAAATGCGGTTGCAGTTCCTCAAACGTCAACACGTCATCAACCGCCAAGGAATACGATACGATGTGAAGCGGATTATCGTTGAAGTCAACAATTCGCCGGCCGTCTTCGATTTCCAAATAGGCTTCATGGACGACATATCGTTCTGGCACTTTCCAAGTCCAAACGGATTTGAGCGGCGCATAGGTCTCAATCGTGTACTGCGACGAGTCGGGCATATACGAGCCGACGATCTCCAGCGTCTTATCCTGATCCTCACTGGCAAGCGTGCGATGCAGTGGAAAGAATTCGGCAAGGATGGATTTGAGGGATGAATAAAGTTTCATAATCCTTTGGCGGTCCGGTAGTTCCGAGCGATCGCGGGGAACATGCCGGGACCACCGGATTGCAAAAATATCTTTATGCGTCGGTCTCGAGGCATGCTTGCGGCGCTGCCCGACCAACGAAGCAATTCAATCTTTCTTTATATAATACAACAAATGCGGATCGCGGCGCATCTCGCGCGCGGTGAAGGCATAGACTTCATTGGCTTTCATCAACTTCACATCCGCATCACCGATCGTCTTCAATTTGATCACGCCGGCCTTTTCCATCAACTCGCCCATCGGATTGACCTCGGTGATGACACCTTTGTCAATATCGCGCACGAACATCTCGAACGTGTCTATTTTGGTCGTGCCGTCCCAGTCCGTGACCTGGCCGGTGAATTGCTTCAGGAAGCGATACTCCACGCCTTCCATCTGCTCGATGTGATGGAAGAAGGTCATGCTATTCGTGTACGATAAACCGATGACCATGATCTTGCCGTCGAGGTCGCGCAGTTTGCCAAAGACCGAGCCGCGTTCGTAACTGCTTTTGTATCGCAGACTTCCCAGCATTTCCGCGTGCCTGCCGATGATGGCGAACGAATAGATCGGATGAAAGACCCGCTTGGCGCGCGGATCTTTGCGGACAAATTCCGTCAGGATTCCCATCTGCGACGGCGTCGAACGCACATCCCACGGCTGGCCCTTGTTGAAATCAAAATTGAAGGTCGGCATGATGAGCGTGCCATCCGCACCGAGAGCGGCGAGCAAGGCATCAATGACGGTTTGAGGTCCGCCGTCCACTTCGCCGAGGGATTTGTAGGAACTATGAACGAGCAATGTGTCGCCGCGTTGAACGCCGAGATCGTGAAATGCGGATGTGAGTGATTCGAGAGTCAGCATCGCAATCTCACATATACAATCCGCCGTTGACCGCAATCACCTGACCCGTAATATATCCGGAGGCGGGCAAAGCGAGGAATGTCACCGCGCGCGCAATCTCATCGGGCTGGCCGAGTCTCTGCATTGGAATCTTCTGAACGACTTTCTCCAACGCATCGGCGGGGATGGCGCGCACCATATCGGTATCAATGAAGCCGGGGCAGATGGCATTGACCGTGATGTTGTTGCGCGCGCCCTCCAGCGCCAGCGACTTGGTGAAGCCCAGCAAGCCCGCTTTCGAGGCGGAATAATTCACCTGTCCAAAATTGCCGGCCTGTCCCACGATCGAACTGATGCTGACGATGCGTCCGTAGTTTTGTGTCTTCATCTGATCCCAGACCGCTTTGCTGCAGTTGAACGCGCCTGTCAGGTTGGTATCGATCACTTCGTTCCATTGCTCGGCGGCCAGCTTGGCAAAGGTGCGGTCGCGATTGATGCCCGCGCAATTGACCAGTACATCCACTCGTCCATGGCGTTGGATGAAATCCGCAAACAATTGCTGGATCGCCGAGAAATTCTTAACATCGGTGGCATGTTCCTCGGCATCGACTCCGCGCGCTTTAAGTTCGTTCAAAACCTGCTGCCCCTGCGCGCGATGATCAAGATACACAATGGCCACGTTCGCGCCTTTCGATGCAAAATCCAGAGCAATGGCGCGACCGATGCCGCGCGAACCTCCCGTGACAACGACATGCGCCCCGCGAAATTCCTTTTCCTCAGACATGCTTTGTTCCTCCACCAAAAATGGAATGATGATTCAACTGGCTTTCTTCCTGGACGGCTTATTTTCCAATTGGGCGATTCTGCGTTTGCTTTGCATCACCGTCCAACTGCGCCCGATCAGCGCCGGCACCATCAGGAGGACTCCCAGCACCACGCCGACCCCCAGGGCAATCAGCATGAAAAGTCCAACCGCGCCTTGAACGGGATAGCCAAAAAATGTGACCGTGACCATCGCGGTGTTTTCGAGTGCCAGAATCACGGCAAGGACCACGGCGGCCAGCGTGAGAATTAAAGAAACGATCATTTCGACCTCCTATCGGATTGGATGGCCTGCTCATAGGCATTGAGCAGTTTGGCGAAATTCTTTTTCCAATCGGCCCGTTCCTCCGCCGACCTTCGAGCGGCGCGGCCGATTTGAGTTAACTTTTTTCCCTGAGCAATGACTGCCAAGATCTTTTCCGCAAGGGCGTCCGCGTTCCCATCGGGGAAGAGCCAGCCATTGACTCCCTCGCGGACCCATTCCTGGTTGGCGGGAATATCCGATACGAGCACAGGGATACCGCATGCCAGCGCTTCCATCAAGGAGACGGAGGAACCATCCACATGTGACGGCGAAATAAAAAGGTCAGCCATATGATACCAGCGCGGCAGGTCGCGTTGTGAAACTTGGCCGCCGAATTGAACACGCTCCAGCGCGCCGCCGTTCATCAGGATTTGCCGAATTGCGCCGGCCTGTGATCCGCCGCCGAGCAAGAGCAGGCTGACATCCGGGCGCCGGCCGGCAACCTTAACAAAGGCCCTGGCCAGGACCTCCACGCCATAGCGTGGTTCCCACGAACGATTGCAAAAGAGAACGAATGGCTTGTGTTTTGCGCCTTGCGATTTTTTGCCGCCCGCTGATTTTTGAACACCGAAGTGTTTCAAATCCACACCCCACGGGAAGATAACAGACCGATTGGGGCACATCCCGTAAGCCACGGCTTTGTCCAGCGTAACTTGTGCATCGCTGGTGAAAAAATCGCTGTGGCGAAGCACATATCTTGTGATCCGGTTCATCCATGCATTCTGCTCCGCGTCCTGCATCAAGTCAAAGCCCCACGACATCGTCAGGATCGGATGAAAGCCGGACAGCACGGCGAGAAAGGCACAGGTCTGAATCGGACCAGCATGAATTAAATCGGGTTTTATCGCGCGGATCACGCGTTTCAAGTCCAATGACAAACTCGGCACGTCGCGCCAGCGAAACAACCCCTGCCCGCCTTTCCACAATACTTGTTGAATTTGCGAAGGTACAGGACGGTCTTCGATCTGCCGCGGATTATGTTCCAGTCTCAAATACAAGACTTCATGTTCGGTTTCCGCCAGGGCAGAAAGAAACCGATGATCGTGAGGGGAATAATCCTTGCTGAAATATAAAACTCGCATTATGCCGCGCCGAGGTCCGTCCAGCGTAATTCCTGGCCGAGCTTGAAAGCGTGCAGGGCCTTTGTGCCGATCACCTCCGGGATTTCATTCGGCTTGATGGCGCCCGGAGTGGCGGGACGGAGCACATCGATCATCTCCCGCGTGAAAACTTCACCGGCTTGAATGTCGCGCGCCGCGCGCAGACAGCGGCGTTGAACGACCGCCGTATCCGTTTCATTCTCCGCGATGAATTTATCCGGGCTTCCCAATGCGCGTTCCAAGATACGAGTTTCTTCCACCATCTTGGCCCAATTCTCGGGGTTCATCGCGAATTTATGATCGGGACCTTCGCGGTCATTGCTGTCCGTGAAGTGACGCTCGATGACCCGCGCCCCCAGCGTCACCGCGGCGAGAATCGGAGCGACGGCGTGAGTATGGTCCGATAATCCCAAAATCACATCAGGAAACATGGTCGCGTAGGTCTTCAGCACGTTGACATGCAGATGATCGTAATTCTTCGGGCTGGCGGTGTAATTGGTGTTGCATTGCATCAACACCAATTGTTTGTTGATTTTCAGGATGGCATGAACCGCGCGTTGGACCTCACCGATGGTCGAGGCACCGGTCGCGACAAAGAACGGTTTGCCTTTGCCCGCCATGCGCTCCAGCGCTTCGATCCAATCAATCTCGCCCGAACCGGCTTTGTAGATTTCCACATAGGGATCAAGGAAATCAATGGCGGAAAAGTCATACGGCGAGGAGAAATAGTGAATGCCAGCCTTCTCGCACTCTTCCTTAAGCATCATGGTCCATTCAAACGGAATGGAGGCGGCGCGATAGATCTCGATCACCGACTTCTTCCACGAAGCCTGGTGACTCACCTGCGCGTTCATATGCGAGAAGCCGTAATCGGAAACAATCTTCGGCGCCTCGAAATTCTGGAATTTGGCCGCGTCCGCTCCGGACTGTTTGGCGAGGCGGATCAACAGTTTGGCGCGATTCAGATCACCGTCGTGATTGGCAGCGATATCGGCGATGAAATAGGCGGGATGATCCAATCCAATGATCCGGTCATGAAGCTTGATCTCCATCGTCTCCTCCGTTTTTATTCCGCCTTGGTGCCGATCAGTCCAAGGTGCGTATTTTGAAACGAATCAGGGTATTTCAAGCCATAACCCAAAACACGGTCCAGGCTTGAATGACCAAGCAAAACGACGCCGCTTAATTGCAGCGCCGGAATACCCAACGCAAATCCCAGAATGTACAGTCCGATGGCCAGCGCATGGTGGTGAATCACGTTATAAACCAGTGCGCCCAGGCGCGCTCCGAATACATAACCGACCATGCTCAAATCGGGGACAAAGAAAAGCAGGGGATACCACCACCACGCATAATCCAGCCGAGAAAAAAGACAGATGGACAAACCCCAGAGTGCCAGCGCTTCAAGTTTCAGCAGGATCTTCATGCTCGCGCCCCCGCCTGTTGATAACTGCGGATTTTTTGTGGATAACCCTGCTGGTACTGTGTATAAAACTCGTCGAGCCCTGTTGAAAAAGCAGGCAGAGCCATATCGAGATCGGTGGATAACTTGTGAGTAGACAGCCACAAATTGTGGGAACGGCGTGCCGTCAGGCTGGACTTATCCACAGACTGTGGTGAAATCAGGCTTTCCTTTAAACCAAACTTGCGTGCAATCTCGATCCCAAACTGATACTTGCTCATCGCCTGCGGGCCCACCACATGATATAACCCGCGCAGCCTGCGCTCCAGCATCGCCAATAGAACATCCCCAAGGTGATTGACCAGCATCGGACAAAAGAGCACATCGGTAAAGCCGTTGACGTTCTTGCCGGTGCTGAGATTATTGATGAAGAATTCGGCGAGACTCCGTTTGCCGCTTAACGACCAACCATAGAAATTCACACGCGCCACAATCGCCATTGGGTTGATTTGCAAAACCGCACGTTCACCTTCCAGCTTGGTCTGGGCATAGACGCTCTGCGGGTTTGGTAAATCCCCCTCCGCATAAGTGCCATCCTTCTGCCCGTCAAAGATGGCATCCGTGGAAATATGGATCAGCCGAATCTTTCGCCGCGCACAGGCATCGGCGAGCCGGGCGGGGACATCCGCATTCATCTGATACGCAAGGTCGGGGTTGGCTTGGCAGGCATCCACATTTGCCAGCGCGGCGCAATGAATGACCGCCTCCGGTCTGGATTCGGAAACGATGCGATACATGGCATCGGAGTCGAGAAGGTCGGCGCTGATCAATTCAAAGGGGACGGACGCCAGCGTATTGCGGTCGACGCCAATGACCTGATGCGAACGCGCGGCATCCAGGGCCAGGTTAAGGCCGAGAAGTCCGCTTGAACCGGTAATCAGCAGTCGCATAAGTCACCTCTCCTCGTCCCTTGCCCTTCTCCCGGTGGAAGAGGAATGGGGGCGAGGGAAAATCATCCTTCCAGCTTTCCTGCCGTGTACAACTTCTCGAACGGCTCGACGAATTTCTGGATGCCTTTCACATCCAGCCACTCTGTGTTGTTGTCGCTCGAGTAACGGTATCCATCTGACAGCAGTTTACCGCGTTCCTGCCACGAATAACCAAACCAAAATGCCTCCGCCGGTTGGACGACAAACATCTTGTCCAGCTCAACGGTGTGGCGGGCCTCGTCTTCGGAGATCAACACCTCATGCAGTTTCTCGCCGGGCCGGATTCCGATTACATCAACTTTTGCGTTCGGCGCGATGGCTTTCGCCAGATCGATCACCTTCATGCTGGGGATTCTCGGAACAAAAACTTCGCCGCCTTCCATTTGATCGATGCAGGTGATGACGAAGCGGACCCCTTGTTCCAATGATAACCAAAAGCGCGTCATGCGGTCATCCGTGATGGTGACCTTACCCGACTCGCGTTGCTTGAGAAAGACCGGAACGACCGACCCGCGACTGCCGACCACATTTCCGTATCGGACGCACGAATAGCGCGTCGCTGAACCTGCGGCATATGCGTTGCTTTGAACCGTCAGCTTCTCGGCCGCGAGCTTGGTCGCGCCGTAGAGATTCACCGGATTGACGGCCTTGTCGGTGCTGAGCGCCATCACTTTTTTCACGCCGGCATCCAGCGCCGCCTCGACCACATTGCTCGAGCCCATGATGTTCGTCTTGACAGCTTCCATCGGATTATATTCGCAAGCCGGCACCTGTTTCAATGCCGCGGCATGGACCACGACATCCACGCCCTGCATGGCGCGCACGAGTCGCTCGCGGTCGCGTACATCGCCGATGAAGTAACGCAGGGATGGATGATCGAATCCGGAAGCCTGCATTTCATACTGCTTCAATTCATCGCGGCTGTAGATGATGATCTTCCTGGGCTTGAAATCCTTGAGCATGATCTCGACAAATTTCTTGCCGAACGATCCTGTGCCGCCAGTGACGAGAATAACTTGATTTTTCCAGTTCATAATTATTTATCCCAATCGAATTTTCTATTCAGGCAGTCATAAAGCCTTTGGTTATAGGGACGGTAATAATCAATCAAATGTTTTCGAATGGATATGGGCATTTCCTCGTAAACGCCTTGCTTGTACGCTTTAAAATCGCTGGGAATCCAATCCGCCAGCCCGAGAAATTCCGTTGCTTTGCGATACGCGGTCGCCGGTGACGTGTATAACTCTTCACTTGGAAGAATTAACATCATCTCGCGCGGAAAGAGTTTAAACCATTTTTCAAGTTGCTCGACATATCGTCCGCGCGCGAGATAGGAGTAATGCAAATGCTTGAAGGTTGAGTAGTGCGGATCAGCAATGATCCTTTCCTCTTCACCGATCAACCGATAAGCCTCTTGCTTAATGGCTTCTTCAAATGACAAAGGCTCTCTGCCCACGCGCACCATGTGATTGTAATGGGAATAAGCCCGGTCCACAGGATTGCGAAGCAAGGCAATCAATTTCTCCACTCGTAGACCCTTCTCAAGCATATCTTTCTCAATACGATTCGGCGCGCATGGATGAAAAATATAATAAGGTGTCGCTTCGCCGGTTATCATGCCGGGGCCCATCTTGAAACGCAGTGGAAAATGCGCGCGATACCATCCGAGCCCCCGTGAATAATGAATATCGAAGAACTTGATTTCCTTGCGAAACGGCGGATTGATCTGCGGATGCATTGCCAAATAATTGAAGAACGAAGTCGTGCCGCCTTTCATCACGCCGATCACGAGAAAATCCGGCAGGACGCGCAGCGCTGTGGTCGCACGGTGGAAAAGCCACCAAAAGAACAAACGCGGATTCTTTCGCAGTTTGTACCACTGGCTGGCGCTGTCGGGGATATCCAGATCCAATTCCATCACGACGCAGCTCCTATTTTGCGAATCACAACCAGTGGATATTGCCCGTTCTCGCCAAAGAAGTGCGGGAAGCGATCTTCGAGCCAGAACACAAAACGTAGAAATACTCCGCCGCCCCAGCGCGGATTGACAACGGTTTTGAGAAACACCGTGCCAAGACTGCGCCAAACAAAGATCTCAAAATCCATGTCCTGCAGTTCCCGCTTCAACCAGCGTGGCGTCAGCTTCTTGACAAACGTGCCTTCCTGTTCGTCTTCATTCGGCCAGTTCTTCTTCTGTTTGCGGAAACTGCCGCTTCGGAAAAAACGAATCAAACGGACGAGCGGTCGCGTGGCCAGCATCAAACGAGGCTGATCCCAGCCATTGACGATGGCCGCGCTTCGATTGAATTTGAGGACGCGCTGCAATTCAAGATAGGCAGCCCGGTGATCGCTGAGCGGGAGGTGATGAATCGTGTGCATCGAGACAATGCCATCAAATGCATTGGACCCAAAGGGGAGGTTGGCAACGTCCGCCACAACATACAAACCCTTCTCGCCGAGCCGTGCGCGCGCCTCCTTCAAAGCGGTGATGGAAATGTCCAAACAAACGCGAAAGCGGTAGCCTTCGGAGTAGGTCAAATATTCGGGCCATTGCACCGGACCGGAACCGGCATCCAGCAAAAAGTCGCCGCGTGAGGCGATGTAACGATTGACGCGCAAATGGCAACGATGAATGTAGTCACGCGTCACCGGCCGCAGGTCCTCATATCGGGCATTTTGATACAGCCCCTCGCCCACCTGCGACCAACCGATCTGATCGTAAAACTCACGGACCTGCTGCTTGGTATTTTCCATCAACCCTTCCAAGTGAACGGTTCGCCCGCCAAAAACCGAAATGTCTCGCCAAATTCCATTTGACCTTGTGCGCTTAAAACTCTTTCCAGCGGCCAGACCGCGAGATCCTCCCAGAAGTTCATCAAACGCCACGGGAACGGGCGGGCATATTCAAAGAAAAAGCGATAACCGTAATTCCACGCCGCTTCGATTTGCATTTCATTCAACCGCTGGGCGGGTAAATCCGACAGAACTTTTTCAAGCGTCGAAAAATATCCGTCCCATGAATTGGGATCGAGTGTGAAGCCGCGGCCGCGATAGTGGGTTTGACCGCATGAAATCACGGGGCGGCCGTTCATCGCTGTTTCGAGTCCGACGGTAGTCGTGTAGGCCAGGCCCAAATCTGCAATCTCGATCAAATCATAGGTGTTGACTTTATCTTTTGCCGCGATGACGTGAATATGCTCGGGCAATGACGGCAACGCCTCACGAACCACCTGTCCCATGGACTTCGCCTTCGGGACAATCGTCTCACCGGGGTGCACCCGGATTACCAACTGGACCTCGGGGCGATCCGCGAAATATTGAACCGTGCGCGTGATCCATTCGGTCATCGACTGGGCGAAGATGTTGCGCCCGAGTGTCAGGCTGTCGCCCAACACATTCGCGGCAAGCATGACGACCGGACGATCATCGAGTCCAAGCATGTTCCTCGTCGCCTCCGCGCCCTGCGAAGAAACATATTGCCACAGGCGTTTGGATTTGCCCCAAACGCGCGCACCGCGGCGCGCATTCTCCAAATCGGCCAGACGCTCATACATCGCATCGGTCATCGGAAGCTTGCCACGCGCTTCGACGAGATAATCCGTCTCCTGCCGCATGATGGACGAATTCTGCGCCAGCCAAATCTGTTCGCGTTGATCGTTGAACTCGAATGTCATCGCTGGAATGTTGAGATAGCGCGCCGCGCGGAATACGATCCCCATCTCAAGGATCAAGCCGTTCGGGACCAGGACAACGTCCGGCTTGTCGGTCTGCATCCATGCCAGTGCAGCACGCGCCGCGAAGGAATTCCGTTCGAGGCGCAAATCATGGACTGCGCGGTCGGACGGGTTGTTCATATCCACTTCTTCGCGCATGAGCGTGTATTGCGTGTCCCACAGGCTGATCTGCTCAATATCGGCCCGCAATTTGTCCGGTAATGAGGCGGAATCTTTAAGATCCAGCATGGAAACATGTTTGACCAGCGGTTCGATCGGCTTGAACGTATCGCGTGTGTGTAAAATCCGCTGGCGCTGCGTGAAATGATCCATGCGCTTGTGCCATTCGGAATAAGGCAAGGTCATCAATGTGACTTTATGTCCAAGACCGGCAAGTACAAGCGAAATATATGCGGATTGCTCGATCCAATAATGCAGCGTGGCAAAGAACAAAATATTTTTGCCCGGCTTCGCGGATGCTGCAAATGTCTCTGCAGTTTTCACCGCGTCGGGCAACGATTTCTTCAAACGTTCAAGCGAGAAGTGATCATGATGCGCGCGATTCTTATGTCGAAGCATCCAATCCAGTTCGGCCGTGAAAGGCAATTCGCCGAGCGCAGAACGAAGCGCTGATTTTGTAACCATCAATCCAGCTTTTCGATCTTCCATTCAAGCCGCGGGCGGATCGGCCCAACGCGTTGTTCCGCCCAATGCGTGCCAGGCGCGCCGGAAATATCCACGTTGAACGCCAGCGCGTTCTCATCCATGAAATAACGTCGGACTCCAAAGGAACTGGCATTGACGCCGACCGCGTACCGGCCTTCATTGAACATGTCGCCGGGGATGACACAGCGGCTGATGTAATGTCCGGTGTTGCGCGCGCCGAATCTTTCAAACTGTTGAGGCTCATCCGTATCGAACGAGGTCATGACATAATCGCCGCGCATCGTACTCAAATAAAAACCAACGCGCAAACCAGTGGTCGGTGCGCTGAGCTGATATTCGAATTCAAGCGCGGCCGGTTCCGTGGAACGAATCGTGTCCACGATCTTGCCGCGTTGATCTTTCAGCCGTAAAGAAATGGGAGCGAATGGAGCCGCGTTGAGCGGCACTTCATCAGGTTCCCAAATGCGTTCACCGGCGTCGGCGTGGCCGGCAGAAAGATAGTAATCCACTGCTTCGGGTGTGGGAGCGCGCATCATCAAGCGTCCCTTATCGATCACAAGCGCTTCCTGTGTCAGACGCAGCACAGCAGACATGTTGTGACTAACAAACAAAACGGTTCGTCCCTGTTGCGCCACGTCGCCCATCTTGCCGAGACATTTCTTTTGGAACTCCGCATCGCCCACTGCCAGGACTTCATCCACCACCAGAATTTCCGGTTCGAGATGCGCCGCGACCGCAAATGCCAGCCGCAGATACATGCCGGATGAATAGCGTTTGACCGGTGTATCAATGAACTGCTCGACCTCGGAGAAGGCCACGATCTCATCGAACTTTCTTTCCGTCTCACTGCGTTTCATGCCAAGTACCGCACCATTGAGATAGATGTTTTCGCGGCCGGTCAATTCCGGATGAAAGCCGGTGCCGACTTCGAGCAACGAACCCACCCGTCCGCGCACGGAGACCGATCCCTTCGTCGGTTCCGTGACGCGCGCCAAAATTTTAAGCAGAGTGCTTTTGCCTGCGCCATTGCGTCCGATGATGCCCAGCACTTGTCCTTCTTGAACTTCGAACGAAACGTCGTTGAGCGCCCAAATGTAGGAAAAGTTTTCAGCGCCGCGCATGGACTTGCCGGTCATGGATCGAAAAACGTGCACCGGCGTCATCGCCACATCCATCAGCACATCGCGGAGCATTCCATAATGAAACCGGCTCTGCATCGCACCGATGCGATATCGTTTGCCCAGCTGATCAACTCGAATGGCGGTAGTCATGTTAAATCATGTCCGCAAACGTCCGCTCCATGTGGCGGAAGTAAAATAGACCGGTGATCAGGAAGATCAGAGAAATGCCCACCGAAACAATTAAATTCAAATCGGGCCCAGTCGGTGTGCCGAGCAGTGCCCAGCGAAATCCATTCACCACACCAGCCATCGGGTTGAGCGAATAGATGATTTGCCATTTGGGTGAGATCACTTTGGATGAATATGCCACAGGCGTAAGGAACATCCAGAACTGGGTCAGGAACGGAAGAACATAGTTCACGTCGCGGTATTGAACGTTGATGGCGGCAAGCCATAACGAAACGCCCAGTGCGGCAAGGATCGAGAGGAAGATGAAGAGCGGCAGGGTCCAGATGGCGACGGTCGGCGTTACTTTGTAATAGATCATCATGACGATCAGGATCAGAAACGCGATTGCAAAATCCACCAGGTTGCCCAGCACCGAAGCCAGCGGAAGCACAAGGCGCGGGAAATAAATCTTGGTCACCATGCTCACGTTCGTGGTCAGTGAGCGGCTGGCATTGTTCAACGCCGCGCTGAACAGACCCCAGGGTAAAAGTGCGGTATAAGAAAAGATCGGATATGGAATGCCATCGGTCGGCACTTTGGCCACCGAGCCAAAAATAAAATTGAAGACCAGCATCGTTAATACCGGCTGGATGATCGCCCAGGCCGCGCCAAGGATGGTTTGTTTGTAGCGCACTTTGATATCGCGCCAGATCATGAAATAGACCAGCTCACGATATACCCACAGGTCGCGCAAATTGAGCGCGGTCAAGCCGGTGGACGGTTTGATATAAATGGTTTCGGGTTGACGAACAAGTTCCATTGATTTAGCCATAGCTATTTAATCTTCGAACGATTCTCCTTGAACCACGCGATGGTGCGGCGCATCCCTTCTTCAAACGGAACCTGCGCACTCCATCCAAAATATTTCTTGGCACGGCTCACATCCAGGCCTCGACGCGGCTGACCGTTGGGTTTATCAGTCTGCCAGACCAGCTTTCCCTCGAAGCCCGTCTGACGCACGATCAACTCCGTCAAACCTTTGATGGAGATCTCATAACCGGATCCCAGATTGACCGGCTCCGAGCCGTTGTATTTTTCCGCGGCCGTAACGATTCCATCTGCCGCATCTTCGACGTATAAAAATTCGCGTGTGGGTGAACCATCGCCCCAGACCGGCAATTCTTTTTCGCCGCGTTCCTTGGCTTCAATTGCTTTGCGGATCAACGCCGGAATCACATGCGATGATTGCAAATCGAAATTATCGCGCGGCCCATAAAGATTAACCGGCAAAAGATAGATGGCATTGAATCCATATTGCTGGCGATAGGACTGCGCCTGCACCAACAGCATTTTCTTTGCCAGTCCATAAGGCGCATTGGTCTCCTCCGGATAACCGATCCATAAATCGTCTTCCTTGAACGGAACCGGCGTGAACTTGGGATAGGCGCACACGGTTCCAATCGCGACAAATTTGCCAATGCCGCGCTGGTACGTCTGATGCATCAGCTCGACGCCCATCATCAAGTTGTCATAGAAAAATTCGGCGGGATGTTCGCGGTTGGCGCCGATTCCGCCCACATGGGCTGCCAAATGGATGACAACAATGTTTTTTGGTTCTACACCTTTCAGGGCGTGATCATACATTCGGCGAATATCGCCGGGGTCAACCAGGTTGTACTCTTCAATATGCGGAATGAAAATATGCCCCGCGCCGCGCTCCGTCAGTTTCTCGGTCACGAAGGAGCCGAGGAAACCCGCGCCACCTGTCAAAATAACGCGTTTATTTTTCCAAAAATTCTCTGCCACGTTTTTCTCCGATGCCTATTGCACAATAAATTGAGCGTTACGATAATGTTCATCCAACGGATCACGAATCAATCCGGTCTTCAAAGCAAATATCAAATCGCGGATACCATCGTCCACCGTGAGAGTCGTTTCAAATCCCAGTTCGCGCTTGACTTTGGCAAATGACACGGCGATATCGCGCATGTCACCGCCGAAAGTCAAATCCTTATATTCGACTTCCGTTTCAGGCATGCGCCTCAGCACCAGCTTGACGATTTGATCCTTGGTATAGTTGCCGTCGTCGCTGCCGAGGTTATAGATTTGGCCGCTCACTTTTTCCTGCGGAGCCTCCAGCCCCAGCATAATTCCTCGAACGGTGTCGCGCACATGGATAAAGGAACGCGAATAACCGCGCTGATAAATCAACAGCTGGCGCTTGGTGAATGCATCCAAGACAAATTGGTTGATGATCAAATCAAAGCGCGTACGCGGCGAGATGCCGTATAACGTGGCGAAGCGGAACAATAAAGGCGCACAGGTCGCATCATTCTGTTTCAGCAGATATTCTTCCGCGGCGATCTTCGTCTCGGCGTACAGGGATTGGGGCGTGAGCGGCGACTCCTCCGTGACCGGTTTGCCATCCGATGATAGGCCATAGTTGCTATAAGTCGATGAAAAGACGAATCGCTGCGCTCCCAAATCGGAGGCTTGCTCGAAAACCATTTTCGTTGCCTCGACGTTATATTTCCACGCCACTTGTTTGCCGACCGCCTGACAGGCAGGGAATCCCACAATCGCCGCCAGATGAACTACGGCATCGGGATTGGGCCATTTTTCGGTCGCCGAATGATCGCGCACCACGTCCTTGATCTTGTGAGGTTCGGTCACATCCGCTTTCGCGAAATGGAAATTGGGGTGGTGCAAAAATCCAAGCAGCGACTCGCCGCCGAACAAGAGATTATCCACAACGGTCACGCGGTAGTTGGCGCGCAGCAACTCGGAGGTCAAAAGCGAGCCGATATATCCGGCGCCGCCCGTAATCAAGACATGACGTTCCGTCTTCATTGATCATCTCCTAAATTCAGAAAAACCTTATATCCTTGGATCTCAAGCGCGGGGACATTCTTATCCTGCACGACGGCGACGCCTTGCTCGAGGCAGGAAAGGCGACAGATATCGGCGATGTCGCCTTCGCCGACGATACGGACTTTCCTGAAGCCCGCGGCGCGGACCGCGTTCAAATATTTTTTGACGCGCGAGCGGGTCTTGCGATATACGTCCAGCGAACGCTCAATATAATCCATGGTGAGACGGGCGCGCAGGGCGATGCCTTCCGGCGTGATGATGTAGCGCAGTTTCTTGCGTTCGGCGCGCTGGACCTTGACATAGCCTTTCGCAATCAAGCGCTTAAGGTGCCAGTTGACCGTTCCAACCGCCACGCCCAGCTGTGTGGCCAGCGCCGACTGATTTACATCGGGATCAAGCTCCACCTGCTCAAGCAGGGACAGTTCGCGGGTCGTATCGTTCGAAGATTCCATGCGCAACACTTCGCAGTTCAAAATTCAGGTATTGAATTATAACACGAGACGGGAGAAAAGATGGGAAGATGAAACCAAGTAAAATAATGTGCGTTAGAATTTGAGCGTCTTCGGGAATCAGCGATCACATCTGGCCCGCCCACAAGGAGAATGTATGCAAGCCTTTGAATTGCTCGATGTCATCAAACAGCAATCACGCAGCGGAAAGCCTTATTTTGAATTCCTGCAGGTCCCCGACCTGAGCGTGGGAGTCTATCAACTGCTCGTCGGCGATACGGATATTCAGTCGCCGCACGCGGAAGATGAAGTGTATTATGTGGTGGAAGGTAAGGCGAAGATTCGAGTGGCGGACGAAGACCGCGAGGTGCGCGCCGGCTCCGTGATCTATGTGGCGAAAAACGTCCCCCATCGCTTCCATTCGATCGAGGAGGATTTGATTGTGTTAGTGTTTTTTGCGCCAGCGGAGTATTCAAACAAATCTTGAAGGAGGAGGATCAAATGAGTGAACAAGAAGATTTCCTGTCGCGAAAACACGTACGCGTGTTGAACATTGCTGCCTGGGCGAAATACCTGGCGTGGGTCGCATTGATTGTTTTTATACTTTGGGCTATTTCGGATTTTTTTGGAGAAATGAATATCGCCAATGAGCAATCCGTGTTTATGGGAAGATCCGTGATGGATTTTGCAGGGTTGTTCAAACTGGACCCGGTGGAGGCCATGAGATTAGTTGCCAGTGTTATAAATATTTTCTTCAAAGGGATTGTTTATTTTTTGGTACTGGAGGGAATCTCTGCTGGGCTTAATATGATTGTTGAAACAGACATAAATTATAGGGACAGCCATCAGTCGGGAGGAAAGAAATGACCAACGACCTTCGTGAGCAAATTAGGAACAGTTTTAATCTCAGGGAGACAGATGAGCTGTTAAGCATTTGGAAAACGAATGATAGAGTTGAATGGTCGGATGTTGCTTTTAAAGTCTTGAGAGAGATTCTAAAGAAGCGACTCGGCAAAGTCCCACAGCAGAATGAACCAGTGTATGAACACAAGAAAAAAGATCTTGGGTAAGAAATATTGGAGGCTGTTCTTTCAAAGGAAGAATTTAAGCGTGCCGATGCTGCGGTATTTTACAAGCCTAAAAACGCCCTAAAACTTGCGTATTGGTTAGACAAAGCTGCGCTCATATCCATTGGAGTTTCAATAGCAGTAGGTTTAACTGCATTTCCAAACACATGGAACATTGCATCGCAATATTTTCATGGTACTCAGGGCTTCAATCTTGTTATCGCGATAATCGCCAGTTTCATTATATTGATAGGTATTGGCCTTCAGATTCTTACAACTTATTTTCCGTTGAAAGCTTTGGCGTATATTTTGAGGGTTTTGATGGAAATGGAATTCAATAGCCGAAAGTCAAATTAGAATTACCAAGATTACTTTCCCAATTCCCAGAGCAGCCAGCCTTTGCTTAAAAATCTTTTTTGCAGGTTGATGGAATATCCATTTTGCGCCAGAGCTTGCGCCGAGGCTTCGAACCATTGGCGCAAGCCATAGATTTTGGTTGACATCGTCTCTGCCGAGGCGCGTTTCCATGCCGCGAAGAAATCATGGATCATTTCACCAGGCAGCATATGATGAATATAATTCTTGGGCAGGATGGTTTGGAACTCCTCCACCTCAAAGCCTGAGCGGAAATTGGTGCTGAACACCAATGCTTCCAAATTCCATGATCCCCGCGAAGCGTCCGTTCTCCTCGCCACATTTGCAGACCAGAGCCTTCCAAACGGATCGGAGGTGCCTTCGAGCATCAAGCCGCCGGGCAAAACATATTGAGCGAGTCGTTCATAAGCGGACGCAAACTCTTTTTCTTCATATTGACGAAGTACGTTGAAGGCTCGTATCAACCGAACTGATTCATCTTCCTTCAACGGTAAATTAAATCCACCTAACCGAAAAAATGTTTTATCGTCGGAATACGGAAGCGCGGCGGCCACCCGTCCCGCATCAATTTCAACACCGAGAATTTTCAATGATGGATTCAAACGCCGAAAGCGCGCCGCGGATTCAAGTGTGGTGCGCGCATCAAAGCCATAGCCGAGGTCAACGAAAAGGGAATCGGCAAACCCATTGTCGGTTCGCGAAAGAAGCGATGGCTCATAGAGCAGGATGAAGTTGTCGACGCGGCGGAGTCGATTCGAAGCGGTCTTGCCGCGCGTCGGCTGTCCTTCCGGTTTCTTTGGAACAGCACGCGGATGAAATCGCGCTTTCACGGTCTGATTATAAACAAGAAAACAGAGACGCCGTTGTTGGCGTCTCTGTGGTTATTGCTCAGTCGGCGGATGCGCTTTCGCCGATCTCCATCCATTGCGATGAGGAGCCATCGCCGGGGCCGGGTTTGAAGCGGTCCGGCGTGAAGCCCGTTCCGGCCGGGATCAACTTGCCAATGATCACGTTCTCCTTCAAGCCGTACAGCGGATCCGTGGTCGAGCCAATCGCTGCGCCCGCCAACACTTTGATGGTGTGCTGGAAGGACGAAGCGGAGAGGAAGGAATCGGTGGAGAGTGAGGCTTTCGTCACGCCGAGCAGGGTTTCGAGAAGCTTCGCGGGTTGTTTGCCTTCGGCCAGCAGCTGCTCATTCAGCTTGCGAAGCTCCTGGCGATCCACCGCGTCGCCGGGCAGATACTTGCTGTCGCCGGGCCGACTGACCGCGACCTTGCTCATCATCTTGCGGATGATGACCTCGAAATGTTTATCGTGGATGTTCTGTCCCTGCGAGCGATACACTTTTTGGATCTCGCTCAACAGATACATTTGCGCGGCTTCGCGGCCTTGAATACGAAGAACGCGATGAGGATTGAGCGAGCCTTCGGTCAGCGCCTGACCAGCTTCCACGTGATCGCCTTCCTTCACCAGCAAACGTGAAGTCGAAGGAATATCATAGGTCTTTTCCTCGCGCTGTTCGTACGAGACCATGATCTTATGATCCTTCTTCTCGACCGCCACGCGTCCGCCGTGTTGGGCGACGATGGTAGCTTTCTCCTTGGTTGCCAATACCTCGCCAGCCTTGACCTCTGATTCGTCAGAGGCAGCATATTTCCAATCCTCTGGCACGGCGTATTCATCGTGCACCATTTCGGCGTGCTCGACGCGGACTTCGCGCAAATCGGCAAACTTGTCCGATTGAACGACGCGCACCACGCCTCCGATCTCGGCGACCACGGCCTCACCTTTCGGCTGCTTGCGCGCCTCGAACAGTTCCTCCACGCGCGGCAGACCGGTCGTGATATCGGCTCCGCCGGCGGCCACACCGCCGGTATGGAAGGTACGCAAAGTCAGTTGCGTGCCAGGCTCCCCGATGGACTGCGCCGCAACGATTCCCACGGCCGCACCGAGGTCCACCATATCGCCGCGGCCCAAGTCAAGGCCATAGCACTTGGCACAAATGCCGTGTTGAAGTTCGCAGGTCAATGGCGAGCGGACTTTAATTTCCGCAATACCGGAGGCGGAAATCTTGCGCGCCATATCATGGTCGATGACATCATCGCGTTCGCCGATCACCTCACCTGTTTTTGGATCTATCACGCGTTCCGCCAGCAGTCGGCTGTACAGACGGCTTGATAACGATTGGCCTGCCACATCATCTGCGCGGCGAATGTAAACGCCATCTTGCGTGCCACAGTCATGCTCATTGATGATGATGTCCTGTGCAATATCGACCAGGCGACGCGTGAGATAACCGGCATCGGCGGTACGCAGGGCCGTATCGGCCAAACCTTTGCGCGCTCCGTGGGTCGAGATGAAGTATTCGAGAGCGGTCAGCCCTTCGCGGAAGTTGGAGCGAATCGGCAGCGGGATGATGCGTCCGGAAGGGTCAGCCATCAGGCCGCGCATGCCGGCCAACTGCGAGACGGTCGAGAAGCCGCCTTTGGTCGCGCCGGAGGCCGCCATCACGGAAAGGTTGCCATCCGGATCCATGTGTTTCTTGACCGCGTCGGCAACATGATCGGTGGTGACCTGCCAGATCTCGATCACGCGTTCGTTCTGTTCCTGTTCAGTCAGGAGGCCGCGACGGAAGTCGCGTTCAACCACTTCCACCTGTTTCTGCGCCTCGCTCAAAATGTCTTTGCGTTCATCGGGGATGGAAATATCCGCGACAGCCAGCGTGGTGCCCGAGCGCATCGCAAACTCAAAACCCATGGCCTTGATCTTGTCCGCCACCTCCGTGGTTTGCTCGCGTCCACACAATTCATAAACATCGGCGATCAAATCTTTCACACCGCCCTTGTCCAGCTTTTCATTCATGAACTGAACTTCCGGCGGCAGGATGCGATTGAAGAGCACGCGTCCAACCGTCGTCTCGATGAGGCGCGTTTCGGGCTGCGGCAGCCGATCGCCTTTATCGCTGTACCAAGTTGCCATCCGCAATTTGATCTTGGTGTGGACCTCTACCTGGCCCAGCTGATAGGCGAGTTCAACCTCGTCTATATCGGCGAAAGCGCGGCCGTCACCTTTATGGGCGGTTTTCTGCTCCATCGTCAAATAATAGACACCGAGCACCATGTCCTTCGACGGCGAAATGATCGGCTCGCCGTCCGCCGGCTTGAGCAGATTCTTGGAGGCCAGCATCAGTTCACGCGCTTCCTGCACGGCCTTCTGCGAAAGCGGCACATGCACGGCCATTTGGTCTCCATCGAAGTCGGCATTGAAAGCCGTGGTGACCAGCGGGTGAAGTTGAATGGCGGATCCTTCGATCAGGATCGGTTCGAAAGCTTGAATACCGAGGCGATGCAAGGTTGGCGCACGATTGAGAAGCACCGGACGATCCTTGATGACATCCTCGAGCGCCTCCCAGACCTCGGGGCGATTGCGCTCGATGAGACGCCGCGCGCCCTTGACATTCGCGGCGTAGCCGTTCTGAACCAGGCGCGCGATCACGAACGGACGATAGAGTTCCAACGCCATGGTCTTCGGCAAGCCACATTGATAGAGCTTGAGTTGCGGGCCAACCACGATCACGGAACGGCCGGAGTAATCGACACGCTTGCCGAGCAGGTTACGGCGGAAGCGTCCCTTCTTGCCTTTGAGCATATCGCTCAACGATTTAAGTTCGCGGCGACCACGGCGGCTGAGCGCCTTGCCGCGCTGCGAGTTATCAATCAAGCTATCGACCGCTTCCTGCAACATGCGCTTCTCGTTGCGGATGATGACATCCGGTGCGCCGAGTTCGAGCAATCTCTTCAAGCGATTGTTGCGATTGATCACGCGGCGATACAAATCGTTAAGGTCGGAGGTGGCGAAGCGCCCGCCATCGAGTTGAACCATCGGCCGCAGATCCGGAGGGATGACCGGAAGGACGGTCAGAATCATCCATTCCGGGCGATTGCCTGAGCGGCGGAATGCTTCCACCACTTTGAGCCGAGTCGTAGCTTTCTTACGCTTTTGCTTGGACTTTGTGGTCTTGACTTCCTTCCAAAGTTCTTCCGCCAGCTTGTCGAGGTCGAGGCGCTCGAGAATGTCATAGAAGGCTTCTGCACCCATATCGGCGCGGAAGACCTGTCCCCAGCGCTGTTTGAGCTCGCGGTAACGCGCTTCACTGATGAAGGTGAACGGGCGTAGTTCCATCAACTCGTCGCGCTGACGCGAGGATTGATTGGCGGAAACCGATGTCTGATCCTCCAACTGCGAGCGCAAGGCCTCCATCTTCATATCCGCGTCAGCTTTGACGCGACCGGAATCCATCTTAAGATCTTCAAGTTCCTTGGCGCGCTTGTCTTTTAGTTCATTCTCGAGAGTTTCCAGTTTCTTCTGGACGATCTTCTGCACCTGGCTGATATGTTTGCTGGCGACCTTGTCGTTGGCATCCAAAATCTTTTCGCCGGTTAATTCGAAGACAACCTCTTTCTTGGCCGGTTGACCCATTTGATCCTGCAGCAGCTTCTCCAATTTTTGGCCTTCGCGGATGACCGGGTCAAGCTGTTCGGCAATGTATTCGTCATAGCCTTGCTCAAGGGAGGTCTTCTTTTGATTGATTTCATTGAGTCTGTGATCGCGTTTGGTCTTGACCTCAGCGATCTTGGCGTTGACATCCGCGGCTTGCTCGCGCTCAGAGACGGAAATCTCATCCTCGATCCGTTGCAAGGCTTTCTTGCGGGCCTCTTCATCAACGTAAGTGACAATGTACTGGGCAAAATAGAGGACGCGGTCGAGGTTGCGGCGGGAAATATCAAGCAGCATGCCCAACTGGGACGGAATGCGGCGGGTGTACCAGATGTGGGCCACCGGCGTGGCCAGCGCGATGTGTCCCATGCGCTCGCGTCGGACCGCCGCGCGCGTCACTTCCACCCCGCACTTTTCACAGACGATACCTTTGTACCGAGGATTTTTATATTTTCCGCAATAGCACTGCCAGTCACGCGTCGGCCCGAAAATGGCCTCGCAGAACAATCCATCTTTTTCCGGACGGAGACGGCGATAGTTGATCGTTTCCGGTTTCAGTACTTCACCGTATGACCATGACAAAATCGTTTGGGGGGATGCCAAGCTAATGCGAAGTGCGGTTAATCCTTTAGTTTCCACTGGGTTCTCTCCTCGTCAAGAGATAAGAAGTTTTGCCTTCTGCCTTTATCTAGCGTGTAGTCGGCATGAACGAGAGACAAACAAAGGCAAGCGCTTCGAGGCTTTTCTGCTCAAGCGCTTGCGGTGTATCAGTCAATTTTCAAATCCAACAATGTAATTATATGCCGAATTCCCTTGAAGTCAAGGTGGTAATCTTAAAGAAATTTAAGATTTGGCTGCCCGGTTTCGATAAAGGCGCTCGTTCGGAACGGCTAGCATTTTGGCAACATCAACGGGAACAACTAGAAAGTCTGCGATGGCTTGGCAGTAATTTTCCGGTCCAGCCATCATTTTGTTGTAATCCACGTACATCACATCCATGTTGGGCTGTCGGGCCAGCCAGTACTTGATCGAAGCTAGGTGCTTTTTGAATTGCTCCTGCATTTCCCCATCGCCGACGTTCGACTTCTCGTTGCGATTCGCGAGCATCTTCTGCTGGGAAGCCAATATTTCGCTTGCCTCCCTCTCCATGAAAATAATCTTATAGCGATAGCTTGCGGGAAGGTGTTCCAGCAAGGCAGAAATGATTTTTACAGCCTTATGGTTTGCATCGGCAAGCCACGCGTTTTGGCCCTCGGGCAATTTTTTAACAAGCTCGAATTCATAATAACCATTGGGATTGTCGCCATCCGCGCCCCGAACCGCATCCGTTAAGACGGGAATGCCGCCCTCCACAAGCATCTTCATCATCATCGAAGTTCCAGAACGAGGCAGACCCGAAACCACGATGACTGCGCCGTTTCTATCAGTTTGGGAAGGCTTTGTGCGCAATATATTTTTTAACACAGCAATGGATAGTTCCTTTACTTGGACATTATGCTATGATTTGTAGGGTGCATTCACGGCATCCAGTTTGGCAAGAAGCTCATCCTGCATGGCTTGAGCGACCGGGAACGTGCTGGAATACAAGTCGGTCAATTCCTCAGGATCGTTTTGTAAGTCATAGAGCTCGAACTTGTCCCCTTCCTGATAATAACCTCGATAACACATTAGTTTATAGTTCCCCTTTCTCATTACAACGCTGATCCTGATCAACTTCCCAAAGGCGGGATTCTTCAAGGCGTACAGCGTAAAGATGCTTCGATCGGACAGCTCCTGTCCACCGAACACCGGCAGAAGTTCCCCTTCACGCCAGTCCGGAATTGCATTGCCCGCCAAATGCGCAAGCGTCGGCGCCACATCCACGCTAATGGTGGGAGAATATACATCCTGTCTCGACTTCTGACCAGGATATGAGATCATCAGCGGAACTCGGATGCCTGCTTCATACAGCAGAGGGGAAACATGCCCGCGCTCACCTCGCTCCAACAACTCCCCATGGTCTGAGGTGACCACAACATAACTGGTATCAAAAACACCGCTGCTTTGTAAGAAGTCCAGCAGCCTGCCAAATTCGTTATCCAAGGTGGCGATATATTCATCATAGGCGCGCCTGAAACGATACATTGCCTTGGATGACCAATGATCTCCCAGTGGATGAATCGGCTTTTCAACCGGGTTCCATCCGTCGTCAAACTTAAGATAAAACTGTTTTGACGGATTGTAAGGGTCATGAGGAGGATAGAGATGGAAATAAGCCAGGGAGCTTGGTTTCAGGTTTCCAATTACGGACATCAGTCCATCCATAACATTAGGCAACCGGAAATATAAGGGGTATTGGTGATTTTGTGGCAGACCATTGGGATAACCGCCTTGACTTGTATGAGCAAGCGTCCTCTCCAGCGATATCCGCTCAAAAAGGCTAAACACCAGAGATTTGGGAGGTGTACCCTGCGAAAAGAAAAAGTCGTCAAACACCCGCTGGGTTGTCAATAAATCCTTGTTGAACTTCTCTCCAAAGGTATAATCCACCTGACTGAACGACCCCGAAGGCAAGATTCTGTCTATATCCTTCTGAAACTGGCCAAAGAAATAATTCGGCCACAAATTTTGCGCAAAGGCCAGCCGGTTGTACTGCTCCCCGACCAACCGAAAAATATTTCGATCCGTGAGACTTCGTGCAACCAGCCCGGCGTCATTAATCGCCCGGTGAGTCCACGGGTACAATCCGGTCAACAAAGAGGCGGTGCCGGGAACCGTAAAGGAACCTGCCGAGTAGTGGGCATTAAATACCGTGGCCCGTTCCGCAAATCGTTCAAGGTTAGGAGTGGTGTTCCTCTCATAACCGTATACGGACAGATTCAACGCCGACATGGCATCAAAAACGAAGATCAGGATATTGGGCCGGGATGGATTCTGGGCCGTTCTTAGCAGGGATACGTTCTGTATCAGCCCTGAGAGCGCAAACATTCCCGATAATGCCGATGTCAATTTCAGAAACTCGCGCCGACTAAATTTCGACATAGCTAAACCTTAAAGAACCCGGGGGAGCACTATGAATAAAGAGACAATGCTGATGGGAACGTAAATAAACAGGAAGACTGTAACTTGCTCCGCGATGAACTCCACTGCCCTTCGTACAAATGGGATTTTTCCCACGACAAAAACAAGCAACGCGATAAGCCCCAAAGCCAGAGCCACAGACCATACTTTCAATAGGATACTGGGATACGCATCTCTGGTTTGAAATTGCAAGGCAAGAAACATGGCATAACCCAAGCCCAGGATGACCAAGGACGAGCCGCGCGCTACAAACGAATCCCGGAACCATTTGGAGGGCAATACAAAACTCAGAAGAATGGGGCCGCAAACCACAAGTAAACTTTCAAGAAAGTTCGTGGCCAAGATATAGGCATACACCAGAGCAATCTCGCCAGCGGTCATGAAAAAAAGCCAGCTCGGAAGATTCCACAGGAACCACACGGCGGTCCAAGTGTAGATTATGATTACAGCGATGGCGTATACCGGCGCAATTTGCCTAAGGCTAGGCAAACGGTTAAAGATAGCCAAGACCTTTTAACCTCTCTTCCAGGTCCTTCTGACCGTGCACGCCAGTTTGGGAAGGCGGTTTGATATAGGATTGATCCAAGTGCTTCCCCAACGCAAGGAACGGGACATCCCTGAACGAGATCCCCGGCATGTTTCGAATATCGCGATTTGCAAAGATGACGCCCGGAACCATCAGCGAATCGATGCAATGATCGGCCCCCCAATGGCCCTGATTTGCCTCCATCGAAACGGGCGCGGATTTACCGAGACCGGTTTCAGACGAGGCGCGGAATCCGGGCGCGTAACCGATTACCAGGTCCGGGCCGAGGCGCGCATACGGGCCGTTGAAGGCTTCATGCTTCAACAACACGCGGCTGATGATCTGTTTGCCATCTGCCGTTTTCCAATTCAACAATTTGGTTTTGATCTCGTCCAGGAGAGGTTCGATCTCCTCGGGTCGGACGATTCCTTTTCCCTCACGGCTGGCGATGTTAAGATACAGGCTGTTGAGTCCGATCGCATAAGCTTTGGTCTTGTCCCAATCCACATCACCGAGTTCGGGTGTATCGGTCTGACGCGTTAAACTCATATAGCCATTTTCAACGAGCCAGCGATTAACATGAACCTTTTGCTCAAAGACGCGGAAGCCGTGATCGGAGAGGATCAGGAAGCGGTATTTCTGCAGACCCAGCTTATTGATCCTGTCTTGCACCTCGCCCACAAATTGATCGAGCTTTGCATACCAGTCATCCACGGTCTGCTGGCTGGTGCGCAGGAACATATGTTGGACGCGATCCAAATCATCAAAGATGCCCGCCAGCACGCCCTCTTTGAAATTATCCAACAGGCGGAAATAAATTCTTTTGCGACTCTCGAAAATCGATTCGCACAGGCTGAGGAATTGCTCGTCCGTGATGCAGTCATCTTCAAGCGCATTCGTATCCTGGGGCCAGCCCAAAGTCAGGAAGGGGCCGTTCTTATTCCATGAGTCTTTTACAAGCGACGACGGCGTGGCATACATCCAGACCGAATGCAAGGGATGAATTTGCAAGGGGAGGAAGTATAGACTGACCTTGTTCTTCGTTTCGGTCAGGATGATTTGCGTGATGGCTTGGATCGTGAACGCAAAGCCTGCCGCAAATTTGAGCTCAATAATCGGACTCCATGCGCCCAGCGTCAATCGAATCTTGCGATTATCAATCGTCAGACTGGCAGTTTTATCGTCGAGGATCTCAACCGTTACCGGCATCGTCGCGGGACGGATCCCTTCCTTGGTTTTGATACTGGGTCCCTCGATCGTTGCCGTGAATTCTTTGGCCCCGGCCGATTCGAGCTTGACGACCTTGACTTTTTTCTTTTCTGTCGGTTCGGTGGTCAGATAAATTCCAACACCCAGTTGACCGCGTATATCAGGGGTGCCCAGTCCCGGAATTGTCGCGACCGGAATCTCGGGACGCGCGGGAAACAAAGCCGGCCACCATAATACAGTTGCCGGGTAACCCATCGAGGTGGCTTCTTCAAAAAAAGTCTTGGTGGTGTAAGGGGGCTGGTACTGTTCACCCAGTGCGGTCACTCTGGTCGGCAAAATAGAAACGTAGGGAATATACGTTTCCGGGTCGCGGTGAACAAAATCGAAGATGCCATGCGAACCGGGGTCGACGCCTGTGGCGATGGAGGTCCACGACACTTCCGTTTGCGGCGGAGAACACACCTCAAGGCGGGAATAACCGCCCTGGTCCGCCAACTTCGTTAAATTGGGCATTCGGCCAGCACCTTGAAGCCGCTCAAAGGTTGTTGGGTCGAAGGAGTCGAAGCCGAGGATAACGGTCTTCATCTATTAGTCTTCGTCTTCGGTCTTATCCTTGCGCAATTTTCGGCGGAGCTGGGCAAAGTAGCCGCGGATCTTGCCCGAAAAAACAAGCAAAACACCCGATATGACAACCAAGGATGCTGCCAGAATTTGGAACAACATTCCGCCGGTATTGGGATCAATGTACATTTTTCCTCACAGTCTTTTATGGTTAACAAATCTTGTTGACGACCAATAATTGTAACAGCATTTTAAATTATGCCAATCCAAAATTATGAATTTTCCATATGAATATCTATGAATATCTATTCAAACTTTAATAGCTCGAGAATATCGTTGAGGCAGGCGGCAAAAAGCTCATGCATGATGTCTTCCCCGACACGGTACGCGCCGCCAAAGGAGCCATCTCCGTAGACCTGGCGCGCGGTTTTAGCATCCATAATCGCGCTCGGCACTTCGGGCGGAGTCTTGTTTTCAGTGGGCAGTTCGCCAACAATGGTGAACGGGAAAGCCTCCAGCCAGTTGGCATGAGCAGGCCGGATGCCATGCTTCTGCGCGACCACCTCCACAGAATGGGACGACCACCAATCGTACCAATTCAGTTTCAAGTCGGGCAACTCATTATTGACTTGATGCAAATGATTGCGTGCCGGAGAATTGCCGCCATGGCCGTTGAGAATAAGGACGCGGCGAAAGCCATGCCCATACGCCGAACGAACCATATCTTCCGCCGCAGCGATTAACGTGCTGACTTTCAAGCTCAAGGTCCCTGGATAGGCCAGGAAATACGGTGAGACACCGAAGTTTAGCGGCGGGGCAACCAGCACGCCGGTTGCCTGCGATGCCGAGTCTGCCAACGCCAATGGAACTTTGATGTCCGTCAGCAAACTGAGGTAACCGTGTTGTTCCGTCGCACCAAAGATCAGTATCAGACGATCTTCCTTTTGGAGATACTTTTCAACCTCCATCCAATTCAAATCTTCAATGCGCATCTTGACAACTCCATTCACACAATCACGATTTGGTTTGGCCCGGTTACGGCGTGACCGTGGCAGCCGGAACATTCGTCGGCGCGGAGGTTGTGGTCGGGAACGCCGTCACGGTATTGGTTGGAACCGGAGGGATAGGCGTGTTGGTAGGCACGGGCACGGCAGTCGGGGAAGGCACGGAAACTCGCGTCGGCGGTGGGGGCGGAGGCAGCAGCTGGACCATAAAGTGGACAATCTTTTCAGCATAACCATTCGCGCCGGTCACATGCAGGCGCAGGGCAATGGTATTGCCGGAGAGATTCGACACGTCCCAATTGAATAAAAGATCGTTATTCACTGGCTGGTTTCCCTGCGCCAGTGTCGTCCAGCCGTTCGGTTTATCGCCAATCCCAAAATCAAGCCGCCAGGATTTAAAACCGCCGGTCGCATTGGCGGTACCGGAGACGGTCAGAATGTTCTGTGAAATGATGTCGCCCTCATTGACGCTCAAGTCAAGTTCGGGACGCGGATCGGTCTTGGTACATTCGCGTGGAGGCGCGTAAACCGGCGGGATGGGAATATCGTTCGCACTTAACCAGCTTTTTCCGTCCTTGGTTCCAAACCACTGGCGCGCCCACGGATCAGTCACATTAAGCACGATCTGACCCGGCGTCGCGAAGTCGCTGCAATCGGGAGAGGCTTCCAGTCCGGTCCATGTGTCGAGCGAAACGGAGCGGCGCAAATCCTGACCCGCCGGCAGAGGTAATTGATCCGAATCAAAGATTTCGGTGCGGGTGCCGCCTTTGCACCATTGCGAAGGCATCGTACCGGATAATGAACAGATGGTCTCCTCAACGATCCCGGCGGGCTGCGTGAACCAGGACGGATGCCCATTGGTTAAATACGGGACAGCATACTGCATGAACTGAGACCAGATCGGTGCCGCGCCGGATATGCCCGTGGTATTCACCATGGGCGTGTAATCCGCATTGCCGACCCACGCGCCCGCCACAAGGTCGGGTGTGTACCCCAGAGTCCAGTTGTCGCGAAAATCATTCGTAGTTCCGGTCTTGGCCGCGACCGGGAACGGCAGATTCAAGACCGAATTCGTTCCAAACATCGGGGCGCGCGCCAGGTTGTCTGAAAGGATCGAGGTCATGAGATAGGCGTGTTCCGGGCTAATCACTTGCCCGCCTTGCGGCGGCTTATATTGATACACTACATTTCCCTGATAATCCACAATCTTCAAAATGGAAACCGGCGGAACCCGGACGCCGCTATTGGCAAAAACCGAAAACATGCCGGTCATCTCCAACACACTGACATCGCCGCCGCCCAGCGTGAGCGAGAGGCCATAATCGTTGCGCGTCAAGGAGGTGATGCCGAGTCGATTCGCCATCGCAATAAATCCATGGTCGCCATAAATGCCGACAAATTGCAAAGTCTTTACCGCGGGGACGTTATAGGAATTCGCCAACGCCGTACGGACGGTAACCGGTCCGTGGAATTTGTTATCGTAATTGTTCGGTATATACGGTGGGCGCGTATCGTTCGGGTCGCCGGAGGGCGGAAACTGCGAAGGCACATCCCAGATCAACGTCGCCGGCGTCCAGCCTTTTTCAAATGCAGCGACGTAATTAACCGGTTTAATGGACGAACCAGGCTGGCGCGTCTCACTGACCGCCATGTTGACTTGTCCCGAAATCGCGGTGTTGTTGAAATCCGCCGAACCGACCATGGCAAGGATCTCGCCGGTGGATGGGCGGATGGCGACCAAGGCACCATCTGTGGCATGGTTGCCGGCCAGCGCGGCGACTTGAGTGGTCACAACTTGTTGGGCATAATCCTGGAGAGTCGGATCAAGGGTCGTATAAATCGTAAAGCCGGAGCGATAAATCGTCTGCGGATCATAGCTGGCCTCCAATTGAGATCGCACATAATTAACCCAATGTGGATATCGCATATCGACGCTCGGCGGCTGGAATGCATAATTGTGCGCCTGCGCCGCGGCGGAGGCCGCATCGGCGGGAGTCACACAGACCGGTTGGCTGCTATTGCTCACATCAATGCAATTCTGTTCATAACTCACCTGCGTCATCAGGGTCAACACATCCTGCTGGCGCGCGAGCGTCGCCTCACGGTTGGTATAGATATCGTACACAGAGGGAGACTGCGGAAGACCGGCGAGGAACGCAGCTTGCCACAAGGTTAATTGATCGGCGGTCGTCCCAAAATATGTTTCGGCCGCAGCCTCGACACCATAGGAAAGATTCCCATAATAATTCTCGTTCAGATAAAGCTCGAGGATTTGGTCCTTCGAATATCGGCTTGTGATCTCCGCCGCCAGCAGGATCTCGCGCACTTTGCGCAAATAGGAGACGCGCTGTTGAAGTTCCTTGGGGTCGAGCAGGATCGCGCGCACCACCTGCTGGGTGATGGTCGAAGCACCGGTAACGGTTTCCCCTTGAGTATAGTTCTGCCAAATTGCGCGGAGGATCGCCCAAACATCATAACCGGGATGGCTGTAATAATCCTTGTCTTCCGTTGCGATCGTCGCCGCGACCAGCGCGGGGGAGATTTTGCTGAGCGGCACGTAGGTGCGGCGTCCGGCGTTCGGGTCGAGAATCTCGTAAAGCAAATCGCCGTTGCGGTCGAGGATGCGCGTGGTTTCGAATTGCGGGGCAAGCTGCTGCAAATCATTGATCGAAGGAAGCGAGCTGGCGATGGAATAATATTCGTAAACGCCAATGGATAGAAGACATAAGCCGACGATTACAAAAACAAAGAGGAGCGCGATCAAAACCTGAATGATGCAACCGATTGTGCCGTATCGAAGAAATATATTTCCGTTGCTTTTCTGGACATGGAGCCTGTTTGCTTTGCGAGGTCGGGTGACTGGCTCATACGCCGCGGGTGTGACCTGCGTGCCTTCCAGATCAACCTGATTCACGCGGCGCGGTAATGGCAGATTGTTCTTATCCGGGCCAGGGGACGATGGAATCGGCTCCGCCGCGCGCAGCGGCTGCGAAGGAGGCGTTGCTTGCGTTTCGCCTTCGGAATGGATTAGCCTGCGAACTCTCTGCGGATCCTGATTGCTTGTCATGCCATTTCGAACTCTAGGATGTAGCCTCTTTCGGCTTGGATAGGACCAGGATACTCCAAGAACCTCGCATGCAGACTTCATCCTTTTGGTTCTTCAACTCGGCTTCCAGCGTGACAGAGCCGCCGCCGATGCGCGGCAAGGCTTTGGTCTCCGCAACACTCAACTCGGCACGGACTTGATCGTCAATGAAGATGGGTTTGACAAATTTCCATTCGTTCACCTCACGAAATGCGATCACCGTACCGTCGAGAATCCCCGTTTGCCAGGCCAGGCCGGAAGCGAGGGACAGGCCCAAAAGTCCATGGGCAATGCGTTTGCCAAACGGGCCGGCTTTGCTGAATTCTTCGTCCGTATGAATTCGATTGACGTCGCCGGTCAGATCGGCGAATTTCATAATATCATCCGAAGTTACCGTCCGGCCGCCGGTCACGATCTTTTTCCCGACACTGAATTCCTCGAAATACATGCCCATATTCATCTCCTCATGATCAGAGTTTAATCGAATTATACCCTTTGACCTCCTGCTCATCTGACCGTACAATAGAACTATGCGCGATTGGACTCTCCGCCCCGGTGACCCGTTGTCTCTCACCTTGGCCGCGGATTTTCGTTTGTCGAAGCCGGATTACGTCAACGATCACATCTGGGAACTCGAAATCGGAGCGGGCGAACCGGTCGCACTAGCAATCCGTACCACGTACGGATTGCGCGCCCGCCTCATGCGCATCTTTTATCGCTTCAGTGAACTTGGCAAAACAATGTCCAATCCCGCCGAATTTCACGCCTCGCCATACCTGCGGCGATTTTACCCAAACTTCCTTTGGCTGGAATGTTCCCCTTTTGAGGGCCTGGAAGTCTCGGCCGAGTATTGGGTGCCCGAATCCCACGCCTTGGCCGGCAGGCTGACGCTCAAGAATCGCACCGCTTTTGCCCGCAAGATCACGATTGACTTATGCGGGACGCTCACTCCGCTCGAAGGACAAGCCCTTAAAGATACTCAACAACAAATGGTCAATGTCCTTGCAGGACAAACCGGTGGTCTCTGCCCGGTGCTCTTCATGACCGGGGGGCCGCAGTTTGGTCCGGCCCCCCATCCCTCGCTCACGCTGGCGCTGGATTTCGATCCCGACTCAAGCCGTCAGCTGACCTGGGCCATTGCTTCAACCGATTCCGCGGAGGCTTCGTTTGATTTGGCGCGGCGCACTGCCGGCCGTTCCTGGGAAGCGGAACTCGCCCATATCGAATTGGTGGATGCCGGAGATACGTTTGATATTCGCACCGGTGATGCCGATTGGGACGCGGCGCTCGCCTTCAGTCAACGCCTGGCGCTGGGACTATTCTTTACGCCCGATCGCCAATTGCCGAATCCTTCTTTCGTACAGTCCCGCCAGCCCGATCATGGTTTTTCCAACAAGGGCGACGGACAAGATTATCCGCCCGGCTGGAGCGGACAATCACCGCTCGAAAGCTACTATCTTGCCAACGTGATCGCTGCGGCGCCTCACCTTACGCGCGGGTTAATTGATAATTTTCTCTCCACCCAGACCAAAGACGGGTCGATAGATTACAAGCCCGGCATCGCCGGTCAACGCGGAAAACTGTCTGCCGCCCCAATGCTGGCCAGCATGGCTTGGAAATATTTTCAACAAACGGAGGATAAAACTTTTCTGGGCGAGGCCTTTCCAAAACTCTCGGCTTTTTTCCGGGATTGGCTTTCGCCGCAACACGACTCGGACCGCGACGGCTTGCCGTCGTGGGACCACATAGTCCAGACCGGCTTCGAAGATAATCCACTTTTCGACGTCTGGCATTCCTGGTCACAAGGCGCAGATATTTCCGTTGTACACGATCCTGCACTGGAAGCCATGCTGTATAAGGAAGCGCGCACCTTGCTTCAGATCGCAAAGCGATTAAACCAGAATGATGAAATTGCAGCCTTGGAAGCAGAGGCCGGGAAGCTCAAATCATCGGTGGAAGCGTCGTGGGACGAGCAGGCTGCGTTATATAGCTATCGGGACCGCGCCACCAAATTTTGTCAGACGGGGAAATTGCTCGCGAAACATAAGGGGCCGGGCAATATGATTCCGAAGCTGGAGTTTGAGCAGCCCGTTCGGTTGTTGATCGAGGTGCAGACGAAGAATCCGGCGGCACATCGGCCAACCGTTGAAATCAGCGACCTGGTCACCAAAGGTCGAGGCAATATCGAGTTGATCCAGGGAGATCAATTCCATCGGAGAAGCGACGGTTTCACCGCCACCAGCCAAAAACTCTTTAGAAAAATCGGGCGCATCCGAATTGACGGTTTGGAGCAACAAGATCGAATCTTGGTCAGCAATGTAAATACGGCCAGCGAAGACATCACGCTCTTGACACCGCTCTGGGCGCATATTCCTGATCGTCAGCACGCGCAAGCCATGGTCGAGAGTTCTCTTCAGCGGGCCGAATACTTTGGCCGGCCCTTTGGTGCGCCGGCTTTATCGTTTGTGCCGGAACCCGAAGCGGACGCCGTTGCAATGAGCATTCATCTTCCCTGGAATCTATTAATCGGCGAAGGGCTGCTGGCTTACGAATTCAGAAGTGAGGCCGCGCGCTTGATGGGTCGCCTCATGAACGCAGTGATTCAAAGCCTCAAGCAAAACCATGCGTTCTATCAGCGTTATCACGCCGAAACGGGAAGCGGGCTTGGCGAGCGTGGCGCCTTGAATGGACTGGCACCTGTTGGTCTGTTCCTGCAAGCCCTGGGCGTGACCATTCTTTCGGAAGAACGTGTACGCTTGGAGGGAAAGAATCCGTTTGCATGGCCCGTGACGATCTCGTATAAAGGCTTGAAAATCGTGCGCGGACTTGGACAAACTGAAATTGCTTTTCGAAACGGAAAAGCCATTACGATTACGGACACGAACCCGCTAGTAGTATCCATGACTTAAATGTGATATGCTAATAATGAATGATGGCCGATGAGGAGCAGATTATGAACGATCCGATTCGTCTCTTGATGCTGGCGATTGTACAGGAGCAGGACTTGGATGTTGCGACGCGCGCGGTAAGCTCCTTCGGCGCACCCGTGGTGTATCTAGCGAGCGCGGGCGGATTCCTTGGGCGGCGCAGTGCAACGATACTGATCGGCCTGCCGAAGGGCCGTGAAGAAGACGTGCTGAGGGAACTCCGCAAAACCTGCCGTCAGCGCGTGGAATATCTGTCTATGCCGTTGGAGGGTTCACCGTTGCCGATGCCGACGCCGATTCCGGTAACGGTGGGCGGCGCAACCGTGTTCGCCTTGCCGGTGGAACGCTACGAGGAGCCATAGCCATGAAAATGATCATTCTGATCGTCAAGGACAGCGAGGCGGATGCCGTGACCCGCGCCATGACCAGTGCCGAATATCGCGTGACGCGCATCGCCTCGACCGGCGGCTTTCTGCGAAGCGGCGTGGTGACTCTGCTGCTCGGTGTGAACGACGCCCAGGTGGATTCGGCCATCCAGCTCATTCGTGAGACAATTGCAATGGGCGCACCCACCGAAAAGCATACCTCGCTCTTCGTGGTTCCGGTAGAACGCTTCGAACAAGTCTAATTCTTTTTAAAAGGGCGACCAGCCAGTTGCCCTTGCTACAAAGTCATTCCAAAACAAAATTATCGATCAATCTGGTCTTTCCGATGAAGACCGCCATCGAAAGCAGCGTTCTACCCGTTATATTTTCCAATTCCCGCAGGGTATTGTCGTCGGCGCAGGAGACATATTGCAATTGTGCCAGCGGCTCGGAGCCGATCGCCGCCTTCATAATTTGTCGCAATTTCTCGGCGTCGCGCTCGCCTCGTTCATAGGCAGTCTTCGCCATGCTCAACGAACGATATAAAACCGTCGCAGCCCTGCGTTGGTCGGCATCGAGATAAACATTGCGGCTCGACATCGCCAACCCATCCGGCTCGCGCACCGTTGGGCAGACCACAATCTCAATGGGGAAGTTCAAATCCACGGCCATTCGGCGAATCACCGCAACTTGCTGGGCGTCTTTTTGACCGAAATAGGCTTTTGCCGGCTGGAGGGAGTTGAACAGCTTCGTGACGACGGTCGTCACGCCGCGAAAATGCCCGGGGCGCTCGGCACCTTCCAGCGGGCGCGTCATTTCCTCGACCTGGACCCACGTTTGATAGCCAGCCGGGTACACAATTTCCGGCGTCGGCGTCCAGACCAAGTCCACGCCAGCCTCTTCGAGCAGGTGCAGGTCACGTTCCAAGTCACGCGGATACTTGGAGAGGTCTTCGTTCGGTCCAAACTGGGTCGGGTTGACGAAGATGCTCACGGCCACCGAGTCACAGTCGGACTTGGCGCGTCGCACAAGGGAAAGATGCCCTTCGTGCAGGTAGCCCATCGTCGGCACGAGACCGAGCTTCCCGTCCAGAAGGGGGCGTGCGGAGTGTAATTCGTCAAGAGTGGAAACGATCATCATGGCCAAAAACTCCCGGTTGACAAGAATAGAAAATCTGTGCTACACTTTTAAGACCCTAATATTAGAAAAGGAGAGATCAATGGCTTACTCACACACTAATTCGAAAGGCAATACCTACTACCTGCACTCCAACGGCAAGATGTTCTACTTCTCGAAGGAGATCAAGGCAGGTGCACTCGAGGCGGTGCCCGCCGGCTACCACGTCGAGGAGATGAAGACAGGCATGCTTGTTTTGAAACGAGACGAACAACCCAAGGCGGCCACCGAAGGATAACCATAGCCAAAGTATAACCCGTTCACCGCTACATCATCGTTCTTTTAGAGAAAAGGAAACCTGATATGACACTAAACATGAACTCTAAAAGTCTGAAGGAAAGGAGGGAAAGATGCCAGCACTAAATCGTGTTCAACTGATCGGATATCTGGGCAAGGAACCGGAAAGCCGCTTCACACCGAACGGAAAGAAAGTGGCCCATTTCAGCATCGGTGTCACGCAACGTCGGAAGAGCGGTAACGAGACAAAGGAATATACTGAGTGGTTCAACGTGGAAGCTTGGGGAAAGCTGGGCGAGAACGCCAGCAAATATCTCAAGAAAGGCAGCCTCGTCTACGTCGACGGCCGGCTCAAAACGGACAAATTCGAGGACAGTAAAGGCGAGACCAAGTATTTCAGCAAGGTTGTGGCCCAACTGATGCAGTTCCTCGATAAGAAGCACGCCGACGAGCCTGCCATAACGGCGGACGAAGAACAGGCTGAATACGAAACAGCGTAAGTTATACAATAGCGTACTGGAGAAATCCAGTACGCTATTCTTTTTGCACATCGCAATCGCTGGAATCTAGTTGTTACGAAAGGATTGCTAACATGCTCAGACTAAGATACCAGCGGAAGTTGGTGGGTCTGATAACGACTTTCTTGTTCTTAGCGAGCTGCGGGCCCTCCATATCCCTGCCGGCAACGCCGCGCCCCGCACCCACCCTACGACCTTCACCAACGCTGCCCCCCATATCAACCCTGCCCCTCACCCACACACCTGACCTTGTTTTGGCTGAAAAGACCGCAACTCTATTCGAGCAGGACTTTGAGTCCGGAACCGCGCTGGGAATCTATGATGATTACGGAAATTGGTCCATATCCCTGGACGATGCAGGCCATCATGTGTACTGCAATAATCAAAGCTCTCAAGATTGGCAATCGTTCAAATTCGGCTCGGATACCTGGACCGATTATGCGGTAGAGGCCAGGGTGGAATTCACGGAAGAAAATCCCGACCATGGCGTTGAAATATACGCCCGGATCGATTCGGCGATGGATGGATATAGAGGGACCGTAAATCGGGGCCAGGCCGGCTTGAGCTATTATCCTCCGGTAACAAGCCTGGGAAGCTCGTCATTCGTAACATTGGCAAATACATGGTACACACTCCGGCTGGAAGTCTTCGGTGACAACATTCAGTTTTCGATCAACGACCAACCCGTAGCCAATGGCGTGGTGAACCAGGGTCTGAGAGGTTCGGCAGGCTTTGCGGCGGGCCCAGACACGAAGACATGCGTGGACGATTTACGCATCTGGGCGTTAACCGAGGACGGTCGGATTGCCAACACGAGTCCGCTGGCCAAATACGAAGGGGAATGTCAATACTGTTTCCTGGATGATGAAGGTCCATCAGCACCCGTTCCGTTATCGAATACCTATGGCTTTACCTATCGCAGCGGCGATCCGCGAGAAAAAATCACTCTGAATGAAAATTTCAGGGTCAATGCCGGTGAAAACGTCGAATTCGATAACAAGATCATCCTGATCAAGCCAATCCAAAGAAAAGATATTGAAGTTTTCGGAACATTGACCATCAAGGATTGCCTGCTGATCTGGCTGCAGACAGATGATGACCAAACCGAATTGAGAATCAAGAGCGGCGGCACTTTGATCATTAAGGATTCATACTCATTTTGGGGCAACAGCTTCGGGGTGAACTGGAACTACGAGGACGGGTCGACAGTTTTCCTGGATCATTTTATTGGAGATCCATGGACAACCATCAGCGGATCGGTTAATTATACGGCCATCAACTACTCCACCGTAAAATTGACGTTTTTACAGGACACTCACGATACGAAAGTCCAGATAGCCAATGCCCACCTAGTCTGGTTCGAGATCTTTCCTCCCGAAGGTACCTATACCTTTACATTACCTGCCAAACGCCAATGGGCGGACTGGAATATTTCTTCCCTTTGGCCCATGACGACGGTGGAGATGAAGGATTCACATATCTATGAAGAGGATATCAGCCTCAATCCGAATACCCACGTGACGGTTCAAGATACTCCGGGTGGAGTGGGAATCGGCTGGATGATACACAAAGCCGCTCCCGGATATGTAGATTGTGAACTGAAAAACATGGGCGAGCCAGGAACAGGCAACGAAAACGGAAAACTCTACCAGGATATGACCTGGGACTTGGCCTGCATCAACTCATCGCTGACCTTGAAAAACACCCGGCTCGAAAAAGTGTGGCCTCATATTTGGGGGTATGTCCATGTGAAAGTCTACAATTCAAACATGGCAGAGACGGAGAACGCGGGGACGCTGGGGACTTTGGAAATCTACGATTCGGCCATGGACGGGGTATATGCCGATAGCGGAGGGCGGATCTACCTCGAAAATTCGTCGGTCGCATATACCCTTGATGTAAGGGACCAGAATTCTGTGGTCTACGGTTTTGGACTCAGCGGGCAATATCAGGTATTGACCTCCGCTGGAGGCGCTTATATCCAATTGGAGAAACCGGGTTCCCCGTGGCACTAGTAGTCTGTCAATCATGCTTTGATAAGTGGAGAGCCGTAAACATTGTGCGGAAGGCAGATGATCGGATATAGTCTTTTGAGTTTGATGCGTGCGTCAGCGGTTGTGAGACGCCAGTCGACGGTGGCACCGTTTGAATTGCGTTCAGTCTCCCAAGCCTCGGCCTCGTGGGCCGACACTATTGGATTGGGAATGTATCCGTTCAGGCATTGGCGGCTCAGAGCACTCAATTCGATTTCTGCCATGTCGAGCCAGGAGCCCTGCTTGGGTGTAAAGTGAAATTCCGATCGATGCAGAATGCGTTTCGCTTCGTCAGGTGGGAAGACTTCATAAAGAGATGAAGGATCATGCGTGTTCCACTGGTCTTCTACGAGTACACAGCGCTCGGCCTGGGGAAAATGCACGTACACCAAATCATGCATACAGAACGCCCAATCGACTTTGGTGCGCCGCTCAGTCACTTTGACGTGGCGCCAATTCTGCAGCGGTGCAAAAAACATAAACAGATTCGCCGTTCCTCCCCGATGATATTCATAGTCATAACATTCCGGTTGTCCGACGGTCATCGGCCCTCAAAAGAATGCGGGCATGGGTAATTTTCCGCACCCGTTGGGTCCCCGAGGCGATCAGATCGTTCCGCAATGTCTGTTCCTCTTCACTCAAGTCCACCATATATTTCTTCGCCATGCCTGTCTCCTTTGTACCAAGACAGGATAGTCCGAATCACGCTTATCAAAGCATGCTTGACAAAGTACTAGGGCCTGTCCTTGCACACATTATCGTACGTGATTTGAATACGACAGCTCCAGCCAGCGGTTTGGCCCGGACACTCACCTGGCGGAAGGTCTTCGAAACGATAGTCTGGTTGACCTAGAAGCACATGATTGATCTGGCATGTTTTCGGCGTCTGGCAGATTTGTTGGTAACTGACTGTGTAAGCCTCCTGGTCTGCGTATGCTTCGGCCATGGCGATACAATCGCTGTCCGGAGGCGGAGTGGTGGAGCCAAAGACGCCGCAAACCGGATGCAGATACTGCTCCGTCATCTGGCCACACGCTTGGTGAGGATTTGGGTTGCCAACCCATTGCTGCGCCGTTGCGATAAGGTTAGCCGGCACAGTGGGGGTGGGTGTGACGGGCGCGGGAGGGGGATTCGGCGGGACTGGTGAGCAGGCCATTAGAACAACCAACATTGCGGCAACACACAACATTTTTTTCATAAATCAACTCGTTGGATCTTGACTTGGCAGAAGGACGCAAAGAGATGCGACGATCGGGATGGAACTGATTCCCCTAGCCTGATGATCGGATACTCCTCAAGGTGTAGGTGTTGGCGTCACGAGCGGCTGTCCGCACTCGGTAAACCAATCGATGCTATTCCCAACCAACCCAAAATGCACTTGCCTTTTTGCCGTTTGGCCCTGCACAGTGACATTCGCATCTAAGGTGTAAACGTCCTGAACTTGAGTGGATATTCCGCTCGCCACCCATTCCCATGAGGCGGGTCCTTGTACATCCAAGACCGCAATATTGTATGTTGTATCCACAGGGCGCTGATTGACATAGCTTTGACACTGCGCCGCACCGTAGAGATTCAAGACTGCCGGGTGCAGGTGTTGAAAGAGAAACACCGTATCGTTCGTGCGCAATGCAGGCACGAATTGTCCCATGAAGGTTTGCAATCGCGGATCGATCCCTGAAGGCATGTTGGAGGGCAACGCGCTCGGCGGGTTTACGGCTACGGAGGTAACGTTTGGAATTTGAGTGTTCACGGGTGCCGCCCCGGGAGCCGCGGCACCCTGAAGTTGAGCCTCCACATGGAACGTGATCGGCCTTCCAGAGGCGAGAACACGACCTGCAGTACCCGTCTCCGTCACCACTTTGACGCCCACAGAATAATCCCCCGACAACCCGCTCGGTGTGAACGTGCCCTTGAACTCCGCTCCGAGGCCGTCTATACCCCAGCCTTTCGCCGCGCCGGTCGCGTCGAAAGTACCGTCCGGGGCAAGCTCACCGCTGACCGTCACCCACCATGACATAGGTGATTGAAAAACAATACTATGCCCTTCGGAGGTTGACAAAGAAAATGTGAGGCCATTCGACAGGCCGTAGTCCCGAACCAAATCCTCGTTAGCCCGATTATCCGAATACGATAGATCAGATACCTTGGCCATCCAAATGCCATAAATTGATACGACAGGTGGTTGAATTACAGGGGGTGGAGCTACAACAATTGGCGGAGCTACAACGACAGGCGTATCCACAACCGATGATTGGCCATGAACATAGAATTCGCTCGGAACTGGGAAACCTATATCATGAAAGTAGCCGCTGATGAGATCGTCAGTAAAATCTTCTCCGAAGAAGTGATTAAGAAGACCTATGGAGCTGAACAGCAATGCCACAACAATGAGCAAACATCCTCCACCATAAGCCCAGAAGGGAAATTTGCGAGGCTTCTGGAGTCTTGTCATCGGGCTGCCCGACGTGGCCGATTGTCCACCAAGGGCCGTGGCTTTGCCATCCCGCCCAAGCTCTGCTTGGTTCTTGAGATCGTTCGCAATAACTTCCTGCGCGACGGTTTCGACGTTTCCATTTCCACCGAGGTTACCCATAATTTAAGGTCCTTTCCATGACCGAGGTGAAGACCCGGCTGATCGGATTCACAACGTTTCGCCGTAAGGGCATATTCATCTGTCGAGCGATGACAAGTCGGCGCCATCGCTTTGCCCAGATTTCCAATTCAGGGGCCATCAGGTTTCTGCGGGCTCCCAAGTCATCGTAAAGCCCGAATTTCATCGACTGATCATACTGATTCAGCGTTTGACCCGTTGCCGGACGGTTCAGATAATCGCAGATCAGCGCATCAAGCATTCCCGACTCGAGCTGCCCTAAGAAGCGCTCCAAGTCTTGGCCGGGCACGCACGCAAAAGCCCGCCGGCTGTCGTTGGGATTGACGATCACAAAAACACAGACCGCCCAGCTGACCATCACTGGTGCAAGTTCATAGCCAGGCCTGACTCGCGGTCCGAGAATCGTGCCGTAAATGCTTGGCTCTATTGGAGCCTGGTGTGAATTCTCAATTCGTTCTTCGTCCGGACCTTCGATTGGGAGAGGCTCCACCCCTGCAATCATTTTGTCAGCAGGCTCGAGATCCGTCTCATCAGCCAGGCCGGTTATGGTTTCGCGCGCGATTTCCCATGATGCTTCCAACTGTTCTTGTGCTGTGATTGTGCCTCCGTCGGCCAACCGTAAGCGCGCCTGACGTCCTTCACTGTAAAGATCGGGACCGAAGGCTCGCCGATCCACATACCAGCCATACCGGCTATGATCCAACGCGAGCTGAAGTGCCAACCTGGGGGGATTTTTCCCAGATAAACAGGCTCGTACGCTACCCACCGCCACCGCCAGCGCGGCGCGCAAGCGCCTGCCGGTGACGTACTCCCCGCCCAGCTCGATTCTCTTCGGGCGTGGTCGTACCAAGAGACCGGGCGAAGTCTGCCTGTCCGTCAACAACATCAAAGCCGGAGCAAAGGTACAGGCCAGGAGCAAGGCCACCTGCTCTCGGCGCGTGGGGTCGATAGAAATACTTATATGTGTTGAGTAGCCCTCGATCCGGATGCCCGCGGGCAAGACCTGCTTCAGAAGGGCATAAGCCTCGTTTGCCCGTGTCTCGACAGCCAACGAAAACCCGCCAGTCAGCAACGTGGGCGGAAGTGCTAATTCAGCTTCGCGTTCGTCGCAAGTGAGCGACGCGCCGCAAGGCAGCCGATAGGCATTTGGATCAGATGGGTCGAGATGAGCATTGGCCAGCCCAAGCTTATGGATTAGCAATCGAAAATCGACAGCTCCATCTTGCTCAAGTCTATACTCATGTTCCAAGCCCACTAACGTATTCATCTTGTTCGGCTTTGCTTCCTTCCGCCGGTATCGCGCTTTATCCATCTTCTATCCGATTCCACTTCCAGATGCGCACATATTGTTGCAGTTTTCAAACCCCTTCCCAAGCCGCGTACTTGCACACGCGAGCGAATAGGTTTCGGTTCGGCCGGCTTACATAACATCCTCCGGTTTATCCTTTTCATCAATGCTGTCACCCTTGATGTCATCGACCGGTTCGTCACTCGGGCCACCTGCAGGGATCGCGGGCGGCAAGATTGGCTCCGGCAGAACCGCATCTTTGTCACTCGAGCCATCGGCAAGCCACGTGGGCTCTAAGGCGTCTGGTTTCGAGCTTGGCGCGCCTGTTTGCGGCTGTGCGACGGCCGCAGGTGACTCTGAAGAGGTCAGGCCCTTTTCACCCATTTTGCATTCCTCTCTACTTACATGCTCCGACAAAACCTTGTGTGCGTGCTAATCACTTAATGGAACGCCAGTTCTTCTCAGTTTTTTGCATGTGAGTCGCGGCGATTCCCGATCGGCCAGCTCACATAACCTCCGGAGGTTTATCCTTTTCATCAATGCTGTCACCCTTGATGTCATCGACCGGCGTATTTGGCGGAAGCTTATCTTCGTCACTTGAAACAGCTGGAGGGACCGGCGTATCAATGTCCAATTGACCAAGGGTAGCTATTTGGCCCAAGGCGTCTGGTTTCGAGTTTGGAGGTCCCCATTCCGGGTGCGTGTTTGGCGTGTCTGTTTGCGGCTTTGTTGCAGTTGTTTGTGACTCTGAAGATGTTAAGCCTTTTTCACCCATGTTGTATTCCTTTCTCTATACGCGCTCCAGTAAAATGTTGTGCCTGTGCCAGCGACCGAATTGAGCGCAATTCTTCCTGCGTTCCATTCACGCTTATTTGCACGAGAGTTGAGGCGACGCTCGATCTGTTGTGATACGGTTTTGCAATGCCATGGACCTGGAAAAACCGGGCCCGCGCAATCATATTCCACCCTTTTGCCAATCGAATGATACCGTTGCCAAATACCATTAAGTCCTACCTGTAAGAAAGCCCAAGACACGGGAACGGCTGATTGCTATGGATTTTACTGTAGTTGCCCGGCCTTGTCCAGTTGCTGAATCACCTTGTTACTTAAGATTTAAAAGTGGACAGTTTAAAGTCGAAAGGTGGACACCTGGTAGAGGAGCGGCAAAAGGGTCTAAAGTTGAAAAGTGAACCGCTGGAGGAGGGATTGCAGCGCTTCATAGGCGGGAGCCCTACCCGCACGCTGGGGTCTCCGTCAAGGGCGGCGAAGCCGTCCCGCAGGGACTTGCCCTTGACGGGGTGGTGTGCGGGTAGATAATTGCCCGCCGGAGGCGTTGCCGCGGTCATTCGCCCAAAAAATGATTTCATGCCGCCGCGTCTCGCGCTGTGCGGCGGCCAGTGAGCCCAACCGTTGGTTTCGAGAACTTGAAGTAATTCAACAACAAAGTGTGGCCGCACTGGATTTGAGCCAGAGTACCTTTAATCTCCTTTAGGATTGACAAATCCTCGGCAACATTTTTCCTGCCAAAACTTCACTGGGCAAATTATTTTATCCACTTTGACGATGGTAGAATCGAGAAACCATTTCCTCCCTCATCCGTATTTTGCAATAGAACATAAAGACAAGAAATGAAGACTTCACCCACCGGCACGCGCGCTTTCTTCACGATTTGGTTCGGACAACTCGTCTCCCTGATCGGCTCACAACTGACCGGCTTTGCCCTCGGTGTATGGGTCTACGATCAAACTCATTCGGTTTCGCTGATTGCGTTGACGCAGGTGGCGTTTGCCGCACCGTTCGTGTTCCTTTCACCGCTCGCAGGTGTGCTGGCGGACCGGTGGAATCGCCGCACCGCCATGATCGTCAGCGACTTCGGCGCGGGTCTGGCGGTGTTCACCACAGCCATCTTATATCTCAACCATCTGCTCCAGCCATGGATGGCAATTCCCATCAACTTTTTTATCGCATCCTTCAACTGTTTGATGTGGCCCGCTTTCACCGCCTCGGTGACCATGCTCGTTCCGAAAGAGCAATACGGACGCGCCAACGGATTCGTACAATTGGGCGAGGCTTTGCCGCAAATCGCCGGACCCGCCATCGCCGGAGTCCTTTATGTGGTCATCAGGCTCGGCAACATGGCATTGATTGATTTCTCAACTTATATCTTTTCCGTGGCCCTGATGATGGTATTCGTTCGCATCCCCGATCCGCCGCGCACGGCGGACGGTCATCAGGCAAAAGGCTCCCTATGGAAGGAAATGAAATTTGGCTGGGATTACATTGCCGCACGGAGGGGATTGCTCTATTTGCTGGTATTCTTCTTCTCAATTAATTTTGTGCTGGGTGTGGTCAACCCCTTGATCATCCCTTTGATTTTGGATCGCTGGACGCCCGAGGTGCTCGGATACCTCAGCACGGTCATGGGTGTGGGGATGTTGGTTGGGACATTGGGAATGAGCATCTGGGGCGGTGGAAAGCGGAAGATTTATACCCTGCTGGCAGGGGGATTGCTGAGTTCACTATTCCTCGTACCGATCGGCCTGAGGGTCACCATTCCAATGCTGGCGATATGCGGCTTTGGGTTTATGGCCATGATCCCATTCATGGATGCTTCAAGTCAGGCGATTTGGCAATCGAAGGTCGCGCCGGATGTGCAGGGGCGAGTGTTCGCAGTGCGTCGCGCCATCGCCTGGTCGAGCCAGACGATTGCCCCCCTTCTGGCCGGACCTCTGGCGGACGGCATCTTCAAACCCGCGATGTCCGCTGGAGGCTTTCTCGCGCCGACCTTCGGTCCCATCATCGGCGTTGGAGCAAGCCGCGGCATCGGTTTATTGATCAGCCTGCTTGGCATCCTATCCGTTCTCGTGGCGATGGGTGCCCTGATCACTCGGCCGATCCGCCATGTGGAAACCGATCTCCCCGATCATGGCACAGACTTGGGTAAAGCGCCCGTCATTTCCGGCGAACCAGCCGATTGACCACTTGTTTTTTTGGTGAGATGAAACCGCCTCGTTAAGGCGGTTTCATAATTAGGGTTGAGAAGCCGGTCCCGGGGTGGGATGCACCGGCAAAATGAACGGGGCGCGTGGCACTTGAGTAAAATCGAAATCGCTGAGCAGATTGCCAAGAATGGAAACATCTTCGCGCACATCAGGGCGCGGATCCGGGCGGCCATCGGTCGCGGGGTCGATGCGTTGTCCGTTGATGAAAATATCTTCAATCAATTTCACATAGGCGTCGTGACTCAGGACCTGATGATCGATGTAGCCCTGCTTGGCGTACGGGCTGATCACAAGGCCTGGCACGCGCAGCCCGTATCCGTTCTGGTCGACGTGCGGCGGAACGACGTGATCGTAAAATCCGCCCCAATCGTCCCACGAGAGGAAGATCGCGGTGCTATCCCAATCGGGGCTTTGCATGACGGCATTGATCAAACTGGCGGTCCACGCCTGGCCGTCGCTTAGAAGAGCCGGCGGATGTTCGCTGTTGGCACCGCTGGGCGTAATCCAACTGACGGCCGGCAAGCTTCCGTTCTGGGCATCCTTATAGAAATTCGTAACATCCGTGATGTTCTGAAGTTGTCCATCCTGCTGGACCGTGTCAAAGTAGGGCAGCGGATTCCAGATACCGGGCGTTTTTGCATCCTGATGCACAGGAGGGCAGTCCGCCTCGTCGTCCTCGCAGTCCGGCTCAGTGCCGCTCTGAACATAATATTTCCAGCTGACTTGATTCTTGAATAGCAGATAGGTCAAATCCGTCCAGGCATAATCGGGAGCAGGGTGATCCCCACCATTTGGATTATTGGGGGTGAAAGTCAGGAGGGTTGCCCGGTGCTTGCAATGCATTAATGCAACTCATTGGATCATGTGCAATGCTGCATTTCGCAGACCACTCCGAAACCATGAAAAGATGCGCCGGCAAACTCCAGGAGGAGTTCGGTTCAAACAAGTGATCCTGCAGAACAAAGTTTTCGGCAAGCGTCCAGTAGTTGGGAATTTCGCGGGCGTCATGATATCCCATTACATCCGTCCCGCCGCCGCCGCAATCAGGATTATCCGTCGTCTCGCAACCGGCTTTGCCTTGCTCGGCTTCTGTAATAAAGCCGTCCATTCTGCCATTGTCAATATCCTTGGCCGCATTGGATTGGCCATGCGGCCCGCCGTAATTCAAGTTCGCGGCATCGTGGTAGGGATAGACACAATTCCCCGTGGCCGGGTCGTTCACGCAGGTCGTGAACTTGCCGTTGGATCTTGGAAGCCCGTCCGCACCAGGATACGTTCCGAAATACGAATCGAACGAACGATTCTCCTGCATGATGATCACGATATGTTGAATTTTCTCGCGCGCGATCGTCAGGGATTCAGGAACAGCCGAGGTGGGTGTCGGCGCCGGGAGCGCGGTAGAGGGGTTGGGGGTGGCAGTAACAACGATCACCACAGGTGTTGAACTTGAAACCAGGCCAGTCACAGCATTGCAAGCCAGCAGAATAAGAACGGACACTACCGGAAGAAAGTATTTGATCGGCTTCATGGATGCACCTCGCCTCAATGCTAATCAAATCCTATGAGACCAATATTAATGGAAAGAAATCGGTCAAGCACAACGATGCGGGACGAGCGTTGGGAGATGTTTCGTTTACCCGCCCAGGCAGATCATTGGCTCAGAGCAGACTACATCAGGCGGTTACAAAATCCTCTAACGCACCCTGATTTTCTGCTAACTCACAGCGTGCAGAATAAAATGCAAAATTCTGGGAATCCAGAGGGCATCAACGATGGCCTTAAGATTTTGAAAACGATGGTCCCAGTAAGACGAAAGGCGGGAATATAAAGCCGGACTATAACTATGGAAGATTCGAGGCGGAACATCAAAGCCTCCGAAAAAGCCGATCCCTGCAGTCGATAGTGCCAATCCAGCGACCACGATCCAAAAACAGATCCGAAGTCTGGGCGTTGGCTGAAGCATCTCATCGATTCGCCAAGCCAACATGGCAACCGTTACAGTTAACAACAGGTAGAAATCGGCCGCGTATCGCATGGCCCCATAATAATAGACCAGAACAACCAGGAGTTGTGCCGCGCCGCCAACAAGAATCAGCATAAAAAAAACGAAACGTTTCGTCAGCGCAGGGCGATACCTGAAATACGATCTCCATAATATGGCAGTTAAGGGAACACTAAGAGCCAGCAGCCATAGAGTTGGAGAAGATGGGAAAAGACCGGCCATGACCGGATCGAAAAGCTTGCCGGGTGTCGCAGACGAAGCTTCAAACCAAGCTGGAAGCATCGCGTTTCCGAAGAGGGAAATTCCAATAAATGGGAATTTGTTCGCGACGGTCAGAGGATAGAAGAAATACGCATAAAAATTGGCAGGAAGATAAGATATTAAGAAATAGTGCTGTATGGGAACTGTCAGTTGATAGGTTAATCCTGTTTCCAGAGGATTGCCGAAGCGGGCAAAGTTGTAGATCCCCAGACCAAGGACGCAGCCGGCAAAGGGGATAAGGAGCAGACATAATTTACTCCAAAAATTCTTCCACTTGGCTTCCGTTCCGATCCAAATAATTATCTGACCCACAAAGAGTAAAGCTGAAATTGCAAGGTCATACCTCGAACCAACGGCCAACCCCCACCCCAATCCTGTAATGGCCAGCCAGGCAGGGCTCGCTGTCGCCATGTAAATCGTCCAGCTCGCCAATCCCAAGAAAAGGAAGAGCTGTCCGGCCATAATCGATGTTTCGTAAACCTCAGGGCGACCCAGCAGGAAGAGAAAAGGGATATTGACCAACCCGCCCAGGACCAATATTCCTAGCGACAGCTCGGGTGCCGCAGGGAAAAATTGATTCCTGATTTGGATCAAGGTAACCAGAAAGAGGAAGGTTAAGCCAATGTAGGAAATGACTGTCATCAGGATGTTGGGCGGTCGGGTCTGTGTCACGCCTTCGATCCCTGCCAACACCAGCCCGGGCACGGGCCCCCAATACAAATAATATTTTCCTCGGTAATAGGAATAGTCAAATTGATAGGGTATCCCTCTGCGTTCCTTGGGATTGTATGGATTCTCAAGAGCCATGAGCTCGGGCTGGGGCTCTTTAAGCATGGATAACTGACCATGCAGAAACGCCTCAGCCAGATCAATATAGTAATTATCCTTGCCCAGTTTTGGAAAGGCAGGAAAATTGCCCCCCGAGGTGTACCACAGCGAATACCCCGCTATAAGCAGGCAAACCAGGATCGCCAGGGCTACCCCAAGGATGGGTGAAAGAAATATTAACTTCAGGCGACCTTTGAGCCCAGGCATAAACAGTAGGATGAAAATTGACGACAAGCCGAGAAGCTGATGGAATCATAAAGCCAAAATCTGGAGGCAAAACCATTGCGAAGCCAGTCGATCAATCCTCCTTCGGCGGCGCGGCAGGGCCGTAATTCAGCACCTGTCTCACCTGTGTATTCCCCTCCGGCGGACCCACGACGCCGCGTTCCTCCATTACATCCATCAAGCGGGCTGCACGCGTATAGCCGATACGCATTCTGCGCTGCAGCATCGAGACCGAGGCGCGGCCCTCGCGGCGGATGATATCAATTGCATCATTGAGCAGCGGATCGCCATCCGTCGAGTCGACATCCTCCCACAATGGCCTCTGCTTGAGGGAGGCGTTTTCCGGCAGCGCATCAACCGGTGCGCCGGTGACCGCATACGGCGTGGAGGCCGAGGCCTGTGTCTTCCAATATTCGACCAGCTTTTGAATCTCGTGATCGGAAACAAACACGCCCTGCAGACGGACTGGCGCGGGTGCATCAGGAGCCTGATATAACATGTCGCCGCGGCCCAGTAGCCGTTCCGCGCCGGGCTGGTCGAGAATCACACGGCTGTCCACGCCCGACGCCACGGCAAAGGCGATGCGCGCGGGGAAATTGGCTTTGATCAGGCCAGTGACCACATCCACCGAGGGACGCTGGGTCGCCAAAATCATATGAATACCCGTGGCGCGCGCCAGCTGGGCGAGGCGCGTGATTGCGCTTTCGGTTTCATTCGGAGCGATCATCATCAAGTCCGCCAGTTCGTCAATCACAATCAACAGGAATGGGAGCTTCTTTTTACCTTCCGCCTTCATGCGCGCGTTGTAATCGGTAATGTTGCGCGAGCCAACTTTGGCAAACTCGTGATAGCGTTTGTCCATTTCGCGCGTCATCCATTGCAAGGCGCCCACCACGCGTTCCACCTCGACCACCACCGGCGCAAGCAAATGGGGGATGCCGTTATAACTGGTCAATTCCACGCGCTTGGGATCCACCAACACCAGGCGCAAATCATCCGGCGTGTTGTTCAACAGGAAGCACGAAAGGATCGAGTTGACACACACCGACTTGCCGGAACCGGTCGTGCCGGCGATCAGCAAATGCGGCATGAATTCCAAATTCGCGGCGATGGGATGGCCGGCCACATCCTGTCCGAGTGCAAAACGCAGCAGCGTTTTATTGCGCTGGAATGTTTCATTCTCCAGCACATCGCGCAAAGCGACCAGCGCCATCTCCTCATTCGGAACCTCGATGCCCACGTAACTGTGTCCCGGCACGGGGGCTTGAATGCGGATGCGCGGCGCGGCCAGCGCCAATGCCAGGTCATCCGCCAGCGAGGCGATCTTGCTGACGCGCACGCGCGTCCGACCGGCTCGGGTCTCGACGAAGAGCGGCTCAACGCCAAATTGCGTGATGGTCGGCCCGCGGCTGATCTCGACCACCTGCGCCGGCGCGCCGAAGGAAGCCAGTGTCTCTTCGATCAAATGCCCGCGCTGGTTGATGAATTCCTCGTTGACCGCCGGCGCGTTGCCCGCATCGAGGATGTCATTGATCTGCGGCAGGATCCATGGAATGACCGGCGGACTCGCCGTTGGAACATTGGGCGGTGCAACCGAGGGCGCGGCGGGAGTGTCTTTCAGCGGAGTGAATGCGGCAGGTTGCGCGCCCACGTCCGTCGGCGCCGGAGGTGCCGCGGGTCGGATCACCAAGGATTTCAGTCGCGCCAGTCCATGGCCGATCCAGTGAAATAGATCCAGCATGGTAACATCGAGCGTCATGGTCAATGCGATCAGGAGCCAGGCCACCAAAGCAATGATCGCGCCCCAAAAGCCAAGACCGAAAAAAAGCAGGCGCTCAAAAATGCCCCCCACATAACCGCCGCCCGCGCCATCCAGCGCTGCCGCGTCTGCCATCACGGGCTGGGCAATGATGCTGTGCATGGTGGTCAATAACCATAGGAATAGTAAAATGCTTCCTATGGCTCGTTCAACGGACAATGCCGGAAGCCGTTCATTCCGGCGGAGGATCAGCCAAACCCCAAAGAGAAACAAGGCAATGGGCAGGACATAAATTCCCCAGCCGAAGATCTGACCGAGAAAACGAATCAGGTCTGCCGTCAGGATGGACCGTGACGAAGCCAAGAGCGTCAGCAGGATCAAAATGCCGGCGACCGCCAGGGCCACGCCGATCACATCGAGCTTGCGCTCGGAAGACAGCCGGTCCCATAATGACGGCTCAGGAGGCAGCGACTCAGGCGGTGCGGAAGGCATGGAGGGCCTCAGCGCCGGTTTCGTGCGGGCTTGCGCCTTCGCAGGGGCTTTCCGCTTCGGCTTGCGTTTCTTGGGTCGGGAAAAGAAATCAAGGAAGGACATTCTTATCACGCGTACATCAGAGAGCAACAAAAAATTATAGCACAAATGGTCTGTTTTCTTTAAGGTACAATTGATTAGCAGTTACAGCGTAAACCACAAATCGCAAACCCGGCTCAAAGGTTCGCACGTTGCGCTCCGTTTATCAATTTTCTACAAGGATTCATCGTTGTTCGAAATTCTATTCCTCGGCACCTCTGCCTCCGCGCCTTCCGCCAAGCGAGGGCTTTCGGCTCAAATCGTAACGCACAATGAATATCGCTTTCTCATTGACTGCGGCGAAGGCACGCAGCGCCAGATTTTGCAAGCGGGCGTCGGCTTCCGGCATTTAACGCGCATCCTGCTTACTCACGGTCATCTCGACCATATCCTCGGACTCGGCGGACTGCTCAGCACCTTCATGCGCTGGGAGGCAATTGACCAGCTCGAAATCTTCGGCGGACGCGCCACACTGGACCGGGTGCGCACACTGATTGACGATGTCGTCCTGCGCGGCAATCAAACGCCCATGCCGCTCCATTTCCGGGAAATCAAGCCGGGGACGTTCTTCGAAGCGGATGATTTTACCATCAAGGCGTTTCCCGTCAGCCATCGCGGGCCGGATTGTCTTGGCTATGTTTTTGAGACCATCGCACGGCGGCCATTTTTGCCGGAGAAAGCAAATGAACTCGGTGTACCGTTCGGGCCGGAACGGAGTGATCTGGTGGCAGGCAGGGAAATTACACTTTCCAACGGCAAACGCGTCCTGCCGGATGAAGTATTGGGGCCGGTCGAAAAAGGCGTCAAACTCGTCGTGGTGGGGGATTCGGGTAAGACGGACAACTTGCTGGAGGTCTGTAAGGACGCGGACGCGCTGGTGATCGAGTCCACGTATATTGACGAAGAAGCCGAAATGGCGCATCAGTTTTCGCACCTGACCGCAAAGGAAGGTGCCGAACTGGCGGTCCGGGCCCACGTTAGAAAATTAATCCTGACGCATATTTCGCGCCGCTATCGCGAGAAGGACGTCTTGAAAGAAGCACAGGCGATCCATCCCAACGCAGTGGTGGCGCGCGATTTTGATGTTTACCAGATAAAGAGAATTGAACGAAATGGAGATGAATAAACCTTTTACCATTGGAGTTTTGACTTCAGGCGGAGATGCACCCGGCATGAACGCCGCCATCCGCGCCGTGGTGCGGGCCGCCAACACGAACGGCGCAGATGTATTGGGGGTCATGGACGGTTATGAAGGATTGCTGAACAGTGAGTTCCGTCACCTCGGCCCCCGCGATGTAAGCGGAATCCTGCAGCGCGGCGGGACGATTTTGCAGACCAGCCGCAGTCCCCGCTTTATGGAGTCGAAGGGCCAGCGCGAGGCCATCCGCCGCATGAATGAAGCCGGCATGGATGCATTAATTGTGATCGGAGGCGAAGGTTCGTTGAAAGGCGCCAACGCCTTGTATCAGCAGGGTATCAAGGTGGTTGGCCTGCCCGGCAGCATTGATAACGATGTATCGGGCACGGACATCTCCATCGGCACGGATACAGCCATGAACACCATCATGGACGCGGTGGACAAGCTGCGCGATACGGCCTCCTCGCATCGGCGCGCGTTTCTGATCGAGACCATGGGGCGCAATTGCGGTTATCTGGCCGTAATGACCGGCATCGCATGCGGCGCGGAAATCGTGTTGATTCCCGAAGTCCATGTGACGGTCGAAGAGGTCGGAAAGGTGATTGAAGATGCCTATCGGAGGGGAAAAACGCACGCCATCATCATTAATGCGGAAGGATCAGGGCAAAGCACCACCGAACTAGCCGAGGCGCTCGAAGCCATGGATGTCGGATTCACCACGCGCGTGACCATCCTCGGACACATTCAGCGCGGCGGATCACCGACCGCCTATGACCGTCTGCTGGCATCCCGCATGGGCGTGAAAGCCGTCGAGGCGTTGCTGGAAGGCAAGAGCGGCGTGATGACCGGCCTCGCCGGCCAAGAAATCATTTATGTTCCGCTGGAAGAGGTGATCGGCAACAAACGCACGGCGAGTCTGGAATACTATCAGATGACCAAGGTGCTGGCGAGGTAAAGATCACAGGTCGGTTCCAGCGCATAAGGAGGAAATTACATACGCAAGGCTGTAATTCGGGAATTGCGGGTCTAATGTCATTGCGAAGAGGTTGAAGAAGCAATCGCACGGAGCCATCAGCATCATGTTAGCCAAGATATCCTCCCTTTACGATAAGCCCGCCCGGATCAGCTTTTACCATTATATTTCCGTCCGTTTCGGCCGGCTTTGGTGGCCCACCGAACAGCCAACGAACAGATTGCCTGACCATCAAACAATGAAACGATTGCGATTTCTCAAGTAAAATCAAACTGTGAAGGAATTGATATATTCGCGCAATGCGGTCTATGAGACCCTGCGCGCCAAACGCCGCGATGTATTTCGCATCCAGCTTGCGGAAGGTGCACAGGAAAAGGGTCGGCTGGCTGAGATCGTACGCATGGCCAAGGAGCGCAGGATCCCCGTGGAGCGCACGCCGCGCCCGCGGCTCGACAAGGTTCATCCCAATCATCAGGGCGTAGTGGCGGAGGTCAGCGCTTATCCTTACAGTGACCTCGTCGACATTCTCGAACACGCTGATCAGAAACACGAATCGCCTTTTGTGTTGGTCCTTGATTCCCTGCACGACCCTCAAAACTTCGGCTCACTGCTACGCACCGCGGAGGCCGTCGGCGTGCATGGCGTGATATTTCCCCTTGCCCACACGGTCGAAGTGACTCCTGCGGTGGTTAATGCCTCGTCTGGCGCGAGCGAACACCTGCGGATCGCCCAGTCGAATCTTTCGCAGGCGATGGACGCCCTCCAAGAGTCAGAGGTATGGATCGTTGGCCTGGACCAACGCGGTGAAACCGTCAGCGATAAAACGGACCGGCATTTAAGCGGCGCGCTGGCGCTCGTGGTCGGCAGCGAAGGCGAAGGTCTGCGCGAGCTGACGCGTAAGAAGTGCAACCTGGTGCTGAAGCTTCCCATGCGCGGCCAGGTCGAATCATTGAACGCGGCTGCCGCCGGTTCGGTCGGGTTATATCTGGCGTATTTAGCCAGGAGAAAATAGAGTACCATTCTGCCATTGCGATCGGCAAATCAATGACAGCCGTGAGGAGGATCCTATGCCGGAAGCTACCTATCATTTTCCACGCGGGTTTTTATGGGGCACCGCCACCGCCGCGCATCAAGTGGAGGGTAACAACACCAATAACAATTGGTGGAAATGGGAACAGGATGGACATACCGATGGAAAATCGGGCCTAGCCTGCGACTGGTGGGGCGGACGCTGGCGCGAAGACTTTGACCGCGCCGTTGAAACATCACAGAACGCCCATCGCTTCTCCGTGGAATGGAGTCGCATCCAACCGTTGCCCGACCAATGGGATGAAGACGCGCTGGAAAAATATCGCGCGATGCTGCGCGGCCTGCGTGAGCGCGGCTTGACGGCGATGGTCACGCTGCATCATTTCACCGACCCGCTCTGGCTGGCCGAACTGGGTGGTTGGGAGAACGACGATACCCCACAGAAGTTCGCGGTCTTTGTCCGCAAGACGGTGGAGGCGCTGAGGGAATATGTCACCACCTGGGTGACGATCAATGAGCCGAATGTGTATGCCTATTCGGCCTACAGCGATGGCGCCTATCCGCCCGGCAAGAAGGATATCGGGGCCGCCTTCCATGTGATGACCAATCTGCTCAAAGGGCACGCGCTGGCTTATAAGGCCATTCATGAGCTTCAGCCAGAAGCGCGCGTCGGCATCGCTATGAATTACCGTTCCTTCCATCCTGCCAGCGGTTCGCCGCTCGACAAGTTTGTGGCGGGCATTCAAGCAAAAATATTTAATGATCTCATTCCACGTGCTGCACAGGACGGCAGGGCTCGCTTCGTTTATAAAACGGTGTGGATCCCGGAGGCCGCCAACACCCAGGATTTCATCGGCGTCAATTATTACACGCGCGATCAAGTGGCCTTCGATCTTTCGCGCCTTTCGACGTTATTTGGGCGCGCATACTTTCCCAAAGACGCCGATCTCAGCCAGACCGGTTACATCGCCAACGAACCGGATGGCTTTTATGAAGCCTTCCAGTGGGCAAGGCAGTTCAAGGTTCCCATCCTCGTCACGGAGAACGGCGTGGAGGATGCCGGGGACAAAATGCGTCCGCGTTATATTGCCCAGCATATTCATCAGATGTGGCGCGCCGTGAATTTCAACTGGCCGATCAAGGGATATTTCCATTGGTCGCTGCTGGATAACTTCGAATGGGAACGGGGCTGGACGATGCGCTTCGGGCTTTGGGGCCTGGACGTGGACACGCAGAAAAGAATCCGGCGTCCGTCCGTGGACCTGTATGCGGCGATCTGCAAAGAGAACGGGCTCTCGTCCGAGATGGTGCGGAAGTATTGTCCCGAGGTATTTGATAAATTATTTCCCTCGTAAGTGCAGGAGCGAGCCAACGCCTGTGCCTTTTCAGGACGAATCGCCCCTGCTTATTTCATGCAACTCCCGCTTGAATTTACCCAAACGATCAAAAACACCTTCGGCGAGGCCGGTCGTGGTTGGCTGACTTCGTTGCCCGATCTCATCGAGCAAGCCTCGCGCCGCTGGCAATTGCTGGAGATTCGGCCCGTCTCGAATCTTTCCTACAATTTCGTTGCCTTTGCAAAGCGCTCGAATCAGGATGTTGTTCTCAAGATCGGCCTTCCCCATCGCGAGCGGACCAGCGAAATGTCGGCGCTACGTTTCTTCAAGGGCAAGGGCGCAGTCCGTTTGCTCGAAGCCGATGAGGAACGCGGTATGTTTTTGTTGGAACGTCTTTTGCCGGGGAAAATGCTGGCCACCTTAACCGATGATGCTCAAGCCACGCACGCCGCCGCCGGTGTGATGTTAAATCTCTGGCGGCCCGCGCCGTGCGGAGGCGCGTTCATTCAATTATCCGATTGGTTCAAAGGCTTTGAGAAATTGCGGCTCCGCTTCGAGGGCAGCACGGGGCCGCTTGAGAAAAATCTGGTTGAAAGAGCGGAGCACTCGGTCGCGAGCTTCTTTGGCGAAGATTATGCTCCGATGCTCATTCACGGCGACCTGCATCATGACAATATCCTTTCATCCCAAGATGATTGGCTGGCAATTGACCCAAAAGGTGTGATCGGTCCTGCCGCATACGAAGTCGGGCCGTTGCTGATGAATCCGTTGGGCTATCTGACTCGGCCCGATGCCGTTCGAATCACCAGACGCCGCATGGACATTTTATCGGAGCGATTGGGCTTCGAGACCGAACGAATCCGTGAATGGGGAATCGCGCACGCCGTTCTTTCGGCATGGTGGGATCTGGAAGATAACATGGATTGGAAATATTCCATGCGCTGCGCGGAAATTACGGCACGGGCTTAAATACAACAGCCTCCCAAACAGGAGGCTGTTGGGAGTGCTGGGAATCTATTACATCTTGAAGACGAAAAGCACCGCGTAGGCAAGGGCGAGAATGCCGGTCACCCACGAGGCATAGGGAAACGCCCAGAAGGCAGCGATTCCAAAGAGCAGGAAGAACAACCACATGCACCACTCGGAAATCTTCTTGGGCCACATCATAAGAACACTCTCCTTTGACTGAATTTGACTGTCCGCGCGGACAGCTCTAATTATGACAACCCGGGTGTAATTCGGGAGTTACGCTCCACGTGGTAAAATTTACGAATCCGTTCCGTTTTCAGCGCCTGCCGCAGGGACTGCGGTAGGCTTTTTCTGCCTCATGACCACCATCTCTGCTCCTGCTGAATTCACTCTGACGCGTCAACCCTCCGAACGAACCAGAGGCCCGGCCCGTTGGATCTGGTCGCACGCCATGCGCTACTGGTATATCCTGGTGATGCTGGTGGTCGGCGCGATCGGCAACGCCGCGCTGGCCTCCGCGGTTCCCGTGCTGGTGGGCAACGCCTTCAACGACATGCTGAAGCCGAATCCAGATGTCCGCATTCTCATTCCGCTGGCATTGATCCTCGGCGCCTCACAGATCGTGCGTGGCGTGCTCCAATTCGGACGCAACTTCGGCGCGGAATTGATGGCGCAAAAGATGGAGCGCGATATCCGCGACGAGCTTTACGTTTCACTGCTTGGCAAGAGCATGACCTTCCACAACCTCCAGCCGGTCGGCGATACGATGGCACGCGCCACCAATGATGTGCGCGAAGTCAACTTCATGTTCAGCCCCGGCGCAAACCTGGTCATTGGTTCGGGATTATTCGTCATCATTCCTTTCTTCGTCATCCCACAGTACAGCCCAGCGCTCCTGCTCACGCCGGTTCTATTTTGCATCGGCTATTTTATTGCCTTGTGGCGTTATCTCAAGACCATGGCACCGGTCACGGATGACGTGCGTCAGACCTTTGGTGAGATGAACACGCATCTTGCCGAAGCCCTGGACGGCGTGGAGATCATGAAGGGCGCGGCCCAGGAAGGGGCGGAAACCGAAACGTTCGTCACCAATGCGCGCAAAGTGCGCAATGCGTTTGTCCAGCAAGGCGACATCGAAGCCCGCTTCATTCCAAATCTGATGATGGGCCTCGTGTATGCAGCAGGACTTTTCCACGCTCTGATCCTGTTTCGCGCGGGCGTGATCAACACCGGCGATGTGGTTGCCTATTTCGGTTTGCTGCGCATGTTGGAGTTCCCGACCTTTGCGTCTGCCGCGGCCTATACCCAGATCTCGTTGGGCGTTTCCGGAGCGCGCCGCATTCTGGAGCTCATCAACCACGAAACGAACCTCGATCAAAACGCCTCGGGCCGGACTTCGAGCATGCGCGGCGAAATTGAATTTCGCGGCGTCTCGTTTTCCTATCCCGATGGCGGATTGGTGCTGCAGGACATCTCCTTTCACGTCAAACCCGGACAGACGGTGGCTCTGGTTGGACAGACCGGCGCGGGCAAAACATCCCTGGTGAGACTCATCAATCGAACCTATGATGTCAAACAGGGCCAAGTATTGGTCGACGGCGTGGACGTCCGCGACTGGAACCTCGCTTCCTTGCGCTCGCAGATCTCGATGATCGAGCAGGACATCTTTTTATTCTCGCGGTCCATTGCCGATAACATCGCGTTTGGAAAGCCCGGTGCGGGGCGTGAAGAAGTCTTATATGCCGCGAATGGCGCACAGGCGCACGAGTTTATCGAGACGTTCGATCAAGGCTACGAAACCGTGATCGGGGAACGCGGCGTGACGCTGTCCGGCGGACAGCGTCAACGCCTGGCACTGGCCAGGGCTTTCTTAACGGATCCCCGCATTTTGATCCTGGACGACTCGACTTCCGCTATCGACTCGGCCACCGAAGACAAGATCCAGCGCGCCATCGCCAATGCGGCGAAGGGCCGCACCACGATTCTCATCACCCATCGTTTATCGCAGATCCGCTGGGCTAACCTGATCATCGTTCTGCGCAAGGGCAGGATCGCCGCGATGGGCACACATGATGAGTTGATGAAAACCTCCGAAGCGTACAGCCGCATATTCAAAGAATGAATGGCCTTCTGATTACTGGATATTGAACCATGGGTTTCTTTGCCGGACTAAACGTTGAAAAATATGACCGTCAATACACCGACCGCCAATTGGTGGGACGGATCATTGATTATTTTAGACCACAGGGCAGGCGTTTTGTCTGGGTTTCAGTTCTCGTGGTCTTCATCGCGGCCATTGGGGCATCCTTACCGATCATCGTCAGCAACATCGTCAACCTGCTTCAAAGTAAGCCGACCTTGCAGGCCGTCACGCTGGCCGGTCTGGCATTGGCCTTCATCGGTGTCAGCACATGGGGCCTGAATTGGGCACGGCGCAGTCTTGTGATCCGCGCCATCGGTGATGTGGTGCTTGCCTTGCGGGCCAACGCCTTCGATGCCGCCGCAGAACACGATCTGTCGTTCTATGATCAATTCTCTTCGGGGCGCATCGTCTCGCGCATCACATCCGACACGAACGATTTCGGTCAGCTGGTTGTCATCGTCACCGATGTTACGTCGCAGCTTGCTACTGCGATCATCCTCGGCGTGGTGATGTTTTACACCGAGTGGCACATGGCGCTGTTGATGTGTTCCTTCGTGCCGATCATGTTGGGCTTGACTACGATCTATCGCAACCTGGCGCGCCGTGTCACGCGCAATGGCATGATCGCCATGGCGGAAGTGAATCAAACCATCAAGGAGACCGTCAGCGGAATTTCGATTGCGAAAAATTTCCGGCAGGAACAAAGCATCTTCGATATTTTCAACAAGGCGAATCAACAGTCGTACCGCGTCAACGTCCAACGCGGCTTTGTGCTTTCGATTGTTTTTCCCACCTTGAATGCGGTCACGGGTTTCTTTGTTGCGGCGTTGGTCTATTATGGCGGCATCAACATTCAACAGGGCATTGTGACTGCCGGGGCATGGTATCTTTTCATTTTAAGCATTGATAGCTTCGTCAATCCCATTTCGAATCTCTCGGCGTTCTGGGCGCAGATTCAGCAGGGGCTGTCCGCCGCAGAACGCGTCTTCGCGCTGATCGATGCGGACCCGAACGTGGTCCAGACGGATCGACGCGCGGTCCCAAGCCTCAAAGGTGAAGTCCGCTTCGAGCATCTCAACTTTCGTTATACGGATAAGGAAGCGATTCTCACCGACTTCAATCTGACCATCCGCCCCGGAGAGAATCTCGCCCTCGTGGGGCATACCGGCGCGGGCAAATCCTCCATTGCCAAGCTGATCGCGCGCTTCTACGAATTTCAAGAGGGATATTTGCGGATCGACGGCATGGATATCCGCACCTTCGATTTGCATGAATATCGCCGGCATTTGGGAATCGTTTCGCAGGTGCCGTTCCTGTTCTCAGGCACGGTGGCGGATAACATCCGTTATGCCGTGCCAGATGTTGAAGAAAACGAAATGTTGGAAATGGCGAATCGAATTGGCGAGGGCGAATGGCTGGAGACCCTGCCGGAAGGTCTGCACACCGAGGTCGGGGAACGCGGCGGGCGCCTCTCAATGGGGCAGCGCCAGCTGGTGGCGTTGATGCGCGTGCTGGTTCAGCGCCCCGCCATCTTCATCCTCGATGAAGCCACCGCCAGCATCGACCCGTTCACGGAATGGCAAATCCAGCAGGCATTGAATTTGATCCTGACCCACTCCACCAGCATTCTGATCGCGCATCGTTTATCAACGGTCAAGGCTGCGGATCGAATCGTGGTGATGGAACAGGGCCGCATCATTCAGGAGGGCAATCATGAGTCGCTGTTGAAACAGGGCGGACATTACGCGACATTGTATAACATGTACTTCCGGCATCAATCGCTGGATTACCGGCCTGACTGGGTGGACGATCAAAGGACGACCAACCTGGATATAGCGCTGGACAACCAAACCACACAGTAGCCGAAAGCAAAATCGGCCTCACAGTTTGCTCCAGCCTCCCACCCGCAGTTTCTCAGTTGACCGGATCAGATGCTGAGTGCGGGCCGGTAATTGACAAATACGACACTTCAGTTAATAATCGCCTGCGGCAGAGTTATACTCACTTGTGGTGCAACTCTGATCAGATATCATCATGCCTCATCCCGTTGTAGGTGAGGTTCACGTGCGGCACCTGCATCAAAAAAATTCAGCCGGGAGGCTGCCCTATGTCGGATGAAATCATATTGATCGTAAACGGAAAGCCCCGCACCGTGCAAGCCGCGCCGGATACGCCGCTCCTGCATGTTTTGCGCAATGAGCTTGGATTAACGGGCCCGCACTTTGGGTGCGGTGAGGAAAAATGCGGCGCCTGCATGGTGCTGATCGGAGACAAGGCAACGCAATCATGCAAGATGCCGGTTTCCGAAGTCGGCCAAGCGCGCATCACAACTTTGGAGGGCCTGATCGAAGAGGGCCAGCTGCATCCGGTCCAGCGCGCTTTCATCGAGGAACAAGCCGCGCAGTGCGGTTACTGTCTTAACGGAATGATCATCACCACCGCCGCGTTGCTTTGGAAGAAACCCCATCCAAGCGATGCACAGATCCGGGAAGCCCTGGACGGCAACTTGTGCCGCTGCGGTTCCCACCTGCGTATTCTGCGGGCGGTGAGACGGGCCGAGGCTTTACTGGCGGAGAGCGAATGACCAATCAGACCCACGACGCGAACCAAAATTGGAATCAGCAATCCGGTCGTCCGGGCTCGGGACGCAGGGAAGCGGCTTGGGGCGAAGTGACGGATCGGCTCGATGATTGGCTAGCCATCGAACCGGATGGATCCGTCACGGCATTCAGCGGGAAAGTCGAATTGGGAACCGGCGTGCGCACAGCTCTAGCGCAGATCGTAGCGGAGGAACTGGACCTGCCACTTGAGCGGGTTCATATGGTCATGGGGGATACTGCCCGCACACCGGATGAGGGATATACCGCCGGCAGCATGACGATCAGCGGCAGCGGAACAGCCCTGCGGAACGCCTCGGCCGAGGCGCGGCGCGCCATGTTGCAGATGGCTTCCGAGCGATTAGATGCCGCCTTGCATGAGTTGCTCATCCGGGACGGCATTGTCCAAGTGAGGAACCATCCCGAGCGTTCCATCTCCTATGCAGAACTGATGGGTGGAAAGACATTTGACCTCAAAGTCACGGATCAAGCGCCGCGAAAGCCGCCGAAAGATTATCGAATCGTTGGGACATCCACTGCGCGTGAAGACCTGCCGGGCAAGATAGCCGGTCAACCCAGCTTTATCCATGATTTGAAAATTCCCGGAATGCTCCACGGACGCCTCGTTCGCCCGCCGGGTCCGGCCGCAAGATTGGTTTCCATCGATAAGAACTCGGTGAAGGACATTCCGGGACTGGTCGACGTGATTCAACGCGGCAACTTTATCGGCGTGGTGGCGGAACGCGAAGAGCAAGCCGTCTTAGCCGCCAAGCAGCTCAAAGTCCAATGGCAGGAGGCGGCCGTTTATCCGCGCATGGAGGATCTCTATGCCTATCTGCAGAATCAGAAAACGGAAGATACCATCGTAGCGGACGAAGGAAATTTCGACAAGGCGATCGTACGTGCCGACCGGAAATTGCATGCCACGTACTACCAGCCGTATCACGCCCACGCCTCGATCGGTCCATCCTGCGCGGTGGCGGATGTGAAAGGCGATCAAGTTACGGTTTGGGCGAGCACCCCGGGGCCTTATCCGCTGGGCGGCGCCCTGGCACAGATGCTGGGCCTGCCCGCTGACCATGTGCACCTGATCTACGTGGAAGGTTCGGGAAGTTATGGGCAGAACGGCGCGGATGACGTGGCCGCGGATGCGATCATCCTATCGCAAGCCGTTGGAAAACCGGTGCGGGTGCAATGGACGCGCGAGGAGGAATTCGCCTGGGAGCCAAAAGCTCCGGCCATGGTGATGGAGGTCAACGCCGGGCTGGACGCGCAGGGGAACGTCATGGCGTGGGATTATCATGTATGGTCGCCATCGCACGTGGCCCGCGCGCGCTTTGCCGGCCAGCTGGTGACTGTCCAACTGCTATCCGGACAACCTGCTCCGCAGTCCCGCTTCTCCTTTGGCGCGGAGCGCAATTCGCGGACCAATTACAGCTTTCCCGCGCAACGCGTGACCGTCCACTATTTGGGAAATTCGCCGTTACGCGCCTCATCCTTCCGAAGCCTGGGTGGAGCGGAGAACACTTTTGCCAACGAGTCGTTCATGGATGAATTGGCGGCTGCGGCAGGTGTCGACGCACTGGAGTATCGCCTGCGCTATCTATCCGAGGCACGGGAGCGTGCGGTTCTGAAGGCCGCGGCAGAAAAGGCCGGCTGGGAATCGCATCCTTCCCCGCGCAAAAGCAAAGCGGCGGTAGCGGAGGGACGGGGTGTGGCGTTCGCGCGCTATGAGAACGATCAAGCCATCGTGGCCTGTGTGGCCCAAGTGCAGGTCGATCCAGCCCGCGGCATCGTGCGGGCTAATCGAATCGTTGTGGCCCATGATTGCGGACTCATCATCAATCCGGACGGAGTGAAGAATCAAATCGAAGGCAATGTCATCCAATCGCTGAGCCGAACCCTCAAGGAAGAAGTGCAGTTTGATGAGAAACATATAACCAGTGTCGATTGGGAGAAGTATCCGATCTTGACCTTCTCCGAGGTGCCCGAAGTGGAAATCGTGCTCATCAACCGGCCTGATCAGCCGGCGGTGGGTGCGGGTGAACCTTCGACGGTGACCACGGCCGCGGCCCTCGCCAATGCCATTTTCGATGCCACTGGCGCGCGCTTGCGGCAGATTCCCTTTACCCCGGAACGGGTCAAGGCGGCTCTGGGTGAATGGGAGGACCCGAAATGAGCCGGACCGGCTGAAAAGACTTCATGGCTTGTGATGAGTGCTCTTCCACATAGGGAAGAGCATTTTGTTTGTGCAAATGTCCTCATTCTATTTTCGTCTCCGGCCTCAATCCATCAATAGTCCATTGACGGATTCTCTCGTCAAATGTAGACTTAAGTTATCTGATTTGGAGCGCGGATATG
>Ga0335079_10000082_pt1 | contig 108703 bp, 102 predicted proteins | sample Lox_Sample_33_FD_206719 | JGI IMG/M metagenome (GOLD analysis project Ga0335079, IMG submission 206719) | Soil microbial communities from Loxahatchee National Wildlife Refuge, Florida, United States - Lox_Sample_3.3 | ecosystem: Environmental > Terrestrial > Soil > Wetlands | place: USA... | reverse complement strand
AGCCAGATGAGGCCGGCGCAGATGGCAATCACGACCTGCGTGATTTTGGAGTCTTTGGCGCGCCGACCTGTGACGCGTTCCCATAGCATGGCGAGAGACCAGCCAATGCCCAGATAGGCGAAGACAAAGAGCACCAGACTGATGAGGGTGTGGATGACTTGTTGTGTGAATGTCATTTCAGTGCCTTCACCGGGCTCGCCGCTTCTTGCTCGCGCGTGCCGCGCTCTCGCGCATAGTGGGCGTTCTGCTCCAGCCGGCGAGGCCCCGATTCGATATTGCGCATGGCCTTGGCGCGAACCTCCTTGGCTGCGTCCGCACCGGTTCGCGGAAACCGAGATTTTGCCCCGCGATCTTACCGAAGCGAACCGCCGTTGCCTCGGGATCGAACCACTTGCCACGGCCGCGCACCAGCCGCGCTACGACGGTGGCGATGGCCTCCATCTCCTGCGCCGTGAGTTGCTGCTCGTCAGACATAGCGGTTCCACACGAAAGATAAGCCGGCCAACCGTCAAGTATCGAGGACGAGGAGTCGATGGTTTTTACACGAGTCCAAGCATTGGATCGACAACTACTTGGAATCGTTAACTATACTGTGCTGGCTTGATTCTTGCCTTATTTCAGCATTTCCGCCGTTCTCCCAGAGACAGGAGAGAGAGCGATGCTCAGAACTTGGCGCGTGACAGTTTGGGCACTTGCCGGCCTCGCGATGTATGTCGCTTCGCCTGCGAAGGCAATTCCAATAGTGTCGACCGCGACCTTCGATTTCACCGGGGACTGTACCGACTGCGCCGCGCACGCCGGAACGCCCACATACATCGTCTCTGCCCAGCTCACGCTCCAGAACTACACGCTGGGAGACTCCATTACTGCCGGCCCCAGCGGCAACTTCGTTTCGTTCACTTACGACGGCAGCAATTTGCAAGCCGCGTTTACCTTTACCAACAGCACCCCTGGCTTGTTTGTGGGTGGAGCCATCATGGCTCCCTTGCCCGGAGCGGAGCACGTCCAAGTTGGTGAAAACCCGTCGAACTTCCAATTCCAGTCAAACACAGAGGGCACTTGGTTTGTTGGACCAGGTGGCGATGTTGGCACCAACGGGACATGGGGCGTACCTGAGCCATCGTCGCTAGCGGTGCTCGCCATGGGCCTCCTCGGCTTCCGGTTCCTAAGCCGCAAGCGCGCGCCGTTGTCACAATAGCAACCTGTTTTCTCCTCAATCGCCCAGTCGCGGCGAGCGTTGCGCCACTAGCCGCCTTGCTTGGGCCGCGCCAGAACCATTGGCCGTGCTCGCGGGCGACGCTGGCGATCATGCTGGCGACGGCGGTGGCCGCTTCATCATCCAGCGCGCGGGAATACCGCTCGCGGTATGCGGCGAGTGCAGCTTGATAGGCCAGCAAGTCGGATTCGCCGGCCTGCCGCTCACGCCGGTACGCGAGTGCGACGGCGCGAACGGTCTCGGGATTCCAGCGCGAGAGCGGAGCGGCGGGGAGCATGGGCGCCTATGGCGCTTTGACCAGCTTCAGCTCAAAGCCATCAACGAAGGGTGCCCAGGTCTCGGTTGGAACACGCCTGAACATGAGAGTGACAGGGCCGGGAGCAAGTTGCATCTCGAATGGCTTACCCTCATTCATCCATCTGCGCGGGGACCTCGACGGAACGGTGTGATCGCGTCATGGCGAATGGCGACGGCGACGTGCCCTGCACCAAGATCGCTCCCGGTGGCTGATGCATGTCGAAATCCAATCTCCATTGGCCGTTCGCACCTTCCGTGATTGTCCCCTCATAGATGCCGTTTGCGATGTCTCGCCCGCGAAACCGACCGTTCTTGACATCGACGACCCCAATGCCGACGCCTTCAAAACCGCAGTAGACGAAACCCCATGTCCCATCTTCGATTGGCATCGCGAACCTACCGTTGCAGCTACCGGAGCGGGCTACCAGCGTCCGGGAAATTTAGTCAGCTAGAGGGTGCGGACACGCTGCTGACACGACGATGATCGCTTCGACGACTTCTTCTAAGTCCTTGATATATGGGGCGAGCGACCGGACTCGAACCGGCGACATCCAGAATCACAATCTGGCGCTCTAACCACCTGAGCTACGCTCGCCATTGAGAGGGTGTGGTCGTACCTTGAGGACGAGGGGGCGTCAAGCGGCAGGGCCCGAGGATCAGGCTCGAAAGGCCCTGAATCGTCGGTCGGTTGGAAGTCCCTCACGCGATCAAATAATCGTTAACCCTGCGTACACCGTTAGTCGGATAGAGATTACATTGGCGTGTGCCGTCAGGCCGCCAACGCGGGGACATCATGGCGCGTATTGCCCTCGGACTCGCCGCGGCGCCAGACCTCGATTACGCTGGGTCCGGTGGCGCAAGCGATCGCGCGGCGGCGCTGGTGAAATCGCTGATCGAGCCGCAGGCGGTGAATTTAGTCCAGTGAGCGAGATCCTGCGAGGTACGGTTGCCACCGTTATCTTCGCGGCGAGCCGCACTAATTGACCGTATCAATTGCGCTCATCGCAGGCAAAGTTGATTGCATGAACCGGTTGTTGGAATGCTCGCGAACGTCACTGGCGCTTCTCACGCCGAGGGAGATGGGGCGCGCCGATGCCTATGCGGTTACGCACGGATCAAGCGAGAGCGACCTTATGATGGCGGCGGGCCGCGCGGTTGCGTGCGCCGTTGCATCCCGCTGGTCCGCGCGCCCGACCCTGGTGTTGTGTGGCCCCGGCAACAACGGCGGCGATGGTTTTGTCGCGGCGGAGGCGCTCCGAGCCGAGGGATGGCCGGTGCGCGTCGCGCTGCTCGGCGAGGCATCGGCGCTAAAAGGTGCCGCCGCTCATTATGCGATGCTCTGGCAGGGTGCGATCGAGCCGCTCGCTCCCGCCGCTGTGGATGGCGCGGAGCTGATCATCGATGCCGTTTTCGGTGCCGGGCTTGCGCGTCCCATCGTCGGCGCGGCTGCCGACACGCTGTCGCGAGCGGCGAATACGGCGGCCTCGATCGTGGCGGTTGACGTTCCCAGTGGCGTTGACGGCGAAACCGGAGAGGTTCGCGGGCTTGCGCTGCGCGCCGACACCACGGTCACGTTCTTTCGCAAGAAGCCGGGCCACCTGCTGATGCCGGGCCGAATGCTTTGCGGCGAGACTGTGCTCGCCGACATCGGAATTCCCGATGCGGCATTGACCGAATTGAGCGGCCCAGGGGTAAGCGAAAACGCGCCGGCGCTGTGGCTCGGCGAGTATCCGTGGGCTCCGCCGACCGCGCATAAGTACCGCCGTGGTCATGCGCTGGTTTTTGGTGGAGCGAACATGACGGGCGCTTCGCGACTTGCGGCCCGCGCGGCCGGCCGTGTCGGCGCGGGTCTTGTCACCCTTGCGGCACCGACCTCGGCATGGCCGGTCTATGCCTCATCGCTCTTCAGCACGATCGTGTTGCCGGTCGCCGGACTTGGCGAGTTCAAGACGCTGCTTCAGGACGCCCGGCGCAACGTGGTCTTGCTGGGCCCCGGCGCCGGCGTCACGCCTTCATTGCGGGAAGCGGTGCTGGCCGCTCTCGCCGAACGCCGCGCCACGGTCCTCGATGCCGATGCCCTGACAGCCTTTTCCGATCGGCCGGATGCACTGTTCGCGGCAATCAAGGGGCCGACGGTGCTCACGCCGCACGAGGGTGAGTTTGCTCGGCTTTTCTCGGTGCAGGGCAGCAAACTGGTGCGCGCCCGCGCGGCTGCGGCGCGCAGTGGGGCGATCATCGTGCTCAAGGGCCCCGATACAGTGGTCGCGGCCCCGGATGGTGGCGCCGTCATCAATACCAACGCGCCGGCGGAACTGGCGACCGGCGGCACTGGCGACGTGCTGGCGGGAATGATCGCCGGGCTGCTGGCACAGGGCATGTCGCCATTGGCGGCGGCCTCGGCCGCGGTCTGGCTGCAGGGAGAGGCGGCGCAATCGATAGGCCCCGGCCTCATCGCCGAGGACCTCATCTCGGTGTTGCCGGGCGTACTGCGGGGATTGCGGGCGCTTGCTCGAGATTTTGGATGCCTTGCGGCTGTCACCGATCGTCTGTATCGCGAGGAACCATGAGCGAGCGCAATGGCATCGGCTTCCTCGACAGCGTGGTGGGTCGGCTGCGCTCGGCTTGGCGCGACATTTCGGATCAGGCCCGCAACGCACTCGCGAGCACGCCGACCGCACCCGAGCTATCGAGCGAGGACCTGCAGCGCTTGCGCCTGCAACTCCGCGCCTGCCTCGACGGCAAGGGCGGCGAGGTCGCGGCGCGCGCCCGGGCGGCCGAGCTCGGACGTACCTATCTCAGTCTCAATGACGCTGGCCGCGAACGCTTCCTGCGCCTTCTCGGCGAGGAATTCGACGTGGACCAGGGGGCAGTCGCCGAGGCGTGCCGACGCGTTCTCGAAGCCGATGCACATCGCCACTACGAGGATGCCCAGGCGGCGCTGCGCGAGACGCTGCAGGCGCCGCGCTTGCGTCTACTCACGCAATTCAACGCGCTGCCGGAGGGTGTCAAGTTCCTGGTGGATTTGCGCGCGGAACTGATGGACCTGGCGCGTCGCGATCGGGTGCTGGCCGGGCTCGAACGCGATCTGAAGGGTCTGCTGCGCGGCTGGTTCGACATTGGGTTCCTGGAGCTGAAGCGCATCACCTGGAGTTCTGCCGCGGTGCTGCTCGAGAAGCTGATGGCGTATGAGGCCGTGCACGAGATTCGCTCCTGGCGCGATCTCAAGAACCGGCTGGAAGCCGACCGACGCTGCTTCGCGTTCTTTCATCCGCGCATGCCCGACGAACCGCTGATCTTCGTCGAGGTGGCGCTGGTCAAGGGCATGGCCGACAACATTCACGCGCTGCTGGACGAGAGCGCCCCCGTGGGTGATCCTCGTGGCGCCGATAGCGCCATCTTCTATTCGATTTCGAACTGCCAGCGCGGTCTTGCCGGCATCAGCTTCGGAAATTTCCTGATCAAGCGCGTCGCAGACGATCTTGCGGCCGAGCTGCCGCACCTAAAGACCTTCGCGACTTTGTCGCCGATTCCCGGGTTTCGCGCCTGGCTCGACCCAAGGATTGAGGCCGATCCCGCGGAGCTCCTTTCGCCGGCGGAGATGACCGCCATAGCGGAACTCCCCGGAGACCTCGGCGGGCGCGGGCTCGCGGGTATACTTGCCGATCCCGCATGGCATGAGAATGCGCTCGCGGTACAGGCGGTGCGTGCACCGCTGTCGCGTCTGTGCGCGCGGTACCTGCTGCATGAGAAGGGACCGAACGGGCGTGCGCTCGATCTGGTCGAGCATTTCCATTTGACCAATGGATCCAGGGTCGAGCGGCTCAACTGGCTTGCCGATCGTTCTCCGAAAGGGCTGCAGCAGTCGGCTGGAATGATGGTGAACTACCTTTACCGCCTGGACCGCGTGGAAGAGAACCACGAGGCCTATACCGGCGACGGCCAGATTGTGGCCTCGCCGGCAATCCGCGCTCTCGCGCGGAGGTAATCCGTCGATCTCCCCAGCTTTGACAAGTTCCGCGGTGGGTGTCGCCACGTCCCCGGAGCTTCCCTATAATTCCCGCACGAGCGTGGGAGGAGCGCGGCATGGTTCAGGCCCCGTCCCAAGGACTTACGGCAGAGCGCGGAACGACCGAGCTGTCACCCGAGCGGCTGCGGCTCTTGAGCGCGATCGAGCGCAAGGTGCTCTGGCTCTCAAGCTGGACCATTCACAATGCCAATCATCTCCGGCCGAGCCGGGACGGACTCAAGGTCGGCGGACACCAGGCTTCGAGCGCCTCGGTAGCGACCTTGATGACGGCGCTCTATTTCGATGTGCTGCGGCCCCAGGACCGGGTTGCGGTCAAGCCCCATGCCAGTCCGGTATTCCACGCCATTCAATACCTCCTGGGGCATCAGGAGCTGGAAAACCTCCGGAGCTTCCGTGCTCTTGGCGGCGCGCAGTCCTACCCCTCTCGCACCAAGGATAGCGACGATGTGGACTTCTCGACCGGCTCCGTCGGGCTTGGTGTGGCGCTAACCAGCTTTGCGGCGTTGGTGCAGGACTATGTGCGTTTGAAGGGGCTTGCCGGCGGCGACGGGCCAGCCGGGCGGATGGTTGCCGTTGTGGGAGACGCCGAGCTCGACGAGGGCAACGTTTTCGAAGCGCTGCTCGAAGGCTGGAAGCACGACGTGCGGAATCTCTGGTGGGTAATCGATTACAATCGCCAGAGCCTCGACGCGGTCGTCAGCGATCGTCTCTATAGCCACATCGACCAGCTATTCCAGAATATGGGCTGGCGCGTGGTGATCCTGAAATACGGCAAGAAGCTCGAAGCGGCGTTTGCGGCACCCGATGGCGCCGCGCTGCGCGAGTGGATCGATGCCTGCCCGAACTCGCTCTACTCGGCGCTGGTTTACACGGGTGGCGCGGGCTGGCGACGCCATCTACAGGGCGACCTCGGTCATCTCGCGGGCATTCGCGATTTCCTGGCACGCCATGACGACGAAAGCTTGCACGAGGTCATGACCAATCTCGCGGGCCATGACATGCCGTCGGTGTTGGAGGCGTTTCATGCGATTACCGACGATCGCCCCACCTGCTTCATTGCCTACACCATCAAGGGATTCGGACTGCCCTTCGCCGGTCACAAGGACAACCATGCCGGCCTCATGAATCCCGAGCAGATGGCCGCCTTCAAAAGGACGATGCAGGTTCCCGACGGCGCCGAATGGGACCGCTTTGCGGGCCTCGGCGTCCCCGCAAGCGAGATCGAGAGTTTTCTAAGCAGCGTTCGGTTCGCGGCCGCCGGTGCGCGCCGGCTCTCCGCCGAACCGGTATCTCTTCCGGAAAGTCTACCGGTGCCGTCCGCCAAGCGGCAATCGACGCAGGAGGGCTTCGGCCGCATCCTGAGCGACCTTGCGGCGGGGGATAGCGCACTTGCGCGTCACTTGGTCACGTGCTCGCCCGACGTGACGGTTTCCACCAATCTCGGCGGCTGGGTCAATCGGCGCGGACTTTTCGATCGGCACGAACGGGCCGACGTGTTCCGCGACGAGAAGGTGGTATCGGCGCAGCGCTGGCAAATGTCGCCCGCCGGCCAGCACGTGGAGTTGGGCATTGCCGAGAACAATTTTTTCATTCTGCTGACCGCGCTTGGTCTCGCGGAGCCGCTGTTCGGCGCACGATTGCTGCCGGTCGGCACGCTCTACGATCCCTTCATCGCTCGCGGCCTCGATGCGCTCAACTACGCCTGTTACCAGAATGCGCGATTCATGTTGGTGGCGACGCCCTCGGGCATCACGCTGGCGCCGGAAGGCGGCGCGCATCAATCGATCGGGACGCCGCTGATCGGCATGACGCAGGACGGGTTAACCGCATTCGAGCCGACCTATGTCGACGAGCTTGCGGTGCTGATGCATTGGGGCTTCGAGCACATGCAGGCGCCGGATGGCGGCGCCGTTTATCTCCGTCTCTCGACCCGACCGATCGCGCAGCCAGAGCGGGCGATTTCTCCGGAGCTGCGTCAGGCGATCATCGCCGGCGGCTACTGGCTGGTGCCGCCGGGCCCCGAGGCCGAGATCGCGATCGTCTGCCAAGGGGCGGTCATGCCCGAGGCGCTTGCCGCGCATCAAGCAATTATTGAAGACATACCGGGCGCGGGTCTGCTGGCGGTGACCTCAAGCGATCGGCTGCACCAAGATTGGCTCGCCGGATTGCGCGCGGGTCACGGCAGCCACGTCACGGGCTTGTTGGCGCCCCTCGCGAGGGACGCCGCGCTGGTCACCGTCATCGATGCCCATCCGGCCTCTCTCTCTTGGCTGGGCGCCGTGCGCCAGCACCGCGTGCAACCGCTGGGGGTCGAGCATTTCGGCCAATCCGGCGATATCCCCGATCTGTATCGGGTTTACGGGATCGATACCGATGCGATTGTGGATGCGGTGGCGCGGGCCTGCCTTACCCGGGACGGCAGGGGTCACCGATCCCTCCCTTGATGGTGTTCCACCTGCCTCCCGCCCGTGCTATGAAGCGGCCCCCGGCGGGGAAGGTCGCGGGCGTGGCGGAATTGGTAGACGCACTGGATTTAGGTTCCAGCGACGCGAGTCGTGGGGGTTCAAATCCCTCCGCCCGCACCAGTATTAGCCGCACCCACCGACTGCCTATTCAGGGCGCCGGTTCGAGCGTCCGTCACAAATCAGGGCAATGATGGAAATCACCGAGACCAATACCGAGGGATTGCGGCGCGAATTCAAGGTCGTCGTTGCCGCGTCCGAAATCGACCAGCAGATTACCCGCCGCCTCAACGAAATCGGTCGGACCGTGCGGTTACCGGGTTTTCGGCCCGGCAAGGTGCCGATCTCGGTGCTTAAGAAGCGATACGGGCGCGCTGTCATGGGCGAGGTGCTGGAGCGGGTGGTCAGTGACGGCTCCACTGAGGCGCTGCGCGCGCGCAATCTGCGCCCGGCGGTTCAGCCCAAGATCGAGATCGTCTCGTTCAATGAGGGCACCGACCTCGAATACAAGATGGCGTTCGAGGTGCTGCCGGAAATTCGGCCGACGGATTTCACGGAGATCAAGGTCGAGCGCTTGCGGCCCGAAGTGCCGGAGAGTGAAATTCAGACGGCCTTGGAACGGATAGCGCAGCGCCAGCGGAAGTCCGAGCCGGTCGACCGGGGCGCCGAGAAGGGCGATGCCGTTGTGATCGACTTCAAGGGAGCGATCGACGGCAAGGAGTTTCCGGGCGGAGCGGCCGAGGGCTATTCCCTGGAATTGGGCGCGGGCGCGTTCATCCCGGGCTTCGAAGACCAACTTGTTGGCGTCAAGGCTGGCGAGGCCCGCGCCGTGGAAGTGACCTTCCCCGCCGATTATGGCGCGGCCGATCTCGCGGCCAAGGCGGCGCAGTTCGCGGTGACCGTCAAAGAGGTGCGCGCCTTTCAGCCGCAGCCGATCGACGACACGCTGGCGCAGGCGGTCGGCATGGAAAACCTGGCCGAGCTTCGCCAAACCGTCGCGGCGCAGATCGAGCGCGACTACGCGGGACTCGCGCGCCAGCACCTGAAGCGAAACCTGCTCGATCGGCTAGCCGAGCAACACGAGTTTCCGGTGCCGGAAGGCATGGTGGACGTGGAATTCGAAAGCATCTGGCGCCAGCTTGAGCAGGAGCGCGAGCGGCAGAAGGCGGCGGGTGAACTGGACGACCAGGGGATCGACGAGGCCGAACTCAAGGCCGAATACCGCGCAATCGCCGTGCGGCGCGTTCGCCTCGGTCTCCTCCTTGCGGAAGTCGGTCGCGCGCACAACATTAGCGTCACGCCGGAGGAGATCAACCGAGCGCTCACCGAGCAGGCGCGCCGGTTTCCAGGACAGGAGCGGAAAATCATCGAGCATTACCGCGACCACCCGGAGGCAATCGATCAAATTCGGGCGCCGATCTTCGAAGACAAGGTGATCGATTTCATCCTTGAGCGGGCCCAGGTGACGGATCGCAGCGTGCCGCCGAGCGAGCTCCTCAAGGACGAAGACGAAGAGGAGGGGAGCGCTCCGCCCTCGGAGGAGGCCGCGTCGGGCGAAAAAAGCGGCGGCGCCTAGTCAAGGTCCAGCGAGTAAACCCAAGGGAGACTCCGCGATGCGGGATCCATTCGAGCAGTACATGAACAACCTGGTGCCGATGGTGGTCGAGCAGACCAACCGCGGCGAGCGTGCCTACGACATCTACTCGCGGCTCCTCAAGGAGCGGATCATTTTCCTGGTGGGTGCCGTAAACGACGCCGTCGCGAGCCTCATCTGCGCGCAGCTGCTGTTCCTGGAGTCTGAGAATCCGAACAAGGAAATTAACTTTTACATCAACTCCCCGGGCGGCGTGGTGACCTCGGGCTTGGCAATCTACGATACCATGCAATATGTGCGTCCCGACATCGCCACCGTCTGCATTGGCCAGGCGGCATCCATGGGCTCGCTGTTGCTGGCGGCGGGTGCCAAGGGTAAGCGCTTCTCGCTCCCCAACGCGCGGATCATGATCCACCAGCCCTCCGGAGGCGCCCAGGGCCAGGCGACCGACATCGAGATCCAAGCACGCGAGATTCTTACGCTCCGCAAACGGCTTAACGAAATTTACCAAAAGCACACGGGACAGCCGATCGAAGTAATCGAGACGGCGTTGGAGCGCGACAAGTTCCTATCGCCAGAGGACGCCCGCACTTTCGGCTTGATCGACGAGGTGGTGGTGAACCGGCCACCGCGCGAGGATCAAAAAACCGCCGCGTGAATCGGGTGTGTGCGGCAAAGTGCCTTCGCGATTGGAAACAAGTTTTAATAAGTTGTTGATCCCGGGACCTTACATACTGTTCAATTGGGTCGGAGGGCGCGGCGCGCCACGCCGGGGTTATGGTATCGTCATCCCCGCGGGCTCCGGGCCCGGGTACCGAGGGCGACCTCGAGCGACGGAGTGGCCATGAGCAAAGCCGGCGGCGGCGACTCGAAAAATACGCTCTACTGCTCCTTCTGCGGCAAGAGCCAGCATGAAGTCCGCAAGCTGATCGCGGGCCCGACCGTGTTCATCTGCGATGAATGCGTCGAGCTCTGCATGGACATCATCCGCGAGGAGCACAAGACCACCCTGGTGAAATCGCGTGACGGCGTCCCGAGCCCGCGCGACATCTGCAAGGTCCTCGACGACTATGTGATCGGCCAAGGTCACGCGAAGCGCGTGCTGTCGGTCGCGGTGCACAATCACTACAAGCGGCTGGCGCACGGCGCCAAGAACAACGACGTCGAGCTGGCCAAGTCCAATATCCTGCTGGTCGGACCGACCGGTTCCGGCAAGACGCTGCTCGCTCAGACCCTGGCGCGCATTATCGACGTGCCGTTCACGATGGCGGACGCGACGACGCTGACCGAGGCGGGTTACGTGGGCGAGGACGTCGAGAACATTATCTTGAAGCTTCTGCAGGCCGCCGACTACAACGTCGAGCGTGCGCAGCGCGGCATCGTCTATATCGACGAGGTGGACAAGATCAGCCGCAAGTCGGACAACCCCTCGATCACGCGGGACGTCTCGGGCGAAGGCGTGCAGCAGGCGCTGCTCAAGATCATGGAAGGCACCATCGCCTCCGTGCCGCCGCAAGGGGGCCGCAAACATCCGCAGCAGGAATTCTTGCAGGTCGACACGACTAACATTCTCTTCATCTGCGGCGGCGCGTTCGCGGGCCTCGAGAAATTGATCTCTCAGCGCCGGCAGGGCAGCTCGATCGGATTCGGCGCCGAGGTGCGCGGTCCCGAGGAGCGCAAGACCGGCGAAGTGTTGAAGGAGCTTGAGCCGGAGGACTTGCTCAAGTTCGGTCTGATCCCGGAATTCGTGGGACGCCTACCGGTGGTTGCGACTCTCGACGACCTCGACGAGGATGCGTTGGTCGACATCCTCACCAAGCCGAAGAATGCTTTGGTTAAGCAATACCAGCGGTTGTTCGAGATGGAGGATGTGCGTCTCGAATTTAATGATGAAGCGCTACGCACCATCGCTCATAAGGCGATTAACCGTAAGACGGGTGCCCGAGGCCTGCGCTCGATCATGGAGGCGATTCTGCTCGATCCCATGTTCGAATTACCAGGACTCGACGGTGTGAGCGGCATTGTCATCAACAAAGAGGTGGCCGAAGGCCGCGCACGCCCGCTTTATATTTACTCCGATCGGCGCGGCGACGTCGGAACTGGGGCCTAAACGCACCTGTGCGTCGAAAAGTGCAGGGCTCCCATCGAGTTCCACCCTTGACTAGACCAATGAAAACGCCACTTTAGTGTGGCCCACCGGTGCGCGTGAGTCGGCAAGCGCGCCGCTATGTCCGTGTCCGGGTGATTCCCATCCGGCAGCCAGCGAAAGAAAAGAGGTTATATGCTCGAACTATCTCGCGGTGCGCTGTTCCCGGTACTGCCGCTGCGCGACATCGTGGTCTTCCCGCACATGATCGTTCCGCTCTTCGTCGGCCGCGAGAAGTCAGTGCGCGCGCTCGAAGACGTGATGAAGGACGACAAGCAGATTTTGCTGGTGACGCAGAAGAACGCGGCACAGGACGATCCGACGCCTGCCGACATCTATTCGGTCGGCAGTGTAGGAACGGTGCTGCAGCTTCTGAAGCTGCCGGACAGCACGGTGAAAGTGCTGGTCGAAGGCGGGCAGCGCGCGCGCATCCTGCGCTTTGCCGAGAATGAAAGCTTCTTCCAGGCCTACGGAGAGGTCATCCCCGACAAGACCGGTGATCAGCAAGAGCTGGAGGCGCTGGCGCGCACGGCGGTGCAGCAGTTCGAGCAATACATCAAGCTCAACAAAAAGATCCCGCCGGAAGTGCTGGTCTCGATCAATCAGATCGAAGACCCCTCGAAACTCGCCGACACCATCGCCTCGCATCTCGCGCTCAAGATCCACGAGAAGCAGGAGCTGCTGGAGACCGAGACGATTTCCGAGCGGCTCGAAAAGGTCTACGCCTACATGGAGGCGGAGATCGGCGTCCTCCAGGTCGAGAAGCGCATCCGCTCGCGGGTCAAGCGGCAAATGGAAAAGACGCAGCGCGAGTATTACCTGAACGAGCAGCTCAAGGCGATCCAGAAGGAACTGGGCGAAGGCGAGGAGGGCCGCGACGAGCTCGCCGAGCTCGAGGAGCGCATCGCCAAGACCAAGCTCTCGAAGGAAGCGCGCGACAAGGCGATGGGCGAGGTGAAGAAGCTCCGCACCATGAGCCCGATGTCGGCCGAGGCTACGGTGGTGCGCAACTACCTCGACTGGCTGTTGTCGATCCCGTGGCAGCTCCGCACCAAGATCAAGCGCGACATCAAAGCCGCGGAAAAGGTGCTGAACGCCGACCATTTCGGCCTTGAGAAGGTTAAGGAGCGCATCCTCGAATACCTCGCGGTGCAACAGCGCATGCGCAAGGTGAAGGGGCCAATCCTGTGCCTCGTGGGCCCGCCGGGCGTCGGCAAAACCTCTCTCGGCAAGTCGATCGCCCGCGCGACCGGCCGCAATTTCGTGCGCATGTCGTTGGGCGGCGTGCGCGACGAAGCGGAGATCCGCGGCCATCGCCGCACCTACATCGGTTCCATGCCCGGCAAAGTGATCCAGGGCATGAAGAAGGCGAAGTCGTCCAATCCGCTGTTCCTGCTCGACGAGGTCGACAAGCTGGGCGCCGATTGGCGCGGGGATCCTTCTTCGGCACTGCTCGAAGTGCTGGATCCCGAGCAGAACTCCACTTTCAACGACCACTATCTCGAGGTCGATTACGACCTCTCCGACGTGATGTTCGTGACCACAGCGAACACACTCCGCATGCCGCAGCCTCTGCTTGACCGCATGGAGCTGATCCGCCTTCCCGGCTACACCGAAGATGAGAAGGTGCAGATCGCTCGGCGGCACTTGATCCCGAAGCAAATCAAGCAGCATGGCCTCAAGAAGGCCGAGTGGTCGATCACCGATGACGCGTTGCGCGATTTGATCCGCTACTACACGCGCGAAGCGGGCGTGCGCAATCTCGAGCGCGAGATCGCCAATCTCGCGCGCAAGGCGATCAAGGAGATCGCCATGAAGAAGCGCAAGCACCTGACGATCTCCGGCAAGAAGCTGGAGAAATACGCTGGTGTGCGGCGCTTCCGCTTCGGTGAGGTCGAGGACACGGACATGGTCGGCGTGACCACGGGTCTCGCCTGGACCGAAGTGGGCGGGGAGCTGCTCTCGATCGAGGCGGTGATGGTTCCGGGCAAAGGTCGGGTAACCGCGACGGGCAAGCTCGGCGATGTGATGAAGGAGAGCGTGCAGGCGGCGGAGAGTTACGTGAAGTCGCGCAGCGCGGCTTTTGGCATCAAGCCCACGGTATTCGAACGCAAGGACATCCACGTGCACGTGCCGGAGGGTTCGACGCCGAAGGACGGCCCCTCGGCGGGGGTCGCGATGGTGACGTCGATCGTCTCGGTGTTGACGGGCATCCCGATCCGGCGCGACATCGCGATGACCGGAGAGATCACGCTCCGCGGACGCGTGCTGCCGATCGGCGGACTAAAGGAGAAGCTGCTCGCGGCACTCCGCGGCGGTCTCAAGACCGTGTTGATCCCCAAGGAAAATGAGAAAGACCTGGCGGAGATACCGGACAACGTGAAGCGTGGACTTGAGGTCATGCCGGTGGATTCGATGGATACGCTCCTGCAGCACGCATTGGTGAAGCCGCTGGTGCCGATCGAGTGGACCGAGGAAGCGGGCGCAACTCCGGTGTTGCCGCCGCCCAGCGAGGAGCGTCCGGGCATCACGCACTGAGGAGGTCCGCGCCAGCGGACTTCTCGATGCGAAACAATCGTGCGCAGCGGCGTTTCCCGTCGTTGCCGGATTGACGCGGCTGAAGCCTGCGATTTAAACTTTTTTATAATCCACGATCGGTCGCGCGCGGCGCGCGTCGAAATCGGTAATCGGAAATGAGGGGGGGCGCCTTGAACAAGAACGAGCTTGTCGACGCGGTTGCAACGGCCACCGATCTGAGCAAGGCCGATGCGGCGAAGGCGGTTGAGGCAGTCTTTGAGTCGATCACCCGCTCTCTCAAGAAGGGGCATGAAGTTCGGTTGGTGGGGTTCGGGACATTCAATGTCCGCAAACGCGCGGCCTCCAAGGGTCGCAACCCCCGGACTGGCGAGGAAATTAAGATACCGCCGTCCAGATACCCGAAATTCAAGGCCGGCAAGGGCCTCAAGGACGCGCTTAACTGAGAGGATGCGGTATCTGCCGCCGTCGCGCCCCCGGTACCAATTTCGTGTTATCTAGATGGACGGCGGGCGATTAGCTCAGCGGTAGAGCATCTCGTTTACACCGAGGAGGTCGGGGGTTCGAATCCCTCATCGCCCACCACCGAGTGGGTGGCATGGCTTCACGCAAGCCCTCGCAAATTCGGCATTTTCAAGGCCCCTATGCTTGACACCCCGCAGGCACCGGGGTACCTAGTCGCCTCCGCGGAACTACTGCTGCGGGGGCGTAGCTCAGTTGGTTAGAGCGCCGGCCTGTCACGCCGGAGGTCGCGGGTTCGAGCCCCGTCGCTCCCGCCATCTTCGGGCTGACATGAGAGCTTGACTGCCTGCGTTGCACCCCTAAATCGGCAGTGAGGGTTCCTGTTCCCCTGGTGGCCCCCGAAGTGTCGGCTACCGAGGTTTAGGCTCGAGGAGCGCCTCACGAATGGATGCCCTGCTGCGAGAGTATCTGCCGATCTTGGTGTTCCTCGGCATAGCCTTGGGGCTCTCGCTGGTGATTGTGCTTGCGTCCTTCGTCCTCGCGCGCCAGCGGCCGGATTCCGAGAAGCTCTCCGCCTATGAGTGCGGATTCGATCCCTTCGGCGACGCGCGCGCGCAGTTCGACGTGCGCTTTTACCTGGTCGCAATCCTCTTCATCATCTTCGATCTCGAAGTTGCGTTCCTGTTTCCGTGGGCGATCGCGCTGGGCCATATCGGCCTTTTCGGCTTCTGGTCGATGATGGTGTTCCTCGGCGTGCTTACGATCGGCTTCATCTATGAGTGGCGCAAAGGAGCGCTCGAATGGGAGTGACAGCGAGCGAGACCGGAACGCTGGCACCGGGCGCCGATCAGGACGCGCTGCTGCGCCGGGTCGCCGACGAGGTGCGGGACAAGGGCTTCGTGGTGGCGCAGGTCGACAAGCTCGTGAATTGGGCGCGTACCGGGTCGCTTTGGCCGATGACCTTCGGTCTTGCCTGCTGCGCCGTCGAAATGATGCACACGGGCGCCGCCCGTTACGATCTCGACCGCTTCGGGATCGTATTTCGCCCAAGTCCGCGGCAATCCGATGTGATGATCGTTGCCGGCACTCTCACCAACAAGATGGCGCCGGCGCTGCGCAAGGTCTATGACCAGATGGCGGAGCCGCGCTGGGTGATCTCCATGGGCTCCTGCGCCAACGGCGGCGGCTACTATCACTATTCCTATTCCGTGGTGCGCGGCTGCGATCGGATCGTGCCGGTGGACATCTACGTGCCGGGCTGCCCGCCCACGGCCGAGGCGCTGCTTTACGGCGTGCTGCAGCTTCAGAAAAAAATCAAGCGTCAGCGAGTATTCGCCCGCTGAGATCCGGACGATGACAGAGCCGCTCACCGATCTCGGCGATCAGATCGCCACGGCCTGCAAGGGAAAGGTCACGCGCTCGCAAAGCGTTCACGGCGAGCTCATCGTGTGGGTGGAACGAGCCTCGTTGTCCGACGTGCTGCGAACGCTCCGAGACGACCCGCAGCTGTTGTTCAAGGTGCTGATCGACGTGACCGCCGTCGACTATCCCGGCCGCGGCGAGCGCTTCGAGGTGGTTTATCAATTGCTGAGCGTCCGGCTCAATCGGCGTGTGCGGATCAAGGTATCAGCGGACGAGACAACGCCGGTTCCGTCGGTCAATGCCGTCTTCAGTTCGGCCGGGTGGTATGAACGCGAGGTTTGGGATCTCTTTGGCATCTATTTCGCCGATCACCCCGACCTCCGGCGCATTCTCACGGATTATGGCTTCGACGGTCATCCCATGCGCAAGGATTTTCCGCTGACGGGATACGTGGAAGTGCGCTACGACGAGGATCGCAAGCGCGTGGTCTATGAGCCGGTAAGGCTCAAGCAGGAATTCCGCAGCTTCGATTTTCTGTCGCCCTGGGAGGGCATGGATCACGTGCTGCCCGGCGACGAGAAGGCGGGGGGACAAAAGCCGTGAGCGACGCCACCACCCTCGCCGGGCCGCAAGCGCAGATCAAGAATTTCACCATAAACTTCGGGCCGCAGCATCCGGCCGCGCATGGCGTGCTGCGCCTGGTGCTGGAGATGGACGGCGAAACGATCGTGCGCGCCGACCCTCATATCGGCCTTCTGCATCGCGGCACCGAAAAGCTGATCGAGCACAAGACCTATCTGCAGGCCGTGCCGTATTTCGATCGTCTGGACTACGTCTCGCCGATGTGCCAGGAGCACGCCTTCGCGCTCGCGGTCGAGAAGCTTCTGGGCATCGAGGCGCCGCCGCGCGCGCAGCATATCCGCGTGCTGTTCGCGGAGATCACGCGCGTCCTGAACCACCTCCTGTGCATCACCGCCTACGCGATGGACGTGGGCGCGATCACACCGCTGCTCTGGGGTTTCGAGGAACGGGAGCGGCTGCTGGAATTCTACGAGCGCGTGTCCGGTGCGCGCTTCCACTCCGCCTACTTCCGCCCGGGAGGCGTGCATCAGGACATGCCCGCCGGCCTCGCCGAGGACATCTATGGTTTCTGCGAAACGTTTCCACGGCGCATCGACAACCTGGAAGAGCTGCTGACGGAGAACCGAATCTTCAAGCAGCGCACCGTGGACATCGGCAAGGTGAATGGCACGGATGCGCTCGATTGGGGGTTCTCGGGCCCCATGCTGCGCGGTTCGGGCGTGCCGTGGGATTTGCGCAAGGCGCAGCCCTATGATGTCTACGCGTCGATGGATTTCGACGTGCCGATCGGCAAGAACGGCGACTGCTGGGACCGATATCTCGTGCGCATGGAGGAAATGCGCCAGTCGCTCAAGATCATGCGCCAAGCGCTGGAGAAAATGCCGACGGGCGCGCACGTCGTGAACGACCGCAAGGTGGCGCCGCCGCCACGCGCGGAGATGAAGACCTCGATGGAAGCGCTGATCCATCACTTCAAGCTCTATACCGAGGGCTATCACGTGCCGGAGGGCGAGACCTACACCGCGGTCGAGGCGCCCAAGGGCGAATTCGGGGTATATTTGGTCTCGGACGGAAGCAATCGGCCCTATCGCTGCAAGATTCGCGCGCCCGGCTTCGCGTTCCTCCAGGCGACGGACTTCATGGGCAGAGGCCACATGCTCGCCGATGTCGTGGCGATCATCGGCTCGATGGACATCGTTTTCGGCGAGATCGACCGATGAGCGCGACCTCCGCCGGCCCCGAGGTAGCGCAGCCCACGAGCTTCGCCTTCACCGCCGAAACCCTCGCCAAGGCCGAAGCGATCATCGCCAAGTACCCGCCGGGAAGGCAGGCGAGCGCCGTGTTGGCGCTGTTGGACCTCGCACAGCGACAGCACGACAATTGGCTGCCGCGCGCGGCGATGGACGTGGTCGCGGAGATGCTTCATATGGCACCGATCCGCGTCTATGAGGTCGCGACCTTTTACTCCATGTTCAACCTGAAGCCAGTGGGCCGGTACCTCCTGCAGATATGCACGACGACGCCTTGTTGGTTGCGCGGTTCCGACGAGGTGGTGGCGGTCTGTGAGCGAAAGCTCGGCATCAAGATCGGCGAGACGACGGCGGATCGGCAATTCTCGACGATGGAGGTCGAGTGCCTCGGCGGCTGCGTCAATGCACCGATCATCCAGGTGAACGACGATTTCTACGAGGATCTGGATGGGCCCTCGACCGAGGCGCTACTGAGTGCGCTGGCGCGCGGCGAGAAGCCGCCGGTGGGCTCGGTGAAGCACCGGCAGGGCTCGATGGCAGAAGGCGGCAAGACCACGCTGCGCGACGTCGGCGTAACGGGAGACCCGAATGCTCAGCGATAAGGATCGGATTTTCACCAACCTCTACGGCGAGCATGACTGGCGGCTGGCCGGCGCGCGTGCTCGCGGGGACTGGGACGGCACCAAGGAGCTCGTCCTGAAGGGGCGCGATTGGATCGTCGAGCAAGTAAAGGAATCGGGCTTGCGCGGGCGCGGTGGCGCGGGATTCCCGACCGGCCTCAAGATGTCCTTCATGCCGAAAACCAGCGACCGGCCCTGCTATCTCGTTGTGAATGCCGACGAGTCCGAGCCTGGGACTTGCAAGGATCGCGATATCATCCGCTACGATCCGCACAAATTGGTCGAGGGGTGTCTGCTCGCCAGCGTCGGCATGGGCGCGCACCACTGCTACATATATATCCGCGGCGAGTTCGTGAACGAAGCAAAGCACCTCGAGGCCGCGATCGACGAAGCGTATGCGGCGGGACTCATCGGCAAGAATGCCAGCGGTTCCGGCTTCGATTTTGAGCTGGTCCTGCATCGCGGCGCCGGCGCCTATATCTGCGGCGAGGAGACGGCGCTGCTGGAAAGCCTCGAGGGCAAGAAAGGACAGCCGCGCAACAAGCCGCCATTCCCCGCGGCGGTGGGTCTTTATGGCTGCCCGACCACCGTCAACAATGTCGAAACCATCGCCGTCATTCCGACCATCCTGCGGCGCGGCGCCGGTTGGTTCGCGGGCATCGGCCGTCCCAAGAATTCGGGGACCAAGGTGTTCTGCATCTCAGGACACGTGAACCAGCCCTGCAACGTCGAAGAGGCCATGGGGATTCCGCTCAAGGAGCTGATCGAGACCCATGCCGGTGGCGTGCGTGGCGGTTGGGACAATTTGCTCGGCGTAATTCCCGGCGGCTCTTCGGTGCCCGTGCTCCCCAAGTCGATCTGCGACACGGTGTTGATGGATTTCGACAGCCTGCGCGACGTGAAGAGCGGGCTCGGCACCGCCGCCGTCATCGTGATGGACAAGTCGACCGACATCATCAAAGCGATCGCGCGGCTGTCCAAGTTCTACATGCATGAAAGCTGCGGGCAATGCACGCCGTGCCGCGAGGGCACCGGTTGGCTTTGGCGCGTCATGCAACGGATGGTCAGGGGCGAAGCGGAGGTGCCCGAGATCGACATGTTGCTCGAAGTCTCCTACGAGATCGAAGGGCATACGATTTGCGCGTTGGGCGATGCGGCGGCATGGCCTGTGCAAGGCCTGATCCGGCATTTCCGTCCGGAGATGGAGCAGCGCATCCAGGAATATCGCGCGCGCGCTGCGGCGGCAACCAAGGCGGCTTAGGGAGCGCTTATGCCCAAGCTCACGATCAACGGCATAGCGGTCGAGGTTCCCCCGGGAACCACGGTGTTCCAGGCCTGTGAGCAGGTCGGTGTCGAGGTGCCGCATTTCTGCTTTCACCAACGGCTTTCGATAGCAGGCAATTGCCGCATGTGCCTCGTGGAGATCGAAAAGTCTCCCAAGCCGGTCGCGTCTTGCTGCATGCCGGCGGCGGACGGGATGGTGGTGCACACCGAGTCCGAACGCGCGCGCAAGGCGCGGCACGGTGTGATGGAATTCCTGCTGATCAACCATCCGCTCGATTGTCCCATCTGCGATCAGGGCGGCGAATGCGATCTGCAGGATCAGGCGATGGCCTACGGCTTCGACCGCGGGCGCTACGTCGAGCATAAACGGGCCGTCGAGGAGAAGAATTTTGGCCCGCTGGTGGCGACGGAGATGAACCGTTGCATCCATTGCACGCGTTGCGTGCGGTTCTTGACGGAGGTCGCGGGGGTGGAGGAGTTGGGTGCCACCAGCCGCGGCGAGCATATGGAAATCTCGACTTACGTCGAGAAGGCGCTTTCATCGGAGCTTTCCGCCAATATCGTCGATCTCTGCCCCGTGGGTGCGCTTACCTCCAAGCCCTATGCGTTCATTGCGAGGCCGTGGGAACTCACGAAGACCGAGAGCGTCGATGTGCTAGATGCGGTCGGCAGCAACATCCGGGTCGATGCACGCGGCAATCAGGTGCTGCGCGTCCTGCCGCGCCTCAATGAGGACGTGAACGAGGAGTGGATTAACGACAAGAGCCGCTTCGCCGCGGACGGTCTCGCGCGGAGGCGGCTCGATCGGCCGTTCGTGCGCCGGAACGGAAAACTATCCGCTGTCAGTTGGAACGAAGCTTTCGAGGCGATTGCCACACGGCTTAAAGGCGTCACCGCCGACCGCATTGCCGCCATCGCCGGTGATTTGGTCGACGCGGAGGCGATGCTGGCGCTTCGGGATCTCATGGGCGCGCTGGGGTCGCCCAATATGGACTGCCGGCAAGACGGCGCCGCGCTCGATCCCTCCTGTCGCGCGGGCTATCTCTTCAATACCACGATCGCAGGCATTGACCGCGCCGACACCTGCCTGCTTATTGGAAGCGATCCCCGACACGAAGCGGCGCTCATCAATGCGCGGCTGCGCAAGCGCTGGCTGCAAGGGCGCTTCAAGGTCGGCGCGATCGGTCCGGCGCTCGACCTAACCTATCCCGTGACGATGCTCGGCGGAGGGCCCGATGCTTTAGAGGCGCTCATCGGCGGCGCGCACTCGTGGTCGGAGCAGCTCAAGAGCGCCAAGGCCCCGATGCTGATCCTGGGTCAAGGCGCGCTCCGCCGGCCCGACGGGGCGGCAATCCTAGGGCGGGCGCGCAAACTTGCGGAAACCTACGGGTTCGTGCGCGAGGGCTGGAACGGATTCAATGTGCTCCATATGGCGGCGGCGCGGGTCGGCGGCCTCGATCTCGGTTTTGTTCCCGGTGTGGGCGGGCGCGACCTCCGGGGAATTCTTTCAGGGGCCGGTGCCGGGGATATCGAGGTCGTCTATCTTCTCGGAGCGGATGAGATCGAACCGAGCACTCTCGGCCGCGCCTTTGTCGTTTACCAGGGCCACCATGGCGACCGGGGTGCCGCGCGCGCGGACGTGATCCTGCCGGGCGCCGCCTATACTGAGAAGGACGCCACTTACGTCAACACTGAGGGCCGCGCGCAGCGTGGCCGACGCGCCGTGTTTCCCCCGGGAGAGGCACGGGAGGACTGGAAGATCATTCGCGCATTGTCGGAGCGGCTCGGCCACAAGCTGCCCTACGACACCTTGGCTGCCTTGCGCAAAAGGCTCGCGGGGGTCAATTCCGCGTTCGGCAAGGTGGACGAGATCGCGCCGGCGGCCTGGGGCCCCTTTGGCGCCGACGGTCCGTTGATCCCACAACCCTTCCAGTACCCGATCGCGGATTTCTACCGCACCGACTCGATCAGCCGGAGTTCGCCGACCATGGCGGCCTGTGCTGCGGCGGCGGCAGAACGTGCCGAGGCCGTGGGAAAGACTGGAACTCATGGCTAGCCTGCTCGCCATTATCCAGAGTCCGCTGGTGATCATCGTCGCCGAGATCCTTGCGATCATCGTGCCGCTGCTGATTGCCGTTGCGTACTTCACCTATGCCGAACGCAAGGTGTTGGCGTGGGCGCAACTCCGCAAGGGGCCGAATGTGGTGGGACCGTTCGGTTTGCTGCAGCCCTTCGCCGACGGCCTCAAATTGCTGCACAAGGAAACCGTGATACCGACCGGCGCCAACCGCGTGGTGTTCGTGGCGGCACCGGTGCTGACTTTCCTGCTGAGCTTGATTGCCTGGGCGGTGATTCCGTTCGACGCCGGCGTGGTGCTCGCGAACATCAACGTGGGCGTCCTCTATCTCTTTGCGATCAGCTCGCTCGGCGTCTACGGCATCATCATGGCCGGCTGGGCCTCCAACTCGAAATACGCGTTCCTGGGCGCGCTTCGCTCGGCGGCGCAGATGGTCTCCTATGAGGTCTCGATCGGCTTCGTCATCGTGACCGTCCTGCTGTGCGCGGGTTCGCTCAACCTCAGCGACATCGTGAACGCGCAAAAGACCGTGTGGTTCGTGTTCCCTCTGTTCCCCATGGCGATCGTATTTTTCGTCTCGGGGCTCGCCGAAACCAACCGCACGCCCTTCGATCTGGTCGAGGGCGAGTCCGAGCTGGTGGCCGGCTATTTCGTCGAATACTCGGCCATGGTTTTCGCGCTGTTCTACCTCGGCGAATACGCGAACATGATCCTGGTGAGCGCGATGACCAGCGTCATGTTCTTGGGCGGATGGCTGCCCCCGCCGCTGACCGCGAGCTTCCTCTGGTGGATTCCCGGCTGGTTCTGGTTCGCGCTCAAGATCGCCTTCATGTGCTTCTGCTTCCTTTGGGTGCGCGCGACTTTCCCCCGCTACCGCTACGATCAGCTAATGCGGCTGGGATGGAAGGTGTTTCTGCCGCTCTCGCTGTTTTACCTGGTGGCCACTGCCGCGGTATTGGTCGCAACAGGGGCGCTAAAGCCATGAGCGCGCGTGCCCTCAACACCGGCTCGGGAGGCTGAGATGGCAACCCTCGATCGCACTGCCCGCTCGCTGTTGTTGGTGGAACTCGCCCGCGGCCTCTGGTTGACCTTCAAGTACATGTTCAAGGCGCCGGTCACCGTGAACTACCCCTATGAGAAAGGGCCGCTCAGCCCGCGCTTTCGAGGCGAGCATGCGCTACGCCGCTACCCCAGCGGTGAGGAGCGCTGCATCGCCTGCAAGCTCTGCGAAGCCGTTTGCCCCGCGCTCGCGATCACCATCGAGGCGGAGCCGCGCGAGGATGGCAGCCGGCGCACCACGCGCTATGACATCGACATGACCAAGTGCATCTACTGCGGTTTCTGCCAGGAAGCTTGTCCGGTCGATGCCATCGTCGAAGGACCGAACTTCGAATTCGCCACCGAGACGCGCGAGGAGCTGTTCTACGACAAGGAAAAGCTGCTCGCAAACGGCGATCGCTGGGAAGCCGAGATCGCCAGGAACCTGGCGATCGACGCGCCTTATCGGTGAACCGGCCATGCTGATCCAAGCGCTCGCTTTCTATCTGTTCTCGGGGGTCGTGGTGGCGTCCGGCGTTATGGTGATTGCGGCGCGCAATCCCGTGCACTCCGTGCTGTTCCTGATCCTCGCTTTCTTCAACGCGGCGGGACTTTTCGTGCTGCTGGGCGCCGAATTCCTGGCCATGATTCTGGTGGTGGTCTACGTGGGCGCCGTCGCGGTGTTGTTCCTGTTCGTGGTGATGATGCTCGACATCAACTTTGTGCAATTGCGCGAGGGCTTCCTGCGCTATCTGCCGATCGGCGGTCTGATCGGCTTGGTCTTGTTGGCGGAGTTGGTGTTGGAGTTCGGCGCGTGGATGGCGGCACCCGACGTCGCCTCGGCGATCTCGGCGCCGATGCCCGCACCGCTGCAGGTCACCAATACCGCGGCATTGGGCGCGCTGCTCTATACGCGCTACGTTTATGTATTCCAGGCCGCGGGCATAATCCTGCTGATCGCGATGATCGGCGCCATCGTCCTGACCCTGCGGAAGCGCGACATACGCCGCCAGCGCATTCCCGCGCAAGTGGCGCGCGAACGGAAGGAAACGGTGGTGCTGGTGAAGGTGCGGAGCGGGGAGGGGGTCTAAGCCATGTTCGAGATCGGACTCTCGCACTACCTCACCGTCGCTTCCATTCTGTTCACGCTCGGAATTTTTGGCATTTTTCTCAACCGCAAGAACGTGATCGTGATCCTGATGTCGATCGAGCTGATGCTTCTCGCGGTCAACATCAACTTCGTGGCGTTCTCGGCGTTTCTGAACGATCTCGTGGGCCAGGTCTTCGCGATGTTCGTGCTGACCGTCGCGGCGGCGGAGGCGGCGATCGGGCTCGCGATCCTGGTGGTCTACTACCGCAACCGCGGCACCATCGAGGTCGAAGACATCAACATGATGAAGGGGTAGAGGGGTGTCGGTCGCTGTCGTCTTCCTGCCGCTGCTGGGCGCGATCATCGCCGGCTTCTTCGGGCGCTGGATCGGCGATCGCGGCGCGCAGCTCGTCACTTGCGGCGGACTCCTTGCCGCGGCCGCGCTGGGTATTTGGCTTTTCTTCAGGGTTGCGATCGGCGGCGACGAATTCGTTACGACGCTCTTTACCTTTATCGATGCGGGCAAGCTGAAGGTCGATTGGGCACTGCACTTCGACACCCTGAGCGCGGTGATGGTCGCGGTCGTGACGGTGGTCTCCGCCATGGTGCACATTTATTCGATCGGCTACATGGCGCACGATCCTTCGATCCCGCGCTTCATGAGCTATCTGAGCTTCTTCACCTTCTTCATGTTGATGCTGGTGACCTCCGACAACTTCGTGCAGTTGTTTTTCGGTTGGGAGGGAGTAGGGCTCTGCTCTTATCTGCTCGTTGGCTTCTGGTATGACCGGCCCACCGCCAATGCGGCGGCGATCAAGGCCTTTGTCGTCAATCGCATCGGCGATTTCGGCTTCGCCCTCGGCATATTCTCGGCCTACAAGCTCTTCGGTTCTCTGCATTTCGGAACGGTTTTCGCAGCCGCGTCGCAGCAGGCCGGGCACACCACGGACTTCCTGGGTTGGCAAGTGGACGCGCTTACCCTCACCTGCATCCTGCTGTTTGTGGGCGCCATGGGAAAATCGGCGCAGATCGGCCTGCACACTTGGCTCCCCGACGCGATGGAAGGACCGACGCCGGTCTCGGCTTTGATCCACGCGGCCACCATGGTTACGGCCGGGGTCTTCATGGTGGCTCGGCTTTCGCCGCTCTTCGAGTATGCGCCGGTGGCGCTTGCCGTGGTGACCGTGATCGGCGGCACGACCGCTCTGTTCGCGGCCACCATCGGCATTGCGCAGAACGACATCAAACGCGTCATCGCCTATTCCACCTGCAGCCAGCTCGGCTATATGTTCGCGGCGGCAGGGGTCTCCGCCTACTCGGCATCGATCTTTCACCTGACCACGCACGCGTTCTTCAAATCGTTGCTGTTCTTGGGTGCGGGCTCGGTGATCCACGCCATGTCCGGCGAACAGGACATGCGCAAGATGGGCGGGCTCTGGCGGTTGATAATGGCGACCTACGTGCTGATGTGGATCGGGAGCCTGGCGCTCGGGGGCATCTGGCCTTTTGCCGGCTACTACTCCAAGGACACGATCCTGGAGGCGACTTGGGGCGCGGGCACCGCGGTCGGCTACTATGCCTTCGCGCTTGGGACCTTCGCCGCGTTCCTGACCGCATTCTACTCATGGCGGGTCCTGTTCCTGACTTTCCACGGTGCGCAGCGCGAAGATCACGAGACCTTGCACCACGTGCATGAATCGCCGCCCGTGATGCTGCTGCCTTTGGTCGTGTTGGCGACCGGCGCGGTGGTGGCGGGCTTCCTTGGCTACCACACCTTCGTGGGCGAAGGGCGCGAGCAGTTCTGGCGCGAGTCAATTCTCGTTCTGCCGGCCCATGACAGTATCGCAGCCGCGGAGAGCATCCCGGTCTGGGCCTCCTACCTTCCTTTGCTGATGGGCCTCGCCGGCATAGCCGTCGCATGGCTCGCCTATATCTGGCAGCCCGGGATACCCGACGCGGTGGTGCGGCGCTTCAAGCCCATCTATCTGCTGTTCCTCAACAAGTGGTACTTCGACGAACTCTATGACTTCATCTTCGTGCGCGGCGCGATGCTGGTGGGGTTCGGGCTTTGGAAGGGCGGCGATGGCATGCTGATCGACGGCCTGGGCCCTGATGGGCTTGCAGCCACGACCACGCGCGCCTCGGTCGCGACCAGCCGCCTGCAAACCGGCTACGTCTATCACTATGCGTTTGCCATGCTGATCGGCGTGGTGTTGCTGATCTCTTGGTACCTCTTGTCCCAGGTGCGGTGAGGCGACGACGATGCATTCACTTCCGCTCCTGAGCCTCACCACCTTCCTGCCGCTGCTGGGCGTGCTGTTCATCCTGTTGCTGCGCGACAAGGAACCGGAGAGGGTCGCCCATGCCGCGCGCTGGATCGCGCTTTGGGCCTCGCTCGGAACGCTGCTGCTGTCGATCTACGTCTGGGCGCTCTTCGATCCGGGCGCGTGCGATCCCGACAAACCCTGCTTCCAGTTCTTTGAGCGCGCCTCCTGGCTGCCGCAATACAACATCAGCTACCAGATGGGGGTCGACGGCATCTCGCTCTTCTTCGTGCTGCTGTCGACCTTCTTGACGCCGATCTGCATCATCTCGAGCTGGAGCGTGATCAAGGTCCGGGTGAAGGAATATATGATTGCGTTCCTGGTGCTCGAGACCTTGATGGTCGGTCTGTTCTGTGCCCTCGATTTCGTCATTTTTTACATGTTCTTCGAGGGCGTGTTGATCCCGATGTTCCTGATCATCGGCATTTGGGGCGGACCAAGGCGCGTCTATTCCGCTTTCAAGTTCTTCCTCTATACGTTTCTGGGCTCGGTGTTGATGCTGCTGGCGATCATCACGATTTACCGTGAGATCGGCAGCACCGATATAACTGCCGCTCTCCAATTTGATTTTCCGGCGTCGCTGCAACCCTGGCTCTGGCTTGCCTTCCTCGCTTCCTTCGCCGTCAAGATGCCGATGTGGCCGGTGCACACTTGGCTCCCCGATGCTCATGTGGAGGCGCCAACCGCGGGCTCGGTGATCCTCGCGGGCGTGCTGCTGAAAATGGGAGGCTACGGCTTCCTCCGCTACTCGCTGCCCATGCTGCCACTTGCTTCCGTGCAGTTTATACCCCTGATGTTCGGGCTCAGCGTCATCGCCATCATCTATACCTCGCTGGTAGCGCTTGCCCAGGAGGACATGAAGAAGCTGATCGCGTATTCGTCGGTCGCACATATGGGGATTGTGACGCTGGGCATCTTCACGATGACCACGGAAGGCTTGCAGGGTGCCATGGTGCAGATGCTGAGCCACGGCGTGGTATCGGCGGCGCTCTTCCTCTGCGTCGGCGTTGTCTACGATCGCCTGCATACGCACGAGATCGCGCGCTTCGGCGGCCTCGTCCACAACATGCCGCGCTACGCCGTTTGCTTCATGTTCTTTTCGCTGGCCTCGATGGGGTTACCGGGAACCAGCGGTTTCGTGGGCGAGTTCCTGGCGCTGGATGGCGCCCTCCAGGTGAACACTCTCGTCACCTTCCTTGCGACTACTGGCACGATCCTCAGCGCCGCTTACATGCTTTACCTCTACCGCCGCGTCATCTTCGAGAAAATCACCCGCGAGGACGTGCGGGGAATGCTCGATCTCCACTGGCGCGAGATCGTGATCTTCGTGCCGATGATTGCGGTGGTGCTGTGGATGGGAATATACCCCAGTTCCTTCCTGCACCCGATACAACCGGCGCTTGCGGGTGTACTGAAACGGGTGCAGATCGCCACCTCCGGCGCGGCCGGCGCCGAAATCGCACACCGATAGGCCCATCGATGTCGACCAGCGTGCCCAATCTTCTGCCGGCCTTGCCTGAAATGTTTTTAGGCGCTGTTGCGATGGTCTTGCTGCTGGTCGGCGCATTCCGCGGCGATCGCGCGGCGCGCATGATGTCCTGGCTCGCGGTCGCTGCGATCCTCGTGACGCTATTGCTCGTGTTGCGCTTTTCGGTCGAGCGCGCGGTTGCGCTCAACGGCATGTTCGTCACCGACGGCTTCGGCGCCTTTATGAAGGCCTTGGTGCTCGGCGGCTCGGCGCTCACGATGCTGCTGTCGCTCGATTACAACCGGCGTCAGAATCTGGAGCGGCCGGAATTCCCCGTTCTCGTCCTGTTGTCGACAGCGGGGATGATGATGATGATCTCCGCTTACGACCTGATCTCGCTTTATGTCGGTCTCGAATTGCAGAACCTCGCGCTCTACGTGATTGCGAGCTTCGAGCGCGATTCGGTGCGCTCCACCGAGGCAGGGTTAAAGTACTTTGTCCTAGGCGCGCTCGCCTCGGGCATGCTGTTGTTCGGCGCGTCCATGGTTTACGGCTTCGCCGGCAGCACGAGCTTCGAAACCCTGCAGCGCGCGTTCAGTGGTGAAGGCGCATATCCCATCGGGCTGCTGTTCGGCATCATCTTCATCATGGTGGGCCTCGCCTTCAAGGTCTCCGCGGTGCCGTTTCACATGTGGACGCCGGACGTATACGAGGGCGCGCCGACGCCGGTCACCGCGTTCTTCGCGGTCGCCACCAAGACCGCGGCACTGGCACTGTTCGTGCGCGTAATGCTCGATCCGTTCGGCCGGCTGATGGTGGAGTGGTCCCAGGTCGTGTGGGGCATCTCTGTCGCTTCGATGATCCTTGGCACTCTCGCCGCGATCAATCAACGCAACATCAAGCGGCTGATGGCGTACAGCTCGATCGGTCACGTGGGTTATGCCTTGATCGGACTGGCCGTTCACACGACGGCCGGAGTTCGCGGCATTCTTTTTTACATGGCGATCTATCTGTTTATGAATATCGGCGCCTTTGCGGTCATTTTATGCATGCGCCGGCAGGGGAAGATGGTGGAGGAAATCGCCGACCTCGCCGGACTGGCGCGCACGCAGCCGGCATTGGCCTTGGCGTTCGGCATTTTCATGTTTTCGCTTGCGGGCGTACCGCCGCTCGCGGGCTTCCTCGCCAAGTTCTATATCTTCGTGGCGGCGATTGACGCCAACTTTGTGGTTCTTGCCGTCATCGGCGTCGTCACCAGCGCGGTCGGATGCTACTACTATCTGCGCATCGTCAAGATCATGTATTTCGACGAACCGACGGCGTCGTTTGACCGGTCGATCGGACCGGTTTTGAGCACCGTGCTGGTGGTGACCTCCGCAGCGGTGCTGTTATTCTTCGTTTACCCGGCCCCGCTCGCGGACAGCGCCAACGCGGCAGCCGCGACCCTCTTCCCGGAATGATCGCGGCGCCGCTGCCGGATTTTGCGCGGCTGATGGCCCACGAGGCGCTCGGCAGCACCAACGACGAGGCAAAACGACTCGCGGAAGACGGCGCTGACGCATGGACTGTGGTCACCAGCAAAGTGCAGACGGCGGGCCGCGGTCGGCGCCGGCGTGGTTGGAGTTCGCCCGCTGGAAATCTCTACATGAGCGTGATCCTCCGGCCGACGGGTCCCGTTGCGACAGCGGCTCAACTGGGTTTCGCCGCCGCGCTCGCGGTGGGCGACGCGATTTCGCCCCTGCTGCCGCGCCCCGACATGCTGCATTTCAAGTGGCCCAACGACGTCCAGGTCGAGGGGCGCAAGATCGCGGGCATACTCCTGGAATCCGCCGCGGCGAACGATGGGTCGGCGCTCTGGCTGGTTATCGGCATCGGCGTCAATGTCGTGTCGTCCCCGCTGCAACCAACCGCATCCGCGACGTGTTTGAAGGCGGAAGGCACAGGCGAGGCAACGCTTCCGGAACTGCTCCGCGGCGTTATCGTTGCGCTCAAATACTGGGTCGAGGAGTGGGAGCGAACGGGCTTCGAGAGGCTGCGCCATGCCTGGCTTGCGAGGGCTCGCGGCCTCGGCGGCACGGTCGCGGTGAGGTTGGAACGGGAAAGCTTTACCGGCCGGTTCGTCGATCTCGAAGCCGATGGCGCGCTGCTGGTCGAGACGCCGGCTGGCCGCCGCCGCGTTGCCGCCGGCGAGGTTTTTCCGGTCGCCGCCTAAAATTCGGAGGCCCGTGCATGCTTCTGGCTATCAACGCAAACAACACCAACACCGTTTTCGCGGTTTGGGAGGGCGACAAGCTTCGCGGAACCTGGCGCGTCGCCACCGAGGCCAAGCGGACCGCCGACGAATACGTGGTGTGGCTCGATCATCTACTCGGGTTGGAACGGCTCGGGCGCGACCTCATTACCGGAACGATCGTCGCCAGCGTGGTTCCGGAAGCGAACTTCAACCTGATAACCCTGTGCCGGCGATACTGTGCGAGCGAGCCGCTGATGGTGGGCGAGCCGGGCGTGGAGCTGGGTGCTCAAGCCCTGGTCGAGCAGCCGAGTGAGGTCGGCGCGGACCGGCTTGCAAACACCGTGGGGGCGCATGAGCGCTATCAGGGCCCCCTCATCGTCGTCGATTTCGGCACCGCGACGAATTTCGACGTGGTGGATGCGAACGGCAATTACTGCGGCGGAGTGATCGCGCCTGGGATCAATCTCTCGATCACGGCGCTGCATCTGGCGGCCGCGAAGCTGCCGAGCGTGCGCATCCGCCGAACCGAACGCGTGATCGGAAAGAATACGGTGGCCTGTATGCAATCCGGCATCTTCTGGGGTTATGTGGGATTGGTGGAGGGCGTGGTCGATCGCATCAAGCACGAATTCGGAGCGCCGATGCGCGTTGTCGCGACCGGTGGACTGGCACCGGTATTCGAAGGCGCCACTTCCGTCCTCGAACACGTCGATCCCACACTCACGCTCTGGGGCCTCCACTTGATTTACCGCCGCAATCGAAAATGAGGGATATGGATTCAGCTTCGCCGGAAACGCTCAATCGACCGGACGAGTTGGTGTTCCTGCCGCTGGGTGGCGCAGGCGAAATCGGAATGAACCTCAATCTCTACGGCTATGCCGGCCGCTGGGTGATGCTGGATTGCGGCGTGTCATTCGGGGACGACACCATGCCGGGGATCGAGGTGATTATGCCCGATCCGCGCTTTATCGCCGAACGCAACGCCGATCTCGCGGGAATCGTGCTTACGCATGCGCACGAAGATCATCTGGGTGCGATCCAATATCTATGGCCGCGCTTCAAAGGAACGGTCTACGCGACACCGTTCACCGCGGCGGTGTTGCGGGCGAAATTGGTGGAGACCGGCCTCCAGGATGAGGTACCGATCGTCGAAATACCGATGTCCGGCAAGGTCCGCGTCGGTCCCTTCGAAATCGAGCTGATCACGCTCACGCACTCGATCCCCGAACCCAACGCCGTCGTGCTGCGCACACCCGTGGGGACGGTCCTGCACACCGGCGATTGGAAGCTCGATCCCGATCCCGTGGTGGGGCCTCTCACCGATGAGGCGGCACTGCGCCGACTAGGCGATGCCGGCGTGCTCGCGATGATCGGCGACAGCACAAACGCGCTTCGCGCGGGCGAGTCGGGTTCCGAGGCATCGGTCGGCCGCTCGCTTACGGAGTTGGTCAGCTTGTGTAAGGGGCGCGTCGTCGTCGCTTGCTTTGCCAGCAACGTTGCGCGCCTCACCTCAACCGCTCAAGCCGCCGCCACGGCGGGGCGCGAGGTCGCTTTGGTGGGGCGGTCGCTCTGGCGCATCGAAGAGGCCGCTCGCGAGACGGGTTACCTGGCGAATGTGCCTCGATTTCTGACCGAGGAGGAGGGCGCATGGCTGCCCCGCGACAAGGTCCTGTACATCTGCACGGGGAGCCAGGGCGAGGCGCGCTCGGCGCTTGCGCGCATCGCCGATAACGAACATCGGCACGTGGTCCTCGAAGCCGGCGATAGCGTGATCTTTTCCTCCCGTATCATTCCCGGCAATGAGCGAGCGATCGGCCGGCTTCAGAACAAGCTGGCGGCGCTCGGCGTCGAGTTGCTGACGGAGCATGATCACTTCGTGCATGTTTCGGGGCACCCCGCACGGGACGAGCTCACGCGCATGTACCAGATGGTGCGTCCCCGCGTCGCGATCCCGGTGCACGGTGAATTGCGCCACATGAAGGCGCATGCAGCACTCGCCGAGGAATGCCAGGTGCAGCAGGCGATCGTTGCCGCCAACGGCGAAATGGTGCGGCTCGGACCGCTCCCGGCGGCAGTAATCGGGCGCGTGCCGGTCGGGCGGCTGGCGCTCGACGGTAAGGGCCTGCGCTCTCTATCAGGCGAAAGCTGGAAGGCGCGCCGGCGCATCGTGTTTGAGGGTGTGGCCGTCGCGACCGTCGTGCTCGACCAAGATGGGAATGTATTGTCGCCGCCGCGCGTGGCCTTGCCGGGTCTCGGAGAGGACGAACCGGAATTGCCGCCGATGCTCAGCGACGCGGTGGGCCGGGCTGTCGCCGCGCTCAGGCCGAGCGGACGGCGTGACGATGCGGCCGTGGGCGAGGCGGCTCGGCTGGCCGTTCGCCGCACCCTCAAAACCAGAACCGGCAAGCGGCCGGTCATCGAGGTTCAGGTGGTCAGAATCTGAGGCGGTGCCGCCTTTGTTTTGACGCGGGCCGTTCTTTGACCTACGTGGTGGCAGACTGTATATGCTCGAGGTCTCGCCAGCAGGTCGCAAAATGGGGCAATAGGCGCGCCGGACGGCTGACCTCCACCGTAGTAAAAGCGCTCAGTCTGCACGCGTTCCAAGGGCGCCTTCCCGACGACTTCAGGTTCAATCGAGACGAGGCGAATGTCCGGTAGCTTCATTGAGGTCGCAAGAGGTTTTGCACGATGATCGGACGGCTTAATCACGTGGCGATCGTCGTGCCGAACATTGAAAAAGCGGCCGCGATTTACCGGAAAACCCTCGGCGCCACGGTTTCGTCGCCGCAGCCGCTGCCGGCGCATGGCGTCACCGTCGTGTTCGTGACGCTTCCTAACACCAAGATCGAGCTATTGGAGCCCTTGGGCGAGGGTTCGCCTGTGCGTGGTTTCCTGGAGCGCAATCCGGCCGGCGGAATGCATCATATCTGTTATGAGGTGGATGATATCCGGGCGGCACGCGACCGGCTCAAATCGGAGGGCGCACGCGTTCTGGGAGACGGCGAGCCCAAGCTTGGCGCCCACGACAAGCCGGTGCTGTTCCTCCATCCCAAGGATTTCTGCGGCACCTTGATCGAGCTCGAACAGGCTTAGTGCGCAATGAACTGGCTTACGGGGCCGGCCGCCTTTGTCGTGATCTGGTGGATCGTGATCTTTGCGGTTCTGCCGATCGGCGTGAAACCCGCCGATGACGAGATGGGCAGTAGGGCCGGCGCTCCCGCCAGTCCACAGATCGGAAAAAAAGCGGTCATCACCACGGTGATCGCGACGTTCCTCTGGGGCATACTCTATCTCGTCTCATCCTCCGACATCTGGAGCTTTCGTTCATGAGCGCCACATATTGTGCGGCGGCGCCGAGCCACAAGGTGCACGGGCCCTATCACGACAGGGAATACGGCTTTCCCTCGCGGGACGACCGAGTGCTGTTCGAGCGGTTGGTGCTGGAGATCAACCAGGCGGGCCTCTCTTGGCTCACCATCCTGAGCAAGCGACCGGCCTTTGTTGCGGCCTATCGAGGCTTCGACATTGACGCCGTCGCGGGTTTCGGCGCCCGCGACGTGAAACGCTTACTCGCCGATGCCGGCATCATCCGCAACAAGCTCAAAGTCACGGCAGCGATCGAGAATGCACGTCGGTTGCAAGAGATCCGTGCCGAGCACGGCTCATTCGCAAACTGGCTTGATCTGTATCACCCCCTCGGCAAGGAAGCATGGGTTAAGCTGTTCCGGAAAACCTTCAGCTTCACCGGCGGTGAGATCACCGGCGAATTCCTGATGAGCCTTGGTTATCTCCCGGGGGCACATGTGCCGGAATGCCCAGTATTTGCGCGGATTGCGAGGCTGCGCCCGCCGTGGCAGGCCGCGTCTGGCGACCGCAAGCGCAGGGGTCGCTGACTTTCACTGCACACAAAAACGGCGGCAAGACCGGTTTTGATCTCGCCGCCGTTGAAGCCTCGCCGTCCAGATAATTGGATTTTTTCGGTCTCCCCCAGACGTCAGAACTCTGGCTGTTCCTCCCTAAACTTGGGGTCCTTTTGCGCAATTTTATTGCGTCTTCAACGCCCAGGAGCTTACAAAAGCGACTCGGTTTCGTCACGCAATTTCTGCCGAAATAACGCCGATTTAATACGCATCACGGTGATTTTATGTGCAGCCGCCAAGGATCGGCATTTTGGGTGCTGCCGTAGTCACCGAAGAGTGGATGAAGGGTTATGGCAACACCGCAAATCGGACCACGAACAGCACCGCCAGGACCACCATCGCCGGCTTTGCCTCACTGAAGCGGCCGGAGAGGAGCTTCGCTGCGGCGAAGGCGACGAAGCCGAGCGCTAGGCCATTCGCGATCGAGAATGTGAAGGGCATGGCGATCGCGGTCACCACGGCGGGTGCGTATTCGGTCACGTCCTCCCAGTCGATCTCCGCGAGCCCGCGGGCCATGAGGCATCCCACGAACAACAGGGCGGGCGCAGTTGCATACTCCGGAATTGAAGTCGCTAATGGTGATAGGAATAGGCTCAGCATGAAAAGCACCGCGACCACCACGCCGACAAGGCCGGTCCGGCCGCCTGCTCGTACCCCCGCGGCGCTCTCGATGTAGCTGGTCACCGTGGAGGTACCCAAGAGGGCGCCTACCATAGTGGCCGTTGAATCCGCGATGAAGGCCTTGCCAAGACGCGGGATCGTGCCGTCCTTGGCGATGAGGCCGGCACGGTGTGCGACCCCAACGAGGGTCCCGGTGTTGTCGAACAGGTCGACAAAGAAGAAAACAAAGATGATCGATACAACACCGATATTGATCGCACCTGCGAGGTCGAGCTGAAGGAACGTGTGCGCCAGGCTTGGGGGAGCTGAAAAGATACCGCCGAATTTCGAGATACCAAACATGATGCCGACCGCCGTGGTCGCGAGGATCGCGATGATGATCGCGCCGGGCACGCGCAGACGGTCGAGCGCCACCATCACCAGAAACCCGGCCATCGCCAGCAGGGCGGAAGGCGCGCCGACTTCGCCTAGGGTCACTAGAGTGTCGGGAGAGGCCTTAACGATGCCGGCGCCGCGCAATGCAATTAGGGCGAGGAACAGGCCGACACCAGCGGAGATCGCGAGCTTCTGCGACTGCGGGATCGCGTTCACGACCCACTCGCGCACGCGGGTCACGCTCAACAGCAGAAATAGCACGCCGGAAATGAAGACGGCGCCGAGCGCAACCTGCCAGGTATAGTGCATGCCCTTGACGACGCCGTAGGTGAAGAAGGCGTTGAGCCCCATGCCCGGAGCCAGCGCCAACGGATAATTGGCATAGAGCCCCATGATGATCGTCGCGAGCGCCGAGGCGATGCAGGTCGCGACGAACACCGCCCCCTTGTCCATCCCCGCGTCACCGAGGATCAACGGATTGACGAAAATGATGTAAGCCATGGTGAGGAAGGTGGTGACACCCGCGAGCACCTCCGTGCGCACGGTGGTACCGTGTTCGGTCAATCCGAAATAGCGTTCGAGCATCTGGAATCCCCCTGTTGCGCGCCCTCTTGCCTGACGATCGATGACCAAGTTGCGACGGTCAAGGCGGAATTGCGCGCGAGCCCCGTCCGAGACCGATTAACTCAATTTTCGCGACAAGCGAGGTAGCCTTCGGCCCCATGCAATTCCTGAAGGCCTTGGCTGGTTTTGCCGGTTGCGTCTGGTGGGCGACCCATGCGCTTGCATCGGCGCCCGTACCCCCACCGCCCCCGCCGCCCGGCGGCGCCGTCATCGCGCCGGATGGCAGTGTCATGGTTTCGCCGGGGGCTTGCGGCCAGGTGGTGGCGCACGTGCCGGATGCCGGGGTCGCCTATGTTCCAGGGATCGACGTGAACGGCCAGCCGGTTGCTCCTGCCGACCTGCCGGAAAGCGTCGCTCCGCCTCTTGGCTTCTCGATCGTGCTCAACTTCGACCTGCGCAAGCGCTTTGGAATAACCGGCAACTCACGGCTATTCCGGCCGCAAGCCGAGGTCGGCCTAATCACGGTCGAAGGCAACACAGTCCTGTTCAACGGGCAACCGATCGGTGTCGGGGAATCGGACCTGCTCGCTGCTGCCTGTCGGGCGCACGGTTTCCTACATTAGACGAGGGGCAGGATCGGCGTTTCCCTCGTCTCGCCCTCTATTGGACATCGAAGCGGCCCTTGCATAAAGTCCGGCGCGGCTTACCCCGGTTTTTGCGAGGTCCGAGGTCCTATGCGTCTTAGCGTCTATTTTCTGCCGCTTATCAAGGAAAACCCCACCGAGGCGCAGATCGTTTCGCATCGGCTGATGCTGCGCGCCGGCATGATTCGACAGTCGAGCGCCGGGATCTATTCCTGGCTGCCGCTCGGCCTGCGGGTCCTGAAAAAAGTCGAACAGATCGTGCGTGAGGAGCAGGACCGAAGCGGTGCCCATGAAGTGTTGATGCCGACGATTCAGCCCGCGGACCTCTGGAAGGAGAGCAAGCGCATCGATGACTACGGCAAGGAGATGTTGCGCTTCACCGATCGCCACGAGCGCGCCATGCTCTACGGTCCCACCAACGAAGAACAGATCACCGACATCTTCCGCCATTCCATCAAGAGCTACCGCGACCTGCCCAAGAACCTCTATCATATTCAATGGAAATTTCGCGACGAGGTTAGGCCACGTTTCGGCGTGATGCGCGGACGTGAGTTCCTGATGAAGGATAACTACTCATTCGATATCGACGCCGCGGCCGCTCGGCATTCCTACAACAAGATGTTCGTGGCGTATCTGCGAACCTACGCACGCATGGACCTCAAGGCGATTCCGATGCGAGCGGATACGGGGCCCATCGGCGGTGACCTTAGCCATGAGTTCATCATTCTCGCGGACACTGGCGAGAGCGCCGCCTTCGTGCATCGCGATTTCCTCGAGATGGACTGGCTCGGCTATGAGGTCGATTACAGCGACGCGGCCGCGCTGCAATCAGTGGTCAACCGCTTCACTCAGCTCTACGCCGCCACCGACGACAAACACGATGCAGCGGCCGAGGCGACGCTCGGCGACCGCCTGGTCAAGGCTCGCGGCATCGAGGTCGGGCACATCTTCTATTTCGGCACCAAGTACTCGAAACCCATGAACGCGACCGTCACCGGTCCGAACGGCGAGAGCGTCCTCGTGGAGATGGGCTCCTACGGCATCGGCGTCTCGCGCCTTGTGGGTGCGATCATCGAGGCAAGTCACGACGACGCCGGGATCATTTGGCCGGAATCGGTTGCTCCCTTCAAGGTGGCGCTCATCAACCTTCGTGCCGCGGACGAGAAATGCCGTGCGGCGGCGGACGACCTCTATGCCAAACTGCGGGCGGCGGAGGTGGAGGTGCTTTACGACGATCGTGATGAATCGCCGGGGGCCAAATTCGCTACCATGGACCTGATCGGATTGCCGTGGCAGCTCACGGTGGGACCGCGGGGCTTGGCCCAAGGCGTGGTGGAGCTGAAGGAGCGCCGTGGCGGCAGGCGCGAGGAGCTGCCGGTCGAGGCGGCATTGAACCGGCTGACGGCGCCGCGATGATCTTCGGCACCTTTGAGCGGATGGTGGCGTTCCGGTACCTCCGGGCGCGGCGCCAAGAGGGCTTCGTCTCGGTGATCGCCATATTCTCGCTGCTCGGTATCGCTCTCGGTGTCGCGACGCTGATTGTGGTGATGTCGGTGATGAACGGCTTTCGCGTTGAGTTCGTCGCCAACATCATCGGTATCAACGGCCATCTCGGCGTATACGGACCGGGGGAGACAATTTCCGGGTTCGACGATCTCGACGCAAAAATTCGGGAAGTCCCCGGGGTCGTAACCGTGCGTCCGCTCGTGGAGGGACAGGTACTGGCCTCGACCGATCGCATTTCGACCGGCGTGCTGGTACGTGGGCTTCGCGCCGAGGATATCGCAAGTCAGCCATTGCTTGCCCAGGGGATCGCCAAGGGCGCGCTCGAGGAATTTTCCGACGATAGCGTGATTCCCGGCTGGCGGCTGCTGGATCGCTTGGGGCTCCGGGTCGGCGACAGCGTGACGTTGCTGTCGCCCAACGGCAATGTGACCGCTTTCGGCACCGTTCCGCGCATCAAAAGCTACCGCATCGTCGGCACCTTCAACGTGGGCATGTCGCAATACGACGGCAATCTAATCTTGATGCCCTTGGCCGCCGCGCAGGTCTTCTTCAGAACCGGCGAGGGGGTGTCGAGCCTCGAGGTCTTCGCGAGCGATCCCGACCATCTCGACGCGCAACGCCGCGCCATCGCGGCGATCGTGGGACCGGGCACGCGCATCTACGATTGGCAGCAGAGCAATGCCGGATACATGAATGCGGTTGAGATCGAGCGCAATGTCATGTTCCTGATCCTCACTCTGATCATCCTGGTGGCCGCGTTCAACATCATCTCGGGGATGATCATGATGGTGAAGGACAAGGGGCGCGACATCGCGATTTTGCGCACCATGGGGGCGACCCGGGGCATGGTGCTGCGAATTTTCATCTTGTCGGGCGCCAGCATCGGTTTCATCGGAACCCTCGCGGGCTTCGTCATCGGTGTCGAATTCGCGACCCACATCGAGGCGATCCGGTCATTCCTGCAGGACGTTCTTCACGTCGACCTGTTCAACGCCGAACTCTATTTCTTCACGCGTATCCCCGCGCGCGTTTATGCGTCCGACGTGATCTCGGTGGTGGCGATGGCGTTCGGCCTTTCGTTTCTCGCGACACTTTACCCGGCCTGGCGCGCGGCGCGGCTCGATCCAGTCGAAGCGCTCCGCTATGAGTAAGGTGGCGCTTGCGCTCGATGGCGTCGTACGCACCTTCAAACTCGCGGGGGAGACACTCGAAGTGCTGCGGGGGGTCACTCTATCGCTCAGAACCGGCGAGATCGTGGCGCTGGTAGGACCATCCGGAGCGGGCAAATCCACCCTGCTGCACGTGGCGGGCTTGCTGGAGCGACCGGACGGCGGGACCGTCAAGCTGGACGGCCACGACTGCGGCCGCATGTCGGACCTCGAACGCACGAAGATGCGCCGTCAAAAGCTTGGCTTTGTCTATCAGTTCCACCATTTGCTTCCGGAATTCTCGGCGCTCGAAAATGTGATGGTGCCGCAGATGATCGCGGGCGTGAACCGCAACGCCGCCCGTGTGCGCGCCCAGGAGCTGCTCGGCTCTGTGGAGCTCGCCGCACGAGAGGGACATCGGCCAGCGCGGCTCTCCGGCGGCGAGCAGCAGCGCGTGGCGGTCGTGCGAGCGCTGGCGAACCGCCCAAGCGTCCTGCTCGGCGACGAGCCTACCGGCAATCTCGATCATCACACCGCCGACGAGGTGATGGGCGTGCTCGCCGATCTGGTGCGCAAGACCGGCCTTGCCGCGCTCATCGCCACGCACAATCTTGAGCTCGCGCGGCGAATGGACCGCGTGCTGGCACTCGACGAAGGCGTGGTGCGGGAGCGAAAGTTGTGAGAAGCGATCGATCGGGCTGACAAGCCCGCCTCGATCTGCGAGGATGGAGTTCCATGTCGCACGCGGACTTCATCCATCTCCGGGTTCACTCGGCCTATTCGCTCTCGATCGGAGCGATCAAGATCAAGGAGCTTGTGAAACTCTGCCAGCGCCATCGCATGCCCGCGGTGGCGATTACCGACAGCGGCAATTTGTTCGGCGCCCTCGAGTTCGCGACAGCCTGCGCCGAGGCCGGAATTCAGCCGATTATCGGCTGCGAGCTGGCGATCCGGCGGACCGATGGCATCGAAGGGAGCCGGCTCGGCAGGATCGGGCCCGCACCGGAACCGGACCGGCTCGTTCTCCTGGTTCAGAACGAGAGCGGCTACGCACATCTGCTGAAGCTCGTCAGCAAGGCATTCCTGTCGAGCGACTCGGGGGAGGCGCCGCAGATCGATCTGAATGCGCTTGAAGGCATGACCGAGGGGTTGATCGCCCTGACTGCCGGGCCGAGCGGTGTTGCGGGACGGCTCCTCGCGGAGGGCCAGCGCGAGGCCGCGGAAGCCGTGCTGCTTCGGCTCATGGCGTTGTTTCCGGGACGGCTCTACGTGGAGTTGATGCGGCACGGCGATCCGGTGGAGGATCGGGTCGAAGGGGCGCTGGTGGATCTCGCTTATCGCTACGATTTGCCGTTGGTGGCCACCAATGACGCGCATTTCGCCGATGCCGACTTCCACGAGGCGCATGACGTGCTGCTTTGTATTGCCGGCGGCACCGTGCTGAGCAATCCCGAACGACGGCGGCTCACGACGGAGCATCACTTCAAGTCGGCGTCCGAGATGCGCATCCTGTTCGCGGACCTGCCGGAGGCTTGCGACAATACGCTGGTCATTGCACGACGCTGCGCCTTTATGCCGGAGCCCCGGCGACCGATCCTGCCCGCATTCCCCTGCGCTTCCGGGCGTAGTGAAGCAGACGAGCTTCGTCTCGCTTCCGCGGCGGGGCTCGAGCAACGCCTTGCCGCGCAGGTCTATCGTGCCGAAATGAGCGAAAGCGAGCGCGCCGACGCCGGCAAGCCCTATCGCGACCGGCTCGATTTCGAGCTCGAAACCATCATCGACATGGGCTTTGCCGGCTACTTTCTGATCGTCGCCGATTTCATCCAATGGGCGAAGCGGCAGGGTATACCGGTCGGTCCGGGCCGTGGCTCCGGCGCGGGCTCCGTCGTCGCCTGGGCGCTCACCATCACCGACCTGGATCCCCTGCGGTTCGGATTGCTGTTCGAGCGCTTCCTTAATCCCGAGCGAGTGTCGATGCCGGATTTCGACATCGATTTCTGTCAGGACCGGCGCGATGAAGTGATCCAGTACGTGCAGGAAAAATACGGCCGGGACCGGGTGGCGCAAATCATCACCTTCGGCAAGCTGCAGGCGCGCGCTGTGCTGCGCGACGTGGGCCGCGTGTTGGAAATGCCCTATGGCCAGGTCGACCGCATCTGCAAACTCGTACCCAACAATCCCGCCAACCCCATTCCTTTGGCGCAGGCGATATCGGGAGAGCCGCAGCTCCAGGCGATGCGAGACGGCGACGAGGCGGTCGGGCGACTGATGACGATCGCGCTCAAGCTCGAAGGTCTCTACCGGCACGCCTCCACGCATGCGGCCGGCGTGGTGATCGGGGACCGTCCCCTCGACGAGCTGGTGCCGCTCTATCGCGACCCGCGGTCGGACATGCCGGTCACCCAGTTCAATCTCAAATATGTGGAGCTTGCGGGTCTGGTGAAGTTCGACTTCCTCGGCCTCAAGACCCTGACGGTGCTGCAACGTGCGGTCGAGCTCGTGCGCAAGCGCGGCACGATGCTCGATCTGGAGCGCCTGCCGCTCGCCGACGCGAAAACCTTCGAAATGCTGACTCACGGCGATACCGTGGGCGTGTTCCAGGTGGAAGGGCAGGGTATGCGCGACGTGCTCCGGCGCATGCAGCCCAACCGGTTTGAAGACCTGATTGCTCTGGTGGCGCTCTACCGGCCCGGTCCCATGGACGATATTCCGAAATATTTGAACGCCAAGCATGGCGAGGAGACCGCGGATTATCTCCACCCCTCGCTCGAGCCGATCCTGCGCGAAACCTACGGCGTGATGGTTTACCAGGAGCAGGTGATGCAGATCGCCCAGGTCCTGTCCGGCTATACGCTTGGTGGCGCGGATTTGCTGCGGCGCGCCATGGGAAAGAAAATCAAGTCGGAGATGGAGGCGCAGCGCCGCAATTTCATCGACGGTGCCGTCGCGGGCGGCGTGCCGGCGGCGCAGGCGGAGATGATCTTCGAGAAGGTGGCGAAGTTCGCGGGTTATGGCTTCAACAAGGGCCATTCCGCCACCTACGCGTTGATCTCGTATCAGACCGCCTACATGAAGGCGAACCACCCCGTCGAGTTCATGGCGGCGTCAATGACGCTCGATCTCGGCAATACCGATAAGCTTAACCTGTTCCGGCAAGAGTGCGATCGCCTCGGAATCAGGCTGCTGCCGCCGGACATCAATCGATCCGGCGTCGAATTCATGGTCGAGGAGACGCCGCAGGGTGCTGCGATCCGATATGCGCTCGCCGCCATAAAAGGGGTGGGCGCGCAAGCGATGCAATCGGTGGTTTCCGAGCGCGACGCGCGCGGACCATTCCGAGATTTGTTCGATTTCGCCGGCCGCCTTGATCTTAAGGGCTTCAACAAGCGACAGTTCGAAGGCTTGGCGAAGGCCGGTGCCTTCGACAGGCTCAACCCGAACCGGCAGCAGACTCTGCTGGCTTCGGAGATGCTGTTGCGTCATGCGACCGTCACCGCGGCCGAACGCGAGAGCCGACAGGTGAGCCTGTTCGGCGATGCACCCGAGACGCAGAGGCGCATGGCGCTGCCGCAGCAGGCTGACTGGACGCCGATGGAACGCCTACAGCAGGAGTTCGAGGCGATCGGGTTTTATCTTTCGAGCCATCCGCTCGACGCCTATGGCCGGAGCCTCGAACGCATCGGAGTCGTGCGCTCTGCGGAATTGGCACCGCGACTTGCGATGGGTGGGTCGAGCCGCGTCAAGCTCGCGGGCATCGTCGTCGGCAAGAAGGAACGCACCTCCGCGCGCGGCAATCGCTTCGCCTTCCTGCAAATGTCCGATGCCGGCGGATTCTTCGAAGTCACGGTATTTTCCGAAGTGCTGGGTCAAGCGCGCGGACTGCTCGACGCCGCGCAGCCGCTTCTGTTGACAGCAGATGCTCGCACCGAGGGCGACACCATCCGCCTCACGGCGCAACGCATCGAACCGCTCGACGGCGTGGTGGCGCAGGCGGCGGCAGGGCTCAAGGTGTTCTTGCGCGAGGCCGCCACGCTTCCGCCGCTCAAGGGGCTGGTGGGTCGCGAGAGCGGGGGCAAAGGGCGCGTCACCCTCGTGGTGCCTCTTCCGCCCGCGCGCGAGGTCGAAATCACATTGCCAGGCGGCTACCACATCAGCCCGCGTGTACGCGCCGCGGTGAAGTCGCTGCCGGGTGTTATCGACGTGCATGATGTCTGAAGAAAGAGGAGCGCAGCCATGGTGAAGATCTGGGGACGCGCCAATTCGTCCAACGTGCAAAAGGTGCTCTGGGGCTGTGCGGAGATGAGCATTCCCTTCGAGCGGATCGATGCCGGCCTCAACTTTGGCCGCACCCGCGACCCCGACTATCTCGCGCTCAACCCCAACGCGCTCGTCCCCACGATCGAGGATGGCCAGGCCGTCGTGTGGGAATCCAACACCATTCTCCGCTATCTCGCGGCGACGCGCGGCTTTCAGCAATTGCACCCGAAGGATCCCGTTGAACGCACCTATGTAGAGCGCTGGATGGACTGGCAGATTTCTCAACTCTCGGCACCGATGGCGGTGCTGCTGTTCGGTTATTACCGGACCCCTCCGGAGCGCCGCGATGCGGCTGCCCTCGAAGGCGCGCACAAGCGCAGTCTCGATCTCTGGCGCATCGTCGAAGGCCATCTGAGGGACCGAAGGCCGTATTTCGCGGGACAGCATCTAACCCTGGCGGATATCTGCGTCGGGATTTTCGTTCATCGTTGGTACAACTATCCGATCGAACGCCCGGACATGCCACACTTGCGCGCGTGGTACGACCGCATTGCGGAACGCGCGGGGTACAAGACCCATGTCCTGCGGCCGATCAGCTAGATAGGTCGTCCCCGCAGACCCGCTAAAACGGGAGTGCGGGGAATAGATGGCGGTTGCCCCAGGTCTTTCTGAGCGTCTGCGGCGGTTGCGCTAATCCCTATAACCCGATCGTGATGCGCGGAACTGGGATGACTCGCTATCATCGACGTGAAGGCGCGGCTTGTGGCTGCGGCCTAAGGGCGCGTGCTGATCTCGTTAGGGAGGGGACGCAATGAAAAGATATACGCAATGGGGCGTTGTGGCGGTTGCGGCTGGCGTCGTGATCGCGGTCGGCTGCGTGAGCACCTTGGCGCAGGACAAGATGGCCCTGGTAAAGGAGCGCCAAGATCTTATGGACCAGCAGGGCGACGATCAGAAGGTGATCAACGCCTATATTACGGGAACCGGCGAACAGGCGGCCGCGGTGGCAAAGGCTCAGGACCTGATCGCCATTGCCGGCAAGATCGGCAACGCGCGGCTCTGGCCTGCTGGAACCGCGATCGCGGATTTACCGGTTAAGGCCACGCGCGCCAAGCCTGAAATCTGGCAGCAGATGGACAAGTTCCTCGCACACGCGGCGACGCTCAAGAGCGAGGAAGAGAAGTTGTTGGCGGCTCTGCAGAAGGGCGACAAGGATGCCGCCAAGGTCGCTTTTGGCGACGTCGGTAAGAACGGCTGCGGCGCCTGCCACGGCACCTTCCGCGGACCGGAGATCAAATAGGGACGGAGAATGAAGGGGCAGCGGTGACGATACAGGCAATTCGAAACACATTTGCCGCTGCCTTTTTGATGTGCGCTGCCGCATCGGCGCCGGCCGATGCGGACGATGCCGCGGTGAAACGAGGCGCTTACATCTTTGCCGCCGCCGATTGCGTGAGCTGCCACACCGACGTGAAGCATGACGGCAAGCCGCTCGCGGGCGGCCGCGCGCTTGCAACTCCGTTCGGCACCTTTTATGGCCCGAACATCACTCCTGATCCCGCGACCGGAATCGGCAAATGGACCGAGGCGGATTTTCGTCGTGCCCTGCGCTTCGGTATCGCCCCCGGTGCGGAGCAGCTCTTTCCGGTATTCCCCTTTACCTCGTTTACGGGGATGACCGATCAGGACATCAGTGACCTCTACGCTTTTCTTATGGCGCAGCCGCCGGTCGCGCGCGCCAACACGCCGCACGACGTGTCCTTTCCGTTCAACCTGCGTGCCGGAGTTATGTTCTGGAGGATGCTCTTCTTTGCTCCGGGACCGTTGCAGTCGGATCCCACCCGTGACGCCGTTTGGAACCGCGGCAAATACCTCGCCAATGCCGTCGCGCACTGCGGCGAATGTCACACCCCCCGCAATTTCATGGGCGCGATGGAGAAGGGCTTGGCTTTCTCAGGCAATCCCAACGGACCCGACGGACAGAAGGTACCCAACATTACGCCCGATCCGAAGGATGGCATCGGCAAATGGAGTGTTGAAGATATCGAGCGGCTGCTGGAGACAGGGCAAACCCCCGATTTCGACTACGTCGGCTCGGGGATGGCTGAGGTCGTCAAAGGCACGGGCCAACTCACGCCGGAAGACCGCCACGCAATCGCGGTCTACATCAAGTCGCTGAAGGCGATTCCAGGGGGTGGGTAGAGGGGTCTTCATACGGCGGGTGAAGCTGCGGTGCGTCAAATTATGCTTGGTGCAAAACCGTAAGCGAAAAGGCGGGCAGAGCGCTCAATCGCATTTCCGAACCCGAAACCCCGCTCGTTTAATCCAGGTGGGCAGATTGCGGACGGTGACGCGGTCCTTCTCTTTATCCACCTCATTGAGCCGATCCCATTCGACCAGCAACGTGTGATGCTTCAGTTCGTCGTTGCGCTCTTCGGCGTAAGTCCAACCATCGCGGCGCCGCTCAGCCATCCAGCGCAAATGTTCGTGCTGGGCGATCGCCTCGACGCGTTCCGTTGGAAGCGGCATGTCCACCGGGTCGATCCCGCCGCGCACGGTCAATTCATAACCGAGCATACTCAGCTTATTGCGAATATCAGCGGCCTGCGCGCGGTTGGCGTCGCGCTTATCTTCCGCAAGCTCTTCCCATCGCCGCAGTGCCGCGTTCGTCTCGGCGGTTTCATTGCGTTTGCGCGCTTCTTCGCAATAGCTTTCGTGGATCGCCTTGGCGAGTTCCTCGATATCGAGCCGCCGCGTCGGATTTAGGCGATAAATTCGGTATCGCCCCGGATAACCTTTCGCCAACGCCATGCTGCCGGCGTATTCGCAGACGAATGTGGCAGGTGGTCCACCGTCGAAGTCAGGAGCGGCGTCACCACGCTTTTTTGCATCTTCCTCCGCCGCGTACCGGACCGCTCCGTCCAATTCCACCAACGCCGCAAATTCCTCGCTAGCATAGATTTCGCCTGGCAAGGTCACCGGTTCAATACGGGCCGCTCGACTCACGTGCGCGCCGGTGAACCCAAGTTGGCGCATCAGCGGATTGTAGTGCTGCAGGACCGGGCCGGTGTGCAGTCCGATACGAATATTCAGTGCCCGCGGAACGGGTTCGTCGCTGCCTGCGACAGATTCCATCCAAAAGAGTTCTTTTTGAATCCATTCGTCACGGTTGTCATGGATCATGCGCGTCAATTCGAGCGCGAAATTGCCGGCATCGGCAGCGAAGTCGAAGACGGAATAAATGGCATCGCCCCAGGTGGCAATGCTTTGGGGCGCGCTTGGGCTCGCCGCGGCGAGCTGGGAAACGCGATGGAGAAAGCAGGTGACGAAGTTGGGGATGGCCTCTTCCTTGAACTTGCTGTAGCCGACGATGTCGGCAAATAGCATGCTCTTCACTTCCTGGTGCAAAACCGGTCGCTCCGCTCGGCGGGCTGTCTTCTGCTTCAACTCGCTAGATCCGCTCTCAACCTTCGGCATATCGAGAATATCGGGCTCGTAACCCAGCTGTTTCCAGAACCGCACAAAATCCGCCGTGCCTCCGGGCTCGTGGTTCCAAAGAACCAATGGCTTGATGTCGAGCCGGAGCATCCGCGCGGTGTTCAGCGCAAGCCCACCCTGGACCTCCAGCATATATTGCCAGCCGATATCGGCAGCAGGCTGGTAGAACTCCCCGAGTTCCCTGACGCTCGCGGCGCGTTGAGTGGCGCTCTCGAATAGCTTCGTCCAAAGCGCCGGAGGATCATAGTGCTCAACACTGTTCCGACGGAATTCCTGTTCTGACCACGGAAGGACGACATAGAAGAGGCTATCCGCTCTCTTGCCCAGTTCGTCCAGAAACAGCAGGTCGGCACCCGCCGCAGCGCTCGCCATGCCCCGACAGGCCTCGAATTCGTCGAGCCGCCCGCATAGCAGTTTGCGGACCGTATCGATCTGTTCCGCCGGAAAGCGCGGGAACTCGCTTTGATCGGAGCGGTCTATTTGATCTGGAACCTTTACGCGGTCTGCTATGTGGCCAGAAAAGACTATGAGCTGCAGCGGCGGAAACGCCTTGTAGAAAGTCTGAAGTGGCTTGCCTAGCGCATCAGCGAGAAATCGGGTTCGGTAGCGAGCGTCAGCCATCGCATCGAATGTGTAGTCGTCGGCGCCACGCAGCGCCTGATAGGCCTTCAGTGCCTCGTCTTCCTGGCCGAGCAGCGTCTGTGCTTCGGCCAGCGCGCGCAGGGTATCGAATGCGGGGCCCGTCGTTTTCTCTTGCTTCCGTGCAAAATCCAACAGCTGCTGGGCTAGGTTATGAGCTTGCTCGCGCCGAGCCGCATCCTTCCCCGCAACGTAGAGTGTACAGGCGGCTAGCCATACCATTGCGTCGACAGAATCCGGGTTGAGTTCGTGGGCTTGGCGGTAGTGGCTGAGTGCTTCCTCGGCCGCCTGAACCCGCGCAGCCCTGATGTCGGCAAGCGCCCATTCCTCGCGCCGGACATCGCCCAGTTGCTGATGAATTTCGGCACGCAAACCTCTCCCCGATGCTTGTTCGAGACATAGCTTGAGTTGCTGGTTCGCCTTCGGGATGTCGCCGAGGCGCGTGAATGCAGATGCGAAACACATCCGCATAAGCAGGGAATCTACCGTGCCGTCCTTACCCGCCCACTCGCGCAACGCCTCGCCGGCCGCGTCGCAGACGAGCCGGTATTCCCGCGTCTCATATGCCTTTTCAACAAATTGTCGGCACAGCTTAAGGCCACTCTGGATCCATTCGATCTGGCGACCCGCGGTCGTTCCAGCCTTGCGCGCGGCGGGCTCGGGTACGTTTCGACGCTGCTGCCAGATCTCATGCAATAGGCGGACGGGCGGCGGGCGCTTTGAACTCAGAACCTCTTCCACGTCCTCTACGCTCGAAATATTTGCAAGCGACATCGTCTCGTTCCCTTTCAATGAGGTTCCTTCGCGGATGGTCGCCCGATGGTCACTCAATTTCCAGCAAGCTAAGTCACCGAAAGCGGGAAAGCTATGCAGAAGCGTAGCCGACGGGGTCGCTATGCAGAGTGCATAACGTGACGGACTGGACCAAGCCGATGTGCGGCTTATGATGACGGCGAAAATTACAGGAGGCGACGATGGATTTCGGCATCCGGGGCAAGACGGCACTCGTATGTGCGGCGAGCAAGGGCATGGGTAGGGGGTGTGCCATGGCGTTGGCCCAGGAGGGCGTCAACCTGGTGATCCTCGCGCGCGGCGCCGAGGCGCTGCACGCTGCGGCGGAGGATATCCGCAGCAAGACCGGCGTGAAAGTGACCGCGATCACATGCGATATCACCACCCCCGAAGGCCGCGATTTGGCGCTCAAGACCTGTCCCAACCCGGACATCCTCGTCAACAACGCGGGCGGGCCGCCGCCCGGCGACTTCCGCCAGTGGGACCGCGAGGTCTGGATCAAGGCGCTCGATGCCAACATGCTGACGCCGATCGAGCTGATTCGCCGCACCGTCGACGGCATGATCGAGCGGCGTTTCGGCCGCATCGTCAATATCACTTCGAGCTCGGTTAAGGCACCCATCGAAATTCTCGGCCTCTCGAACGGAGCACGCTCGGGCCTTACCGGCTTCATCGCCGGGCTTGCGCGCAAGACCGTGTGCCACAATGTCACCATCAACAGCCTGCTGCCTGGCGCGGTGATGACGGATCGCCTGCGCTCGAATTTCGAGGCGGTGGCAAAGAACCGCAACGTTTCGGTGGAGCAGGCACAGCAAGAGCGCCTCGCGAGCATCCCCGCCGGCCGCTTCGGCACGAGCGAGGAATTCGGCGCCATGTGCGCCTTTCTCTGCAGCCAGCAGGCGAGCTACATCACGGGACAGAACTGGCTGTGCGACGGCGGCATGTATCCGGGGACGTACTAAGCGCGGCAGTCACCGCTTTCCCGTCACGTTCTGGGCAAGCGTAAAGAGGTCGATGCGCGGCCGATAGGATAAGTCGTCGCGAAACGCCCATATCCCATCGGCGAAATAGAGCGGGATCACCGCGTGATCCTCGATCGCCAGCTCGCTCGCGCGCTCCAGCAGCTTGCGGCGTGCCTCTTCGTTCATCGCGGTCGCAGCCTCGCCCAGAAGATCGTCGAGTGCCGGGTTGGAATAACGTCCGCGATTGGCGTAACCCAAGGCATGAGCGGGGTCCGGCGTCGCGACGATCGCGCGCAGCCAGCTCGAAGCTTCCGCGGTCTCGGAATGCCAGCCAAGCAACGTCAGGCTGAACTCGTAATTGCGGAGGCGCGACCGGTAGATCGGGTCCGGCAGGGCCACGACGTCGGTGGCAATGCCGATCCGCTCCAGCATTCCGCCGATGGCCACCGCCACCTTCTGATCGACGGCGCTGAAAGTGCTGGAAGCGTGCAGACTGATCCGGAAACCTTGGGGATAGCCCGCCTCCGCGAGCAAGCGTCGCGCCGCCGTGGGATCGAACGGATCCGGTTTCAGGCGCGGCGAGGCGCCGAACCCGGTTTGCGGCAGGATTTGCGCCGCCGGTGTTCCCGCGCCGTTCAAAATCTGTCGCACCAGCCCGATCCGGTCGATCGCCAGAGACAGGGCCGCGCGCACCCGTCCATCACGAAGCGGGTTAGGATCGAGGGGCTGCCCCTCCCCATCGGTCACGAACGGCGATCGCTCACGGAAGCTGTCGAGATGGAGATATATGGCTCGGCTCGAAGGTACACGCGCGATCGCCAAACCGGGTCGAGCTTCGATCTCGCCAAGCACGCTGCTCGGTACCGTGTCGATCACGTCCACATCGCCGGCATAGAGCGCCGCGACGCGGGCGGCATCGGCGGTGATGACGCGGTCAGTGACGCGCTGCCACTCCGCCTTTCCTCCCCAATAACCATCGTTCCGCTCCATCACGATTTCTTGCCCCTTGATCCAATGGACCAGACGGAAGGGACCGGTTCCGATGGCCGCCGCGCCGCCGTCGAAGGCCTCGGTGGTCGCATTGACGCAACGCCGCGAGACGATCGAGACGATGCTAAGCTCGTCCGGCAGGATCGGGTCGGGAGCGCGGGTGTGAATGCGAACCGTCAGAGGATCGACGAGTTCGACTTCGGCAATTCCCTTGGTGTAGAGCGCATAGCCTCCAAGCGAGTTGGGAACGTTGGGAGCTCGCTTCAGCGACGCCACGACATCCTCGGCGCCGAAGGTGTCGCCGTTGATGAAGTGCACGTTGGGACGTAGTCGGAATTCCCATGTCGTGGAGTCAAGAGAGCGCCAGGAAATGGCAAGGCCGGGCACCATGCGTTGCTGATCGTCCTGCAGCACCAGGGAATCGTAAAAATGCCGCGCGATCGCCTCGTCGGGGATCATGAGATTGAAGTGCGGATCGAGCGAGGTCGGCTCGATGGCAAGTCCAATCCGCAGCTCCTGGGCCGCAAGCGGCGATGCGGCGCCGATCGAGAGCAGGAGTGAAAGTGCCGCCGCCTCGGTTCTCATGCGGACTCAGTCCTGCACTTCGCAGACGAAATCCACGTATTTGCCGCTGGGCGCACGTGGGATTTCCGCGTGATAGGTAAAGCGTATGGCAAGATGCTCGCCGAGCGCCCTCTGCAGATGCGCCGTGAGCTGTTCCTCCTCCGACGGACCGAAGCCGGGGCGGGTCACGAGCCTGGTTTCGATCTCGTAGATGGATTTCTGCACGACTTGAATTTGCAGAAGGCCCGGGACCCCGGCGAGGCCGCGCGTGCCAAGCAGCGAGAAGCGTCGCGCCCCCGAGGGCAATACCAGCATGTCGCGCGCTCGGCCCCGGATATCGCGCAGCACCGGCAGAGTACGCCCGCAAGCGCAGGGGGCGGCATCGAGAACGCCATCGTCGCCGATCGCGTAACGCAGCAGCGGCATCGCAAAATTGTGCAGCGGCGTCACGACAATTCGACCGGCTTCGCCGGGCGCACTGGGCCGGCCATCGGCATCGAGCACTTCCAGCCGCACGAGCTCCGACTGCACGTGATAGTGTTCGTGGGCCGGACATTGCAGTGCCATATAACCGACTTCGGCGGCCGAATAGACGTCCGCCACCTCGGCGCCGAACACCTGCCGACTCAGCGCCCGCAGTTCGGGCTCGACCAGTTCGCCGAAGGTGCGCACGCCCTTGAGCGACGGAACCGTACTACCGCGCAGGTGACGCGCAAGATGCTTCAGGATCGAGGGAAAGCTCAGGAGATAGTCCGGACGCTCGCGCAGCAGCCACTCCGCCTGCTGGTCGGTAGTGTTCCGAGAGTCGATGAGCACCAGCGGTCCGGTTGGATAGACCGTGGCGACTGGAGCGCCCCAATTCTCCAAGCGCCGGCCGCTGGGATCGACGACACCCTCGGGATCGCGCCGGATGACACCCATCTTCAACCGGAAATCGCGCCCCTGCCACAGCTCATCGCGCAGCGTCGCGGCTTCCCATAGTCGCTGCATCAGGTCGGTCTTGAGAATTTTGATCGGCATCCCCGAGGACCCTGACGTGGAATCCTGGAGCACGCGGCCATGCGCCTCGGGGATTTCCTTGCAGACGATCTCGTTCCAGTTCTCCTGCACCTCGCGCCGTGTCAGCACCGGAATGGCTTGCCAGAATTCCGTCGTGATCGGTTGCCCTTGTCGGTATCCAATGGCCTCAAGACGCGCGCGATGGAATGGGGACCCCAGATAGGCATGCTCCAGCAGCGGCCGAAGCTGGCGAAATTGCTGCTCTTCCACGAGCTCCCGCGGCCAGCGCTCCGAGCGCTCGAATTGCTGGATCAGCGCCAGCATCAGCGCCGACACCGGGTTCGGTACGGCCGGCCACAGGGTCTCGGCAATCGCGGAATGCGGCGCCGCGTACTTGCTCATGCTCTCGCCGCCATGATCGATTTCACCTTCATCCCGATGCCTCTTCGAAGAATGGCGCAGGAGAGAAGGGGTGTCATGATCATCCAGACGAACTATGTCGCGGCTTGACGGTCGCGGCGCGAAGCAGCATAGGATACGCAATCTGCGTTCAGGCGGTTGGACAACGTGTTTCCTGTCCCATGATTTCCCGTTCCGATGCCGAAGCCCTTGATCGCGCCGATCCGCTGGCGCACCTCCGCGACTGCTTCTTGCTGCCGGAAGGCGTGATCTATCTCGATGGCAATTCGCTGGGGCCGCTGCCGAAGGCGGTGCCGGAGCGGTTGCAAACGGTGCTGCGGCAGGAGTGGGGCGAGGGGCTGATCCGGAGCTGGAACGAAGCGCATTGGATCGAGCTGCCGCATCGGGTAGGAGCCAAGATCGCACCGCTGATCGGCGCCGCGAGCGATGAAGTGGTGGTGACCGACAGCACCTCGGTCAATCTGTTCAAGCTGCTGGCGGCGGCGCTCGCGATGCAGCCGGGGCGGCGCGTTATCCTTTCCGAGCGCGGCAACTTCCCGACCGATCTCTACATCGCCGAGGGTGCGCGTGACTTCCTTTCGGGCGGGCCGGAACTGCGACTGGTCGCATCGGATCGCTTGATCGAGGCCATGAGTTCCGAGGTCGCAGTCTTCAGCCTGACCGAGGTCGATTTCCGCACTGGCTATCGCCACGACATGCGGGAACTCACTGCGGCCGCGCATCGCCACGGCATTCTCACGCTCTGGGACCTCTCCCATTCCGTGGGGGCCATGCCGGTACGGCTTGACGAGGCCGAAGCCGACCTTGCGATTGGCTGCGGCTACAAGTACCTGAATGGCGGGCCCGGCGCTCCGGCCTTCCTTTATGTGCGGCGCGAATTGCAAGGGAGGATGCGACAGCCTCTCGAGGGATGGATGGGCCATCGTGCCCCCTTCGAATTCGATCCCACCTACGCGCCAGCAGGTGGCATCGCCCGCATGCTCTGCGGCACGCCACCGGTCCTCTCGATGGCGGCGCTCGATGCCGCGCTCGAACTCTGGCGCGATGTTGACCTGCGAGCGGTTCGCGCCAAGAGCGTTGGACTTGCGGACCTCTTCATAACTTTGATTGAGGCAAATGGACTGGGCGAGATCGAGCTCGCGTCGCCTCGCGTCGCCGATCGGCGGGGCAGCCAAGTATCCTTTCGCCACCGCGAGGCATATGCAGTCGTGCAAGCGCTGATCGCCGAGGGCGTAATCGGCGACTTTCGCGCACCCGATCTCATGCGCTTTGGTCTGGCACCCCTCTACCTGCGGCACATTGACGTGTTCGATGCAGCGCTACGGCTGGTCGATATCCTGCGCGGTGGGCGGTGGGACAGGCCGGAATTTCGGCGCCGTCGACCGGTGACCTAGCCCTCCGAGCGAAATGCTCGAGGTAATCCCTAAGAGTTGTGTGCTTTCCGGAGAATCGATAGATCGCAAACTTGAAACTCTTAATCTCCGCGCCAATTCGCCTTCAAGGGCAAGTAACCCGCGGAGAGCGTCATGGCACGTCTCGAGCGTCGCTCGAAGTGGACTGATGCGTTGCGGTCGGTGCGGCCGGTGCCGTCCGGGATAGCGATTGGTCGCCGTTTCGTTGCGGTCGAATATAAGAGGGTAATCTGGGAGATCGCGTCTATCTCTCATTATTTGGATCAACCAATCGCGCATGCCCACCTCGTCAGAGTGGGCGCCACATATGATACCAAGACGGTCTCGGTCGAGGTGCTGAACGATCGTCGCTTTTTCCAGTTGGCCGAAGAGGGATGAGACGCCCCTGATCGGGCGGCGCTTGACCCGCTAGTCCGCGCGCATTAAAGGGAACGGGTGTTTTGCCCGCGCCTTGGCCTCGCCGCTTTCGCGGCTTGCCTCTCCCCCTATGACGCCGCAGGCGCGCCTAAGCCCCTGAGGAGCGCGCGCTAATCTCATGCTTTATGAAACCTACCAGGCGCATAGCGACGCCTTCGCACCCGTGCGGCTGATAGCCGACTGGGCGCGCGGTTGCCTTGAGCAGCCCTGGCCGCTGTTCGGCGGCATGCCCGGGGTCCGGGCGCTCGCCGCCGGGTTCGAGCTGGTTTCGCGCGCCGGCATGTCGCACCACCATCCCGGTTTTGACATCAGAGAGACCGACGTGGTGGGTGGCTCCCGCACGGCCGTGAGCGAAGAGGTTGTATTCCGGCATCCGTTCTGCGATCTCCTGCATTTCCGCAAGGAGAGGGCACCCGAGCAACCACGGGTCCTGCTGGTGGCACCACTCTCCGGCCATTTCGCGACGTTGCTGCGCGATACGGTCGAGACGTTGTTGCCCGAGCACGACGTCTACATCACCGACTGGATCAACTCCCGCAACGTGCCGCTGCTATACGGCCGCTTCGATCTCGACGACTACATCGACCTGGTGATGACGGACCTGCGATTGTTGGGCCCGGGGACCCATGTAATCGCGGTCTGTCAGCCTTCAGTTCCGGTGTTGGCGGGGGTGGCGCTGCTCTCGGCCGAGCGCGACCCCGCAGCACCGGCCTCCATGACCTTGATGGGCGGGCCGATCGACGCCCGCGCCGCACCGACGGCGGTCAGTCGGTTCGGGGAACGCCATTCACTCCGCTGGTTCGAGCGCCAAGTGATCGGGACCGTTCCCGCGCGCTACCCCGGCGCGTTCCGGCGGGTTTATCCGGGCTTTCTGCAGCTCATGGGGTTCATGAGCATGAACCTCGATCGCCATGTCTCGGCCCACATGCACCTGTTCCGGCATCTTGTTCGCGGCGACGGCGACAGCGCGCAGGCAACCAAGGCTTTCTACGACGAGTACATGAGCGTCATGGATCTGCCGGCGGATTTCTATCTCCAGACGGTGTCGCGGGTATTCCAGCAGCATGCACTGGCCACAGGGCGGTTCGTTTCCCGTGGCCGCGAGGTCGAACCGGCCGCCATCGAACGTACGGCACTCCTGTGTGTTGAGGGCGAGAAGGACGATATCTGTGCGGTGGGTCAGACGCGTGCGGCGCTCGATCTCTGCACGAGCCTTCCCGACGGGCGGAAGGCCTATCACATGCAGCCGAAAGTCGGTCACTTCGGCGTGTTCCACGGTCGACGCTGGCGAACCGGGACTTTTCCGAAGGTGCGTGACTTCATCGCCGCGAGCGGGTGAAATACCAAGCACAATGAAGAGTGCCCTAGGGAGGCGGCGATGGCGGCGGCGGCGAAGAAAGTCATCATCACCTGTGCTGTAACGGGGTCGATTCACACCCCCACCATGAGCCCTTACTTGCCGCTCACTCCCGACGAAGTCGCTAGCCAGGCGATCGACGCGGCGGAGGCAGGGGCGGCAATCCTGCATCTCCATGCGCGCGATCCCCGCGATGGCCGGCCGACTCCCGATCCCGCCGTGTTCATGCAGTTCCTGCCGCGCATCAAGCAGGCGACCAAAGCCGTTGTGAATATTACCACTGGCGGCGGTCACGGAATGACGTTGGAGGAGAGGTTGGCGGCACCTCTTAAAGCATCACCTGAGATGTGCTCTCTCAACATGGGCTCGATGAACTTCGGCCTCTATCCCATGCTCGCGCGGTACAAGGAGTGGAAATACGATTGGGAGTCGAGGCATTTGGAGGCTTCGCGTGATTTCATATTCAGAAATACATTCAAAGATATAGAATATATTCTTAAGAATTTAGGAGAGGCGCACGGCACGCGCTTCGAGTTCGAATGTTACGACGTCGGACATCTCTATACGCTGGCTCACTTTTTGGACCGCAAGCTCGTGCGTCCGCCGCTGTTCGTGCAAACGATATTCGGGATCCTCGGTGGGATCGGTGCCGATCCCGAGAACCTCGTCCACATGAAGACCATCGCCGACAAGCTCTTCGGCGACGAGTACTACTGGTCGATCCTTGCGGCCGGGCGCCACCAACTTCCCTTGGTGACCATGGGCGCGATCATGGGCGGCAATGTGCGGGTCGGGCTCGAAGACTCGCTTTACGTGGGCAAGGGGCAACTTGCCAAGTCCAACGCCGATCAGGTGCGCCGCATCCGCTCGATCCTGGAGAACCTGTCGCTGGAGCTCGCGAGCCCCGATGAGGCCCGCAGCATGTTGCAGCTCAAGGGTGGCGACCGGGTCGCATTCTGAGATGATCGATAAGCGGGTCAGGAGCCTCGCCGAGGCGGTCGCGGGCATCAGGGATGGCTCGGTCATCCTGTGTGCCGGTTTCGGGCAGGCCGGGGTCGCGAATGAGCTTCTCGATGCGTTGCTGGAGCAAGGGGCACGCGATCTGGTCGCGGTCGCGAACAATGCCGGCAATGGCGACACTGGTTTGGCCGGCCTCATCAAGCACGGCCGTGTCCGCAAGATCATTTGCTCCTTCCCGCGGTCGGACAATCCGCATCAATTCGAGGCTGCCTACAAGGCGGGACGGTTGGAGCTCGAATTAGTCCCTCAGGGAACGCTGAGCGAGCGGATGCGCGCCGCCGCGGCCGGTCTCGGCGGGTTCTATTCTCCGGTGTCAGTGGGTACGAAGCTCGCCGAGGGCAAGGAAACTCGCGAGGTCGACGGCAAGCTCTACGTGCTGGAGAAGCCGCTCCGCGGCGACGTCGCGCTTTGCAAGGCGCTCAAGGCTGACCGCTGGGGCAACCTCGTCTATCGCAAGGCCGCGCGAAATTTCAATCCGGTCATGGCGATGGCCGCCGATCTCACGGTCGTCCAATCGCGCGAGATCGTCGAGCTGGGCGAGCTCGATCCCGAGGGCATCCACACCCCCGGAATTTTCGTCGATCGGGTCGTGCAAGTAGGAGGTCGATGATGCAGCCCTTGAGCCGCAAGCAAATCGCTTGGCGCGCCGCGCAAGACATGGCCGACGGCGCCTATGTCAATCTCGGCATCGGCATGCCGACCCTGGTCGCCGACTACATTCCGTCCGACCGCGAGGTGGTCTTTCACAGCGAGAACGGCATTTTGGGCCTCGGAAAGGCGCCGAAGCCCGAAGACGCGGATCCCGAGATGATCAACGCGGGGAAGGGGGCGGCGAGCCTGCTGCCGGGCGGATCGTTTTTCACCCACAGCGACGCGTTCCTGATGATCCGGGGCGGCCATCTGGACGTCTCGCTGCTGGGGGCCTTTGAGGTCTCCGGGGAGGGCGATCTCGCGAACTGGGCGACGGACGATCCGACCTTTCCGCCGGGCGTCGGCGGCGCCATGGACCTGGCGGTGGGTGCCAAGGAGGTGCGCGCGCTGATGGAGCACACCACCAAGGACGGCAAGCCCCGCATCAAGCGACGCTGCGCATACCCGTTGACTGCGCCGCGCTGCGTCAAGCGCATTTATACGAACCTCGCCGTGATCGACGTGCGGCCCGAGGGGTTGCTCGTGCGCGAGATGGTGCCGGGGATGACGTTAGAGGGCTTGCAGGCACTTACCGAGCCGCCGCTGACCCTTGCCAATGACTGGCGCCCGATCGCGGCGCCGGCGGTTTAGACGCGGCGGCGATCCGCACGGGAAGTGATGCTCGCGCAACCGCCCGGAACTACTTTCATTCCATCATGAGACCGCATGCGGTCACGAGGCGGTTGAGGCAGGCGACACTGGCACTGTCGCTGTTGCTGACGGCCTGCGCCGGCGGCAATGGGCCCCCCGGACCGCGCTACGCCGAGGTCGCCGCGCAAATCCCGAAGCTGGCGCCGGATCAGGCACGGTTCTTCTTCTATCGCTATTACGAACCCTATGAGGGTCTGGATCGGCCCTGCATCCGCTTGAACGGCGTTGTCGCCGCGATCTCGGAGCCCGGCGGCGTCTCCTATCACGACGTAGCGCCCGGCACCTATCTGGTGTCCGTTTACAGTCCCGGCCTATATCCGAACCAGGATAAGACCGTCACGATCAAAGCGGGAGAGACGGTCTACGTGCTGATCCAATCAAATCAGGCTTATAACCAGGGCTTTGATAACTACAGTCCCGCAACCTTCGTGGTGGCGATCACCGATCCGGAGGAGGGACAGCGCCGGATCGAGACGATGGTTTATTTTCCGCCCTCTGACGCGGCGTCGGCTACGTGCCAACTTTGACGCCGGAGGCCGCGAGTTTGGCGAGAGCCTGGGGCGTATCGATATCGGTCAGCACGGCGTCGCCCTCCATCTCGACTTCCGCAACCATCTCGGGGTAGGCGCCGATCAAGTGCCGCGCCCCAACGTCGCCGGCGACCTGCTGCATCTCCGAGAAGAATTGTTTTGACCAGAGCACGGGATTGCCGCGCTTACCGTTCCGCGTCGGCACTACGATGCCGCGCCCTTCCAACGGATTGAAGGCCGCGATCAGGCGATCGATCTCCGCGGCGCCGACGCGTGGCATGTCGCCCAGCGCCACCAACGCACCTTCCGCCCGATCACCGAGTTCAGCCAGCCCGCGCCGCAGCGAGGTCGAGAGACCCTGGGCATAATCGGGATTGTGCACCAAGGTCACGGGCAAGCCGCGCAAAGCGGCCTCGACTTGCTCGCGCTGATGGCCGGTAACGACCACGACCGGGCGAGCCTTGGATCGCGTCAGCGTCTCGACCACACGGCGCACCATCGGAGCGCCATCGATTTCGATCAGCAGCTTGTTGAGCGTGCCCATGCGTCGCGATTGCCCGGCCGCGAGCACCAGCGCGGCGACGCGGGCCCCGTGGGGCACCGCCGCGGCGGCTTCGGCGCTCGCCAGCGCGCGCGGGAGCGGGCGGCTCGGGATGTCCGCCAGTAATCCACCAACCCCCATGCGCATGATCTCGTCGGGGCCCGCCGGCAAGTCCGCCAACAGGCGCTGCAGCACCCAGTCGAAGCCATTGACCTTGGGCGAGCGGGCGCAGCCGGGGAGGCCCAGAACCGGCACCGCCCCGACGCGGCCCATCAGCATGAGGTTGCCGGGGTCGACAGGCATGCCGAAATGCTCGATCCGTCCGCCCACCGCGACGACAGCCGCGGGAATCACGTCGCGCCGATCCAGGATCGCGGACGCACCGACGATCAACACAAGCTCGGCGCCATCCCGAAGGGCCTCGCCGATCGAGGCCGCGAGTGGCTCGATCCGATGCTCCAAGCGGCGCTCGATCATTAAATCGCTGCCGAGCGCCGCGAGCCGCTCTCGTGTCGCCTCCGAGGTCTTGTCGAGGATACTCGGCTTGAGGCCGGGCAGCGTCGTCTGCAGCAGTGCCACGCGCTTTGCGCGAAAGGGTGCGATGCGCAACTCCGCTCCGATCGTACGGCACTTCTCGATCGTCGCTCGGGTGGTCGCGAAGGGAACGATCTTGAGAGTGCCCACCATCTGCTTCGGTTCGACCAGCGCATAGGGTTCGAGGGTCGCGAGGGTCACGCTTTCGTCGACGCGATTGAAGCGATCGATATGCTCGCGCTCGAAGACAAGGAGACCGCGCTGCTGGGCGATGAGATTGGATCGGCCGGTAAACGCAGGTGCCGCGTTGACGCCATCTCGGCAGACCAACGCCGCGAGTTCGCCAGCCGCCTCATTCTCGCCGACATCGCCGGGCTCGAGGCGCGCTGCCGCGACTGTGCTGTAGCCGGCGTCGGCCAGCGATGCGGCATCCGCTTCGGTGATGAGTCGGCCCTTCTTGAGCATGCCCTTCGGCAGCTTCAAGCTATGCGCGAGAATGGCACCTGCGCTCTCAGCGACGGGGATTTCGCCGAAGATCATGCCGCGCCGCGCACCTTGATTCTGTCCGCGCGCAGCACCTGGGTGATCTGCGCCAGGATGGAGACGCCAATTTCCGCCGGCGAGAGTGCGCCGATTGCCAGGCCGACCGGCCCGTGGATGCGGGCGAGCGCGGCGTCATCGAAACCTGCTTCCTTGAGACGGCCGCACCGCCCGGCATGGGTTTTCTTGGAGCCGAGCGCGCCGATATAGAAAGCGGGCGAGCGGAGCGCCGCGATGAGAGCGGGATCATCGATCTTGGGGTCGTGAGTAAGCGTCACGATCGCGGTGCGCCGATCGGGTTTCAAGCGCGCCAACGCCTCGTCGGGCCATTCCGTCGAAAGCGCGATCCCGGGAAAGCGCTCGTCGGTGGCGAATGCACTGCGAGGGTCGATCACCGTCACCGCGTATCCCGCAAGCACCGCGATGCGCGCGAGCGGCTGTGCCATGTGCACCGCACCGATCAAGATCATCCGTAGCGGCGGGTTGAACACCTCGACGAAGATCGGTCCCTCGGAGCTTTCGATCGTGCCATTGCGGTCGTCACGAAGTATCGCACGCACCTTTTCCACGGTGGCCGGATCGAGCTTCAGCTCGCCTTCGATCCGGTCGCCCTCGACAAAGGTTTGGCGTCCGGACTTGAGATTCGTCAGCAAGGCGGCCGAGCGGCCCTGGCGGGAAACCGCGAGTGCGCGATCAAGAAACTGCCGCTTCACTCGACCCGCTCCACGAAGACCTGGATCTTGCCGCCGCAGGCGAGACCGACCTCCCAGGCCTGTTCATTGGTGACCCCGAAATCGAGCAGCCGCGGCTTGCCGTCGGCGATAGCGGCGAGCGCGTCCTCGATCACGGCACCTTCGACGCAGCCGCCGGAAACCGAGCCCACGAATTTGCCGTCCCGCTCGACCGCGAGCTTGGCGCCGACCGGACGGGGCGAGGAGCCCCAAGTGGTGACCACCGTCGCAAGCGCGACCCCCTTGCCTTGGTCCTTCCAGTCGGCGGCCTGCTGAAGAATCGCTTCATTGTCACTCATGCTGCTTCGCCTCTTTCACGCCAAGCCGCGGCGGCTTCCAATCGGCGCGGCGCCGGACGGCGCAGCGCCTCGATCAGCTCGCCGAGGCTTTCCAAATTGTGCACCGGACGAAACTCGTCCACATGGGGCAACATCGCCCGCATGCCCAAGGATTTAGGCTCGAAGGCCGCATAGCGCAACAGCGGGTTCAGCCAGATCAGGCGCCGGCAGGATTTGTGCAGCCGGTCCATCTCTCTACCGATGCCCGTGCCGGCGTCGCGATCGAGGCCGTCCGTGATCAACAGCACCACGGCCCCTTGGGCCAGCACGCGGCGCGACCAGTACCGGTTGAACTCCGCGAGGCACTGACCGATACGGGTACCGCCCGACCAATCATCGACCGCCTCGGCGATCCGTTCGAGGGCGACGTCGACGTCGCGATAGCGCAGATAGCGTGTGACGTTAGTGAGGCGGGTCCCGAACAGGAAGGTATAGACCCGGTCGCGATCGTTGGTGACCGCATGCATGAAATGCAGGAAGAGACGGCTGTACCGGCTCATCGAACCGGAAATATCGCAGAGAATGACCAGGGGCGGCGGGCGTGTGCGCCGGCTCTTGCGCTTCAGCATCAGCAGACCGCCCGAACGAAGCGCCGCACGCAAGGTCGCACGCATGTCGGCGCGCGCGCCACGCGGGTCCGGCGTGAAACGGCGCGTAGGCAGATCCATGAGCGGCAGGGTCATTTCGCGGATCAGCCGGCGGGCGCGCGTGATCTCTTCCGCCGACATCTGCTCGAAATCCATCTTCTGCAGAATTTCGCGGTCGCTGAAGGTCATGGCCGCATCCAGCTCCACTTCCTTCTCGCGCGCGTCATCCTCCGACCCTTGTCCGGCATTGGGATGCAGTGCCTCGGCCAAGCGTCGGCTCATTTCCTCGCCCTTCGGCGCGTCGGGCGAACGCATCTCCGGCAGCAGCAGCCCCATCATCTTCTCGAGGAGCTGCGGATTGCGCCAAAATATGTGAAACGCCTGATCGAACAGGTGGCGCTGATCGCGGCGGTTCACGAACACCGAATGCAGAGTCCAGTAGAAGTCTTCGCGGCTGGCAAGGCCGACGGCGCGCACGGCTTCCGCCGCCGTGAGCACTTGGCCCGGTCCTACCGGCATTCCCGCCGCGCGCAAGGTGCGGGCAAAATACATGATGTTCTCGAGCAGCCGGCCCGGAGGCTCGCGATCGGCAGCGCTCGGAGCATCCGAGGCCATCACTGCGCCGCCGCCAGCTCCGCGCGAACCTGTTCGAGGAGCTTGGTCGCCTCGCTGCCCTGCACCTTGACGATGTCGTCCTGGTACTTCAGCAGCACGCCCAGGGTGTCGTTAATGGCTCCGGGGCTGAGCGCCAACACGTCGAGCTGCGTGAGCGCGTGCGCCCAGTCGATGGTCTCCGCGACCCCCGGCAGCTTGAACAGGTCCATCTTGCGGAGCTTCTGCACGAAAGCGACGATCTCTCGGCTCAGGGCTTCGGCGGCTCCTGGTGCCTTGATTCGCAGTATTTCGAGTTCGCGCGCAGCATCGGGATAATCGACCCAGTGGTAGAAGCATCGACGCTTAAGCGCGTCGTGAATCTCTCGCGTTCGGTTCGAGGTGATGACGACGATCGGGGGCCGTGCGGCCTTCACAGTGCCGATCTCGGGGATCGTGATCTGGAAATCCGAGAGCACCTCCAACAAATAGGCCTCGAACGGTTCATCGGTGCGGTCGAGCTCGTCGATCAGGAGCACCGGCGGGCCTTCGATCGCGGGCTCGAGCGCCTGTAGAAGCGGGCGTTTGATGAGGAAGCGGTCGGAAAAAATCTCCTCCTCGACAGTATCCTTGGTCTCGCTCCCGCCTTCGGCCAACCGGATCTCGATCATCTGGCGCGGGTAGTTCCACTCATACACCGCCGAGGCCACATCGAGGCCCTCGTAGCATTGCAAGCGGATCAATCGGCGCCCCAGCGCTTCCGCCAGTACTTTGGCGATCTCGGTCTTGCCGACCCCGGCTTCGCCCTCCAGGAACAGCGGCCGACGCAGCGACAGCGCGAGATAAACGGCAGTCGCGAGGCTGCGGTCCGCGACGTAGCGGCCGCCAGCCAGAAGTTCGAGACTCTCATCGACCGACGTGGGAAGGGATGGCATTCGTGAAAGCCTATGAGGTGCGGTCTCTGCTGATTTCGTGCGCGTCAAGCCTGGTCTTCTGCCGGCATCCTCGTGCTAAGCAGTCACCAAAGCGTCGGTGGCCGGGACCAGCCCGGCCACCCCCGTAAAAAGCACTCGATCCCACAATCACTTCGCCGCAGCGACCGCGCGCTTCGCCATGACGGTGACCAAGTGCGCGCGATATTCGGCGCTCGCGTGGATATCCGAGTTGAGTCCGCCAGACGCGACTTTGATGTTGGCGACAGCGTCCGGCGCGAAAGACTTGCCGAGCGCCGCTTCCATCTCCTTCTGACGAAAGACCGAAGGGCCGGCCCCCGTCACCGCGACGCGCACGCCGCCCGTACCCTTCGCCACGAAGACGCCGACGATCGCATAGCGCGAAGCCGGATTGGGGAACTTCGAGTAGGAGGCCTTTTCAGGGATCGGGAACTGAACGGCGGTCACGATCTCGCCGGGTTCGAGTGCGGTCTCGAACATGCCCTTGAAGAAATCGTCGGCGGTGATCTTGCGCTTGTTGGTGACAACGGTGGCGTTGAGCGCGACGATCGCCGACGGGTAATCGGCGGCCGGGTCGTTGTTCGCGATCGAGCCGCCGATGGTGCCGCGATTGCGGACCTGCGGATCGCCGATGCCATCGGCGAGCGCCGCGAGGCTGGGGATGGCATTCTTGACCACATCGGACGCAGCCACATCGGCGTGCCGGGTCATGGCGCCGATTACGATGCTGTTGCCGTCTTTCTTGATTCCCTTCAGCTCCGCGATCCCCGCGAGGTCGACGAGATCGGACGGTTTCGCAAGACGCTGCTTCAACGTCGGGATCAGGGTCATGCCGCCCGCGACCAGCTTGCCTTCCGAGGACGAAGTCACGGTCTTGGCGGCATCCGCGAGGCTCGAGGGCCGGTGATAGTTGAAGTTGTACATGGAGGTTCGCTCCCTTCGATCGTTATGCCGGCCGCTATTCCGCGGCCTTGCGTTGCGTGTGCTGTTGGATCGCGCGCCAAGTCCGCTCGGGCGTCGCCGGCATCGCGAGATCCCGTACGCCCAGAGGCGCCAGCGCATGGACGACCGCATTCATGACGGCCGCAGGCGCGCCGATCGCTCCGGCCTCGCCGCAGCCTTTGACACCCAGCGGATTATGCGTGCAGAGCGTCACGTTCGTTCCCACCTTGAACGATGGCAGGTCGTCGGCGCGTGGCATGCAATAATCCATGAGCGATCCGCTCAAGAGCTGGCCCGACTTCGGATCGTAGACCGCATTCTCGTAGAGCGCCTGGCCGATTCCCTGCGCCAAGCCGCCATGCACCTGACCCTCCACGATCATGGGATTGACGATGCGCCCGAAATCGTCGGCCGCGGTGAAATTGACGACTTCGACGACGCCCGTGTCCTGATCGACCTCCACCTCGGCCACATGCGCGCCCGAAGGGAAAGTGAAGTTCTTGGGGTCATAGAACGCGGTCTCGTCCAGGCCAGGTTCAACGCTGTCGATCGGGTAGTTGTGCGGAACATAGGCCGCGAAGGCGATCTCGCCGAACGACTTCGAACGGTCGGTGCCCTCGACGGTGAATTTACCCTCCTTGAACACGATGTCGGCCTCGGACGCCTCCAGCAGATGCGCCGCGATCTTCTTGCCTTTGTTCACGACCTTGTCGAGCGCCTTGATCAGCGCCGAGCCGCCTACGGCAATGGAGCGCGATCCGTAGGTGCCCATGCCGAACGGGATTTTGCTGGTGTCGCCGTGAACGACATCGACTTGATCGACCGAGATGCCGAGCCTGTCGGCAACGACTTGCGCGAAGGTGGTTTCGTGGCCTTGGCCATGACTGTGCGAGCCGGTCAGCATCGTGACGCTGCCCGTCGGATTGACCCGCACGGCTGCGGTTTCATAGAGGCCGGCACGGGCGCCGAGCGCGCCCGCCACCGCCGACGGCGCAATGCCGCAAGCTTCGATGTAAGTGGCGAGGCCGATACCCCGGAGCTTGCCGCGCTTTGCCGCATCCTGGCGGCGCCTCTCGAAGCCGGCATAGTCCGAAGCCTTTAACGCCATGTCGAGCGTCGTGAAATAATCGCCGCTGTCGTATTGCAGCGCCACCGGTGTTTGGTAGGGATAGCCGTCCTTCGGGATGAAATTGCGCCGTCGCAGCTCCGCCGGATCGATCTTCATCTCGTGAGCGGCAGTCTCGACGATCCGCTCCACCACGTAAGTCGCTTCCGGCCGCCCGGCACCGCGATAGGCATCGACCGGCACGGTGTTGGTGAAGACCGCCTTTACTTCGCAGTAAATCGCCGGGGTCGTATAAGTGCCCGCGAGCAAGGTCGCATACAGATAAGTGGGGATCGCCGGCGCGAACGTCGAGAGATAGGCGCCGAGATTGGCGACCGTGGACACCCTAAGCGCGAGGAACTTGCCGTCCTTATCGAGGGCGAGTTCGGCATGGGTCACGTGGTCGCGGCCTTGCGCATCGGAGATAAAGCTCTCCGAGCGTTCAGCCGTCCATTTGACGGGCCGGCGCAGCTTTGCCGCGGCCCAGGTCGCCAGTGCCTCTTCGGCGTAATGGTAGATTTTCGAGCCGAATCCGCCGCCAACGTCAGGTGCCACGACTTTGAGCTTGTGCTCAGGAAGGTGCAGGACGAACGCGCCCATCAGCAAGCGGATCACGTGCGGGTTCTGGCTGGTGGTGTAGAGCGCATGATCGCCGGTGCCGGGATCGAAATCGCCGATCGCCGCCCGTGGCTCCATGGCGTTCGGAACGAGCCGGTTGTTGACGATATCGATACGCGTGACGTGTGCCGCCTTCTTGAACGCGGCATCGACTGCGTCCTTGTCGCCCAAATGCCAGTCGAAGCAAATGTTGCCCTTGGCCGTATCCCAGATCTGGGGCGCTCCCGATTTAATAGCGTCACTCGCCTCGATCGCCGCCGGCAGCGTTTTGTAATCGACCGTGATCAACTCCGCGGCGTCTTTCGCTTGGTCGCAGGTATCCGCGATCACCAACGCCACGGGGTCACCTACGTGCCTGACGCGGCCCTGTGCCAACACGGGATGGGGTGGCTCCACCATGGGCGAGCCGTCCTTGTTTTTAACGCCCCAACCGCACGGGAGCGCTCCTACATTGTCGGCGGCGAGGTCGGCGCCGGTATAGATCGCGGCGATCCCCGGTGCCTTCAGTGCCTTGCCAATATCGATCTTGCCAACCTCGGCGTGGGCGTGGGGGCTCCGCAGTATATATGCGTGAAGCTGGCCCGGCCGGTTGATGTCGTCGGTATAGTGACCGTGTCCCGTGAGGAAGCGCTGGTCCTCCTTGCGCCGCACCGCGGCGCCGATGCCGCCGTCACTCATGGTTAGCCTCCCTGCATCGCGGTTGCACCGGCTTTGATTGCCTTGACGATGTTGTGGTAGCCGGTGCAGCGACAAATATTTCCTTCAAGCCATTCGCGAATCTGATGTTCGCTCGGGTTCTTGACCTTCTTGGCGAGATCGACCGCGCTCATCACCATGCCCGGCGTGCAAAAGCCGCATTGCAATCCGTGATGTTCGCGGAATGCCGCCTGCATCGGGTGCAGTTGGTCGCCCTTGGCGAGGCCCTCGATGGTGGTGACGTCGGCGCCCTGCGCCTGCACCGCCAGCAAGGTGCAGCTCTTCACGGAATCACCGTTTACGTGAACGACGCAGGCCCCGCATTGACTGGTGTCGCATCCCACATGGGTGCCGGTGAGGCCGAGATGCTCGCGCAGGAACTGGACCAGCAGCGTCCGCGGCTCGACCGAGCCGCTGACCGTCTTGCCGTTCACCGTCATGCTAACGGTGGTCGCCATAGGTGTTGCTCCCTGAGTTGGTTTGGCGCCCCTCTTCGGCGCGGAAGCTCGGCGCCGCACCGTCGCCGGGCGGAGCCGAGTGGACACGATTGCAGAGTTTCTTGCGCCAGGGGCGGCGGGTCAAGCCGATCCCGCGAAGCACGCATAAATTACTGAAAAGCGAGGTGGATCGCCGTTCCCTTTGGGGTTCCGATCCGCTTCAATAGCAGATTGCGACAATCGGGAGGGAGCATGCAATTGATCGGCACCGCCGCTGTGACGGCGGTCCTCGCGCTGGCGGTTTCACCCGCAGCGCACGCAGGCTGCAACCTCAAGCCGGGGCAAGCTGCGGAGGTCGCTGGCGACGTCGCCGACGCGTGGCTCGGCCGGAGCGGCGTCGCGCTCTACAAGGTCGAGACCGACGAGCTTACGTGCGACGCGGAAGTTGCTTATCTGTTCGATCCGCGCGGCACTGTGTTGTGCGCGGTTGGGCGTCACCTCGACGCACGCGGCATCTACGAGCCCGAGGGATTCGACTTTACGGGGTCGGGTTATTGGGTGCGGATCGAAAGCGTCCAGTGCCGCTGATGCGATCCGCTATCCACGCGTGTAGAAATAGAGCAGCACGACCATGATAGCCGCGAGGATCGCCGCCCACACCAGGGGCGGCAGGCGCCGTTCCGCCGCGCGTGTGGGTTCCGCTGGGGCAGGGGCCGCTACTTCGGCACCAGGTGCGCCGACGGCCGCTGGTGCCGGAGCGGAAACCACTGCAGCGAAACGGGCGAAAAACTCCTCCGCCATCTTGCGCGCCGTCGCGTCGATGAGCCGCGAACCGATCTGCGCAAGCTTGCCGCCGACCTGGGCCTGGACCGTGTAACTGAGCAACGTCCCGCCGGACTCATCCTTGAGGTTCACCTTGGCGCCGCCCTTGGCAAATCCCGCGACGCCACCTTGCCCCTCGCCGCTGATCGTGTAGCCATTGGGTGGATCGAGATCGGAAAGTGTGACCTTGCCGGCAAATTTGGCGCTCACTGGTCCGACCTTGGCGGCGACCTTGGCCGTCATCTCGGTATCCGAAACCTTCACGATCTCTTCGCAGCCGGGTATGGCCTGCTTCAAGATTTCGGGGTCGTTGAGCGCCTTCCAAACCGCTTCACGCGAGGCGGCCAGGTGAACTTCGCCGTTCATATCCATGGGCAAGGGCTCCGGTAACGAAAATTGGCGGGGCGAAATCGCGAACCTATCGCGGGGAAGGCGATGCGACAAGCGGCGTGGCAATCCGGGGCGCCGGTATTCACGTCGAAGACAATGCCTATAATGCGCACGTCCGCGCCGCGTGCGGTGACATGGGAGGGTTAGATGGCATTCGACTTCAAGGGAAGGCGCGTCGTGGTATGCGGCGGCAGCCGCGGCATCGGACGGTCGATCGCGCTGGGCTTTGCCGCCGGGGGAGCGGGGGTTTCGATCTGCGCGAGGGGCGCGCAAGCGCTCGAGGCAACGCGCCAGGAAATCGCGCGCTTCGGGATTATGGCCCACGCCGCCCCTTGCGACCTCGCCGACCGGTCGGCGGTCGTCCGCTTCGTTGAAAGCGCGGCCCAAGCGTTGGGCGGCATCGACATCCTCGTCAACAATGCATCGGGCTTCGGCCAGGGCGATGACGAGGAGGGTTGGGCGCTGAGCCTCTCGGTCGACGTCATGGCGACGGTGCGCGCCTCGAACGCCACTGTTCCTCATATCGAAAAGGCGGGTGGCGGCTCGATCGTCAATGTCTCGTCGATTTCCGCTTACCGTGCGTCGACGCGAACGGCGGCCTACGCCGCGGTCAAGGCCGCGGTCTGCAACTACACCACCAGTCAAGCGGCAATGCTCGCGCGCAAGAACATTCGCGTGAATGCGGTGGCCCCCGGCTCGATTGAATTTCCCGGCGGCGTCTGGGAACAGCGCAAGGCCTCCCAGCCCGCGCTTTACGACCGCATCCTCAAGAGCATTCCCTTCGGTCGGCTCGGCCGGCCGGAGGAGGTCGCCAACGCCGTGCTGTTCCTCGCCTCGCCGCTCGCGAACTGGATCACCGGCCACACCATCGTCGTCGATGGCGGGCAGCTGCTGGGCGCATAGGGACACTGGGATGTCGGCCCCGACCACAAGCGGCAATGCGATTGCCGCTGAAGTTCCGCGCCTCAGTGCGATCCTGCCGCTCAAGCTGCGGGATCGGTATTACGGCGAAAATTTCGAGCGCTGCCGCCTATTGTTCGGCTCGCTCACGCATTTCGCCGCGCCCGACTTGTTCGAACGCATCCTGGTGGTGGTGCCGGCCGAAGACCGCCGCAAAGCCGAGCAACTTCGGACCGAGTTTTTGTCGCTGCCTGTCGAGGTCGAGAACGAAGAGGCGTTTTTGCCGTCGCGCCGTCCCATTATCAAGACTCACGGCTATTTTCGCCAGCAAGTGATCAAGCTCTGGGGCGGCATGACACTGGGCAGCGATTTCGTGCTGACCCTTGACCCCGACCTACTGCTTTGCAAGCCGCTCGCGCGCGGTGATCTGTTCGTGGACGGTCGCGCGCTCCTCGAGACCGATTTGCGCGACAGGCACCCCGATTGGTGGACAGGCTCAGCCCGCTTGCTCGGACTTCCCCTCGATCTCACGGCGCCTGGAATGTTCGTTACTCCGGCGCTGCTGGCACGAGAGATCTGTCAGCGGTCGGCGGAGCGCCTCGAAGCGGTCCACCAGCGCGGATGGGTCGAGGCGCTTCTGCGGAATCCCTGGAGAATATGGGGTGAGTACGCGCTCTATTACTTGATGGCCGAGCACTTGGGGCTGTTGCATCGATTTCATATAATAGCCGATCGCGAGACACCGAAACGGATCACTTGCGCGTCTTGCGTATGGGGCGAGCTGCAATTCGAGGGCTGGGACCTCGATGCGTGCTTCGATCCCGCAGCGCCCGGTTATTTCACGGTCATGCAAAGCAGCACGCGCATCTCGGTCGAACGAGTGCGCGCCCGTCTTGCAGGCTATTTACCCGCATAGATCACCCGCGGAGACGCAACGATCGTACTTCCGTTGCGTTTGCACGAGCGCCCGCCTGAGATTCAGTGCGATTAATTGCCGAGAGCCTGCTCGAGATCGGCGATCAAATCCTGCACGTCTTCGATACCGACGGAGAGCCGGAGCAGGTCATTGGGCACCGGCGTTCCCGCGCCCTCGACCGAGGCTCGATGCTCGATCAGGCTCTCAACCCCGCCCAAGGACGTCGCGCGCTTCCAGAGCTTGACGCGCGCCGCAGCGGAGATCGCCGCCATTTCGCCGTGCTTTACGCGAATGCTCAGCATGCCGCCAAAACCGCCGTGCATCTGGCGTCGCGCGATTTCGTGGCCGGGATGACCGGGCAATCCGGGATAGAGCACCGCCGATAGACGCGTATCAGAGAGAAAATGCTCGGCGATCGCCTGCGCGGATCGGCAGGCACGCTCGACCCTGAGCGGCAGGGTGCGCATGCCGCGCAGCAACAGCCAGGCCTCGAACGATCCCAGGATCGCGCCGACATCCTTGCGAACCCCGACGATCCGTTCCCAGAAAGGATCACGTCGCGCGGTCACCAGCGCACCCGCGACCACGTCGGTGTGGCCATTCAGATATTTTGTGGCGGAGTGCATGACGATGTCCGCGCCAAGCGCGATCGGCTGCGAGAGGATTCCCGCGGCGACCGTGCTATCGACCGCGACCAACGCTCCCGCCTGGTGGGCGAGCGTTGCCGCCGCCGCAATGTCGGTGAGCTCCCAAGTGGGATTGGCCGGGCTTTCGAGCCAGAGCAGCTTGGTTCGGCCGGGTTCGATCGCGGCGGCGATCGCATCCGTCCGCTCGGCATCGACGAAATTGACGATCAGGCCCCATTCGCTTGCGAAGTTTTGCAGCCACTTGCGCAGACCCCAGTACATAACCTTGGGCACCACCACCTGATCGCCCGGCTTGAGCGCAAGGAATACGGCGGTCGCGGCCGACATGCCCGAGGAGAACAACATCGCCGCCTCGCCGCCTTCGAGACGCGCGATGAGCGCTTCCGGCTGCACGAAACCGGGATTGCCGGGCCGGCCGTAGCTCCAGCCGGTGCGATATTGATTGTCGGGGTCGCGCAGAAAGGTGGCGGAGAGATGGATCGGCGGGATCACCGCCCGGGTTCGCTCGTCCACCCAACCGAGTCCCTGCGCCGCGAGCGTCGCGGGACGCCATGTCTTGTCATCGGCCATCGTGCTTCACTCCGGGTATCGCCGCGATTTATGAGGTCAGCAGGCTGTCGGCTTAGCAGACCCTTGAAGTGGAGGGAACTGCGTTCAGGCAAAAGGGTTGCCTCTGTCCCCGGTGTAACGCTAAAAGGCCGCCCATCATCCACGGTGGGGTGCCTATGGCTGCTCGACACTCATTCTCGATACCGACGCGCCGTTCCGTGCTCGCGGCTCTCGCGACCTTTGCGGTCTCGGCGCGGGCGATCGCACAGGGGCTGCAGACCTTCGACAAATCGAAGCTGGTGATCGAAACAGAGAAGGGGAAATTTCCGTTCGAAATCGAGCTGGCGCTCAGTGAGCCCCAGATGGAGCAGGGGCTGATGTTCCGCCGGGAACTCGCTCCCGATGCCGGGATGCTGTTCGAGTACGGAGACGAGCGCACGATCACGATGTGGATGAAGAATACCTACATCCCGCTCGACATGCTGTTCATGGATTCGAACGGGAAGGTGGTTGACTATCACGAGCGCGCGGTGCCGCTATCGCTGGCGGTGATCGAGAGCAAGGCCCCGGCGCGTGCCGTTCTCGAAGTCAACAGCGGCACGGTCGCGCGCCTCGGGGTCAAAGCAGGCGACGTCGTTCACCATGCCTTCTTCAATAATGCCTTAAGCTGAGCGTGGCTCGCCGGCAGCCGGACCCGTGCGACTGAAGCCTAATGGTTGCGTTGACGCGGCAAGACCGCTAAAAACGGGCGCCTGCTTTGGGGGCGGGGCGTGGCTCAGCCTGGTAGAGCGCCTGCTTTGGGAGCAGGATGTCGGAGGTTCAAATCCTCTCGCCCCGACCATCCCTTTCTTGAAGGGCAATTTGCGAGTTCGAAATGGCGCGCGCACGTATCTATCGACCCGCTAAAACGGCCATGCAATCCGGTTGGGCCAAGACCCAGCACTGGGTCCTGGAATACGAACCAGCGACCCCGCGCGAACCGGACCCGCTGATGGGGTGGGCGAGCGCGGGCGACACGCTGAACGAGGTGCAGTTGCGCTTCGATACCTTGGAAGCCGCGATCGAATTCGCGCGCAAGAACGGCCTCGAATACACGGTGCTCGAGCCCAAGGGGCGCACCATCCGCCCCAAGAGCTACGCCGACAATTTCAGATACGATCGTCCGAGCTGAAGTGCGCGGGTCTTCAATTCTGGCCGCTTGCGCGGGGGATTGATAGATTTCCGCGCCGATCCTGTGCTGCGCCCTTAGCTCAGTTGGACAGAGCAGCCGCCTTCTAAGCGGCAGGTCGTGGGTTCGAATCCCGCAGGGCGCACCATCCAAGGCTGGCCGGCCCATAGACATGGGGCAGGGAAAGCACCGAGGGTGCCGCCGTCCATTAGCCAGCCGGTCTCGCAGCCTGTCCGCTGCCACTCAGCGATGGATGAACCGTCCCGCGAGTAGCGAAGCGGCGAACGACGCGATGAGAACGGCCCCAACAACGATGAATAGGAGCAACTGTCCCCCCAACACGCCAACGCACGTATAGCTTTGGGTCAGGTCACCAGCAAGGGGTCACCAGTGAGCAGATAGTGTCATTGCGCGCCGACTCGTGAGGACGTAAGCGCCCGGGAGCCGCTGGACGAGGCCACGTCCAGCGGCTCCGCGCCGTTCATTTCTGGGCACTTACCATCGAGAAGAAGGCACCTTGGGGGTCGCGAGCCTGGACGATCCATGCGCCGCCGGGGACCTCGACCGGGCCATGCAGGACCTGGGCACCGCGGGTCAGGGCGCGATCGGCCGCCTTCGCCACACTCTCGACGGTGATGTAGTAGTTCCAGGCGGGAACTGGTACCTGCGCGCCGCTCTTCATCATGCCGCCGCAGGGCGCGCCGCCGGTCGCGAAAGTCTGGTAGGTACCCATGGGGCCCATGTCGATTGCGCGGTCCTTGGTCCAACCGAAGAGCTTTGAATAGAAGGCGAACTCGCGGTCGAGATCACCGGCGTAGAGTTCGTGCCAGCCGATGTGCCCCGGCGTCATCGGCGCGATCGGCTTCGGCTCCTCGTCCGTGTTCGGCTTGAACAGCAGGAACACGGCGCCGCCGGGATCGGCAGCAACGGCAAACCGGCCGACATTCGGAATGTCCGCGGGCGCGCGTTTGATCGCCCCGCCCGCTGCCGTGACCCGAGCAGCGTCGGCGTCGACGTCATTGCTTGCGACATAGCCGGACCAGCAGGGCTTGGCTCCCTCGGCGCGCATCGCCTCGGGTATTGCCATCAATCCCGCGACCATCGTCGGTCCTTCGCTGAAGACCGTATAGGTCTCACCGTGGGCCATGTCGTGTTCGTGCGCATTCCAGCCAATGACGGCGCCGTAGAACTTGGCTGCCGCCTGAGTGTCCGTGGTCATCACGTCGTACCAAATAAACTTTCCGCGCGGTGCCGGCATCGTGGTCACTCCTCTTTGCTGATGGGGCCGATGAAGAGCGCAAGAGACAACGCTCCAATACGCAAGGCAGTCGATCGACGAAAGTCCCCAAAGGGGCGAGATTGATTTTAGAAACTAAAGCCATTGCCTAACTATCTCCCCTATGATACTTAGGCACATGCTTAACCAAACGACCCCCCTCGATCGTCTGTTCCACGCTCTCGCCGATCCGGCCCGCAGGGCAATCGTGGAGCGCCTGAGCCGCGGACCGGCACCCGTAAGCGAATTGGCCGTGCCGCTTCCCATGTCGCTGCCGTCGGTGATGCAGCATCTGAGCGTGCTGGAGGCGGCAGGATTGGTGCGCTCGGAGAAGGTCGGCCGGGTCCGTACGTGCGCAATCGAGCCCAAGGCCTTCAGCGAGGCCGAGAAGTGGATCAGTGCTCGGCGGATCGAATGGGAGCAGCGCCTAGACCGCTTGGGCGCGTATTTGGAAGGTCTCGGGGACGAGGAGAAGACCGGCGGGGGCAAAAGTTAATCACGGGATGAAGTGGAGAGAACCATGGAAAATCTGACCGCGAGCGAGCACCCCAACCTCGAACCGTTGCCGCCGCTGAGGCTTTCGCGCGTCCTCCACGCAAGGCGCGAGACGGTGTTCAGGGCCTGGAGCTCCGCCGATCACGTGAAGCGCTGGTTCTGCCCGGAGAGCTTCACGGTTCCGCAGGCCGCGGTGGAGATGGAAACTGGCGGACTCTTCGAGGTCTGCATGTGCTCGCCCGTTGGCGAACAGCATTGGATCCGCGGGAGGTTCGTGGAAATCGTAGCGAACGAGCGACTTGTGATCGACATGCTGGTCACGGACAGTGACGGCGCGAAGTTGTTCCGCGCCTATACCGAGGTCACGCTCTTCGATGCGCTCGGCGGGACGCGGATGGAGGTGGTGCAGAGCTACACGCTGATTGACCCGTCGAAGGCTTGGATGATCGCGGGCGCGCCCGATGGATGGGGCTCGACGCTCGACAAGCTGGAAAGGGAGGTCGTGCGCATGCAGGGCGGCGCGGAGACCGGTGTTCGTTCGGTGGTGCACGCCTCGTTCCATCTGGAGCGCACCTTTGACGCGCCGGTCACACGAGTATGGAAGGCGCTGACTGACGAGGCAGCCAAGCAAAAGTGGTTCGGCGGCACGCCTGGGCGCTGGGAATTGCTGGAACGGTACATGGACATTCGCGTCGGCGGCCGCGAGCGGTTGCGGGGGCGTTGGGACGGCGGCGTTATCTCGACCTTCGAGGCCGTCTATCACGACGTGATACCGAATGAGCGTCTGATCTATAGCTACGATATGTACCTGGATGACCGGAAGATCTCGGTGTCGCTGGCGACGATGCAATTAAAGGACATCGGCGGCAGGACCACGCTGAGGGTCGCGGAGCAGGGCGCGTTCTTGGACGGTTACGACGATGCGGGCTCGCGCGAACACGGCACGGGTCATCTCCTCGATGCACTTGGTGCGTCGTTGGGCGACTGACCTCATCATCACACCCGAATCCAACCGCGCAACATTCAGCCATTGCGTGCGGTCGTGGCTGGCTTCAATGATCCATGCTAGTTATGCCGCCGATGGGGTGCACGTTGGTTTTGAGGAGGGTGAGATATGGCGTTGCGCGACTTGGGGCGCTCTGTCGGTTTCAGTTTTCTGACGCTGCTTCTGGTATCCGCCTGCGCGACGCCCGGTAGGGAAAACTGGATGATCGGCTTTCCCGTGAGCTTCGCGGCCGAGGACGGGCCGACGGCGGGACCGCCGACGACCGGTACCTATGTCACGACTGCGGCGGTCGCCTTCCGCGACGGAGCCAGTTCCGGCGTTCGAATCATCGCCGTTCTGCCACCCGGCACTGTCGTCAACGTCGATGGTCGTTCGCTTTTTGGGTGGTGGGGAATCGACTATCAGGGCGTGTCCGGCTGGATTTATAGCGCTAATCTCCAGCCGCAATGAGGGGCTTAACGCGGCTTTAATAGCCGCACGCGATACTAGCGGACTAATCCTTTTGCACGAATTTCACGCGACCCGATTGACGCCGATAAAGTTCGGGGTCATACGAGGCGTGCGAGATATGCGTAATCGGACGTCGTGGCTGCCTGCTCGACCGCGACTCATAGGCGGCCGAGCTTGCATGGCGGAGGAGCGCGGACCTTGAAAGTACATTTCGTATTGATCTCGTTGCTGGCGGCGTTGGCCGCCTGTTCGGTTGACCCCGTCAAGAGTACCCAGGCCACGGGCTGCGGGGCCGGTCTTGAGAGCATGGACGCGGCGGCGTGCTGGCTCTGGAGTGACGCGGTTGCGCGCTCATCGCTTCCCGATAAGGCGCCGCCGCGGCCGTTGCTGCGCGGAACGGACGGTGCCGTCATCGTCGGCGGTCAACCCACGCAATAGGCGACAGCGAGGCGCGCTTCGGTCATGAAAAACCGAGCCCCGTCAGAAGGTGGAGAGTTCTCTTGAACCTTCTGCCGCACATTCGCGACGAACGCCTGCAGCAAGCGTACCTTTATTGGCAGAGGCGTCGGGGGGAGCGGTTGGCGCCTCGGCGGTCCGATCTTGATCCGACCGACATACCGAATCTTCTTCCGCATCTGATGCTCGTCGATGTCTTCCCTGGCGCGCGGCAGCTCCGCTACAGGCTGGTCGGCACCGAAGTCGAGCGCAACTTCGGCGTTTCGATGACCGGCCGATATATCGATGAGGTCATGCGCGGGCGCTATCTCGAGTTCGTTCGAGGGATGTACCAGCAGGTGATCGAGCGCTGCATTCCCATTTATTCGGAGAACACATTTTCCGACCCGGACAGCCGCGCCTTCCTGCAGGGATGGCCGCTGCGCACGGCGCGCGTGATGCTGCCGCTGTCGAGCGATGGCGCAGCGGTCGACATGGTCTTGATCGCGCAAGTGTTCTACCGAGATGCAACGGCGGCAATGCGCACCGTGCTTGCGACGCAGGACCATTTCAGCATCGCCGAGGAAGCCACCGTCGTGCATTCCGAAGCCCCCGCCCGCTCGAGCACGATCAGCGGCTGATTTCGGGGACCTATAGCAATCTCCGACAATTTCTGACTCGCGACAGCGAGGGTGTGCGCGGGCCTGCGCCCTAAGCCTCGGTAGTCGGATCGGCGATGACGCGATTGCGACCCTCGCTCTTGGCGCGATATAGCGCCGCATCGGCCCTTCGGACCAACTCGGTGAGAGACTCGCCGAGTTCGTAACGCGCAATGCCGATCGATACGGTGATGTCGCCCATCATTCGTTTGCTTTCCTTGTCCACGACACGGCGTTTCTCGAATGCGGTGCGGATCGTGTTGGCAACCACCACGCTGGCACCGAGGGAGGTCTTGGGCAGCAGCACGACGAATTCCTCACCTCCGAAGCGGGCGACGACGTCCTGTCCCTTGATGTTGTCGACGAGCGTCTTCGCCACCAGCTTAAGCACCTCGTCGCCGGTCTGATGACCCCAGGTATCGTTAAATTTCTTGAAGCGGTCGATGTCGATGAGCAACAAGCAGAGATCGTCGCCGGTCTCCATGGCGTTGCTCGCCTGCTCGCGCAGCACCGCCTCAAAAAAGCGTCGATTGGCGATACCGGTAAGGCCGTCGGTCATGGCCTGCCGACGAACGTCGTCGAGATTGGTCTTGAGCACTTCGATGCGACGCGCGGATTGATCGAGGCGATACCCGAGATGCTGACTGCGGCGCGCCATCTCGTTGGTTTCCTCGATGAGACGCGCGACGAGAGGCGCCAACGGCACCTGCGGTGATTGCATCTGGCCCGATACGTCGCGAAGCGTCGCGCCATAGCGACTGGCGCCAACCCCTGCGTCTCCTACGGCATCCACCACTTCCCGCAGCGTCTCTTGTACGCGGCGGGCCGTCTCGCGCACGGCTTGGTGATCCTTGCCCGCGGTAAAGAAACGCTCGTAGAGCTCATCAAGCAGTTCCTCGTCGAATTCCCGATGGTTCGACAGCAACACGTCGATCGTGCGTTGCAAGTCGGGGTTGCTGCCATCGTGATATTCGTACCAGACCGCATAATTCTGCGGTGTCGGCGGGATGCCGAGGCGGGCAATCATCGCCATGGCAGCCTGCGCGTAGTTTGTCGCGATGCGTTCCGCATCGTCCAGCATCGGCGGCCCCCGGTCGCAAGTTATTCACGCGATGAGCAACAGGAAAAGAGAAGATCATTTCTATTTGATTAATTCGCGTGCCATTTGAGCAACAGTACAATAATTGCTCCGATGGGCGTGCGTATCCGCCGCCCTCTATTTGGCCGGGCGCGAATGCGAATCATCGTGGCGGGTTTTCCGACGGCGGCGAGCTGAATCGCGGGCATCCAAGCGCCGGTAATATGCGAGAAGGGCACCAACCATCGGACGCGCTATTCGGGTCATCGCACGGGGCTGGAGCGGCGTGACCGGCAATGGCAAGACTGCCGCGTCGGTTCCCGCGATGAGTTCCGCAATCTCGCGTCCCATCATCGTGGCCAGCGCGATGCCGCGTCCGCTATATCCGAGTCCGGCCCAAAGACCGGGAGCAAGCCGATGTAGATGCGGGTACTGATCGTAGGTCATGGCGATCCATCCGGCCCAGGCGAACTCCCAATCGAGAGAGCCGAGCTGCGGAAAGGTCTCGGCGATCCGACGGGCCGCCTGCGCGGGTTTGCCGCTGCCGCCGACGCGGAACGCCGGTCCGTCGGCGCTGCTCTGCAAACGTCCGTCGGGATGGAGGCGTATACCTGAAAATAGGTGACGCGTGTCGGTCAGCGGCTGTCCCTGCGGCAGCACGCTTCGACGCAGATTGTCGCCCAGCGGGCGACTCACGAACTGATAGGCGCGCATCGGAATTATGCTCTGACGCAAGCCCGGCCACAGTTGTGCCGAGGTGTAGGCGTTGGAAGCGAGCACCACGGTGTCGGCTAGAACCTCGCCCCTTGGCGTCAACGCGCACCAATCATTCCCCCTGCGCTCAAGTCGCAGCGCCGCGGTTTCAGTGCATATCTTGGCGCCGGCTCTGATCGCGGCCGCGGCAAGCCCGCGCACATATGCCAGCGGATTGATCGTCCCTCCCCGGCGATCGAGCGAGCACGCCTCGTAATAGCGGCTGCCGATCAACGCCGCCGCCGCGTCGCCGTCGAACATTTCGACAGGCGCCCCGCGCGCGCGCCAAAATTCGCTCCGTCGTTCGAGTTGCGCCCGGCCGGCAGGCGAATGCGCTCCGAAGATCAACCCCTTGCGCACCGCGCTGCAAGCAATCGCGTGGCGCTCAATCAGCGAAAAGACGAGATCGGGGCCTTGCGCAACGGCGTTGATCATCTGCTCGCCGCGCTCGACACCGAAGCGATGGATCACATGATCCTGATCGTGCTTGAAGTAGGGAACAATTTGGCCGAAGTTCCGGCTCGAAGCGCCCCACCCAATCGATCGAGCCTCCAGCACCACGGTCTCGATGCCGCGCTCAGCCAAATGAAGGGCCGTAGATACACCCGTAAATCCCGCTCCGATCACCGCGACGCGCGAGCGCAGATTTCCGGTCAACGGCTGCGTCGCCGGCGCGGGCGGCGCAAATTGCGCATAAAAGGCCGGAATCGGGTGCGGGTCGTCGCTCGGTTGATACATGAGGTGCTCGCTTCCGATCGTGGCTATAAACGGAAGCTACTGTGCCTTCGGAGCTCGGCGCGTGCCAAGGCTCCGTTTTCGAAGCGACGGGTTGGAAATTTGGCGGCGCCGATCGGGCCGCGTCCCTGCGGTGCTGGTCGAACCAGGCGCCCCGCGGATCAGCCTTCGCCGATGACGCGCCCCATGCTGCGCACGAGACGCAGAATATGCCGCTGTAGTTCGCCATCGGGGAGCGCGCGGAACGCGCGCAGCAGTTCCAGTTCCGCCCGCACGAACTCGCCTTTGTCGCTCTCGGCCGCGCTGGGGGTATCAAGTCCTTCGAAGAAGAATTCCAATGGCTGCCCGAGCAGTCGCGAGGACTGCAGCAGGCGGCTTGCACTCACACGGATTTCACCACGCTCGTATTTCTGCACCGCCTGAAATGAAACGCCGAGTGCATGAGCCACCTGCACTTGGCTCAGGCCAAGCAGGCCGCGCGCGAGACGAAGGCGGGAGCCGACATGCACGTCGGCGGGATCGGGTCCGTGCTCCTTAACGGTTCGCCGACGGCGGCCGGGCTGGGTCCGCTCCGCACTTGCACTGCGAGCCTGCATCGATACCTCCTGGGTGCACAAAAATCGCGCGACGAGAACCACATCAATATAGTGCGCGCCGAGCGGTTGAGAAAGACTTTTGACAAATCTGTTTCAGTCTAACGCAGTTCTAAAGCAGCAGAGCGTGCTTTTTACACGCACTGTAGGATGGTAACGCAACTAAAAGTAACAGATACGCCGAGAAACCGCCGCCGGAACTCGTCGAGGTTTTAAGATTTCTCTGCGTGTGTAAAGCCCCGACACGCCAAGAAATCGCCCGCTGAAACAACAACTTGAACTCGCCCGGTTGAATAAGCGGAGACGCCTTTACAGCGAATGCAACACTATTAACAAGACCGAGGGGCTGCAGTGAAGGAAAACTCAGATCAACACCAGCAATGCAACTCAGCCGCTAGTGTGGCGGACCTGAAGTTCCTCCGATCACCAAGTGAGCAGTTGCGAGATACGCTTTCTCACTCATCGTCCTGCGCCACTTCGCGGCGGGCGGGATCGTAGGGGCTGAAGCTCATTCGATCGAGCGCAACCGACTTCACGAGTGCGTAAACCCGTTTCCCGATCGCTAGCGCGAGTTCTTGCGCCGATCGGCGCGTCACCCGCGCCCAAAGTATAACCGGCCGTCCCGGTTTGCCGATGTCGAGGCGGACATCCGCGAGTGGGCCACGATCGGCGGCAATTTCGACCACTTCGCCGCCGAAAATGTTCAAGATCGAGATGGCTTTGGGCGGTTCGAGCGCCAAAGCGACATCGCGAGCGCGGATTCGGGCGCGGACCGGCGTTCCCAGCGGCAGACCCAAATACGGGACCCGCAACCTCCCTCCGGCAAAGGCCAACTCACTCAGTCCGAAGGCCAGGTCGTTACCGGCCACGCTGGCGCGAATCACGGCGCCTGCTTCAAATCGCCCGGTCAAGGGCCGGAGGTCCAGACGGCCGGTGATCTCCTCCACCGATCCTTGCGCCGCGACGCGACCGTCGGAGACCAAGACCAAAACGTCGGCGAGGCGGACGATCTCCTCCATGGCGTGACTGACGTAGACGATTGGCACACGGAGCCGGTCACGCAGGCGCTCGATGAACGGCAAGATTTCCGCGCGATGCGCATGGTCGAGCGAAGCAAGGGGCTCGTCCATCAGCAGAAGGCGGGGGTTGGCGAGCAAGGCGCGGCCGATCGCCACTCGCTGCTTTTCGCCGCCGGAAAGATCATGCGGCCGACGGCCGAGCAAGGTGCCAAGCTTCAATAAATCCACGACTGCATCGAATGAAAGAGAGGGATCGCGATCGGGGCCCTGCCGCATTCCATAGGCGAGATTGCCCCGCACGGAGTAGTGCGGGAACAGCCGCGCTTCCTGAAAGACGTAGCCGAGGCGGCGCTTCTCCGGCGGACGGTCGATGCCTTCTGCCGCCGAGAACAGCACGTCATCGCCAACGGCAATTCGCCCCCGATCCGGGCGAAGCAGCCCGGCAAGCGCGTTGACAATCGTGGTCTTGCCCGCGCCGGAGCGACCGAACAACGCCGTGATTCCGGACTCTGGCGCCACGAACTTGACCGCCAACTCGAAAGCGCCGAGCCGCTTTTCGACGTCGATCTCGATCATCCGGCGGCACCGACTTGACGCGCGACGCGGCGCGCGAGCAGCTCCGAAGCCAATAGAGCCGCGAGCGAAACCACAACGGCGATTAGCGTGAGGCGAAGTGCGGCGGCCTCGCCGTCGGGTTGCTGCGTCAGCGAATAAAGCGCGAGCGGAAGCGTCTGCGTGAGGCCCGGAATGTTGGAGACGAAGGTGATCGTCGCGCCGAACTCGCCGATGCTGCGCGCGAACGCCAGAATGGCGCCGGTGATGATTCCGGGCGCCATCAGGGGCAGGGTCACCGTAAGAAAGACGCGGGCGCTGCCGGCACCCAGCGTGCGCGCGGCCGCTTCAAGGCGGCGGTCGACCGCCTCGAGCGACAGTCGCATAGCGCGCACCATCAGCGGAAACGCCATCACGGCCGAGGCGAGAGCAGCGCCCTTCCAGTTGAAAGCGAGCGTGATTCCGAGCACATCGTGCAACCAGCCGCCGATCGGTCCACGCCGGCCGAAGAGCACCAGCAGCGCGTAGCCAACGACCACCGGGGGCAGCACAAGCGGCAGGTGAATTAAGCCATCGAGCAGGCTCTTGCCGACGAAACGGCAGCGCGCCAACACCCATGCCGCGGCAAGCCCGACTGGAAGGCTCAGCAGTAGACTGACCACCGCCACCTGGAGGCTGAGCTCCAGGGCGCTGATTTCCAGCGCGCTCAGCCCCACCGATTCAGCGCGCGGCGTTGAGCCGCGTAAAGCCCGCGTCGAGATCGGCGATGAGATCGCCGATATCTTCGAGTCCGGCGTGGAGGCGGAGCGTCGGCCCGGTATCCCATTTGGTGGCGCTGCGCATGCGCTCGGGGTGGGTGGGCAAGATCAGGCTCTCATATCCGCCCCAACTCGCGCCCATGCCAAAGAGTTCCATATGGTCGAGCATGGCGGGAAGGGCGCTCGCGGGTATTTCGCGCTTCAGCACGACGCCAAAAAGTCCCGACGAACCCGAATAATCGCGCTTCCAGAACGCGTGACCGGGTTGCTCCGGCATCGCCGGATGCAATACGCGCTCGACCTCCGGACGCTGCTGCAACCACCGCGCCAAAGCGAGCGCCTGCTGCTCCTGATGGCGCATGCGGACGCCGGCGGTGCGCAGGCCCCGGAGCGCCAAGTAGCAATCGTCCGGCGCCGCGTGATAGCCCAACTCGGTGGCGGCTTGGCGGATCGCGGGGAAGTGCTGGTGGGTCGTGACCGCGAAGCCCATCATCACGTCGGAGTGGCCGACAATGTACTTGGTGCCCGCGATCACCGAGATGTCGACGCCGAACTTGAGCGGCTGAAAGAACAGCGGCGAGGACCAGGTGTTGTCCGCGATCGTAACGATACCGCGCGCCTTGGCAACGGCGACGATCGCCGGCACGTCCTGCACCTCGAAGGTGATCGAGCCGGGGCTTTCGAGATAGATGATCTTGGTATTGTCGCGGATCAGGCCGGCGATGTCGCGGCCCACCATCGGATCGTAGAACGTGGTCTCGACACCGAAGCGCTTGAGGAAGCCGTTGCAGAAGGCGCGCACCGGTCCATAGACCGTGTCCACCATGAGCACGTGATCACCGCTCTTGACGAAGCCCAAAATCGCGCCATAGCACGCGGCGGCGCCCGAGCAATAGACGATCACCCGGTCTCCGGCCTCGACCGCTGCCACGGCGTCCTCGAGCGCGAAGGTGGTCGGCGTACCGTAGCGGCCATAGCTCATATTGCCCTTCTCGAGGCGGCGCTTTTGCGACTCCTCGTGGGCAGCCATCGTGCGATGCAAGATCGTCGAGGCATGATAGACGGGCGGATTGACCACGCCGAAATTCTCAAACGGTTTGTTTCCCGCGTGGGTCAGCAACGTATCGTGCTTCTGGGGTTTGTCGCTCATGAGATCCATCGGAGGCCAAGAAGGAAATCGCATCTTGCCGCGCTTCCCGCCGGCCGCAAAGCGGCTTCTGCCGCGGGTCCGCGGAGCGTGCTCCAGCAGCGGGTTCGGTTATCGCCGTTCGACGTGAAGGCCATGCTGCTCCAGCAGTCTTTGCAGCGCGTCCGTGCCGGTGAAGTGGCCGGCTCCCACCGCCACGAAGATCGTCGCCTTTTTCCCACTGAGCCAGCTCGCGATCCGATCCGCCCATGCATGGTTGCGCCGAATGATCAGCACGTCATAGAGATCGTGGTATTTCTCCTGCGTGAGGTCGCTGAACAGTTCCTCCATCGTCTTGAGGTCACCGCTCGACCAAGCCGAGTACAGCTCGTCCACTTTGGCCGGACCCTCATCCACCTCGTCCAATGTGGATTGCAGAAACTCCACCTCGACCGGCTGCGGCAGGTCGCCGAAGAAATGCATCTGCTGCTCCAGGGTCTCGAAGCCGTGAGTGCGCTTCTTCTGGGCCTCTGCCTCCGCCTTCAGCGTCACATCCGCTCCCAGCTTGGGGTCGTAACCGGCCTGAATGATGGGGACGATGGCGAGGCTCACCGCCGCCAGCCACGGACGCATCGGTTCAAGGGTTGCCTCGCCGCCGGGAAACCCGGCCGACTTGGCCGCGGAATCGACACGGGCAAGATCGGCGGGCGAGAGCTTGGTGGAAAGAGGATGCTCAGGATCGGTTCCGAGGGCCTTGATCAACGGTTGCGCCGTCGCCGGGGCATCGTCGATCTCCTCGAGCCAGAGGTCCTGGCTTTCGCGCAATGCCTGTGCGATCGCCGGAGTTTCCCACGCGATTCCACTCTTGGCGACGTGCACGGTGCCGAAGAGATAGACGGTCGTGTCGCCCGATTTGACCACCCAAAGCGCGGGCGCAGCATGGACATTTCCCGCGCCAAGCCAAAGGGATGCGATAAAAACAGCGGTCCAACCAACGAGGCGCATGCCGGCGCGCTTCACGATCTCGACGGTCCCCAAACATGAAGTCGGCCGATGCAATCTCCAGGGCGGCGGCCGAGCCGTCAAGGCCGCAGAAGCGACCTTGACGCACCGCGCCCAGCCGTGGACCATCGCGTCATGCCCACGGGGAGCAAGCGATGACGAGCGAAACGAGCGCAACGAACGCGGCGTCGAACGGCGCCATGATCGAGCTGCGCAAGGTCAATAAATGGTTCGGCGACTTTCATGTGCTGAAGGACATCAGCCTTGAAGTGCGCCGCGGACAACGCGTGGTGGTGTGCGGCCCATCGGGCTCCGGCAAGTCAACCATGATCCGCTGCATCAACCGGCTCGAGGAGCATCAGCAGGGTCAAATTTTTGTCGACGGCATCGAACTCACCTCGGACGAGAAGCACGTCGAGGCGATCCGCCGCGAGGTCGGCATGGTGTTCCAGCAATTTAACCTATTCCCACACAAGACGGTGCTGGAGAATTTGACATTGGCGCCGATCTGGGTGCGCAAAATGCCAAAGAAGGACGCCGAGACTTTGGCGATGGAGCTGCTGGAGCGGGTGCGCATCCCGGAGCAGGCCGGCAAGTACCCGGGGCAGCTCTCGGGCGGTCAGCAGCAGCGTGTCGCCATCGCGCGCGCGCTCTGCATGCGCCCCCAGGTGATGCTCTTCGACGAGCCGACCTCCGCACTCGATCCCGAGATGATCAAGGAGGTGCTCGACGTCATGATCGAGCTGGCGCAAGAAGGCATGACCATGATCTGCGTCACGCACGAGATGGGCTTTGCCCGCACCGTCGCGGACACCATGGTGTTCATGGATCAGGGTCAGATCGTCGAGGCGGCGGCGCCGAAAGACTTTTTCGCCAGCCCCAAGAGCGACCGCACCCGACTCTTTTTAAGTCAAATTCTCTCGCATTGACGGGGGTGCGGTCTCTATGCGCGAGAAGGCGCACAGGAGATTGGCTCTCATCCCTCGCCGGCGAAAATTGAGTGGGGCTTGCGTTTGCTGGCGTGCTGCCGCGCTTTCAATTCTTACAATCGCGTGGCTGATCGGAATTGCGGTTCCGGCGGCAGGGGCGGAAGGGGGAACCACTCCGTTCATCGATGCGCACACGCACTTGTACCGAGGCCCGCCCGGGTCGGGTGGCGGCACGCCGGGCGCCGGAGGGAGGACTGCACGAGGGGGCGGAGGTCAGGCCAGGAACCGCGGGCAAAGCGCCGATGCCACGGTATCAACAGCCCTCGCACTGATGGATCGCTTCGGTATCTCGTTTGCGATCCTTTCGCCGCCGCCGTCTCCTTCCGGCCGAGAAGGCGCATATGGCGTTCAGGAGCTGCAGGCCGTCGTGCGGGAAAATCCTACGCGCTTTGCTTTCTCGGCCGGCGGTGAATCCCTCAATCCTCTGATCCAGGGCACGCCCGCGAACGCCGTGACGCCCGACGTGCTCCGCCGATTTCAGGAGGAGGCCAGGGCTATCGCGGAGGCAGGCGCCGTGGCGTTCGGCGAACTGGCAGCGGAACATTTCTCGTTTCACATCAACAATCACCCCTACGAGAGCGTGCCGCCGGATCATCCGCTGCTGCTGGCGCTTGCCGACCTCGCGGCGCAATACGACATGCCGATCGAGCTGCACATGGAAGCTGTGCCGCGCGACATGCCGTTTCCAGATGCAAAGATCGCGGGACCGCCCAACCCGACCAACCTGCACGAGAACATCGCTGCTTTCGAGCGGCTACTCGATCACAACCGCCGGGCTCGCATTGTCTGGGTTCACGCCGGTTGGGATCTGACTGGAGAGCGCACGGTGCAGCTCATGCGAGAGCTCCTGAAGAAGCACCCCAATCTCTTTATGAGCGTGAAGTCCGACCCCTCGGGCACGCCCGCGACCGCGCCTTTCCAGTTGGGTGGCGGCCTGAAACCCGGATGGGCTGCGATGCTGCAGGCGTTTCCCGACCGCTTCGTCGTCGGCAGCGATCAGTTCTACGAAGATGCGGAGATCGTCAGAACCCATCGCGCTCGGGCCTTCGTCGATGCGCTGCCGGCGGACGTCGTCCAAAAAATCACATCCGAGAACGTGAAGCACATTTATCGCCTGCCCGCGGCAATGCGTTGAACGGCTTATGCCGAGCCAGGGTGATCGAGGCGCATGAGGGTTTGCTGGCCTGAGGCGCAGAGCGTGCGCTGATTGCCGGCGACCGCGTGCACCTTGAGATCAGTGATGGTGAGCGTGCGTCCGGGCTTGATCACGGTGCCGGTGGCAATCAATGTTTCACCGGCGGCCGGCGCAAGCAGATTGAGCTTGAACTCGACCGTGAGGATGGCGCTACCCGCGGGAAACAGGGTATAGGCGGCGCAGCCGCCCGCATTGTCGGCGATCGCACTGGTGACGCCGCCGTGGAAATACCCGTCCTGCTGCGTCAAATCCGAGCGGTAGGGAAGCTCAATCTCGGCGACGCCGGGCGCGAGGCGAGCGATGCGGGCGCCGATCGAAGCCATGAAGTTTTGCCGTCCGAACATGGCAGCGACGCGCTCAGTGTAATTCGGATCAACCGCCGCGAACTCGGCCATGATTTTTATCAAGCGGCCGTCAAAATCGCATCGGCAATTTTCTCGGCGGTCATCAGCACCGGGAAATTCGTGTTGGCGCAAGGCACCGCCGGGAACAGCGATGCGTCCACGACGCGAAGCCCTGCGATGCCGCGCACGCGGCCCTGCGTATCGGTAACCGCCATCGGGTCATCCTCCGCACCCATGCGGCAAGTGCATGAGGCGTGCCACACCCCGATCGCCGCCTTGCGCGTGAACTCCTCGAGTGCCTCGTCGTCGCGCATTAGGGTCTCGAAGCCGTGTCCTTCGACGATGAGCCTGTCGATCAAAACCCGTCGCAGCGCGCTGGGTCCGTCCATCAGCTTTGCCATGACCGTCGTCAGCAGGTGATTCTTCGCATTGACCTCGCCGACCTTCTTGACGCGCTCGCTGTAGCTTGCGGGGAAGGGATCCGAGGTGACACGCGCGAGCGCCGCGCTCATCTGCCAGCGTCCGGCACGTCGGAACGCATCCATCAACCGCTCGAGGTCGCGTCGATCGGAGAGCAAATTGAACTCGATAATGGGTTCTCGGCGCCAGTCCGCGGAGGCGAGCCGCACCTGTCCGCTCTCGGAATAGGTCTTGTAGACCGCGAGCAATAGCGAGCCGATCTGCTCGCCCACGGGATGCCAAGCCGACTTGTCGATGCAGACCGCGAACATGTCTCCCTGCGGGGCGCCGCCGAGGCCCGAGGAATATCGCAACCCCACCAGGATATGGCGCCGAGTGATTTCCTTCAGCCGGGCTTCGGGCTTGATGAACGAGGAAAGCGCGATCGAGGGATGGTCCATCAGCCGCTGGCCGACCCCAGAGAGCGCCGCGCGCACGGGGATGCCGAGTTCACTCAGATGACCGGCGGGGCCGATCCCCGCGCGCAAGAGGTGCGCGGGCGAGTGGATGGCTCCCGAAGCCAGGATCACTTCGCCGCCACGGAATTCGGTTTCCTTGCCGTCCGTCAATGCGACTATGCCGACGCAGCGCCCACCCTCGAATAGAAGGGATTTGACCGGCGTACCGGTGGCAATCGTGAGATTGGGGCGCTGCCGGGTTGCCGGATCGAGATACCCGATCGCGGCCGAGACGCGACGGTCATAGGCGTTGGAGATGGTGATTGGGAAATAGCCGTCGCGATATTCGCCGTTCTGATCGATCAGGTATTCGAAGCCTGCTTCCTGGAACGCCGCCGCCGCCGCCTTGGCGTGACCGTTCCAAAGCTCAGGGAAAATGCGGCGCACGGGAATGCGCCCTTCCTTGCCGTGGAGCGCGCCGTCGAAATCCATATCTCGCTCCACCTTTTTGAAGTAGGGGAGCACGTCGTTCCAGCTCCAACCGCGCGCACCCAGCCTTTCCCATTCGGCGTAATCCGCGGGCGAGCCTCGGTTCGCGAGCTGTCCATTGATCGAGGAGCCGCCACCCAGGACCCGGGCCTGTTCGTACTTGCGAAGCGGCGGCCGGTTCTGCTGGGGATTGTTGTGCGAGATGACCTCGGTGTGCGCCTTGAGTTCGGTCCAGTGGAAACGCGGATCGAAATAGGCTGTGCCGGGGTAGCTGTCGAGAATCTCCGGCGGGACGCGGCCATGGGGCGTGTCCTGTCCAGCCTCGCAAACCAGCACGCGGTTGGCGCTCCGTGCCGATAGTCGGTGTGCCAGCACCGATCCGGCTGAACCGCCGCCGACGATGATGTAGTCATAGGTCACGGGGACGCTCCCTGGGCTTTTCTGCCCCATTGTTGCCGCGTTCCGGCACGCTGCACAACGGGCGACCGACACCTCTCCCTCGCGCAGGGCGCGATTTGCACGGGAGCCGATCCGAGCGCACAATCCCGGCCGACAAGAGGCGATCGAATGCTCGCGATCACGGAGCAGGGCGCGGCGATTGCACCGCGGGAGGATGCGGCGGGCCGCAGAAGCCTGGGCGCGGCATGCTCGCTTGTCCTCCACATCGCGGTCGTGTTGTTGGTTATTTTCGGCTTGCCGCGCCTCTGGAACCCGCCCGCTGAGGCGCCCGTGGTCGTGCCGGTGGATTTGGTACAGCTAGGCGACAAGACCGCATCGCCCGCGGAAGACCAGAAAGCCGCGCTGCCGCAGCAGCAGGCGACCGAAACCGCGACCGTGGATTCTCCGGAAGCCGTGCCGGTGCCGCAGACGCCACCGCCCGCGCCGCAGCCGGCGCTACCCGCATCCAAGGAAGGTCCGAAGACCGAGCCGACCACGCAGGCACGCCCGCACCCGAAGCCTCCCGCACCTGTCGACGACTTGACCGCGCGGCTTCATGCGCTCGCCCGGTTGCATCAGCCCGCGGCGCACGAGCCGCCGGCGCCGCGCCAGCAGGATGGCACGGGATCATCGAACTTGACCGCGAGCAGCGAAGATGCCGTGCGCGGACCGCAGGCGTCCTATAGCGTCAAGGACTTCTTGCGCGCCCAAATCGAACGGCACTGGACGATGGAGCAATCCGTCGCGCACATACCGAATGCGGTCGTCCTGATCCATTTGGGCCTCAGCCGCGACGGAAAGGTCACCTTTGCCGACGTAGTGCCCGACCCCCGCTATCAAACCGACGATGCGTTACGCGAGCTCGCTTACAGCGCGCGCAACGCGGTGCTCATGTCGTCCCCGCTGACATTGCCACCCGGCCGGTACGACGAGGTGCGCGACATCACGCTCGATTTCCGCCCGCGTGACGTCCTGCGTTGATTGTCGCATCGCTCACGGCAAGGTTCGCGCGACCCGTATGCCCGCATAAATCGAATAGTCGAAATCGTGCCCCTCGGCGTCCCCGTGGCTGCGCGCCGCCGAGCGGATGAACACCGCGACATTGCTCCATGAGCCGCCACGCAGTACGCGCTTGGCGCAATCGCCGCTGACCCAGGGACTGCCATCCGTCGGCGCGCCCGTGTAGCTCTCGTGCCAGCAATCCTCGGTCCACTGCCAGGCATTTCCCAACATCTCGTAGAGCCCAAAGGGATTGGCGGGAAAGCTGCCGACCGGCGCTATCTCGCGGCCGTCCCATTGACTGCCGCAACCGTTGCAGTTGGCGTGGTCCACTCCGATCGCATCGCCCCACCAGCGCGCCGTCGTCGTGCCGGCGCGCGCCGCATATTCCCATTCCGCCTCGCTCGGTAGGCGATAGGGACCATCGGCGCTGCCCGACGCGGTGAGCGTGTGTGATCGCGCTTTGGTATTGAGCCACGCGATATAGGCGCGCGCATCGCGCCAACTGAGGCAGACCGCAGGCGTTCGCGGCGGCTCGACCCAGCCCGGCGGATAGGCGAGGCCGTGACCGGGCGAGTGCCAAACCAGCCCCAGAACCGGATTGCAGGGGAGGGGCTGGTAGCCGGTCGCGCGCAGGAAGATCAGGAACTCCTCGCTGGTGACGGGATATTTGCCCAGCGCGAACGCGCGCACGGATACGCGATGCTGCGGCCCTTCGCTGTCGAAGCGGCCGGGCTCGGTCCGTGGGCTTCCCATCACGAACGTGCCCGCGGGAATTCCCACCATCACCGGGCATTCCGCGCACTCCCTAAACTCCCGATCGGGATGCTCCTGGGCGTCGGCGAGGTTTGGCGCCGCGAGCGCAAGCAAAAACAGCAGCGCCCCGACCAGACGCATCTCAGGCCCGCGCGGCCAACCGTTCGAGCGCATCATGCACGGCCTGGTCGATCTCGAGACCCTCCCTCAATGCCCGCGCCCGGTGGCGGAATGAATGCTCCGAAGGAATGCGGATCTCCTCGACTCCGGGTTGGCGTGGCACGGCCTTGATGCGTTCCACCAGCGCTGCGATCTCGCGCTTGAAGTCTTCGAGCGGATAGAGCAGGTCCGGCTTGAAGACGATGAACAGATAGCCGTTGTCGCGGTCGCCATCCAAGGGTGAGCCTCCGAGAATTCCCAAGGCGTGCACCATGAGCGCAAGACCGAAGCCCTTGTAGCCTCCGAACGGCAGCAGCGCACCCTGGCGCGCGAGGCTCGGCTCCCGCGTGGGCCTACCTGTCGGATCGAGCGCCACGCCCTCGGGCAAGAGCTCTCCCAAGCGCTCGCGGAACATCACGTCGGTCATCATGAAGGCGGCAGTGCCCATGTCGAAAATCAGCGGATCGCGGGCGCCCGGCAGGCCGAACGCGATGGGATTGGTGCCGAGCACGGGCCGCCTGCCGCCAGGCGGCGCCACCGAGCGTGTCGCGCTCGCGGTGTGAATACCTACGAAATTCGCCCGCGCGATCATCTCCATGTAATGGGCGCTGCGCCCGCTCATCCAGGTATTGGTGATCCCTACCAACGCGAAGCCTTGCGCTTCCGCCGTGGCGATCGCGGTCTTGGTCGCATGATGGAGCGCGAGCATGCCCACTTGATTTCCGCCGTTGAATAAAACCGAGACCGGGGTCTCGCGCAGTACGGTCACCGGTCGCCGAGGTGCCTTAAAGCGGGGATGGTCGGGGATGTTCAGAATCTTCGCGAGTCCCGAATATTCGTAACCGCAGAGCGCCGCGTCGACCACGTGTTCGGCGATGACGCGCGATTCCTCGGCATCATAACCGATGCCGCGCAGAGCACGCTCGCCAAGCACGCGCGCATCGCTGACGCCGAGCCGCAATCTGGCATTGCCCATGGTCCTCGTCTCCTCCTGGTCGGGCCGGCCCTCATGGGGACTGACACGGCTTTGCCGACGTGATTAGATCGCCGCTATCTTGGTCTTTATCGAGCCGGGAGCACAATCGTGAAGCTTGCCTATTTCGACGATTATCGCTTGGGCGTCCTCAAGGGAAACGCCTTGGTGGACGTGACCGCGGTGGTGCGGGAAATTCCACACACCGGTCCGCACAATCTCATCAGCGGCCTGATCGAGCGGTTCGGCGACTATCGCCGTCGGATCGAGGATGCGGTCGCGCGCGAGGCGGGAATACCGCTGGCGTCGGTCAAGCTGCGCCCGCCGCTGCCGAAGCCCGGCAATATCGACTGCATGGCGGTCAATTACATGGAGGACGGCACACGCAGCGAGCCTGCGCCCATCAACGCGTTTCACAAATCGCCAAGCGCGGTGATCGGGCTCGGCGACACCATGGTGCTGCCGGACGTGCCTGCCACCATCTTCGAGGGCGAGGCCGAACTCGGGGTGGTGATCGGCAAGCGCGCAAGCCACGTCACTGCCGCCCATGCCATGAGTCACGTGTTCGGTTACGTCAATTTCATCGACGGCTCGGCGCGCGGCCTCCCGCCCGCCGGCAACACTTTTTATCAGATGAAATCGCGCGATACCTTCGCGCCGATCGGTCCCTACCTGGTCACTGCCGACGAGATCGCCGATCCGCACCGGCTACAGGTGCGTCTCTCGGTCAACGGAGCGCTCAAGCAAAACTTCAACACCAGCGATATGGCACACATGATCCCGCGCTGCATCGAGTGGGTGAGCTCGATCCACGCGCTTGAGCCGGGCGATCTTCTGGCGACCGGTACCAATCACCGTGGGTTGAGCGCGTTTCAGGACGGCGATCGGATCGAGCTGGAAGTCGAGGGATTGGGTCGACTTGCGATTTCCGTGCGCGACGAGCTGAAGCGCACCTGGTCGCGCGACACGAGGTTGGAGCATGCGACGAAGGGCCTCGAAGGGCCGGCGACGCCGCAGCTCACCGGCAAATACGCACCGCAGCGCAAGTAAGGAGACGGCGCGATGGCCAGCGAAGCCAAAGAAGAAGATTTTCTGACATTACATGAGCTGGTGAAAGCGGCGCGGGGGCGGCTGCCGAAGGGCATCTGGGATTACCTGGTGGGCGGCACCGAAACCGAGACCACGCTGCGCCGCAATCGGCTTGCGCTCGACAGCGTGGCGCTCCGCCCGCGGGTGCTGCGCGATGTCTCACGCATCGACGCGACGAGCGAGCTGCTCGGGCGCCGGATCCGTCTCCCGGTGGCGCTGGCTCCGGTCGGCTCGCTCGAATCCTTCGAAGCCGGCGGCGGCGCCTCGGTTGCCGCCGCCGCAGGCGATTTCGGCGTCCCGATGTTTTTGAGCTCGGTCACCAAGCCCGGGCTCGAAGCGAGCGCCCAGGCGGCGCCCGATGCGTTCCGCATCTTCCAACTCTATGTCCGCGGCGACGACGCATTTGTCGACGACTTTGCGCGACGCGCGATCGACGCGGGTTTTCACGCCTTCTGCCTGACCGTCGATACCGCGATCTACAGTCGCCGCGAGCGGGACATCGCAAGCCGTTTTGTCAAGCCCTGGCGAACCGCCGCTACCGGGCAAGGTTTCCAGGCGGGTCTCAGCTGGAACCATGTGCGGCGCTTTAAGGACAAGTGGAAGATACCCCTGATACTGAAGGGGATCGCGACCGCCGAGGACGCGGTCATCGCCTGCGATCACGGCGTCGAGGCCATCTACGTCTCGAACCACGGCGGGCGCCAGCTCGACCACGGCCGCGGCTCGCTCGACGTGTTGCCGGAAGTGATCGAAGCCGTACGCGGCCGGGCGGCGGTCTACATCGACGGCAGCTTTTCGCGCGGCACCGACGTGATCAAGGCAATCGCGCTCGGCGCCGATCTCGTCGTGGTGGGTAGACTCTACCTCTACGGTTTGGCGGCCGCTGGCCGTGCCGGCGTCGTGCGCGTGCTGGAGCTGTTGGAGAACGAGATCACCACCGATTTGGGGCTCATGGGAGTGGCCAAGCTGGCCGAGCTGGATAAATCCTTCGTCCATCCGGCGCCGCCGGTATACCAACCGCACGTGCACAGCGCTTTCCCGCTGATCGCTGAGGGTTACTGAGACGGCGGGCGCCGCGCCGCCTCAAGCAGGAGTTCGAGTGCGCGCCGCGTAGCGGCCGCTCTTATCTCGCCGCGGTCCCCGTCAAAGGCATGGCGCTCGGTTTGCACCTCGCTGCCTTGACGGACGATGCCAAAATAGACGAGGCCGACCGGCTTTCCCGGCGTTGCACCTCCAGGACCGGCGATCCCGGTAACTGATACCGCAAGATCGACAGGCGCACGGGCGAGGGCACCTTCGGCCATGGCGGCCGCGACTTCGGCGCTGACGGCTCCGTGGCGGCGGATCAGGTTGGCCGGCACACCCAACAACTCGGTCTTGGCTTCGTTCGAGTAGGTGACGAAGCCGCGCTCGACAACGGAGGAGGAGCCAGCGATGTCCGTCAAGGCTGCAGCGATCATGCCCCCCGTGCACGACTCCGCGGTCGCGAGCTTCAGCCCGATGCGATCGCAAGCCTGCAGGACGGCCACTGCCTGGATATGATATTCTAGCGACATCAAATATTTACTCGAATATGTTGACAACGCAGTAGAGCCCAACTCCGGCGTAAACTGCGGCCATAAGATCGTCGGCCATAATACCAAAACCATTGCGGAATCGGCGTTCAACGGCGTTGATCGGCCACGGTTTTATAATGTCGAACAGCCGAAATAGCATGAACCCCCCGGCATAGTTCACGATCGAGGGCGGGACCGTCGCCAGAACCAAGCCCTGCCCCACGACCTCGTCGATGACGACGAATCCGGGGTCGGCAATGGCGCTCACTCGGGCGACGCGCCCGGCTGCCCACCATCCCGATAGAAACAATATCAGGCAAGCCACCAGCAAAGCCGAGACTCCAAAGATCGGCACCACCAGCGCAGCGAGTGCGACGCCGACCACCGATCCAAAGCTTCCTGGTGCCCACGGCAACAGCCCAGTGCCGCCGGCGGTTGCGAGCAGCATGGCGAAATTGTTGAGCGGCGGCCGAGCCATCAAGGAGCGAACGGGAGGCGGATCGTCGCGATCGCCTGCGCCGCGATTCCCTCTTCGCGTCCTGTGAAGCCCAGCTTCTCGGTGGTGGTGGCTTTGACGCTGACGCGCTCCCGGGCAAGCCCGAGGATGTCGGCGATCCGCGCCGCCATGGCCTCGCGGTGCGGGCTCACCTTCGGTCGCTCGCAGATCAGGGTCACGTCGAGATGCGCGATCAACCCGCCGCGCGCGCTCACGAGTTCACCGGCGTGGCGCAGGAAGCGCTCCGAGGGCGCCCCACGCCATTGCGGATCGCTCGGTGGAAAGTGGACGCCGATGTCGCCGGCGCCAAGTGCGCCCAGAATTGCATCGGTCAGAGCGTGCAGCCCGACATCGGCATCGGAATGGCCGATCAGCGCGCGGTCATGCGGCACCTTGATGCCGCAGAGCCAAACGTGATCGCCGGGGCCGAGAGGATGCACGTCGAAGCCCTGACCGGTGCGTACATCGCCAAGGGTGCTTGAGAGCGCGCGCTCCGCTCGGGTCATATCCGCGTTGGTGGTCACCTTGAAGTTCTCCTCACTGCCCATCACCAGCCGCACCGTCAGTCCCGCTCGCTCCGCCACGGCGGCGTCGTCCGGAAGTTCGAGACCTGCAGCCGCACGATGGGCGTCAAGGATTTGATCGAAGCGGAACACTTGCGGCGTCTGCGCCCGCCAGAGCCCAACGCGATCGACGGTCTCCATGATCGAGCCGTCCCGAGCACGCTTCACCGTGTCCGACACCGGCAGGGCCGGAATGGCGCCTGCGGCGTCGCCAACGCCATCGATCACGCGCTCGATCAGATCGGGGGCGACGAACGGCCGCGCGGCGTCGTGAATCGCGACCAGGGTGGGCGCGTGCTCCACCAAGCTTTCGAGGCCAAGGCGCACCGAATCCTGGCGTTGCGCACCGCCTGACACCGGCGGCAGCAGGTCGAGCCCGCGCACTGCTTGGTCGTAAAGCACCCGGTCGTCGGGATGGATCACTGCGCGCACCGAGTTGATGCGCGGATGGTGCGCAAGGGCCCGTAGGGTCCGGCGCAACAGTACCTCGCCGCCGAGGGGAAGATACTGCTTCGGCAGCGGTGTGCCGAAACGCGTGCCGCGCCCGGCAGCGACCACGAGAGCGATACATGAGGTCATGGCGCGCGAACCCTAATGCATTTCCGAAAGCCTTGGGTAGAAGGCTGCAAGGTCAGTGCGCCGAGTCGCAGCATGTTGCACTGCGGAAGAAATCCGGTATCATGGAATGAACAAGTTTTGGGCAAGATCGCAAAGTGCTTAAAAAATGACCATTCAAATCGGCAATCTGCGACTGGAAAACGGCGTCGTTCTCGCACCCATGTCGGGCGTGACCGACTTGCCGTTTCGTCGCCTGGTGAAGCGGCATGGAGCGGCACTGGTGGTCTCGGAGATGATCGCCAGCCAAGCGATGATCCGCGAGTCGCGGCAGTCGCTCAAGATGGCGGAGAACTGCCGCGAGGAGCAGCCGATGGCGGTGCAACTCGCAGGCTGCGAGCCGGAGGTTATGGCCGAGGCCGCGCGGCTCAACGAGGACCGTGGCGCCGCCCTAATCGATATCAATTTCGGCTGTCCGGTCAAAAAAGTGGTGAACGGTCACGCCGGTTCCGCGCTCATGCGCGATGAGGTTCACGCGGCGCGGATCCTCGCGGCGACGGTGCAGGCGGTACGGCTGCCGGTCACGCTCAAAATGCGCACCGGTTGGGATGAAGCCAATCGAAACGCGCCGCGCCTTGCCAAGATCGCGGAGGAGAGCGGCATCCGCATGGTGACGATCCACGGCCGCACGCGCTGCCAATTCTATACCGGCCGCGCCGATTGGCGCTTCGTGCGCGAAGTCAAGGAGGCCGTCCGCATCCCCGTCATCGTCAATGGCGACATCGCGTCGCTTGAAGACGTGGATGTGGCGCTCGCGGAGTCCGGCGCTGACGGCGTGATGATCGGACGGGGAGCCTACGGACGCCCATGGTTTCCAGCGCAGGTCATTCATTATCTGCGCACGCGCGATCGCGCTCCCGATCCCGCGCTCCATGAGCAGCTCGCAACGGTGCTCGATCACTACGAGGCGATGCTGGAGCACTACGGCCGCGAAACCGGGCTTCGCATGGCGCGCAAGCATCTCGGTTGGTACTCGAAGGGGCTGCACGGGGCTTCCGAATTCCGTGCGGCGATCAATGGCGAAGGTGATCCTGGTCGCGTCAAGCTGATGCTGCGCGCCTTCTATGAGCCGCAGACCGAGCGATGGGCGGCTTGAGATGGCGATGAAAGCGCATCCCTTCGCAGGCGAAAGGGTCCCGTCGCTCCGGCTTGCGCCCGATCTGGCTGCGATCTTGGCGGCGCTGCCCGATCCCGTGCTGGCCGTCGGCGGGGACGATCGAATTCTCTATGCGAATGCCGCCGCGGAGCAGTTTTTCGAGGCGAGCGCCGCCAATCTGCTGGGAACGCCGCTAGGGGAACTGCTGCCGGCCGACAGTCCGATCTTCGCGCTGATGGCCGGCGTGCGGCGCAGCGGCCACAGCATCTCCGAATACGACGTCAGCATCGAGACGCCGAAGATCAGCGGCCGCATCGTGACGATCCAGGTGGCGCCCCTGGTGGAGGGCGGCGATCGGTTGGTCGTGGCGCTCCAGGAGCGCTCGATGGCGCACAAGATCGACCGACAGCTTACGCATCGCAACGCCGCGCGCTCGGTCACCGCGATGGCGGCGATGCTCGCGCACGAGGTCAAGAATCCGCTCTCCGGCATTCGCGGCGCCGCGCAGCTTCTCGAGGAAAACGCGGCGCCCGGAGACCGAGAACTCACACGCCTCATCTGCGACGAGGCCGACCGCATCGTTGCGCTGGTCGACCGCATGGAGGTGTTCTCCGACCGCCGCCCGTTGGAGCGGGGTCCCCTCAATATTCACGAGGTCCTGGATCGAGTGCGCTTGTTGGCGAAGAACGGATTTGCGCGCCATGTGCACTTCGTTGAGGCCTACGACCCGTCTCTGCCCCCGGTGCTCGGCAACCGCGACGCGCTGATCCAGGCCTTTCTGAACTTGGTCAAGAACGCCGCCGAGGCCGTACCGGGCCAAGGCGGGGAAATCCAGATCGCGACCGCCTTTCGGCACGGAGTTCGCCTGGCGCTGCCGAGCAGCGCAACCCGGCGGCACCTGCCGCTGATGGTCACGATCGCCGACAACGGTGAGGGAATCCCGGAGGACCTACGCCCGCACCTGTTCGATCCGTTCGTCAGCACCAAGCGCAACGGAACTGGCCTTGGTCTTGCATTGGTCGCAAAGGTGATCGAGGACCACGGCGGGGTGATCGAGTTCGAGAGTCAACCCCGGCGCACGGTCTTCCGCGTATTTTTGCCCTTGGCGCGCGCGGAGAGCGAGGCATGAGCACGACGGCGACGATTCTGGTTGCCGATGACGATCGCGCGATTCGAACGGTGTTGAGTCAGGCGCTTGGCCGACTCGGCTATGAGGTGCGCAGCACCGGCAACGCCTCAACCCTCTGGAATTGGGTCGAGGACGGTCTCGGCGACCTCGTCATCACCGACGTGGTGATGCCGGACGAGAATGGCCTCGACCTCATCCCACGGATCAAGAAGGTTCGGCCGGAGCTTCGCGTCGTCGTGATGAGCGCGCAGAACACGCTGCTGACCGCGGTTAAGGCGACGGAGCGTGGTGCCTTCGAATACCTGCCGAAACCCTTCGATCTGCGCGAGCTGGTCAGCGTGGTGCAGCGTGCCTTGACGCCGACCGCCCTGCCCGAAGGGGGCGGCACCGGTGAACTCGCGGAAGGCGAGGCGGAGCTGCCGCTGATCGGACGCTCGCCCGCGATGCAGGAGATCTACCGAGTTCTCGCGCGGCTGATGGGGACCGATCTCACTGTTATGATCTCTGGCGAGAGCGGTACCGGCAAGGAGCTGGTGGCGCGGGCATTGCACGACTATGGCAAGCGTCGAAGCGGCCCGTTCGTCGCCGTCAATATGGCGGCGATCCCCCGCGAGCTGATCGAGAGCGAACTGTTCGGTCACGAACGTGGCGCCTTTACCGGCGCGGTGCAACGCAACCCCGGCCGCTTCGAGCAAGCACAGGGCGGCACGCTCTTCCTGGACGAGATCGGCGACATGCCGCCGGAAGCGCAGACGCGGCTGCTCCGCGTGCTGCAGCAAGGCGAATACACCACGGTCGGAGGCCGGACGTTGATCCGCGCCGATCTGCGCATTATCGCGGCGACGCATCGCGATCTGCGCAACCTGATCCGGCAAGGGCTATTTCGCGAGGACTTGTTCTACCGTCTCAACGTGGTGCCGATCCGACTGCCGCCGCTGCGCGAGCGTGCCGAGGATATTCCGGCGCTGGTGCGGCACTTTCTGGCGCAGGCGCATGCCGAGGGGCTACCGCTCAAAAACCTGGATGCCGAGGCGATGGATCGCCTCAAGGCATATCGTTGGCCGGGGAACGTGCGCGAACTCGAAAACTTGGTGCGCCGGCTCGCGGCGCTCTACTCCCAGGAGACCATCGGCTCGGAGGCGGTTGCCGCGGAACTCGCGGAGATGCAGCCCGGCGGCGGAACGGAAGCACGTGCGGGCGAGGGGTTGGGGGCGGCGGCGGAGCGTCATCTACGCGATTATTTCGACGCACATCGAGGTGGCCTCCCGCCCTCGGGGCTCTATGATCGCGTGCTGCGCGAGGTGGAACGGCCGCTGATCTCGCTGGCGCTGGGCGCGACGCGCGGCAATCAGGTGCGTGCCGCGCGGCTCTTGGGCGTAAACCGCAATACCCTGCGGAAGAAAATCCGGGAATTGGACATCGAAGTCACCCGTGGCCTAAAATAAGGGCATTCGCGGGTTTCTCGGAGGCGGGATGAGCCTTTCGCGACAGGTTCTGGCGTGGGCCGGTCGAGTGGGGCTCGGACGCAAGCTTGCGGTTGCATTGACGCTCGCGGCGCTCGCGTCGGTGTGCGGCACGTATGCCGCGCTGACGGGGTGGCAGCCCTTCGCCGGCAGGCCGAACGCCGTCTTGTTCTTCCTCAATCTCGACCTGGTGCTGCTACTGGCTTTGGGCGCCGTCATCGCTCAGCGGCTGGTGCATGTCTGGGCCGAGCGGCGGCGCGGCCATGCGGGCTCTCGGCTGCATGTGCGCCTGGTCGTGCTGTTCAGCTTCATCGCCGTCACGCCGACCATCATTCTGGCGGTGTCGTCCTACATCTTCTTCAATTTCCTTGTGCAGTACTGGTTCAGCGATCGCGTCGGAACCGCGCTTTCGGAATCGCAGAAGGTCGCGGAAATTTATTTGCACGAGCATCAGGACGCGATCCGCGGCGACATACTCAAAGTCGCGACCGATCTCAGTCACGATGCGCCAATCCTGATGAGCAATCCGCAGAACCTCTCGGAGGATCTCGATCTGCAGGCTTCGCTGCGCAATCTCTCGGAAGCCCTTGTGTTCGACGCCAGTGGCCAGATTCTCGCGCGCAGCAAGCTCACCTTTACGTTGATGCTGGATCGTCCACCCGATTGGGCGATCAAGCAGGCCAATGACGGCGACGTCGCGGTCCTCACCAGCAACAACGAAACCCACGTGCGCGCGCTGGTGCGGCTGCCTCAACTCGGTAACACCTATCTCTACGTTGGGCGGCTGGTAGATCCGCTGGTGATCAATCGCGTGCAGCAGACGCAGCGCGCGGTCGAGCAGTATCAGCGTCTCGAGGGTCTGCGATCCGTCTACCAAATCACCTTTGCCCTGATTTTCCTGGTCGTGGCCCTGCTGATCCTGCTCGCGGCCGTCTGGGCTGGCCTCACTTATGCGGCCCGGCTCGCGCGTCCGATCAGCGCGCTTGCCACCGCGGCCGAGCGGGTGCGCGGCGGCGACCTCTCCGCGCGCGTCGCGGAGGGGGAGGGCGACGAGGAATTCGGCAATCTCTCGCGCTCATTCAACCGAATGGCCGTGCAGATCGAGACGCAGCAGCGCGAGCTGATCGAAGCGAACCGCCAGCTCGACGAGCGGCGGCGCTTCACCGAGGCGGTGCTTTCCGGCGTTTCCGCGGGGGTTATCGGGCTCGACGGCCGTGGACGTATTCATCTGCCGAACCGCTCGGCCTCGGTGCTCTTGGGGGTTGATCTCGACGCCCATATCGGCGAGGAGCTGGGCCGAGTGGTGCCGGAAATGCAGCCGCTGGTCGAGGAAGCGGCGCGCCGCCCCGATCGGCTCGCCCAGGCGCAGATCGAGATCGGGCGGGAAGGCCGCTCCGACATTCTGCACGTTCGGGTCGCGGCCGAACGGGTCGATGGTGAAATTCGGGGCTATGTCCTCACTTTCGACGACGTGACGGAATTGCTTTCGGCGCAACGCAAGGCGGCATGGGCCGACGTGGCCCGCCGCATCGCTCACGAGATCAAGAATCCGTTGACGCCGATCCAGCTCTCCGCCGAGCGTCTCAAGCGCAAGTACCTGCGCGAGATTCAGAGCGATCGGGACACCTTCGCCATCTGCACCGATACCATCATCCGCCACGTCGGAGATATCGGACGGATGGTCGACGAATTCTCGTCCTTCGCGCGCATGCCGGCGGCCATGATCAAGGTCGAGGACCTGATCGAGATCACTCGGCAAGCCGTATTCCTCCAGCGTACCGCCGCTCCGGACATCCGCTTTGAGACCGACCTGCCGAACCATCCGGTGCGAATTGCCTGCGACGCGCGCCAGGTGACGCAGGCGCTGGTCAACCTGCTCAAGAATGCCGTCGAGTCGATTCAGGGTCGCCCGACCGGCGCCGAGCCCGGACGGATCTGGGTACGACTTACCGTGGGCGAGCGCAAGGTGACGGTTTGTGTCGAGGACAACGGCAAGGGACTGCCGAGCGAGGGACGCGAGAGGCTGACCGAGCCTTATGTGACGACTCGGGCGAAGGGCACCGGACTCGGACTTGCCATCGTCAAGAAGGTCATGGAGGAGCATCGAGGCGAACTCATCCTCGAGGACCGCGAAGGGGGAGGCGCGCGTGTTTCGCTGGTATTCCCGGCGGGCGAGCCCGTGCGTGACGGAGATCAGGTGACCGCCGAGCCGGTAGTGGCGTAAAAGGTTCCGCATGGCGCATGACATAGTCGTTGTCGACGACGAGGCCGATATCCGGATGCTGATCTCCGGCGTCCTCGAGGATGAGGGTTACGAAACCCGGCAGGCCGCCAACAGCGCCGAAGCGCTGGCGGCAATCCGCACGCGGCTGCCGACCCTGCTCATTCTCGACATCTGGCTGCAAGGCAGCACGCTCGACGGCATCGACATTCTGAAATTGGTGCGCCAGGAGGCGCCTAGTCTGCCGGTGGTGATGATCAGCGGACACGGCACCATCGAGACCGCCGTCGCCGCCATCAAGATGGGCGCTTACGATTTCATTGAAAAGCCCTTCAAGGCCGATCGCCTGCTGCTGGTGATCGAGCGCGCGATCGAAGCGGCGCGGCTGAGGCGTGAAAACGAGGAGCTACGTCTGCGCGCGGGCGGTGAGCAGGACCTTGTCGGCATATCGCACGCGATCAACCAATTGCGCCAGCAGATCGAAAAGGTCGCACCGACCGGCAGCCGCGTGCTGATCTCGGGAGCGCCCGGAACCGGCAAGGAGGTCGCGGCGCGGCTGCTGCATCGACGCTCGCGCCGCGCCCAGGGTCCGTTTGTGGTGGTCAACTGCGCGAACCTGGCGCCGCAGCGGCTGGAGATCGAATTGTTCGGCGCCGCCGCCGGCCACGACGGTCCCGAGAGTCCGCGCATCATCGGTACCGTTGAATCAGCGCATGGCGGAACGCTGTTTCTGGACGAAGTCGCGGACATGCCGATCGAGACACAGGCCAAAATCGTGCGCGGGCTGCAGGAACAGACGTTCGAGCGCGTCGGCGGAAGCCGGATGGAGGTCGATGTGCGCGTGATCGCCGCCACCAATCGCGATCTCCAGGAGGAGATCGCGACCGGCCGCTTCCGCGAGGATTTGTATTACCGCCTGGCGGTTGTGCCGCTCCGCATCCCGGCGCTGCGCGACCGGCGCGAGGATATCCCGGTATTGGCGTGGCACTTCATGCAGCGGGCCGCGGAGGCGGCGCGCCTGCAGCCACGAGAGATCGGCGACGACGCTCTGGCCGCTCTGCAGGCCTATGACTGGCCGGGCAATGTGCGCCAACTCAGGAATCTCGTCGACTGGCTGCTGATCATGGCGCCCGGCGATACGCGAGAGCCGGTGCGCGCCGAGATGCTGCCGGTCGAGATCGGCTCCGACGCTCCCGCGGTGTTGCGGTGGGATAAGGGCGGCGAGGTCATGAGCCTGCCGCTGCGCGAGGCGCGCGAGGTGTTCGAGCGCGAGTATCTCCTGGCGCAAGTCACGCGTTTTGGCGGCAATATCTCGCGCACCGCGGCGTTCATTGGCATGGAACGATCGGCGCTGCATCGCAAGCTTAAATCGCTGGGACTGGTCAACGGCGAGCGCATGGTCAAGCTCGAGACATGAGCGGCGTCCGAGGCCGCGGTCAGGAGGATTGATGTCTCGCGTCGCCTATGTGAATGGCCGGTACCTGCCGCACAACGCAGCCTCGGTTCATATCGAGGACCGCGGATACCAATTCGCCGACGGCGTCTACGAAGTGATTGCGGTCGAGCGCGGTCTCATGGTCGACGAAGGTCTGCATCTCAAGCGCTTGAGCCGATCGCTACGCGAGCTGGAGATCGCCGAGCCGATGCAGGAACGCGCGCTCAAGACGGTGATGCGCGAGGTCATCCGCCGCAACCGCGTCGACGACGGCATCATCTACATTCAGATGACGCGCGGCGTCGCACCGCGCGATCACGCCTTTCCCAAGCACGCGACGACGCAGGTGGTCATGACGGCAAGGCGCTCCCGGCCGCACAACCCCAAGACCACCGAGGAAGGTGTCTCGGTGATCACCATTCCCGACATCCGCTGGGCGCGTTGCGACATCAAATCGGTCTCGCTGCTGCCGAACGTTCTCGGCAAGCAACGCGCGCGCGAGGCCGGCGCTTATGAAGCGTGGCAGGTCGACCGCGACGGAATGGTGACCGAAGGCACATCCACCAACGCATGGATCGTCACCAAAGCGGGTGAGGTGATCACCCGGGAAGCCGGGCACGCGATCCTGAACGGCGTCACCCGACTGGGCGTCCTCCGCCTGATCGAGAGCGAAGGTTTGCGGCTCGTCGAACGCACCTTCAGCGTCGGCGAAGCCAAGGCCGCGCGCGAGGCTTTTCTGACCAGCACCACCTCGGCGGTAACGCCGGTCGTGCGGCTCGACGGCGCGCCGATCGCCGACGGAAAGCCGGGCCCGATGGCACGCAAGTTGCGGCAGGTCTATGAGCGCTATGCGGCTGCGGGGGGCCAGGATCGGTGAACGCGCGCCCGCGGGCGCTGCTGTTCGACTGGGACAATACGCTGGTCGATAGCTGGGGCGTCATTCACGAAGCGCTTGTCGTGACCTTCGAGGCGATGGGAAAGGAGCCCTGGACCCTCGAAACAACCAAGGAAAGGGTACGCCATTCGCTAAGGGATGCCTTTCCAAAGCTCTTCGGTGCACGCTGGAAAGAGGCGAGCAGGCTCTACCTCGACACATTTACCGCCATTCATTTGGACCGCCTCCGCGCGATCCCGGGTGCGGATGGGCTGATCGTCGGTGCCGCCGAGGCTGGCTTCTATCTTGCGGTGGTAAGCAACAAGACCGGCCACATCCTGCGCCGCGAAGCCGAGCATCTCGATTGGACACGGCATTTTCGCCGTTTGATTGGAGCTGGGGATGCGTCGGCGGACAAGCCGGATCCGGCGCCGGTGCATTGCGCGCTCGAAGGCAGCGGTATCGCGCCCGGCGCCGCCTGGATGATCGGCGACACCGTCCTCGACATGGAATGCGCGCTGGGCGCGGGCGCGGTTCCGGTGCTGTTGGCGCCTCCGGATGCTACCGGCACCGATCAAGCGAAGACCATGGCTCAATTCTACTTTTCCGATTGTGCGAGCCTGCTTAGGGAACTGAGGGGCTTGTGATTTTGCTGCGGCGCCCAATCTTGTTATGGGTTGCCGGGGCGCTGGGCGATGCCCGCCCGACGCCAGACGGGCTGAGATGAGCCGAGAGAGCGGCTCCAAGAATAAGGGGTCTCCCCATGTCCTCAGAAAAGTCGCAAAACGTTCAGGATGTGTTTTTGAACCATGTACGTAAGAACAAAACACCGGTTACAGTGTTCCTCGTGAATGGCGTGAAACTGCAGGGGATCATCACTTGGTTCGATAATTTCTGCGTGTTGCTGAGGCGTGACGCACACTCTCAGCTAGTGTACAAGCACGCGATATCTACCGTGATGCCAGCGCAGCCGGTCCAGCTCTTCGAGGGGGCGAAGGAAGGCGAAGAACAATAAGCTGATGGCGTCGGCGCCGACGGAAACCGCGCGATCCAATGGTCGCGCCTTAGTCATACACCCCACACTGAAGCGTCCGCCGTCGCGACAGCCGGACGAAGACGTGCGCAGTCCGGACGCCCGCCTCGATGAATCGGTTGCGCTTGCGGCAGCGATCGACCTCGACGTCGCGCACGCAGCGCTGGTCCCGCTCGCCCGGCCGAAGCCCGCGACCCTCATCGGCAGCGGTAGCGTCGAGACCCTCGGTAGAATCATTGCGGAATTGCACATCGCTGTCGCCGTGATCGACGCGACGGTGAGCCCGGTGCAGCAGCGCAATCTCGAGAGGGCCTGGAACTGCAAGGTCATCGATCGAACCGGCTTGATCCTCGAGATTTTCGGCGCGCGTGCCCGTACGCATGAGGGTCGGCTTCAGGTGGAACTGGCCTCGCTCACCTATCAGCGCTCAAGGCTGGTGCGATCCTGGACGCACCTTGAGCGCCAGCGCGGCGGGTTCGGTTTTCTCGGCGGGCCCGGCGAGAGCCAGCTTGAAATCGACCGCCGCCTCATCGGCGAGCGGATCGCCCGGATCAAGAGGGAGCTCGAAGACACGCGGCGGACGCGTGCGCTGCATCGCAACGCGAGGAAGCGCGTGCCGCATCCCGTGGTTGCGCTCGTGGGCTACACGAATGCCGGAAAGTCGACGCTGTTCAATCGGCTCACTCAAGCGGCGGTTCGCGCCGAAGATATGCTGTTCGCGACGCTCGATCCGACGCTGCGACGGCTCCCACTGCCGTCCGGCCGAACCGCAATTCTCTCGGATACCGTGGGATTCATCTCGGAACTGCCGCACCAACTGGTCGCAGCGTTCCGCGCGACGCTGGAAGAGGTCACCGAGGCCGATCTCATCGTCCACGTGCGCGACATCCACCATCCCGACACCGAGGCACAGCGCAACGACGTGCAGAGCGTGCTAACCGAGCTGGGGCTTGGAGCACAGGTCGAGCAAGGCCTGGTGGAGGCGCTCAACAAGATCGACCTGCTCGACCCCGAGACCCGCGCCGCGCTGATCAATCGAACGGGCCGCAATCGCGATGCGGTGCCAGTCTCGGCGGCGACGGGTGAGGGGACCGACCGGCTGCTCGTGCTGATCGACGACCGCCTCGACGGCGGGCGTCGTCTCATCGACCTCGACATACCGCTCAGCGACGGAGCCAGTATCGCCTGGATCTACCGCCATGGCGACGTCGTGCGCCGCCACGACGACGATGAGCGTGCCCATTTCTCCGTGCGCCTCGCTGAAGCCGATCTCGGACGCTTCCGCAGCCGGCAAACAGTGCAGTAGCTCCATGCGGGCCGATCTGACGCGCGTCGAGGCGCTCATCCGCGAAGTCGCCGCCGCGGAGATTCTGCCGCGGTTTCGCCATCTCGCCGAGGGCGATATCCGAGAAAAGCAACCGGGCCAACTCGTCACGGTGGCAGATGAGGGAGCAGAGCGGCGACTGGGCGCCGGGCTGTCCGATATTTTGCGAGGCTCGATCGTCGTGGGGGAAGAAGGAGTGGCGGCCGAACCCTCGCGCCTCGATGCGCTCTGGGGCGAGGCACCGGTCTGGGTGGTCGACCCCATCGATGGCACCCAGAATTTCAGCGAGGGAAGCCCGGTCTTTGCGACCATGGTGGCGCTGGTTGAAAACCGCGAGACCCTATGCGCATGGATCTATGATCCGATCGCCGACCGCATGGCACTGGCGGAGAAAGGTGCGGGCGCGAGCCTCAACGGCATTCGACTCCATATCGCGCCACCGCCGCCCATCGCCGAAATGGTCGGCCGCCTCGGCGGCATGACCGCGCGGAAGCTCAAGGGCCGCATCGGCGCCGGCGCCTACCTGCGTTGTGCCGCGCACGAGTATCTTCGGCTCGTGACCGGCGAAATTCATTTTGCGCTCTACCGCCGTCTCTTTCCCTGGGATCACGCACCCGGCGAACTGATCGTTCGCGAGGCCGGCGGCTATGCGGCCTATCTGGACGATCAGCCGTACAGAGCCGGCGACATCCACGCCTCCCTCCTGCTTGCGCCCGACCGCGCGAGCTGGGAGGCGCTTCGGGCGTTGATCCAGGAGCTGGCGCCCACAGGGTAGATGTTGTTCCATTGACAGGGGGCGGTTTCCCCGTGATTTTCTCGCCGGTAGCAACTCGGGAATTGCACATGATCGATCTCGACCTCTACCTCGGCTTCATCCTGGCGACCACGATCCTGATGCTGATCCCGGGCCCCAATGTCGCGCTCATCGTCGCCAACAGCGTCGCCTATGGCACCCGCTTCGGGCTCATGACCGTGGCGGGCACCAGCACCGCGATGGTGCCGCAGCTTATCCTGACCGCGCTCGGTATGACCGCGCTCCTGGGCTTTGTTGCGGAGTCTTTCGAATGGGTGCGCTGGCTTGGCGTCGCCTATCTGATCTATTTGGGCGCCCGCCAATGGCTCGCGCCGCCGGTCGATCTCACCAAGATAAAGCCGCAGCCGAAATCCGCGCGTGCCATCGTCACGCGGGGCTTCCTGGTGTCGCTCTCGAACCCCAAGACGCTGCTGTTCTACGGCGCCTTCTTTCCGCAGTTCATTACCCTCGAGAGGAACCCGGAAACGCAGGTCATCGTTCTGTCGCTGACCTTTTTGGCGCTGGCGATGTTCTGGGATGGACTCTGGGCCATTCTCGCGGGGCGCGCGCGCGGGCTCTTGGCGACGCGCGGCAAGCTCCGCAACCGGCTTTCCGGCGGCATGTTGATGGCGGCCGGTGTCGGGCTCGCGCTCGCGCATCGGCGCTGATCGGGCCGCAAAGAAGCCCTCCAAATCGCGCGGCAAACGCTTTAGTCTAGCGCGCCATCAGATCGGAGGAGCGCGATGAAGCTGGCATTCCTGGGCTTGGGCGTCATGGGCTACCCGATGGCGGGGCATCTCAAGAAGAGCGGCCACGACGTCACCGTCTACAACCGCACCACCGCGAAAGCCAAGGCTTGGGCTTCGGAATATGGCGGCAGCTTCCGCGAGACGGCGGCCGAGGCGGCGCGCGACTGCGATATCGTGCTCATGTGCGTCGGGAACGACAACGACGTGCGCGAGGTCGCGACTGGCGCCCAGGGCGCTTTCGCCGGCATGAAGAAGGGCGCCATCTTCGCGGACCACACCACGGCCTCGGCGGAGATCGCGCGCGAGTTGCACAAGATCGGAGTGGGGAAGGGGATCGCGGTGCTCGACGCACCGGTGTCGGGCGGGCAGGCCGGGGCGCAGAACGGCAAGCTCACGATCATGGTCGGCGGCGATCCCGCGCCGTTCAAAATCGCCGAGCCGGTGATGGCGCATTATGGGCGAGCGGTCACGCTCATGGGCCCCTCCGGCAGCGGGCAGCTCACCAAGATGGTGAACCAGATTTGCATCGCTGGGCTGGTGCAGGCGCTCTCCGAGGGTCTCAATTTCGCGGTTCGCGCCGGGCTCGACGGCAAGAGGGTGATCGACGTTATCTCCAAGGGGGCCGCGCAGTCCTGGCAGATGGAGAACCGTGGCACCACCATGCTCGAAGGCAAGTTCGACTTCGGCTTCGCGATCGATTGGATGCGCAAGGACCTCTCGATCTGCTTCGCGGAGGCGCGGCGCAACGGTGCGTCGCTCCCGGTCTCGGCGCTGGTCGATCAATTCTACGCGCGGGTCCAGGAACGCGGCGGCAGACGCTGGGACACCTCGGCGCTGATCCATCTACTGCAGAAGCCGTAGGCGCCACGCCAGCATCCCTCAAGGCGAGGCTATTCCTTCGCCTTGACGCGTTGCCATGCCGCTTCCATTTCATCGAGGGTGCTTTCGGCGGGTGCCTTTCCGTCATCAGCGAGACTGGCCTCGACGGCGCGGAAGCGGCGTTCGAATTTTCGGTTGGCGTGTCGGAGAGCCTGTTCCGGATCGGCGCCGAGGTGACGGCCGAGATTGACCACGGCAAAGAGC
>Ga0335079_10000079_pt1 | contig 111891 bp, 113 predicted proteins | sample Lox_Sample_33_FD_206719 | JGI IMG/M metagenome (GOLD analysis project Ga0335079, IMG submission 206719) | Soil microbial communities from Loxahatchee National Wildlife Refuge, Florida, United States - Lox_Sample_3.3 | ecosystem: Environmental > Terrestrial > Soil > Wetlands | place: USA... | reverse complement strand
GGACGCCGACCTCCCGCGGCCGATGATGACGTGAGCTAGACGGCCTCGACCGAGTGAACTTCCGGCACGTAGTGCCGCAGCATGTTCTCGATGCCCGCCTTCAAGGTCGCGGTCGAGCTCGGGCAGCCTGAGCACGAGCCCTGCATGTGCAGGTAGACGATCCCGTCCTCGAAGCGATGGAAGATGATGTCGCCGCCATCCTGGGCCACGGCCGGGCGTACGCGCGTCTCGAGCAGCTCCTTGATCTGCGCGACGATCTCGTCGTCTTCTTCCTCGTCCTGCGCCGCCTCGCCCAAAAAGATCGGGGCGCCGGTCGTGAAATGCTCCATCAGGGCGCCAAGCACGGCTGGCTTCAGCCGATACCAGTCGATCTCGTCGTCCTTCGTGACGGACACGAAGTCGGCGCCGAGGAACACGCCCTTGACGCCCGGGATCCCAAAGAGGCGCTCGGCAAGCGGGGAGGACTGGCACGCCCCGGCATCCGGGTAATGCGCGGTGCCCACTTCCATCACTGTCCGCCCAGGCAGGAACTTGAGGCTCGCGGGATTGGGCGTCTGCTCAGTCTCGATGAACATATGTGCCTCCCAGTCGCAGCCCTTAGCTTGGGCTTGGGGCGCCCGCTGTCAACCCGTGGTGCTCAGCCCTGGCCCTGTCCTTTACCGCCGATCCGGGACATGCTGGGGCCGGAATGTCAGGACGGGACAATAATTTTGATGCGTTAAGGCTTGGGGCCGCGATCTCGGTCGTGCTGACCCATGCCATTTTGCTGGGGGAGGACCGGCTCGGTCCCGACCCGCTGATGCGGATCACCGGCGGACAATGTACTTTGGGTGTGGCCGGTGTGTTCGTGTTCTTCACGATCAGCGGCTATCTCGTGACGCAAAGCTTCGAAGCGACGGGGCGGCTCGGAGCCTTCCTGGCGAAGCGGGCGCTGCGCATCTATCCCGGGCTCGCAGCGTGCGTGCTGCTGCTGTCGTTCGCGGTCGGGCCTTTGGTCTCGAGCCTGACTCTCAGCGCTTATTTTGCCGATCCCGGGAGCTACCGCTACATCGTCGGCAATCTTTATTTCAACACCGGCATCAACGGGCTTCCTGGCGTGAATTTCACCCGGCTCGGCAATGGCTGGGTGGTGAACGGGCCCCTCTGGAGCTTGCCCTGCGAAGTGCTGATGTATCTGATGGTCGCGGGATTGGGCAGCGCTGGACTCCTGCGCGGGCCTGTGCTCGCGGTCCTTTTTGCGACAGGCCTCGTCGCGACGGTCGTCGACACATCCTCGAGCAACATGCTCCTCGGCAGTGCCTTGTGGCTGCTGCCGTTCTTCGCGGCCGGCATGTTGCTCTACCGCTTTCGTGCCCTGCCGCTTCTGCGCCTGCGTTATGCCGCTGCCGCGCTCGCGGCCCTTGCGCTCGCCGCACGCTTCGGCGGGTTCGTTCCGGTCTTCGCCGCGTGCGGCAGCTATCTCGTGATCTATCTCGCCTATGCCGGGCGACCGCTCAGAGCGGCGCGCTTCGGCGACCTTTCCTATGGGCTCTACATCTATGGCTGGCCCGTCGAGCAGCTCACGGTGCGGGCGCTGGGTGGTGCTGCGCCGGGATGGGAGGTGTTCGCGCTTGCGCTGCCGGCGACAGCCGCCGTGGCGTTCTTGTCCTGGCACCTTGTCGAGGCCCCGGCCCTGCGCCTCAAGCCGCGCGCGCGAGGCAACGACGCGGCCATGGATCGGCTCGCAAGGGCTCGCGCCGCAAGGCCCGACGCTTGACGGAGCGCAGTGCGGACGCGACAAATTCCCGGTCGGCCGGGTAGGAGCGCGCTGATGGCGGACGGGATAGGGGAAGGACGTTCGGCGGCGGCGCCATCGCGCACCTACAACGCCGCGGTCGATCTCATCGAGCGCAACCTTGCGGCGGGTAGGGCAGGGAAGACGGCCTTCATCGACGATCGCGGCGCGCTGACCTATGGCGAACTCGCCGAACGGGTCGACCGCTGCGCCAACGCGCTGCGTCGCCTCGGGCTTGAGCCCGAGCAGCGCATTCTCCTCTGCCTTCTCGATACGATCGATTTCCCGGTCGCGTTTCTGGGTGCAATCAAGGCCGGCATCGTACCAATCCCGGTCAACACGATGCTGACCGCCTCCGACTACGAATTCATGCTCAAGGACAGCCGCGCCCGCGCGCTTATCGTGTCGGACGCGCTCTACGACCGCATCGCGCCCGTGCTGCCGCGCCTGCCGGTGTTGCGGCAGGTGATCGTGTCGGGCGGCGAGGGCGTGAGCGGACGCCATCATTTCGCGAGCCTCCTCGCGGAAGCCGAGCCGTGCGCGAAGGCGTCCGAGACGACGGCTGACGATCCCTGTTTCTGGCTCTATTCCTCGGGTTCGACCGGCACGCCCAAGGGCGCCGTCCATCTCCAATCGCATCTGACGCTTACGGCCGAGCTTTACGCGAAGCCTGTTCTCGGCATCGTCGAGAGCGATCTTGTCTTCTCGGCGGCTAAACTCTTCTTCGCTTATGGGCTCGGTAATTCGCTCACCTTCCCGATGGCGGCCGGCGCGACGAGCCTCCTGCTTGCCGAGCGTCCGACGCCCGGACTCGTGAGCCGCATCCTCCGCGAGAGACGTCCAACCGTCTTCTACGGTGTGCCGACACTCTATGCCTCGCTTCTGGCGAGTGCTGATCTACCGGCACGGGATGCCGTGGTACTCCGGCGCTGCGTTTCGGCGGGCGAGGCGCTGCCCGAAGATATCGGGCGACGCTGGAGCCAGCGGTTCGGTATCGAGGTGCTGGACGGACTCGGCTCGACCGAGATGCTGCACATCTTCCTTTCGAACAAGCCAGGCGCGGTGCGGTACGGCACGAGTGGCGTGCCGGTTCCGGGCTACGAGATCAAGCTCCTGGACGAGGACGGCAAGCCCGTCGCAGACGGCGAGATTGGCGAGTTGCACGTGTCCGGCCCGACCAGCGCCGCCTTCTACTGGAACAACCGCGAGCGCTCGCGAACCACTTTCCTCGGGGCTTGGACGCGCAGTGGCGACAAGTACGTGCGCGACAAAGAAGGGTACTACACCTATTGCGGCCGCACCGACGACATGTTGAAGGTCGGCGGAATCTATGTCTCGCCATTCGAGGTCGAGGCGGCGCTCATGACGCATGAGAAGGTTCTGGAGGCGGCGGTCGTCGGACACGAGGACGAGAACCGGCTCGTCAAGCCGCGCGCTTTCGTTGTTCTGCGCGAGGGTGGGGGCGGCACGCCGGCGCTCGCGGCCGAGCTGCAGCAGCATGTGAAATCGCGGCTCGCGCCCTACAAATATCCGCGCTGGATCGAGTTCGTGCCCGAGTTGCCGAAAACGGCAACGGGCAAGATTCAGCGTTTCAAGTTGCGGCAAAGCTAGGAGGACGCCATGGACGGAGCGAAGACCAAGCCGGAGGTGAAGGGGCCCGCGAAGCTCAAATCCTTCGCCCATGTGAGCGTGCCCTGCCGTGACCTCGAGGAAGGCAAAGCCTTCTATCGCGACGTGCTCGGCGGCGAGATGCACGTGGACACGCCGACCTTCGCCTCGTTCCGCCTTGGCGGCGTCGATGTCGGCATCGGCACGGACGGGGTCTCCTACATCGCCAAGAGCGCCGAATACCCGCATTTCGCCTTTTTCGTCGGCCCCGACGAGCTTGCGCATATGCGGCAGTGGCTCGCTCAATGCGGCGTGCCGACCTCGGACCTGTGGACGCGGCGCGGCATCGAGGCGCTGATGTTCTTCCGCGATCCCTCCGGCAACGTGATCGAGCTCTATTGCGAGGCGGGCTTCGCCGGCGCCGACACGCTGCCCAAGGGCCCGCCGCGCGGACATGGCACTGCCGTCGATATTGATGCGCTGAGCTATGACCAGTGGAAACGACCGCTCACGGGCGCCTAGCGCGGATTTTCCTCAAATTGGCGGCGATATCCGGGGCGGAGACGTCGTCTTTTAGACTTGGGTAAGAGGCGGGGCGGGAGATTCGGGTCTGGAGCGTCTTGCTCCGGAGGGCCGAAGATGATGGCCGACCTCGTATCAAGCGATGATGGCGCGCGGCGGATCTACGCCAAATCCCGGCTGAGTGTGGTGTTCACGCTGTGGGCCGTGACCATGCGCTTTTTCCGGTCGCTTTAGACGGCGACGACATCCGGTCCCGGCGGCTCTTCATAGAGCGCCGCGACGCGCGCTGCCCGTTCACGCAATACGGCGCGCTGATTGATATACCCCTTGTCCGTGATCTCACCCTTGTCGATCGACGGCGGCTCGGTAAGGAAAAGCGCGCGCGCCACACGGTGCGACGAGCCGCCAGCCTCGGCATTGTGGTGCGCGAGGCCGGACCGCAGCGCGTCACGCACCTTGGGATGAGCGACGAGCGCGGTAAGCGGCGCCTCGGATCCGAGCTCGGGGCAGAGCGAGCGGCAGCCGGCAAGGCTCGGAAAGACCAGGAGTGCAATCGTATCGCGGTCGTGGCCGGCGACCACCGCGTCCTCGATGACGGGCGCCGCCGCGGCAATGGCGGCGACACGAAGCGCGCCCACTGTTACCCACGTGCCGGACGTGAGCTTGAAGTTCTCGCCGAGGCGGCCGTCGAAGACGAGGCCGCGCGCCGGGGTCTCCGCGTCTTCGAGCTTTGCCGCGTCGCCCGGCCGGTAGAAGCCGTTCTCGTCGAACGCGGCTGCGGTGAGGTCGGGCCGGCGCCAATAGCCCGGTGTGATGTTGGGGCCCTTGACGCGCAGCTCGAGCTTGTCGCCCTCAGGCACGAGCTTGATCTCGGTCCCGGCGACCGGCAGGCCGACATTGCCCGCGCGCTCGATCGGATAATGCACGATCGTCGAGCAGGGTGCCGTTTCGGTCGTGCCCCATGCCGACACGAAAGGCGGCTTCTGCCCGGTCTGCGCCAGCGCGAGCGCCTCGAATCGCTCCCAGAGACTTTGCGGAAGCGCGGCGCCGGCATAGCAGAGGAGATCGAGCTCTGCGAAGAAGAGGCGCGCGAGCTCGGCATCGCGCTCCAGGTAATCGAGCACGAGTCCATAACCACGCGGCACGTTGAAATAGAGCGTGGGCGAGACGGCGCGCATGTTGGCGATGGTGCGCTCGATGAGCGTGGGCGTGGGCTTGCCATCGTCGATCCACAGCGTGCCGCCGTTGAACAGGATCATGTGGAAGGTGCTGTTGCCGCCGAACGTGTGGCTCCATGGCAGCCAGTCCATGACTACGGGAGGCCGATCGGCGAGGAATGGCCAGGCTTGGAGGTAGGCGGCCTGGTTCGAGCAGATCATGCGCTGCGTGTTGACGACGCCCTTGGGATCGCCGGTCGAGCCCGAGGTGAACAGGATCTTCGCGATCGTGTCAGGCCCGACGCGGTGGAATGCGTCGTCGAGTGCCTGACGCGGTCGGGTCGCGCGCATGACGCCGATCGAGGTCGCCTCGACGCCCGGCGGCGGGTTGCGCGAGACGGCAATCGTCGCACCCGTGCCCTTGAGAATCTCAAGCGCCGCGGCATAGCGTTCGCCGTCGTCCGCATAGATGAGCCCGGGCGTGACCTGGTCCGCCACCGAGCGCAGCTTCGCGAAATCGCGCGATGCGAGCGAATACGCGACCGACACCGGCGCCACCGGCACGCCGACATAGAGCGCGCCCAATGCCAGGAGCGCGTGATCGATTGAATTGTCGGACAGGATCATCACCGGCCGTTCGGGACCGAGCCGGCGGTTCAGAAGCGACTGGCCGATGGCGCGCGCGGCCTCGTGCGCCTCGTGATAGGTGACCCGGCGCCAGCCTGTGCCTTCGCGCTCCGCCAGGAACACGCGGTGCGGCATCCACGAGGCCCAGCCGGCGAGCTTGTCGCCGACGGCGCGCGCGCATGGGCCCAGCGGTTGTGGCGAGCGCAGGATTATGCCGCCGTCCGGCAGCATCTCGCATTCGACCTCGGCCGCCGCGAAGCGCGGTAGGCGGCGCCCTCCCTCGGGCATCATTCCGTCTCCTTTGGCGCCGACCATAGCTCAAAGCCCGATATAGGCGCGGCGCACGCGGTCGTCCGACAACAGCTCCGCGCCACCTCCGCTCATGACGATGCGGCCGGTCTCGAGCACATAGGCGCGGTGCGCGAGGGCGAGCGACTGCGCCACATTTTGCTCGACCAGGAGCACGGTGAGCCGGTCCTCCGCGTTGAGCCGGCGGATCGTGGCGAATACATCCTCGACCACAACCGGCGCGAGACCCAGGGACGGCTCGTCGAACATTACGAGGCTCGGATTGCCCATAAGGCAGCGCGCGATTGCCACCATCTGCTGCTCGCCGCCCGACAATGTCCCGGCGAGTTGGCGCCGGCGCTCGGCGAGCACCGGGAACATCGCGAACATGTGCTCGAGATTCGCGGCCTTGTGCGCTCGCGCGTGTCGCACCACGGCTCCCATTTCGAGATTCTCGAGCACGGTCATATTGGGGAAGATCTGCCGTCCCTCCGCGACCTGGCCCAATCCCATGTCGCAGATGCGGTGGGGTGGCGTGCGGGATATGTCGGTGTCGCGGAAGCGGATCGACCCTTGCCGCGCCCGCGTCATGCCATAGATCGCGCGGATCAGCGAAGTCTTGCCGGCGCCGTTCGAGCCGACGATGGCAACGATCTCGCCCTCGCCTACTGCGATCGACACGTCGTCAAGCGCCTGGGCGTCGCCATAGAAAAGCGAGAGGTTCGCCACTTCGAGCATCAGTGCGTGCTCCGCCCGAAATAACATTCGATGACGCGTGCGTCGGCCGCCACGTGCTCGGGCGTGCCCACACAGATCTTCTGCCCGTGATGGACGACGACGATGTGATGAGAAAGCGCCATCACCGCGCGCATCACATGCTCGGTGAGGAGGATGGTGAGGCCGCTCTCGCGCGCGAGAGCGGCGAGCGTGGCGACCATGGCGTCGACCTCGATCGGCCGCAGGCCGGCCATCGCCTCGTCAAGGAGGAGCAGCTTCGGTTCGGTCGCGAGCGCGCGCGCGACTTCGAGCCGCCGGCGTTCGGGCAGCGTGAGCCCGTGCGCGGGAACGTTTGCTTTCTCCGCAAGGCCGAGCCGCTCCAGCACCTCGCGCGCCCGGATTCGTGCGGCGTCGGTGCTCGCGTTCGCGCGGAAGGCCCCTACCATTGCGTTCTCGAGGACGCTCAAGGCGCCGAAAGGGCGCGCGATCTGGAACGTGCGGGCGATGCCGGCGTGGCACAGCACATTCGGCCGCAAGCCGCCGATATCGCGGCCCTCGAACACGATGCGGCCGCCGTCCGGCCGATAAACGCCGGCGATGAGGTTGAAGATCGTCGTCTTGCCGGCGCCATTGGGGCCGATCAACCCCACGATCGCACCCTGCGGAATGACGAAGCTCACGCCATCGACGGCGAGGAGCCCGCGGAAGCGTTTGCTCACCCCGGCGAGCTCGAGCAGCGCACTCATCGCAGACCCTCGCCAAGCCCGAGACGATCGCGAACCCAGGGCCAGACTCCGGCCGGCTGCAGCAGGACGATGGCGACCAGAGCCCCGCCGTAGAGCCATTGCTTCAATCCGGGCACGCCGAATTCAGCCCCGAAATCGGTCATCGCCTCGCCCATCGTCGTCAGCAGGAAGGCGCCGACGATGGGACCGAAAAGCGTTCCCATGCCGCCGATGATCGGCGCGGTGATGATCTCGACCGAGCGTGAGGTCGCGAAGATCGTGTCGGGATAGAGGTTGTTGTCGTAGAACGCCACGATGCCGCCGCCCAAGGCCGTGAGCGCGCCCGACAAGGTCACCGCCGCGAGCTTCATCCAGAACGTGTCGATGCCGAGCGCCGCCGCGGCCGGCTCGTCCTCGCGGATCGCGAGCCAATAGAAGCCGATGCGACGCCGCAACAGCGCGCGCGACAGCCACAGCGCACCGGCCGAGAGCGCGAGCAACAGGTAGTAGAACATGCCTGGCGAGCCGCGCAGGTGGACAAGGTCCGTCGCATTGATCTGCGCCACGTGGAGAAACAAGCCGGCCGTGCCGCCGACCCACTCGAAATGCTCGAACAGGATGCGGGTGAACTCGTTGAAGGCGATGGTGAGGAGCGCGAAGTAGACGCCCGTCACGGCGAAGCGGAAAGAGAGCGCCGCAATCGATGCCGCGACGAGCGCCGCCACCGCCATCCCGAGGATGACGCCGAGCCAGGGAAGCGTTCCGAAATGCGCGAAGAGCGCCGCGGCCGTATAGGCGCCGAGGCCGTAATAGAGGGCGTGGCCAATCGAGAGCTGGCCCGCGAAGCCCATCATGATGTTCCAGCACTGCCCGAGATAAGCGGCCACGAGGAATACGATCAGGACCGAGAGCAGGTAGGGCCCAACGAAGACCGGGGCCGCGACGAGGAGCGCTCCGGCAAGCGCGAGCGCCAACCCCTGCCGCCTGTTCATGCTCTGCGACCCATCAGCCCTTGCGGGCGGACCAGCAGCACAAGGATGAGCAAGCCGTAGCTGAAGAGGCTCTTGAGAGAAGGAGCCACAAAATAGGCCGCGAGCCCCTCGGAGACGCCGACCAGGACGCCGCCGAGGAGCGCGCCCGGCATGCTGCCGAGGCCGCCGATGATGACGATGACGAAAGAGAGGAGCGTGTAGTCGGCGCCGAGATAGGGTTGCACGTCGACGAGCAGCAGCAGGAACGTTCCGGCCGCGGCCACGCACGCCGCGCCGATGCCAAAGGCGGTCGCATAGAACCGGTTCACGTCGAGCCCCGCCACCGCCGCTCCCACCGGATTGTCGGCGCAGGCGCGGATCGCCTTGCCCGTGCGGCTCAGCCGGAAAAAGGCCCACAGCAACGCCATGCACAAAATCGCCCCAGAAGCCGCGAACACGCGAACTTTGTCGAGGATGAGCGAGCCCAGCGCGTAGGAATCAAGCGCATAGGACGTGTCGATGCTGGCGGCGTCGGGCCCGAACACCATCAGCATCGAGCTCGTGAGAAGGGCGGCGACACCCAGCATGAGGATGAACTGCTCGTGCTCGGGCCGGGAGATGAAGCGGTTGAGAAGACCGCGCTGGAGCGCGTAGCCGAGCGCGAACAGCGCCGCTGCCACGACCGGCGCCGAGACGAGCGGATCGAAGCCCGCCCAGCGCTGCAGCAGGATGACGCCGTACATCGCCAGCATCATCATCTCGCCGTGCGCGAAATTGACGACGCGCACGACGCCGAAGATGACCGAGAGGCCGAGCGCCATCAGCCCGTAGACCGCGCCGGTCAGTAGACCCGCGACGACGAAATTGACCCAGCCGGGCATATGCCGCCGAAGCGCTTATCCGCGTTCGGACCAGCCTGGCATGGGGAAGACGGGTTTCGCGTTGGCATTCGCTTCGGGCAGGATCACCATCGGCTTGCCATTGAGGTTCTCGGTCGCGGCCGAGGGCAGGTTGACGTTTTGTCCGTGCTCGTCGAACGAAATGGCGCCGCCCAGCATCACGCGGTTGGTGATGTGCGTTGCCCTCAATGCTTCGACCAAAGCCTGCGGTTTCGTCGAGCCCGCGCGCTTCGCCGCATCGGCGCAGATCAGCACGCCCTCGAACGTGAAGCCGATCTCGAGTGTCATGTTCTGGTCCGGATGGGCCTTCTCGTACGCCTCCTGGACGCGTCCCGCCAACGGCTGCTTGGGGTCCATCCACGGCTGGTTGGTGATGCAATAGTTGGCGTACTTGCCGAGTGACTTGAAGAACTGTTTGAACTGCATGCCGGGGCTGCCGGGGCTGATGATGCCCATCGGCTGATAGCGCTGCTTCACCATCTCGCGGACCATGAGAATGATGTCGTTGAGACGGTGCACGACGACCAGGAGATCCGCGTTGGCCGCCTTGGCCTTCGCCACTTCGGCCGAGAGATCGTTGGTCTGCGGCGAATAGCCGATATTCTCGACGATCTTGAATGGCAGTCCGACCTTTTGGTCGTACCCATCGATTCCCTTGACCATGGCCTCGCCGAACGTGTCGTTGACGTGCATCAGCACGGCCGTCTTGGGCGCGGTATGCGTCACCTTGAAGAGCTCGGCGAAGAGTGCCAGGCCATTGTTGCCGAGCATGACTGCCGTCGGGAAATTGCGGAATACGAACTTGAAGCCCTGATTCGTGATCGCGGGGTCGGCGGCGATGTCGGCGACGAACGGGATGCCGTTCTGCTCGCACACCTGCGCGATGGCGAGCGTCTGGCCGGAATCGAATGCGCCCAAGAGGATGTGGCAGCCGTCGCGGATGAGCTTCTCCGCCTGGGTGCGGGCGGTCTCCGGTTTGGATTCCGTGTCGGCGTCGATGACCTCGAAATCGTAGCCCATGTCCTTCACCATGGTCTTGGCGAGGTCGATGCCGCCTTGGCAGAATTGGCCGGTCAGGGCCTCGAAGCCGGATGTCGGCAGAAGGTTGCCGATGCGCAGTCGTGCCGCCTGGGCGCGCACGATGGCGGGTGCCGCGATGACAGCGCCGGCGGCCATCGCGCCCATGCCGAAGCGGCGCCGGTCGATTGTTCTCTTCATGTGAGCCTCCCTATGTCCTTGTTCTGCGCCCAACCTTAGCCGAGCCGGATGCCGCGGCAAAGAACGTGCCGCTTGTTGCCGTCGTTCGCTTCTCCTTAGACTGCGCACATGTATCGTCAAGACCTCTACCCGCCGCTCGAGCCCTACACCACCGGCATGTTGCCGCTCGATTCCCATCACACGTTGTACTGGGAGCAGTGCGGCAATCCGCAGGGCGTGCCGATCCTGTTCCTGCATGGTGGTCCCGGCGCAGGCGCCACGCCGACGCATCGCCGCTTCTTCGATCCGGCCTTCTATCGCATCGTGATCTGCGACCAGCGCGGCGCGGGCCGCTCACAGCCCTTGGGCTCGCTCAAGGACAACACGACCGCGCACCTCATCGACGACCTTGAGACGCTGCGGCACCATCTTGGCATTGACCGCTGGGCCGTGTTCGGCGGTTCGTGGGGCTCGACACTGGCCCTGGCCTATGCCGAGGCCCATCCGCGCGCCTGCCGCGGCCTTGTGTTGCGCGGAATCTTTCTCTGCCGCCGCCCTGAGATCGACTGGTTCCTCTACGGTATCCGCACTGTCTTTCCCGAGGCCTGGCGCGCCTTTTCCGGCTTCATTCCCGAAGGGGAGCGTGGCGATCTTCTGGCGGCCTATTACCGCCGCCTCGTCGATCCGGATCCTGCCGTGCACATGCCGGCCGCGCGCGCCTGGAGCACTTACGAGGGCGCTTGCTCGACCCTGTTGCCGAGCCCCGACACGGTCGCGGCCTTCGGCGAGGACCGTATGGCACTGGGCCTCGCCCGCATCGAGGCCCATTATTTCCGCGTCGAGTCCATCGGCCCCGACGCCGATCTCGTCGCCCGGGTCGGCCGGATCCGCCATTTGCCGGGCGCGATCGTTCAAGGCCGCTACGACATGGTGTGCCCGATCGTTACCGCCGACGAGCTGGCGCGCGCATGGCCCGAGGCGGAGTACATCGTCGTCCCCGACGCTGGCCATTCGGCCATGGAGCCCGGCATCCGCAGCCAGCTTGTGGCCGCGACCGAGCGCCTCAAGAAGAGGTTCTGAGCGAGTCGATTCGGCGGCGCGCTTGCCAGTGGCGCAGTCTCCGCTCAAGATGATACAAGGGGTCCGAGGGGAGTGGGGATGAGTGGCCTAAAGCATCTTGGTGCGGCCGTCGTGGCCGCGGGGGCTCTTCTTGGGGCATCCGCCGCATATGCTGGCATGGCCGACATCATGGCGCCCGCGAGCGATCCCTCGCTGATCGCGCTCGGTGCCGGCGACATCGATTTCGACCACAAGGAACCGGCCGGCGAGCTGCGCGGCGAATATCGCTTCGCCCAGGGCTTCTACTTCATCAAGCCGATGATCGGCGCCTTCGGCACCAGCCGGCATCAGGTCTATGCCTATGGCGGATTGCGCTTCGATTTCGTGTTCTTCGATCACTTCGCGGTAACGCCCAACGCGGCCGTGGGCTGGTACAACCGCGGCAACGGCAAGGCCTTGGGCTCGCCGATCGAGTTCAAGACTGGGGTCGAGCTCGACTACCGCTTCGACAACGCTGCGCGGCTGGGCGTTGCTTTCGACCACATCTCCAACGCTGGCCTGACGAAGCTCAATCCGGGTACCGAGCAGATCCTGCTGGTGCTGTCCTGGCCGGTGCCTTGGTGAAGGTCCGGTAAATCCCGCGTTAACTTCCGCGCAACGGGGGCCTGATACGCTTCCGCCCGCCTTGACCAGGTTGGGAGGCGCGTCAGATGCGGCACGGCGAACGAAGCGTTCTGGTGGTCGACGACTACAGCACGATGCGGCGCATCATGCGCAATCTGCTCGGCCAGATCGGCTTCCAGAATGTCGAGGAGGCCGAGGACGGCGAGAGCGCGCTTAAGAAACTGCACGAGAAGAACTTCGATCTCGTCATCTCTGACTGGAACATGGTTCCGATGTCGGGCCTCGACCTGTTGCGCGAGCTGCGCGCCGACACGCAGCTTCGCGACATGCCGTTCATAATGGTCACGGCCGCCAACGAGACGAAAGACGTGGTCGCCGCCAAGGAAGCAGGCGTCAATTTCTACATCGTCAAGCCGTTCACGGCCGAGACGCTGCGCAAAAAGATCGATACGGTTCTCAGCGCCGCCTGATCCCGTGGCTCGTGTCCGAGCCTTGCCGCGTCGCAACCCGCAGGGCTCGGCGACTCGCCAGATCAGTCATGACCATGTCGGTGATTAGGTAAAGGCTCGCGAGGGCGGAGCCCCACGCGACGGCCAGAAGCCAGTTGCTCATCTTTCAAATTCCCCAGGCGATCGATCGAATGAAAGGTGCTGCGCGTCGGGGAAATGTGCTTGCCCCATGAAACGGCCATTATGGTAAAGATCGAGTTAACAGCGCCGGGTTGACAGGCGCTTCCTCGGCAAGCGATAGGGAGGCATGGCGGCCTCTTCCTATGCCGAGATGGTAGCTCGCGCGCGTGCCCTTGTGCCGGCGTTGCGCGAGCGCGCGCGCCACGCCGAGACATTGCGTCGTATTCCCGACGAGACCGTGACCGATCTGCGCGCAGCCGGGCTGTGGCGGGCGTTCCAGCCGGAGCGCTATGGCGGTGCGGAGATTCCGCCGCGTGGCTATGTCGAGCTCGGCGCCATTCTCGCAAGCGGCTGCGCCTCGACCTCGTGGGTCTACAACAATCTCGTCAGCCACAATTGGATGCTGGGCTATTGGCCGCCGGCGGCGCAGGACGAGGTATGGGGCGCGGATCCCGAGGCGCTCGTCGGTTCGGGCCTCGTCATGGCCGAAGGCGAGGTGGCTCGTGCCGAGGGCGGCTGGCACGTCAAGGGGCGCTGGCCGTTCTCAAGCGGCATCGATCCGGCAAGCTGGGTCATGCTGGGCGGACGTGTCGGCGCGACCGCTGGTGCCTCGCCCGAGCCGCATCTCTTTCTCGTCCCACGCGCCGATTGCCACGTCATCGATACGTGGCACGCGATGGGCCTCGGCGGCACCGGCAGCAAGGACGTTGAGGTCGCGGGCGCATTCGTTCCGGCCCATCGCGCTGTGCCGGTTGCCATCGGCAATGGCGGGCCGCACCCCGGCACCGCCGTCAATCCTGGGCCCCTCTATCGCCTTGCATGGTATTCGATCTTCTCATTCGTCAATGCCGGGACGCCGCTTGGCATTGCCGAGGGCGCGGTGCGCGACTTCGCGGAGACCGTACGCGCCCGAGCGGCGACATACTCAGGCAAGGCGCTCGCCGAGCTTGGGACGCTTCAAATGCGCCTCGCCGAGGCGGCGACACTCGTTGACGCGGCGATGACGGTGGCTCTCAAGGACTGCGAAGAGGCGATGGCGCTTGCCGAGCGGGGGCTCGTGCCGCCGCTCATCGACCGCGCGCGCTGGCGCCGCGACGGGGCTTACGCCGCTCAACTGGCCGCGCGCGCCGTCGATATCGTGTTCGCCGGCACGGGCGGCGGCGCCATCAACGAGACGCATCCGCTGCAGCGCGCGCTGCGCGACGTTCACGCGGCGAACGGCCATATCGGCGTGAGCTGGGAGCTCAACGGTGGCATCTATGGCCGGGTGGCGCTGGGCCTCGCGCCCGACTTCCCGCTCTGAAGCCTTACAGGTTTTTAACTGTTGCCGGGCGCTAACCCTGCGCTAACGTAACGGCCCGCCAAACCGGGCCTTGTATTGCGGCGGCAAGAGAACGCGCCGAACGGTCCACGGCAAACACAGGGAGAATTGCCACGATGCATCGTGCATTTTGGATTGCCGCGCTGTTCGCGCTTCTCGCGGCGCCGGTGGCACGCGCCGCCGATGCGCCGCAGGCCGCGCCGCCGCACGTCAAAGGCCTCTTCCTCACGACCGACTATCCCTCGGTCGCGGCTCGCGCGGGCGAGACCACCACCATCAAGATGAAGCTGCAGAATTACGACCTGCCGCCCGAGCGTGTCGCCTTGAGCGTCGATGGCGCGCCCAAGAACTGGAACGCGGTGCTCCTGGGCGGCAGCACGCCCGTCACCGCGGCCATGCCGGCGACGAACGAGAACGTCGCCGTCAATCTGCGCGTCGACGTGCCAGCCAATGCGCCCGCCGGCGCGCAGCATCTCGTCGTCCACGCCAAGAGCGCCGGCGCCGCGGTCGATCTCCCCATCGACATCATCACCGGTGAGGATCTGCCGGCGCAGCTCAGCATCAAGGCGAAGCTGCCTTCGCTGAACGGCACGCCTACGACAAGCTTCGAATATCAGTTCACCGTCACGAACCAGAGTGACAAGGACCTGTTGGTCAAGCTGGCGGCGGAGGCGCCGCAGGGGTTCCAGACCTCATTCATGGAAGCTTACGGCACGCAGGAGCTGAGCTCCGTCCCGGTCGAGGCGGGCAAGGACAAGGACCTCAAGGTCAAGGTGACACCGCCCGCGAACGTCACCGCGGGAACTTATCCGGTCGCGGTACAGGCCTCGTCCGAAGGCGCATCGGCCGATACCAAGATGCAGATGGTCATCACTGGCCAGCCGAAGCTCAAGCTTTCGGGCGAGGACGATCGTCTCAACGCGCAGGCCGAGGCGGGGACCGCTACGCCGATCAAGCTTACCCTTCAGAACACTGGCAGCGCGCCCGCCAATAACGTATCGCTCTCGGCCTCCCCGCCCTCCGACTGGAAGGTGACGTTCCAACCCGACAAGATCGAGACGCTGGCGCCCAACCAGAAGCAGGATGTGCAGGCGTTGTTGACGCCTTCGGCGAAAGCGATCGCTGGCGACTACATGACGACCTTCCGCGCCAATGGGGGAGGTGATTCGACGTCATCGGACTTCCGCATCACGGTCGCGACGTCGAGCATGTGGGGGATCATCGGCGTTGCCATCATCGCCATCGCTTTCCTCGTGCTGATTGGCGCAGTGGCGCGCTTCGGACGGCGATGAACGACATCGTCATAAGCGCTTCGGGGTTGCGGAAGCGCTACGGCAACGTCGCCGCCGTCGACGGCGTCGATCTTGCGATCCGGCGCGGTGAGATCTTCGGCCTTCTGGGCCCGAACGGAGCGGGCAAGACGACAACGATCCTGATGCTGCTCGGCCTCACTGACTTGACCGAGGGCACGATCGATGTCGGCGGCTTCAATCCGATGCGCGATCCGCTCGAGGTGAAGCGCCGGGTCGGCTATCTGCCGGACAGCGTCGGCTTCTACGACAATCTCTCCGCGCGCCAGAACCTCGGATATACCGCGCGGCTCGCGGGCTTCGGTCGCGCCGAGGCCGACGGGCGCATCGCCGCGGCACTCCAGCGCGTCGGTCTTGCCACGGTCGCCGATCATCGCGTCGCAACCTACTCGCGCGGCATGCGTCAGCGCTTGGGGCTCGCCGAGGTGTTGATGAAGGGTGCCGAGGTGGCGATCCTCGACGAGCCGACCTCGGGCCTCGATCCCGAGGCAACGTTCGAGCTCCTCGACATGATTCGCGGCATGAAGAAGGACGGAACCGCGGTTCTCCTCTCCTCGCATCTCCTCGATCGCGTCCAAGCCGTGTGCGATCGCGTCGCCCTTTTCAACGAAGGGCATATCGTGCTCGAGGGCACGGTGCCGGAACTGGCGCAGAGGGTTCTCGGCGGCGGCTACATCTACGAGATCGAGGCCGCGGGCGAGGTCGAGCGCGCGCTCGCCGCGGTGCCGGGAGCGCAAAGGGTAACACGCGACGGCCGCGCCTTCCGCGTGCTCGCCGAACGCGACATCCGCGCCGATTTGGCGCGAGCGGTCGTGTCCTCGGGCGCGGCGCTCCTGCGCCTCGCCGATCTCGAGCCGAGCCTCGACACGGTCTATCGCCATTATTTCGAGGGGCACCCCCATGCCACGGCGTAGCGGTTCGGCCTTCACCGGCGCCGGTACCGTCTTCCTGAAGGAGTTCGCCGACCATCTCGGTGGTGCGCGTGTCCATGTGCTCGAATGGCTCGTGATCCTGACGGGCGCCGGCGCGGTCTATACTGCGATCCAGGATCTGAAATCGACCACGGGGCAGGACCCGTTCCTATTCCTGCGCCTCTTCACCCAGGCGCGTGATCCGCTGCCGTCCTTCGTACTGGTGCTGGACTTCCTCGTGCCGCTCATTGCCATCGCCTTGGCCTTCGACAGCGTCAACGGCGAGTTCAATCGCCGCACGCTCTCCCGCCTCCTGGCGCAGCCCATCTATCGCGACGCGCTTCTGCTTGGCAAATTCCTGTCCGGCCTTGCCGCGATCGCGGTGACGCTTTTCACCCTGTGGCTCCTCATTATCGGGCTCGGCCTCGTGACGCTCGGCGTGCCGCCTTCGAGCGAAGAGGTGCTGCGTAGCCTCGCCTTTCTCGTCGTCGCCATCGCCTATGGCGGCGTCTGGCTCGCGGTTGCGATGCTCTGCTCGGTCCTCTTCCGTTCCGCAGCGACTTCGGCGCTAACCGCGCTCGGTATCTGGCTGCTCGTCAGCGTACTGTGGCCGCAGGTCGTGCAGTTCATCAGTACAGAGATCTATCCGCCGACCGTGATGCAGATTGTCTTTGGCCAGCCCAATCCGGACCAGGTTCAGCTGCAGGCGTCCTTGAGCCGCATCAGCCCGAGCACGCTGTTCGGCGAGGCGGCGACCGGTATCCTTCATCCCGAGAAGCGATTCTTTGGGCTCGTCTACATGTCGCAGGTCGAAGGCGCGATCGGCACTCCGTTGGCACTTGGACAAAGCCTTCTGCTCGTGTGGCCCCAGGTCACCGGTCTCGTTGCCGGCGCGATCATCCTCTTCGTCATCGCGTACATCGTCTTCCAGCGCCAGGAAGTGCGGGCCTAACGCCGCGGGCGCGCTCCGCCGTTGCCCAGAAACGGCCTTGTCGCGGTATCATTCAATCCGGCATGGCGGAGGTTTGAGCGATGGCGAAATCGATCGAGCATGTGCATTGGCCCGATGCGCCGAAAATGTGGATGCCCTATGCGCCGGCGATCAAGGTCAAGGGCGGTTCCACCGTCTATCTCGCCGGGGTCACCGCGGCGCCCGTCTATCATCATCATCCGCATCGGCCGGAGGAGTTCGACAAGATGCCGCGCGACATGGAGGGGCAGGCGCGCGCCGCGCTCCTGAACCTGAAGCGCGGGCTCGAGGCCGTGGGCGCCACCTTTGCCGACATCGTGACGGCCGACCGCTTCGTGACCGACCTTACTGATCAGGATGCGCTCAATCGCGTGTGGGCCGAGTTCTTCGGCGAGGCAAAGCCCGCCACCACCACGGTTCAGGTGGTGCGCCTGGCCACCGATCCGCGCTGCCTCGTCGAGATCAACGCGGTGGCGGTGATCGACTAGCTATTTCGCCGCCTTCATCTCGCGCTCGAGCCGGTCGAGCGTCGCCATCGCCGGCACGCACTGGGCGAGCGACGAATTGGGCTCGCGCTTCTCCTTGATGGCGGCGAAGAATTCGCGGTCCTCGAGTTCGATGCCGTTCATCGACACATCGACGTGCGAGAGGTCGATCTTTTTGTTGTCGCCGTCCGATAGGTCGTCGTAATAGGCGAGATACGTGCCGTTGTCGCAGATGTAGCGGAAGAAGCTGCCGAACGGACCCTTGTTATTGAAGCTCAGCGACAGCGTGAGGATCGCGCCCGACTTCGCTTTGAGCAGAATCCCCATGTCCATGGCGATCCTGAGCTCGGGATGGTGCGGCCCTTCGATCGCGTGCGCGATCGTCGGAAGCTCGCCGGTCTGATACTGGAACAGGTCGACCGTGTGGCAAGCATGATGCCACAGCAGATGGTCGGTCCAGCTGCGCGCCTGGCCCGCCGCGTTCATGTTGGTGCGGCGGAAGAAATAGGTCTGGACGTCCATCTGCTGGATCTTGAGCTCGCCTGCCTTGATCTTCTTGTGGACGTACTGATGGCTCGGATTGAAGCGGCGCACGTGGCCCGCCATCGCGATGACACCGGTCTCCTTGGCGACGCGCAGCAGCTTCTCGCTGTCGGCAAGCGTGTCGGCCATCGGAATCTCGATCAGCACGTGCTTGCCGGCGCGCATGCAGATCTCGCCCTGATCGGCATGGATCTGCGTCGGGCTCGTGATGATCACCGCCTCGACGCCCGGCTGCTTTACGCTTTCGCGAATATCATTCGTCCAGTGCGGAATCTTCCATTTCTTGGCGAACGCCTCGGTCGATTCGCGCCGCCCGCCGGTGAGGCTCACGACCTCGATGTCGGGAATGTTCTGCAGCGCCTCCATGTGGCGCGTGCCGAAGGCGCCTTGGCCTGCAAGAGCAATCTTCATGGTTCAGTCCCTCATCGGTTCTCGAGAATCATGTGACCGACGGCGGTGTTCGACGCCGGCACATGGTAGAAGCGATAGATTTCCGTGGCGTCTGCGTCGAGCGCGCCGCGCATGATGAGCCACATGACGAGCTCGATTCCTTCCGAGCCCGCCTCGCGCAAATAATCGACATGAGTTATGCGCGTCAGCTGCTCGGGGTCGCGCGCGAGCTTGTCGAGAAAGTTCGCATCGAACTCCTTGTTGATCAGTCCGGCGCGCGGGCCCTGGAGCTGGTGCGACATGCCGCCCGTACCGAACACAACGACGCGCAGATCCTGCTCGAAGGATTTGATCGCGCGCCCGATCGCCTTCCCCAGCATGTAGCAACGGTGGCCGGTAGGCGGCGGATACTGGATCACGTTGACGCAAAGCGGAATTACCGGGCATGGCCACTCCTTCGGCTGTCCACAGAGCAGCGACAGCGGAACAGTAAGGCCGTGATCCACCTCCATCTTGTTGACGATGGTGAGATCGAACTCGTCGAGGATCACCGACTGCGCGATGTGCCAGGCAAGATCGGGATGGCCCTTTACGACCGGGACGGGTCTCGGGCCCCAGCCCTCGTCTGCGATTGGGAACTCCTCGGCGCAGCCGAGCGCGAAGGTCGGGATAACCTCGAGCGAGAAAGCCGAGGCATGATCGTTGTAGACAAGAAGGATGACGTCGGGCTTTGTGGCCTTGAGCCATTCCTTCGAGCGCTCGTAGCCCTTGAAGAGCGGTTTCCAGTAGGGGTCCTCCGTGCGCGCGCGGTCGATCGCGGCGCCGATCGCCGGCACATGTGAGGTGCTGACGCCGCCTACGATCCTAGCCACGCTTCGCTTCCTTCTTGCTGCGGTTGCCGATGGGGCTGCGGCCGCCTTCGAGCATCATCTTGGCGTATTGCTCCTGGGTCGAGCCGGTCATGATCGCGGCGATGTTCTGGAAGGTAAGGCCATCTGTCGCGGCGAGCTTCGAGGTGTAATAGATGTTCCCGCCGAGCCGCAGCATGCCGTTCCAGTCGCGCTCGAGCACGGCCTTCTTTTGCTCTTCCGTCATTGGCCAATGCGCGAGATAGGCCTTCTCGTCGCGCTTGAAAGCTTCACGGTTCTCCGCCTTCATCAGGGACATGCAGAACATGTTGAGGTGATAGCCCTGGCGCGAGCGCTTCGCGTCGAACACGGTCGTGCCGGGAATGTCCTCGTAGTCGGGCTCGTTCGCCGCCATCACTGCCTCACTTCGCCCAATAAAGCCGCATCGGATTGTCGATGAGGAGAGCCTTGCGCTGCGCCGGGTCGGGTGCGAAGCGCGGGATCATGTCGACGAGCGCGCCATCGTCGGGCATGTGGGTCGTCATGTTCGGGTGCGGCCAGTCGGTGCCCCACAGCACGCGGTCGGGAATGCGCTCGACGAGTGCCCGTGCGAACGGCACCACGTCATCATAGGGCGGACCCTTGGCCGAGATGCGCTCCGGGCACGTCACCTTGACCCAGATCTTCCGATGCTTGGCGACGAGATCGAGATATGCGCGGAAAGCGGTGTCATCGGCACCCTTCTTCGCATCCGGAACCGACATGTGGTCGAGTACGATCGTCGTCGGCAGCGCCTCGAGAAACGGCGTCATCGTCTCGAGCATCGGCATTTCGAAATAGACGACGGTGTGCCAGCCGAGGGATTTCACACGCTCCGCAAGCGCCAGGAATGCCTCTTTTGGTGTTGCGTCGACGAGCCGCGGCAGGAAGTTGAAGCGAATGCCGCGCACGCCCGAACGGTCGAGCGCCTGGAGCTCGGAGTCTCCGACCTTCAGGCTTACCACTGCAACGCCGCGCGCTTTGCCGTCGGATTTTTCGAGCGCATCGACGAGCGCGCGGTTGTCGCTGCCGTGGCACGTTGCCTGCACCACCACGTTGCGGCTGAATCCCAAGAAATCCCGCAACGCGAAAAGCTTTTCCTTGGGCGCGTCGCAGGGCGTGTACTTCCGCTCGGGCGCATAAGGGAAGGCGGCCTCGGGCCCGAACACGTGGCAATGCGCGTCGACCGCGCCGGCAGGCGGCGCGAAACGCGGCTTCGATGGATTGGGGTGGAAGGGAATGTAGTTGGCGTCCATCGTCGGCTCTCCCGAGAATCCATATAGCGCGTCGCCGAGCCACTTGCCACGACCGGGCCCGCTTGCCACGATGCAGCAAAATCCGAACGAGGAGGATCGCCATGGCGCAACGCACGACGCCGCCTTTCCGCGCCGACCACGTTGGCAGCTTATTGCGACCGCAGCGTCTGCTCGACGCGCGCGAAAAGAGCAAGCGCAACGAGATTACCGCGGCCGATTTGAAGCAGGTGGAGGATGATGCAATCCGCGAGGCGGTGAAGCTTCAGGAAGAGGTCGGGCTCGAGGCCATCACCGACGGCGAGTACCGTCGCACCTTCTGGCATCTCGATTTTCTCGAGCAGTTCCAGAACGTCACGGTGACGCCGCCGCGTATCAAGGCGCGCTTCCATACGCATGAGGGCGATGTCGAGTTCGCACCGCCCGGCATCCGCGTCGACGGCAAGCTCGCGCGCCCGCATCCGATCTTCGTCGACCATTTCAAGTTCGTGAGGGATGCGACCAAGAAGACGGCGAAGCAGACCATTCCCTCGCCGAGCAACATGCATTTCCGTGGCGGGCGTGGCGCGATTGACCAGAAGGCCTATCCCGACATGGGCGAGTTCTACGCCGATCTCGCCCGCGTTTTCAGCGAGGAGGTGAAGGAACTGGGAGACGCGGGTTGCCGCTATCTCCAGATCGACGAGGTCAACTTCGCCTATCTGTGCGATCCGAAGCTTCGCGAGCAGGTGAAGAACATCGGCGAGGACCCGGCGACCTTGCCGCATACATATGCGAAGCTCATCAACGATTCGATCAAGACGAAACCCAAGGATATGGTCGTTTCGATGCATCTCTGTCGCGGCAATTTCCAGAGCGCGTGGGTCGCCGAAGGCGGCTACGAACCGGTTGCCGACGCGCTGTTCAACGAGGTGGGCGTCGATGGCTATTTCCTCGAATACGATGATCCGCGCTCGGGCGATTTCCGGCCGCTGCGGTTTCTGCCGAAAGGGAAGACTGTCGTGCTGGGGCTGGTCACGACGAAGCTGCCGCAGCTCGAGACGAAGGACGCGTTGAAGCGCCGCATCGAGCAGGCGGCGAAGCATGCGCCTTTGGACCAGCTCGCGCTCTCGCCCCAATGCGGCTTCTCAAGCACCGTCGAAGGCAACAAGATCACGCTCCAGGACGAGATCGCGAAGCTTCGTCTCGTCGTCGAGGTGGCACGAGAGGTGTGGGGATAGGCGAATGGCGGCGCGAGCGCTGGCGTTCGCCCTCGCGTTCCTCGCACTGGCGCATGGGACGGCGCGGGCGGCCGAGGTGCGGAAGGTCAAGCTGTCGATCACCGCGGTGGCGGCAACGTCAGCGCCCTATTTCATCGCCATCGACAAGGGCTATTTCGCCGCCGAAGGGCTCGAGGTCGAGATCATCAACGCGGGCGGCGGCGTGGCCATTCCAGCGCTGATCTCCGGCTCGGTCGATTTCAGTATGTCCGCGGCGGTCTCGGTCGGTGCCTCGATGCGCGGCGCTCAGCTCCGCGTCATCTATACGATGGCCGACCGGCCGGCCTATCAGGTCTGGAGCATCGATCCCGCAATCACGACGCTCGCCGATCTGAAGGGCAAGCAGGTCGGCATCATAAGCCGTGGCGATACGTTCGAGATCGCTATGCGCATCACCTTGCGTGATGCCGGACTGCCGCAGGATTTCGTCGGCTATACAGCGCTCGGCCCGGGCACGAGCCCGCGCCAGGCGGCGCTCGCCTCGGGCGCGATGCCGGCGGTGATCATGTCGTCGGCCGATGTGTTGCCGCTGCGCGGAAGCCCGGCGTTTGCCAAGGCGCACGTGATCGTCGACATGGAGAAGGCGATCCGCATGCCCTACACCGGCATCGCCACCTCGGAGCGGCTCATCACGACCGACCGCGAGCTCGTGAAGCATTTTCTGCGCGGTATGCTGAAGGGCGTCCTTTACATGCGCGCGCACAAGGACGAGACGGTGGCAATCCTGAAGAAGGCGGAGCCGACCGGCGACCCGGCCGAGTTCATCGGCGACTGGGACGAACTCATCCCCGCGCTTACCGCCGACGGTACCGCCTCTGATGAACTGATCGAAAAAGATTTCGCCGTGCGCGCGGCGATCCTCAACTTGCCGCCCGACAGCATCCCACCAATCGACCGAGTCTATGATTACGGTCCTCTGCGCGAGGTCGAGGCGGAGTTCGCCAAAAGCGGCTGGAAGCCCGAGCGCTAAGTCAAATCCGCTTCCGGCGAACGCGTGGCTACTGCGCCGCCGCGCCGCGCGCGTGGCTGCCGAGCCGACGAAGGAGGTTCTGCCGCTGCTGCTCGAGCTCCGGCGGAAGACGCGTGCCGAACTTGTCGAACAGCTCCTCCTGGTCCTCTGCCTCGAGCCGCGCTTCCTGCGGATCGACCGCCATGAGCTTGGCGAATTTTTCCTCGGAGAAAGCAAGGCCCTGCCAGTTGAGGTCCTGGTAGTGCGGCATGAGGCCGAATGGACTTTCGACCGGCTTCGCCGCGCGGCCCTGGATGCGATCGACGATCCACTGCAGCACGCGCATGTTCTCGCCGAAGCCGGGCCATGCGAACTTCCCGTTCTCGTCCTTGCGGAACCAGTTGACGCGGAAGATGCGCGGCAGCCGTTTTACCCGCTTCTCGAGCGACAGCCAGTGATTCCAGTGGTCGGCCATGTTGTAGCCACAGAACGGCAGCATGGCGAACGGGTCGCGACGGATCGCCGCCTGATTCTCGGCAGCAGCGGTCGCCTCGGACCCCATCGTCGCGGCGAGATAGACGCCGTGGCGCCAGTCGAATGCTTCAAAGACGAGCGGGAAGGTACGCGAGAGCCGTCCGCCGAAGACGAATGCCGAGATCGGAACGCCGGCCGGATCTTCCCAAGCCGGATCGATGCTGGGGCACTGCGCGGCGCTCACCGTGAAGCGCGCATTCGGGTGTGCCGCTGGACGGCCGCATCCCGGGGTCCAGTCCTGCCCCTTCCAGTCGATCAGGTGCGCCGGCGGTTCAGCGGTCATTCCCTCCCACCACACGTCGCCGTCGTCCGTGAGGGCGCAGTTGGTGAAGATCACGTCATGACCGAGCGTTGCAATCGCATTCGGGTTTGATTTCACGTTGGTGCCGGGTGCCACGCCGAAGAATCCGGCCTCGGGGTTGATCGCCCGCAAGGTTCCGTCGGGCTGCGGCTTTATCCAGGCGATGTCGTCACCGATCGTGCGCACCTTCCAGCCAGCAAATCCCTGGGGCGGCACCAGCATGGCGAGATTGGTCTTGCCGCATGCCGACGGGAAAGCTGCCGCGACGTAGGTCTTGTCGCCCTTCGGGCTCTCGACGCCGAGGATAAGCATGTGCTCCGCAAGCCAGCCCTGCTCGCGCCCGAGGATCGAGGCGATGCGCAGCGAGAAGCATTTCTTTCCGAGAAGCGCGTTGCCGCCATAGCCCGAGCCGAACGAGACGATCGAATGCTCTTCGGGGAACTGCACAATATATTTGTGTTGCGAGTTGCACGGCCAGGGGACGTCCTTTTCACCGTCCTGCAAGGGCGCGCCGACCGAATGGAGGCACGGCACGTAATCGCCGTCGCCGAGCTGGTCGAGCACCGCCTGGCCCATGCGCGTCATGATGCGCATAGAAGCCACGACGTAGGGTGAGTCGGTAAGCTGTACGCCGATATGCGAGATCGGCGAGCCCAAGGGTCCCATGCTGAACGGGATCACATACATCGTGCGCCCGCGCATCGCGCCCTCGAAAAGCCCATCGAGCGTCTTGTGCATCTCTGCGGGAGCGACCCAGTTGTTGGTGGGTCCCGCATCTTCTTCACGGGCGGAGCAGATGAAGGTGCGATTCTCGACGCGAGCCACGTCGCTCGCGACCGAGCGCGCCAAGTACGAGTTGGGACGCTTTTTCGGATTGAGGGGAATAAGCGTCCCTTGCGCCACCATCTCCGCGCACAGCCGCTCGTATTCCTCTTTCGAACCGTCGCACCAATGCACTCGGTCGGGCTTACATTTGCGCGCTGTCTCTTCGACCCAGGCGAGGAGCTTGCGATTGCGCGTGCGGGCGGTGATGCTCGTGCCCATTCCTCATTACCTCCGCGCGCGGGTCAAAGGGCCGCGCGACTGATCCGGCCGGGGAATGCGGCGCCGCCCCCACTGCCCCTTGCAATGGGCCGGCCCGATGCGTGATCTCGTCCGCTGCTTACGGCCGGAACCGGTGCAGCGAGGCGTCCAAGCGCTTCCCCACCGCTATTGTACGAACGCTGGTGGCGCCCGGGCAACAGCGACCTCAAATTCTAATAGTGCGCTGCAGTATCACATTTAACCATTAAGCGTGTGCGGCACTATCGCGCGCGGCCTTAGCGAGCCGCACGAACTCGCGGCGCACCGCGTCCGCGTCGGACGCAGGTGCAGCAAATTCGAGCCGCGCTGCTGCGGCGTCTCGCCGCAGGTCGGCACCGTCTGGATCGACCCCGGTGATGCGCCAGCCTTGACCCGAAAGGCCGAGCAGACGCTCGGCATAGAGGTCGATGGTCGCAGCATGGTCGTGGTTCATGTGCTCGAGGATACCGGGCTCAGACCCGGCAAGGGCCTGGGCCGCCTCTGGAGAGGGCAGGAGCCTGGCGACGTCAATCCAGTGGATGCGCCCAAACCCCGCGACGAGGTGCGCGCGCTCCGGAGTGAGCCGCCACAGGGCGAAATCGGCGAAGCCGGCATAGCCCGTGGCGGAGGGATGGCGCGCCAGGAAGCGCGCAAGCAGCCGGGCCCGATCCTCGCCTCCGACGCGCACGACATCGCCCAGCACCGTGACGCGCGCCCCGGTCAGCGGTTCGGCCAGCCCGGTCGTGGCATCGAAGAGCAGCGAAGCGTGGCTGTCGCGCTTCAGGTTCTTGGTGTGCTCGGCGAGATCGGAGATCAGCAGAAGGGGTGACGCGTCGGTGTCGAGCGCCACCAGCACCAGCGAGGCATAAGGCCAAGCGGGTTCCGCTGCAGCCCTCTCACTGAGGAGCGTCGCAAGGCTCGCGCGGTCTGCCGCCCGCATTAGCCGGCGCGCCACCCGCCCGGGGCCCTCGCTTTCGTCCTGAGCCATCGCCCACCCTTAACGCCTGGCCGCCCCGAGGCGCAATCGCCCCTCGCTTCGAGGCACGTTTTGCTCGCGCGGCCTGTATAATGGGACAGCTGTCCGGTGCGGCCATATTCGCGCCGCGAAAGCGCCACAGTGCGCGGGAAGACTGCGCAACCGGCGCGCGGGCGGCAGAGGTGTGATGTGGCGAACACGATTGCTCTTGTTGACGACGACCGTAACATCCTGACGTCGGTTTCGATGGCGCTCGAGGCCGAAGGCTTCGCGGTGCGCTGCTACAGCGACGGCGCGGATGCGCTCAAAGGACTGACGCAGCATCCCGTCGATCTTGCCATCCTCGACATCAAGATGCCGCGCATGGACGGCATGGAGCTCCTCGCCCAACTGCGCAAGGACAGCTCGATGCCGGTCATCTTTCTCACTTCGAAGGACGACGAGGTGGACGAGGTGCTCGGACTCCGCATGGGCGCCGACGACTACATCAAGAAGCCGTTCTCGCAACGTCTTCTCGTCGAACGCATCCGCGCGCTGCTGCGCCGCGGCGAGCTGATGCGCGAGACGGGCGCGAGCGAGGCGGAGCCGGTGATCCAGCGTGGCGATCTGATGCTCGATCCCAGCCGGCATCAGTGCAGCTGGAAGGGCAAGAATGTCGATCTCACGGTGACCGAGTTCCTGATCCTGAAATCGCTCGCGCTGCGTCCTGGCCACGTGAAAAGCCGCGACCAGCTCATGGACGGTGCCTACGGCGAGCACATCTATGTCGATGATCGGACCATCGACAGCCACATCAAGCGTCTGCGCAAGAAATTCAAATCCGCCGATACCGATTTCGCGCAGATCGAGACGCTCTATGGGGTCGGGTATCGCTATCGCGACCGCTGAACCGGACGCCGTCAAGAAGCCGACGGCGCAACCGGTCGGGGCACCCATAACGCGGCGGCGCCGTCGACGCCGGCTCTCGCCGCTGACGCGCCGAATTCTCGCCGTCAACGTGTTGGCAATCGCGCTTTTGGGCCTTGGCCTCCTTTATCTCGGCGAATATCAGCAGAGCCTCGTCGCGGCCGAACTCGATTCGCTCCGGACCGAAGGGCAGATCTTTGCCGCGGCGCTGGGTGAGGGCGCGGTCATCGATGTGGCCGGCGAGGGCGAGGCTCTCGTTCCCGAACTCGGCCGCGACATGATGCGCCGCCTCGTCGAACCGACGCATACGCGGGCGCGGTTGTTCGACGACCATGGCACGCTCGTCGGCGATACGCGGGTCCTACTTGGGCCTGGCGGCACGGTGCAAGTTCAAGAACTGCCGGCGCCGGGCTCGGTCGGCGTGCTGGATCGGGTGGCCACTGCGCTCTCCCGTGTCCTCGGCGGGACGCTGCCGTGGCATTCGAGCTATCGGCCCTATCGCGAGCATCAGCAGGAGAGCGGCGCGGACTATCCCGAGGTTGGCCGCGCGCTCACGGGCGACATCGCAACCGAGGTGCGGGAAGATCATGCGACGGGCGGTCTTCTGCTCACCGTCGCGGTCCCGGTGCAGCGCTATAAGCAAGTGCTTGGCACAGTGCTGCTCTCGAAGGGTAGCGACGAGATCGAAGCCGCGGTGCGCGCCGTACGTTTCGAGATTCTCAAGGTTTTCGTCATCGCGCTTGGCGTGACGGTGCTGCTGTCGATTTACCTTGCGGGAACCATTGTACAGCCGGTGCGGCGGCTCGCGGCCGCGGCCGAGCGCGTACGGCGCTTGCCCGGGCGGCACGTAACAATACCCGACCTAACGGCGCGGCGCGACGAGATCGGCGATCTTTCCGCGACACTGCGCGACATGACGGCCGCGCTGTGGCAACGCATGGACGCGATCGAGCGCTTCGCCGCCGATGTCGCGCACGAAATCAAGAATCCGCTCACCTCTCTGAAAAGCGCAGTGGAGACCGCGGCGCGGGTCGAGGATCCCGGCAAACAGCGCAAGCTCCTGGCCTTGGTGCAGGAGGACGTGGAGCGTCTCGACCGGCTCATCACCGATATTTCCGATGCCTCGCGTCTCGATGCGGAGTTGTCGCGCGGCGAAACCGAGCCGGTTGCGATCGACCGTCTGCTCGAGACGCTCGTCGAGGTGCATCGCGAGACCGCGCCCGAAGGCGCGCCTCAGCTCGTCCTATCGCTGCCCGAGGCGGCGGGACACAAAGCTGAGCTCGCCGTTCTCGGCATCGACAGCCGGCTCGTCCAAGTGTTTCGGAACCTCATCGCCAATGCCGTCTCGTTCAGCCCGCCGGGCGGGATCATCCGGATCTCTGCGTCGCGCAAGGGCGAGAGAGTCGAGGTCGTGGTCGAGGACGAAGGCCCGGGCCTGCCTGAGGGCAAGCTCGAAGCGATCTTCGAGCGCTTCTACAGCGAGCGGCCGGCAGGCGAGAAATTCGGCACGCATTCGGGGCTGGGCCTGTCCATTTCGAAGCAGATCGTCGAGGCTCATCGGGGCACCATCAGCGCCGAGAATCGCACCGCTGCCGATGGCACAGTCGAAGGCGCGCGCTTCATCGTGCGCCTGCCGATCGCGTGAGGCGGCGGCCTGCGCTGCAAAGCAATATGACAGAGCGCGGCCGACCCAGCGATGGGGGGTCCGTGGATGCGGCCAACTAGGAGTTGAGAAGACATCTCCCCAACCGTTCGGTGCACCGCGAGACCATTGACATTAACCGGCGGGCGGCGCACCTAAAGCGCCCTATGAGCTGCCTTTATGGCACTTCGGTTGCAATCGGGGGGCTGGGCGTCCTGCTGCAGGGGCCGTCGGGCAGTGGAAAGACCGATTTGGCACTGCGACTGATCGATGAAGGCGCCTGCCTCGTGGCCGACGACCAAACCGACGTGCAACGCAACGGGAATGATCTGGCGATGCGGGCTCCGCCGGTACTCGCGGGTCTCATCGAGGCGCGCGGGCTTGGTATCATGCGTGTGCCCCACGTCCCGGAGGCGCCGCTGCGGCTCATTATCGAATTGGCCGCCGAGAACGCGATCGAGCGCATGCCCGAAGCGCGCGTCCGCACCATCGATGGGGTTGCCGTCCCGGTCATCGCGCTGGATCCTCGCGCTGCCTCGGCGCCGGCGAAGGTCAGGCTCGCGATGAAGGCGCTGAAAACGCCGCCGCTCGCGGGAGCGCTCACCCTGCCATGAGCGCGGAGCGCCGCCTCGCCCGCCATCGCGTGCTGGTCGTGACCGGCATGTCGGGGGCGGGGCGTTCGACGGCGCTCAAGGCGCTGGAGGATATGGGCTACGAGGCAGTGGACAATCTGCCTCTGTCGCTGCTTCCGAGCCTTGTGGGCGCGCAGGCGGCGCGGGCTCCGCTTGCGATCGGCGTCGACGTAAGGACGCGCGACTTCGCGGCCCCGGCACTCGCCGATGTGCTCGACCGGCTTGCCGCTGACGACATCGACCTCAAAGTAATCTTCCTGGACTGCACCGACGAGTTGCTCGAGCGGCGCTACACCGAAACGCGCAGGCGCCATCCGCTTGCGCTCGAGCGCCCAGTCGCCGACGGCATCCGCCTCGAGCGCCAACGCATCTGGCCGCTGCGCGGCCGTGCCGATCTCATCATCGATAGCTCGGCCCTGACGCCGTCCGACCTCAGACGCGTGCTACACGGGCATTTCGCACTCGACGCTGCCCCCGGTATCGCGATCTTCGTCACTTCGTTTGCCTATCGTCACGGTCTGCCGCGCGACGCCGATCTCGTCTTCGACGTGCGCTTCCTGCGCAATCCGCATTACGTTGACGCGCTGCGCCCGCGAGACGGACGCGATCCCGATGTCGGCGCCTATATCGAACAGGATGCCAATTTCCACCGTCTCTTCGACCGGCTCTGCAGCTGGGTTGAGGATGTGCTCCCCTGCTACGAGCGCGAAGGACGGAGCTATCTCACAATCGCCATCGGCTGTACCGGCGGCCGCCATCGCTCAGTTTTCTCGGCCGAGCGGCTCGCGGCCTGGCTGAGACGCAAGGGCCGACGGGTCGAGGTCGCGCATCGCGACGTCGACCGCACCTCGGAGCCTGCCGTGGAGCTCGCACGGACGCCGGCCCAGCCCGTGAAGGATATCGCATGATCGGCATGGTTCTCGTCACCCACGGCCGGCTCGCCGCGGAATTCATTGCGGCGCTCGAGCATGTCGTGGGCCCTCAGCGTAACATCCTCGCCGTCTGTATCGGGCCCGATGACGATATGGAAAAGCGCCGTCAGGACATCCTGCGATCGGTCAGCGAGGTTGATGATGGCAGCGGCGTCGTATTGCTCACCGACATGTTTGGCGGCACGCCGTCCAATCTCGCTATCTCGATCATGGATAAGGCCAAGATCGAGGTGATCGCCGGCATCAATCTGCCGATGCTGATCAAGCTCGCGAGCCTGCGTCAGAGCGAAACGCTGGCGAACGCCGTGCGCGGCGCGCAGGAGGCCGGGCGCAAATACATCAACGTCGCGTCGCAGCTCCTTGCCGACGTACGTTGATGGACGAGCCGCCCGCCACGGGGGACGCGAGCGCCCACCGCAAAGTCACGATCTGCAACCGCCGTGGCCTCCACGCGCGCGCGGCTGCGCGGTTCGTCAAGCTTGCTTTCGAATTCGCAGCCGAGGTGACGGTCGCGAAGAATGGCACGAGCGTATCGGGCCGCTCGATCATGGGCCTGATGATGCTTGCCGCCGGACCCGGCACTGAGATAGAGCTGCGCGCCACGGGTCTCGACGCCGAGCGTGCCGTAGACGCACTCGCCGGCCTCATCTCCGGCGGCTTTGACGAGGAGTAAGGGCGCACGGCAAAGGAAGAACGGGTACTGCAGGGGTTGGCGATCTCCCCCGGAATTGCCATCGGACCCGCCTTCGTCACCGAGGATACGCAGATCGTCGTTCCCGAGTACCACCTCGAGGAGAGCGGGATCGAAGCGGAGCTCGCGCGCTTCCGGGGCGCGGTGCAGCTCTCGCTGAAGCAGCTCAAGAAGCTCAAGACGAAGTCGGCCGCGGTGCACGGCGCCGCCGCTGAGGAGATGGGCTATCTGCTCGATGCGCATCTCGCGATGCTGTTCAACTCGCGCCTGGTGCGCGGCGTCGAGCGCCGTATCGAGCGCGATCGCCTCAATGCCGAGCGCGCGGTTCAGTCCGAAATCGGTGCGATCGGCGAAGGCTTCGCCGCGATGGGGGACGCCTATCTCGCCGGCCGCGTCGAGGACGTACGCGTCGTCGGCTCGCGCCTTCTGCGGAATCTGACCAAGACGCCCTACGCCGCGCTCCAAAAACTGCCGGAAGGCACGATCATCCTGGCAGAGGAGCTGACGCCGGCCGACACGGCGCTCCTCGATCCACGCCGCGTTGCGGGCTTCGCCACCGTCCTGGGCGGAGCCGAGAGCCACACCGCGATCATGGCGCGTGCCTTGAACCTGCCTGCCGTGCTTGGCGTCGCCGAGCTTTTGGCCGGGGTCGAGCCCGGTGACCCGGTGTTGGTGGATGGCGGCGCGGGCCTCGTCATCCTCAATCCGGCGCACGGCACGGTCGAGCGCTACAGCCGAGAGCGCGATGCCCTGGAGCGCGAGCACCGCCGCCTGCAGCGCCTGCGTCGGCTGCCGGCCGTGACGCGCGACAGCGTCGAAGTCGTGCTCCAGGCCAATCTTGAGCTGCCGCGCGAACTCGACCAGGCCTTGGCTGCGGGCGCGCAGGGACTGGGCCTCGTGCGCACCGAGTTCCTCTACATGAACCGCGAGGACCTGCCCGACGAGGACGAGCAGTACAAAGCCTATGCCGGCCTCGTGCGCGGTATGGACGGCAAGCCCGTGACCATCCGCACACTCGACATCGGTGGCGATAAGCTCGCGGCGCCGCTGAGCTCAGTGATGGAGAGCGAGGGCAGCAACCCGGCTCTCGGGCTGCGTGCGATCCGGCTTTCCCTGAAGGAGCGCCGTCTTCTCGATGCCCAGCTTGCGGCGATGCTGCGCGCGGCGGCGCTGGGGCCGGTGCGGATTCTGCTGCCGATGATTTCGAGCGTGGGTGAAATCCAGCGCGTGCGCGAGGCGATGGCGCAGACGGTGCGACGGCTGCGCCGCCGCGGGGTGCGCGTGCCACATCCGCTGCCGCCGCTGGGCGTGATGATCGAGATACCTGGAGCCGCCCTCGCCGCGGATGCGCTCGCCGCAGCCGCTGACTTCTTTGCCATCGGCACCAACGATTTGATCCAGTACACGCTCGCCATCGATCGCGGCGACGAGCAGGTTGCCCATCTCTACAACCCGCTTCACCCGGCGGTTCTGCGTCTCATCCAGTTCGCGGTCGAGGCAGCGCTACGCGCGCGCAAGGGTGTCAGCCTATGTGGCGAGATGGCGGGCGACCCGCGCTTCACCGCGCTGCTCTTAGGACTCGGCATTCGCGACCTGTCGATGGCGCCGGCCAACATTCCGCGCGTCAAGGAGCGCATCCGCCGGCTCGATCTCGTCTCGGCCGGCCACCGCGCGCGGGCCATCATGGACCAGCTCGACGACGGCCGAATCGCCGCTCTCCTCGACGACTACAACGCGCTCGCATAACCAGCGGTTGAGCGGCGCGAACGCATTTTTTGCCTGCGCCGGACGGCAGCGGCGGTCATAATCACTGTGTCCTGGAAGCCCGAATGCGGAGGGAGGGGGACGCGTGCATCGGTGGGCGTGGCTCGGCTTGGCTGGAGGGGTGGCGTTCGCACCGGCTCCTGCCCTTGCCGCCGATGCTGCGGCGCCGGAAGCGCTCGTTGGTGCCGGGGCAATCGTGCTGCTGGTGGTGGTTGCGGCCGCGTTCGCCTTCGGCCTTCGCGAGCGGCGGGCCGCAGTGGCGGCTGCCGTAGAACGGCGCCGCCTCGCCGAGTCGCTAGCGGAGCGCGAGGGAATGCTCGCGGCCGTTCCAGTGGCGCTCTACAGGCTTCAGGGGGAGAACGGCATCCGCCACAGCGTTGGGCCGCCGGGCGTGGCGCCCCCGGGCGACAGCGTTTCCGATCTGCTGGGTGGTCTCGATCAACTTTCGCGTCAGGCACTGGCGCCGGCACTAGCGCGGCTCCGCAAGGAGGGCGCGCCCTTCGCTCTCTCAGCCCGACTCGCCGCTGACGGGCGGGCCGTTGCCGTCTCCGGCCAGCCAATCCGCGGCGCGGAGGAGGCCGCGCTCGTTGCCGTTGCAGATGCGGCGCGCACGGCCGCCGCCGAAAGCGCGCGCGACAGTCTCCGCCAATTTCTCGACCGGGTGCCGAGCCCCGTCTGGCGCCGCCGCGCCAGCGATCTCGCGCTCATCGATTGCAACCGCGCCTATGCCGAGGCCGTCGACGCGACCGTCGCGACGGCCGTCGCCGAGGGCCGCGAACTCGGGGCAGGCGTCGTGTCCCGGGGCGGGCGCGGACTCGCGGCGAAGGCGCAGCAGGAGGGCGCGCCCGCATCCGGCACCTATCACATTGTAATCGCAGGCTCGCGGCGTCTCATCGAGATTCACGAAATTCCGTCTGATCCCGACGGCGGCATCGTCGGCTACGCGCGCGATCTCACCGATCTCGAGACGAAGGAGGCAGACCTCGCCCGCCACATTGCCGCGCATGCGGAGGTGCTCGAGAACATTGCCGTTGCGATCGCGATCTACGCTGCCGATACGCGTCTAACCTTTTTTAACACCGCGTTTGCCCGCCTCTGGAATCTCGAAGAGGATTGGCTTGCGACCGAGCCGACGCTCGATGAGATCCTCGAACGCTTGCGCGAGCGGCGGCGGCTTCCCGAGCATGCCGATTTTCGCTCTTTCAAGAAGGCGCAGCGCGCGATGTTCACATCGCTCCTTGTGCCGCAGGAGGAGCTGCTTCATCTCCCCGACGAGCGCACGCTACGCCTCGTCGTGAGTCCGCATCCCTTCGGCGGTCTCATCTTTGCGTATGAAGACGTGACCGACCGGCTTGCGCTCGAGCGCTCCTACAACACTTTGATCGAAGTCCAGCGCGAGACGCTCGACAATCTCTACGAGGCGATCGCCGTTTTCGGCAGCGACGGCCGCCTGAAGCTGTGGAATCCGGCCTATGCGCAGATGTGGCGGCTCGAGGCCGAGGACCTGGCGGGCGAGCCGCACATCGCCGACGTGATCGAGAAGACCCGGCGCTTCTACGATGACGGCCGCGACTGGGCCGACCACAAGCGCCGCATCATCGCCCGCATCACGGCGCACGACGAGACGAGCGCCAGGCTCGAGCGCCGCGACGGTTCGATCCTGCAGGCGGCGACAGTCCCGCTGCCGGACGGCAACATCTTTCTGTCCTATCTCGACGTCACCGATTCGACCCGGGTCGAGGAAGCGCTGCGCGAGCGCAACGAGGCGCTCGAGACTGCGGGCCGCCTCAAGAGCGAATTCATCGCGAACGTATCCTACGAGCTGCGCACGCCCCTGAACGCCATCATCGGCTTTGCGGAGATTCTGACGAACCAGTATTTTGGCGAGCTCAATCCGCGCCAGCTCGACTATAGCCGCGGCATACTCGACAGCTCGAACCGGCTCCTCTCGCTCATCAACGACATCCTCGATCTTGCGACGATCGAGGCCGGCTACATGCAGCTCGAGACGCACGAGGTCGATATTCACGCTCTGATGTCGAGCGTCCTCACCTTCACGCGCGAGCGGGCACGCAACCAAGGCTTGAAGCTGCAATTCAATTGCCCGCCGTCGATCGGCGTAATCGCGGCCGACGAGCGGCGCTTGAAGCAGGCGCTGTTCAACCTCGTGTCCAATGCGCTCAAATTCACGCCCTCCGGCGGTACCGTGACGCTCGCCGCATATCGCGAGCGCGACCGTGTGGCGCTCGTGGTTGCCGACACCGGCGTGGGCGTTCCGCGCGAGGACCAAGCGCGAATCTTCGAGAAGTTCGAACGCGGCAATCCACAGGCGCGTCAGTCGGGGCCGGGCCTCGGCCTCTCACTCGTCAAGAGCTTCATTGAGCTCCATGGCGGCACGGTCGAGCTGCAATCGCACCCCGGCAGCGGCACGACCGTCACGTGCTGGCTCAACGACCGCGTCGAGGCTCAAGCTTTGCGGTCGGCGGGGGATTAGTCAGCCGCGCCCAGGCACTCCCTTCGTCGTGGAATATTCGAAGTGCAGCGCCTCGCCGGGATGGAGCAGGGGATGGATCGCGTGAGCGGCAAGCGCCGCCTCGGCGAAGCCGGACAGGATGAGCTTGAGCTTGCCCGGATATGTTGCGATGTCGCCAATGGCGAAAATGCCTCTGGTGGACGTCATCGAGGTCGACGGCTCGACCGCGATATGATTGCGCTCGAGCGCCAGGCCCCATTGGGCGATCGGTCCCAGATTCTGCGACAGCCCGAAGAATGGCAACAGCACGTCCGCGTCGAGCCGCTGCGTCTTTCCGTCGAGATCGGCGACGACGATTGCCGACAGAGTCCCGCCTGCGCCTTCGAGCGCATGAAGTTGATACGGAACGACGAGCTCGATCCGCCCCTCCGCCGCGAGTGCTTCGAGCCGGCGTGCCGATTCGGGCGCGGCGCGGAATTTCGCGCGCCGATGCACGACCATCACACGCGCCGCCACGCCGGCAAGCGCAAGCGCCCAATCAACCGCCGAGTCGCCGCCGCCGGCAATGACGACTCGCCGGTCCCGCAATTCCTCGCGCCGGGTCACGAGATAGAAGACGCTGCGGCCCTCGTACGCCTCGATGTTGTCGAGGGGCGGGCGATTGGGTCCGAACGCACCGACGCCGGCGGCGATGATGACGGCGCCCGCCTCGACCTCGATGTCCCGGGTCGCGAGCAGAAATCCGCCGGGGATTTCCTCCAGCCGCTCCACCGCCGCGCCCAGGCGGAAGACCGGCTTGAATGGGGCCGCCTGATCGGCGAGCCGGTCGATGAGATCGGCGGCGGCGATCTCGGGATGGCCGGGAATGTCGTAGATTGGCTTTTCAGGATAGAGCGCGGCGCATTGCCCGCCGAGCCGGTCGAGCACGTCGAGGACGGTTGAGCGCATGCCGAGCATGCCGCATTCGAACACCGCGAAAAGCCCCACAGGTCCGGCGCCGACGATTGCTACGTCGGTGCGTTCTCGCCGCTCCGTCATGGCGCCACCATGGCGGCTCATCCGGCGCGAGGCAACGGAGCGATCTTCGTTGCGGAAGCGCGGCGCTCCGTCCTAGAAACTTTGGCGTGAGAATGCCCTCGGCCCTGGCGATCGAGCTTCCCAGCGAAGGCGCTACGGCGGCGCTTGCCGCGCGCCTCGCCGGGCTCGCGCGGGCGGGCGACGTGATTGCGCTCAAAGGCCCGCTCGGCAGCGGAAAGACCACGTTTGCGCGGGCTTTCATCCGCGCACGTCTCGGCACGCACGAAGAGGTGCCCAGTCCGACTTTTACACTCGTCGAAACCTACGGATCCGTGCCGCCGCAGATCTGGCATTTCGATCTCTTCCGCCTCGAACGACCTGAGGACGTGTGGGAGCTGGGCATCGAGGATGCGCTGGCGGGGGGCATTAGCCTCATTGAGTGGCCGGAGCGGATGGGCGCGCTTCTCCCGCGCGAGCGGCTCGAGATCGAGTTTGCGTTCGGCGCCGCGCCGGACGCGCGCACTGCAGTACTTGCGCCATCGCCCAGCTGGGCCGGGCGCATCGGTGACCCCCTTGTCTGAGCGGGACGATGCCATCGCCGCGTTTCTCGCGCACGCCGGCTGGGGCGAGGCGGCGCTTGCGCCGCTCGCGGGCGATGCGTCGTTCCGCCGCTACGTCCGGCTGCGCCGCGGCGCGACATCGGCGATGCTGATGGACGCGCCGCCGCCCAAGGAGGACGTGCGGCCTTATTGCGCCGTGGCCCGACTTCTCGGCTCCTTGGGTCTCTCGGCCCCGCGCATACTGGCCGAGGATTGGGGCCGGGGACTCCTGGTGATCGAGGATTTCGGCGATGACACGTTCACGCGCCTTCTCGCCACGGGGGCCGACGAGGAAGCGCTGTACGCGCTTGCGGTCGATTGTCTTGTCGCGCTCAACCGGCGCTTCACTGCGTCCGGCGCGACGACTCTCGCGCGCTACGATGACTCGCGGCTTCTCGCCGAGGCCGCTCTCCTCGTAGATTGGTATCTGCCGGCGATCACGGGGAGCCCCGCCGGCGCAGTACGGAACGAATATCTTGAGCTGTGGCAGAGCCTCCTGGCCGGTGCACGCGGCGTGCCGGAGACCCTCGTGCTGCGCGACTATCACGTCGACAATCTGATGCGGCTTCCGGGCCGCGACGGCGTCGCCGCGTGCGGCCTCCTCGATTTCCAGGACGCGGTGCTGGGACCGATGAGCTACGATCTCGTCTCGCTGCTAGAGGACGCGCGGCGCGACGTGCCGCGCGAACTTGCCACGGCCATGTCCGCGCGCTTTCTCGCCGCGTTCCCCGCACTTGACCGTGCGGCGTTCGACCGCTCCTACGCGCTCCTCGGCGCGCAGCGAAATGCGAAGATCATCGGTATCTTCACGCGGCTTTGCGTGCGCGACGGCAAGCCCGCCTATCTTGCGCACATCCCGCGCGTGTGGCATCTCCTGGAGCAGGATTTGCGCCATCCGGCGCTCGTGCCGATGGCGCGCTGGCTTGATCGCCACGTTCCGCCGGAGGCGCGGCGCGTCCCCGCTGCCATGAGCGCGGCATGACGCCGCCGCCGCGCTCGGCGATGGTGCTGGCCGCGGGACTCGGCGTGCGCATGCGCCCTCTCACCGACGAACGGCCGAAGCCGCTGATGCCAGTTGCCGGCAGGCCGCTCATCGATCACGTGCTCGACCGGCTCGTCGCCGCAGGCGTGCGGCGCGCCGCGGTCAATCTCCATTACAAGGCCGAGATGATCGAGCAGCATCTCGCGAGCCGGAATGATGTCGAGATTAAGTTCTCGCGCGAGGACAAGCTGCTCGACACCGGCGGCGGCGTCAAAAAAGCGCTTCCGCTTCTCGATGAAGTCTTCTTCGTCGTTAACAGCGACGTGATCTGGCTCGACGGGAAGATGGCGGCGCTCTTGCGCCTTGCGCGCGCTTTCGACCCGGACAAGCGCGATGCGCAGCTGCTCATGCAGCGTACGACGCGCGCGGTGGGATATGAAGGACCGGGCGATTTCATGCTCGATCCGGCGGGCTTTCTGCGCCGTCGTGCCGAGCGCGAGATCGCGCCCTATCTCTTCGCCGGAATTCAGATTTTGCACCGGCGCCTCTTCGACCGCGCGCCCGACGGAGCGTTCTCACTCAATCGCCTCTGGGACGATGCGATTGCTAGGGGCCGCGCGAAAGCGATCGTCCATGACGGCGAGTGGTTCCATATCGGCACGCCATCGGGCCTCGCGGCGACCGAGGCGCGGCTCGACACGCGGCGCATCGAGCGCTGAGACATGGCGCGGGTCTACACCATCCCGCCCGATCAGCCGTTCCTCGATGCACTCGCGGCGGGGCTGCTCCGCCAAAGCGGCGGTGACCCGGCGGATCTCGCTCGGCACACCATCCTTCTGCCGACGCGCCGCGCCGTGCGCGCGATGGGCGAGGCGTTTCTGCGCGCGAGCGACGGCCGCGCCCTGTTGCTGCCACGGCTCATGCCCGTGGGTGACCTTGACCCCGACGAACTTGCGCTTCTAAGCGACGAGGGCGACGAGGCGGACATCGAGATCGCGCCCGCGGTGCCGGCGCTGCGCCGCGTGCTCATGCTGACGCGCCTCGTGCTGCTGTGGGGACGGCGCGAGGAAGTGGGTCCGCTGACACCCGGCCAGGCAGCGCCCCTGGCCGCGGCGCTCGCGCGCTTCCTCGATGAGGTGCAAACCGCCGGCGGACGGCTCGACGAGCTCGAGACCCTCGTTCCGGAGGAACATGCCGACCATTGGCAGAGTGTCATCGGGTTCCTCGATATCCTGCGCCACTACTGGCCGGAGATCTTGGCCGGCATCGGTTGCCTCGATCCGGCCGAGCGGCGCAACCGCGTGCTCGCGGCGCAGGCCGCGCAGTGGCGCCGGCATCCGCCGGCCCATCCTGTACTCGCGGCTGGAATCACTGGCGGCGTGCCGGCGGTTGTCGATCTCGTCGCCGCGGTGGCCGAGTTGCCGAAGGGCTCTGTCGTGCTGCCCGGTTTCGCCACGAACAGCGCCGCCGACGATTGGGACGAGGTGGCTCTCGATCCAGCCCATCCCCAGCATCTGATGGCGCACCTGCTGCGCCGGCTCGAAATCGATCCGGTCGAAGTTCAGCAATGGCCGGCTTCGCTGTCGCGGGGCGCGCGGCCGGAGCGCACGAAATTGCTGTTCGAGGCGATGCGTCCGGCCGGTTCGACCGATGCTTGGCGCAACCTTCCGCCAACTCCGCCCGAAGCGCTCACAGGGCTCCACCGCATCGATTGTGCCGGAGCGCAGGAGGAAGCACTCGTCATAGCTCTCCTGCTGCGCGAGGCGCTGCAGACGCCTGGCAAGACCGCGGCCCTCGTCACGCCCGACCGCGATCTCGCGCGCCGCGTCGCCGCGGAACTGCGGCGCTGGAAAGTCGAGATCGACGATTCCGCCGGCGTGCCGCTCCAGCACACGCCGCCCGGCGTGTTCATGCGCCTCGTCCTCGATGCCATCGCTGACGAACTCGTCCCCGTGCCGTTGCTCGCGCTCCTGAAGCATCCACTTGCCGCTTGCGGGCGTGTACCCGAAGAATGCCGCGTGCTCGTGCGGCGGCTCGAGATCGCGGCTTTGCGGGGGCCGCGCCCAGCGCCCGGCTTCACGGGTTTGCGCGCGAGGCTGGGAGAGGTCGGCGCCGCGCGCGATCTCTTCGCGTTTGTCGCTTCGGTTGAGGCTGCTCTCGCGCCGCTTGTCGAGGCGCATGCCGCGAGAGAGGCGGGGCTTGGGGCACTTGTCGCCGCGCATGTCGCCGCGGCCGAGGCGCTTGCGCGTTCCGCTCACGAGGCGGGTGCCGAGCGGCTCTGGCGCGAGCCCGCGGGCGAGGCCGCCGCGAAGATGGTGAACGAGCTTCTGGACGCGACGTCGTCGTTCGAGCCGCTTGCGGGGCGCGACTATCCGGCGCTGTTCGAATCTTTGCTTATCGGACCGGTGGTGCGGCCGCCTTACGGCCACCCGCGGCTCTTTATCTGGGGCCTTCTGGAGGCACGGCTCCAGCATGCCGACCGGCTGGTGCTCGGCGGTCTCAACGAGGGGACCTGGCCGCGCGAGGCGCAACCCGATCCGTGGCTCTCGCGGCCGATGCGGCGAAGCTTCGGCTTGCCGGCGCCCGAGCGCCGCATCGGCATCGCCGCGCATGATTTCGCGCAGGCGTTGGGCGCGCGCGAGGTCTTCCTGACACGAGCCGCGCGCGGCGAAGGCACACCGACCGTGCCGTCGCGATGGCTTCTCCGGCTCGATGCCGTGCTGTCGAAAGGCAATCTCGATGTGCGTCTTCGCTCCTCCTACCGGGCGCACGATTGGGCGAAGCTGATCGATCAGGCGGAGCGCATCGAGACGCGCGAGCCGGCTCCGCGCCCGCCGCTCGGCGTGCGGCCGCGCCGCCTCTCGGTCACCGAGATCGAGACCTGGCGCCGCGACCCTTATGCGATCTACGCAAAGCACGTGTTGCGGCTCAGGGCGCTCAAACCTCTCGACGAGCATCCCGGGCCGGCCGCGCAAGGGATCATCATCCACAAAGCGCTCGACGGCTTCCTGCAGGCCTTTTCGGGACCATTGCCGACGGATGCGGAGGAGCGCCTCATCGCGTTCGGTCGTGAAACCTTCGGCGCCGCGCTCGACCGGCCGTTCGTGCGTGCCTTCTGGTGGCCGCGCTTCGAGCGCATAGCCCACTGGTTCGTCGCAATGGAGCGCGAGCGGCGCGCACGTATCGTCGCGAGCACCGCAGAATGCACGGGGCACCATGTGTTTCCGGCGGCCGCAGGCCCGTTCGAGCTCACCGCGCGCGCCGACCGCATCGATCGCCGCACGGATGGCGGCCTCGCCATCCTCGATTTCAAGACAGGCACACTACCGGGGCGCGCCGAAATCGAGCAGGGCTTCGCGCCGCAGCTGCCGCTCGAAGCGGTGATCGCGGAGGCAGGCGGATTCGACGGCGTACCAGCGGCCAAGGTCGAGGAACTCGCGTTTTGGCGGCTCGGCGCTGGCGGCGAGGCCGGGAAAATCGTACCCGTCGCCGATGTGCGCGCCCGCATCAACGATGCGCTCCAGGGGCTCGCCCGCCTCATCGCTTGGTTCGATGACGAGCGCAATCCCTATCTCTCGCGGCCGCGTCTCGAGCAGTCCCCGCGCTACAGCGACTACACGCACCTCGCGCGCGTCGAGGAGTGGTCGCCCGGAGGAGCGGGCGAATGAACGGCTCTCTCGCCGATGAGGCGCAGCGCCGCGCCAGCGCGGGCGATACGTCGGTCTGGGTCGCGGCCTCGGCCGGCAGCGGCAAGACCAAGGTCCTGACCGACCGCGTGCTCAGTCTCCTGCTCGCCGGAGGCGATGCGTCGCGCATCCTCTGCCTTACCTTCACCCGCGCTGCCGCGGCCGAGATGGCGAACCGCCTCAATGAACGTCTCAAGTCTTGGGCGACGCAGTCTGACGGCGAGCTCGAACAGGAACTCCAGTGGCTTACGGGCGCGGCACCGGACGAGCAGCGCTTGTCCCAAGCACGCGCCCTTTTTGCGCGCGTGCTCGATGCGCCGGGCGGCATCAAGATCGAGACGATCCACGCTTTTTGCCAGTCGCTTTTGCGGCGCTTCCCCATCGAGGCCGGAATCGCGCCGCACTTCGAAGTGATGAGCGAACGCGAGGCGGCCGAGGCGCTCCTCGAAGCGCGCGACCGCATGCTGGTCGAGGCGCGGCTCGGCCCCGACCAGGATCTCGGCGATGCGCTTGCGGCCGTGACGGCGGTCGCGCACGAGATCACATTCGACAAGCTCATGGAAACGCTCGTCGACGAGCGCGCGCGGCTTGGGCGCGCGCTCGCACAGGGGCTTGCCGCGTTCCGCGCGACGCTCGCTAACCTCCTTGGCATCGCGCCCGACGAAACGTCGGAAGGAATTGTTGCTGACGCGTGCGCCGACACTGCCTTCGACGGGGTCGGATTGCGAGCAGCAGTGGCGGCGCTCCAAAGGAGCGCCGCCATCAGCGATCAGCGTGCGGGCGATGCAATCGCCGCGTGGCTTGCGGCGGCGGACCGGGCACAAAGTTTCGATGCCTATCTGTATATATTCCTGAGGAAGGAGGATGACGCACCGCGCCAACGCTTTCCTACCAAGAGCTTTGGCGATTCCGCGCCTCAGGCTCTCGCGATGCTTGAGGCGGAGCGTCGGCGCATCGAGCGCGTACTCGAACGCCGCGGCGCGGCGGGCATTCTGGGGGCGACTTATGCGCTCGCTGTGCTCGGCGACCGCATGCTCGCGCTCTACCGCCGCTACAAGGAGGAGCGGGCGCTGCTCGATTACGACGATCTGGTACTGAAGTCACGCGATCTCCTGTGCCGGCCCGGCACGCCGCCATGGGTGCTGTTCAAGCTCGACGGCGGCCTCGACCACATCCTCATCGACGAGGCGCAAGACACCAATCCCGAGCAATGGCAGGTCGTGGAGAAGCTTGCCGACGAATTTTTCGTCAGTGGATCGGCGCGTCTGAAAAAGCGTACCGTCTTCGCGGTTGGCGATACGAAGCAGTCGATTTTCAGCTTCCAACGCGCCGATACTTCGGCTTTTGCGCGCATGAGCGACCATTTCGCCGCGCGCGTTCGCGAAGCTCGGGAAAAGTTTGCGACGGTGTCGCTCGACGTTTCGTTCCGCTCGACCGAGCCGGTGCTTGCCACAGTCGACGCCGTTTTCGCGCCGCCCGAGATCCGCGCGGGCGTGTCCGCGGAGCCGATCTGCCATCGTGCGCAGCGCGCGGGCGCGGCGGGGCTCGTCGAGCTCTGGCCACCGGTGACGCCGATCGACCCGCCGCCCGGCGCTCGGTGGGAGCCGCCTATGGCGCAGCACCGTGCGCAAGTGCCGGAGGTGCGCCTCGCACGCGCGATCGCGGCTACGGTGCACGGCTGGATCGCGCGCCGCGAGCGCCTGACGTCGCGCGACCGCAGGATCGCCGCTGGCGACGTGATGGTGCTGGTACGGCGGCGCACGCGGTTCGTTCCGGCGTTGGTGCGCGCGCTCAAGGAATGCGGGATCGCGGTTGCCGGCAGCGATCGCATGCACCTGATCAAGCAGCTCGCGGTCGAGGACATGATGGCGCTCCTGCGCTTTCTGCTGCTGCCGGAAGACGATCTCACGCTCGCGACTGTGCTTAAGGGGCCGCTCGGCGGGTTCGACGAGAACGATCTCTACGTGCTCGCGCAAGGTCGCGGTGACGGCGTGAATCTCTGGGCGGAGTTGCGCCGGCGCGCCAACGAGAACCCTGTCTTCGCGCGCGCCGATGCGCTTTTGCGAGATCTTCTGGGCCGGGCCGATTTCACGCCGCCCTATGAGCTCATGGCCGAGATCCTGGGCGCGCGTGGCGGGCGGCGCCAATTCCTGGCACGGTTGGGGCCCGATGCTGCCGATCCTCTCGACGAGTTGTTGGCCGCGGCGCTTCTTTACGAGCGGCGGCATGGGCCTTCGCTCCAGGGCTTTCTGCAATGGCTCGAGGCAGGCGACATCGAGGTGAAGCGCGATCTCGACCAGCGCGGGCGCGAGGAAGTGCGCATCCTTACAGTCCATGGCGCGAAGGGGCTCGAGGCGCCGATCGTGTTCCTGCCCGACACTTTGCAGACGCCGACGACGCTGTCGCGCGTGCTGTGGAGCGCGGACGGGCTACCGCTCTGGGCGGCGGATGATTCGTGCGCGGCGCCGGCTTTCGATGCGGCGAAGGCGGCTGCGCAACGCCTTCGGGACGAGGAGTACCGCCGCCTCCTTTATGTCGCGATGACGCGCGCGGCGGACAGGCTCTATGTCTGCGGCTGGGAGACCAAAAACGATCCACCGCAAGGCAACTGGCATGCGCTCGTGGCGTCGGCGCTGGCGGGGATGGCGGGCGTCGAACGCTTTCGCTTCGCGGCGCCCATTATCGACGGCTGGGAAGGTGAAGGCCTGCGGCTAACCAGCCCGCAGACGGCGAAGCCTGAAGACGACGGTACGATGGCTCGGGAGGCACAAATCGTGACGCTGCCGGATTGGGCGACGGCGCTTCCCGCGCCCGAGCCTGTACCGCCACGTCCGCTTGCTCCGTCGCGGCCCGAGGGGGTGGAGCCCGCACCGCGTTCGCCGCTTGGCGTCGACCGCGGCGCCAGGTTCCGGCGCGGCCTCCTGCTGCACCGGCTACTGCAGAGCCTGCCGCTTGTTGCCCCCGGGTCGCGGGAGGCTGTGGCGCGCCGCTTCCTCGCCCGGCCGGTCAACGGGCTCACCGAGGCCGAGCAGGGCGCGGTTCTCGCCGAGACGCTGGCCGTGCTCGCGAACCCGGATTTCGCGCCGCTCTTCGCGCCCGAGGCTCTCTCCGAAGTGCCCGTGACGGCGCTCGTCGGCGGACGTGTCGTGGCGGGCCGCATCGACCGGATGGTCGTGCGCGACAGCGAGGTGCTGATTGTCGACTACAAGAGCTCGCGCCCGGTGCCGCCAAGCGCGGATGAGGTCCCGCCGCTTTATGTCGAGCAACTCCGCGCCTATCGCGCCGCCGTGGCCGAAATCTATCCCGGCCGCGCCGTTCGCTGTGCTCTCTTGTGGACCGATGGTCCGAAGCTCATGGAGGTGCCGCTCCATTGACGCTTTCCCGCTTGCTTCCTAGATTCCGTCAGCGATATTCCGGAGACATCCATGAGCAGCACGAAGGTCACCGACCAATCTTTCGAGACCGACGTCCTTAAGGCGCCGGGACCGGTGCTTGTGGATTTCTGGGCGGAATGGTGCGGGCCCTGCAAGATGGTGGCGCCCTTCCTCGAAGATATCGCCACGAGCCACGCCGGCCGTGTGACCGTTGCCAAGCTCAACATTGACGAGAACCCGCAAACGCCGTTGAAGTACAACGTGCACGGCATCCCGACGCTGATGCTGTTCAAGAACGGTCAGGTCGCCGCCACCAAGATCGGCGCCTTGCCCAGGAGCAAGCTCGTCGAGTGGGTCGAATCGGTCCTCTAAGCTAACCGTTTTCGGCCAGGACGCGGCCCGCGAGGTAGAGCGAGCCGCAAATGAGCGTGCGCCCGTCCGGGACCGCGACGCGTGCGACGGCATCTGCCAGATCAGACGCAGCGGACGCGCTTATGCCGAGGCGCTGTGCGGCATCGGCAAGTTCCGCGGCCGGCCGCGCGTTGAACTCGCCCGGGATGGCAACCGCGGCGAGGCGCGTGACGAACGGCGCAAGCGGCTCGAGAAATCCCGCGGGGTCATGCGTGTTGAGCATGCCGAATACGAGGCTCAAGGGCCGCGGACGCCAAGCTTCGGCCACGCGCGCCAGCGCCGCGCCGCCGGCCGGATTATGAGCGCCGTCGAGCCACAGTTCGGCGTCCGCCGGCATGATTGCGGCAAGCGGGCCGCGCGCCAAACGCTGCAGCCTTGCCGGCCATTCGACCTCGCGCGAGCCGCGCGCCAAGGCCGCGTCCGGCACGACAAAGCCGCGGAGCTCTTCAAGGCAGGCAAGCGCCGTTCCCGCATTCTCGTATTGATGCGGACCGAGGAGGCCGGGTGGCGGAAGCTCGATCTTCCGCCGCCCGCGATAGGCGAGCCCGTCCTTTGTCGCCGCGGCAATCCATTCGCGGCCGCTTCGCGTGAGCGGCGCGTCCAGCTCCTGCGCGCGCGCTTCGAGCACCTCCTCGGCCGCCGGAACCTGCGCCGCGAGCACGGCTGGCGCCCGCGGCTTCAGGATGCCCGCTTTCTCGAATGCGATCTTGGCGATCGTGTCGCCGAGGAAGTGCTGGTGGTCGAGCGAGATGGGCGTGATCGCCGTCACCGCCGGGCGCGCGATGACGTTCGTTGCGTCGAATCGACCGCCCAAGCCCGTCTCCAGCAGCGCGATATCAGCTTTCGTCCGCGCGAAGGCGAGAAAAGCGACGGCCGTCGTGATCTCGAAAAAGGTGATGGGCGCACCGGCATTGGCGCGCTCGCATTCCTCCAGGAGTGCCAAGAGTGCGTCCTCATTGATGAGGCGCCCAGCGACGCGGATGCGCTCGTGGAAGCGGACGAGATGCGGCGAGGTGTAGACGTGGACCCGGTATCCTGCAGCTTCGAGGAACGCCCGCAGAAAGGCGAGCGTCGAGCCCTTGCCGTTGGTGCCGGCGACGTGCACCACGGGCGGCAAGGCTTCGTGCGGGTCGCCGAGCGCATGGAGAAGGCGGAGCACGCGGTCGAGCGAGAGGTCGATCAACCGCACATGAAGCGATTTCAGCCGCTCGAGGACAAGGTCGCTCGTCACGTCTCCGCCGCTGCGTCGACTGTCGTGCGCCGCGTGAGCAGCCCCAGGATGCGTGCGAGCGTCGCCGCGAGGTCCTTCCTGTGCGCCACGAGATCGACCATGCCATGCTCGAGCAGATATTCGGCGCGCTGAAATCCCTCGGGCAGCTTTTCGTGGATCGTCTCCTCGATCACGCGCGCGCCGGCAAAGCCGACGACCGCGCCGGGCTCGGCCAATGTTACATCGCCGAGCATGGCGAAGGAGGCCGATACGCCGCCCGTCGTTGGGTCGGCGAGCACGACGATGTAGGGAAGCCCGTGCTCTTTCACCATCTCGACCGCAAGCGTCGTGCGCGGCATCTGCATGAGCGAAAGTATTCCCTCCTGCATGCGCGCGCCGCCCGAGCTCGGCACGATCACAAGCGCGGCGTCGCGTTCGACCGCGCGTCGCGCCGCCGCGACGATCGCCTCGCCCACCGCGACTCCCATCGAGCCGCCGAGAAACTCGAAATCGAAGGCGGCGACGATAGCTGGGATGCCGCCGATCGTTCCTTCCGCCGCCACCGCCGCATCGCGCCCGCGGCTTTTGGCGTGCGCCTCCTTGAGCCGGTCGGAGTAGCGCTTGCGGTCGCGGAACTTGAGAGGATCGGCTGGCGCCTTGGGCAACGCAATCTCGGTATAGATGCCGCCGTCGAACAGAAGCGATAGGCGTTGTGCCGGCGGAAGGCGAAGATGATGGCCGCAGCTCGTGCACACATGAAGCGCCTGCTCGAGCTCGCGGTGGAACAGCATCTGCCCGCAGCCCGGGCATTTGTGCCACAAATTGTCCGGCACCTCGCGCTTCGCCACGACGGCGCGGATTTTCGGCAGAACGAAGTTGGTGAGCCAGTTCATGTGCGTCCCCGCGCCGCGCGCACGCCCTCGCTCAGGCTCTTCACCTCGGCGAGGACGCGCGTGGCAGGATCAGTTTTCCCGATGGCCGCGGCGAGAGTGTCGACTAGCGCTGAGCCCACAACCGCCGCGTCGGCGACGCGCGCCACACCCGCTGCTTGCGCCGCGTTCTTGATGCCGAAGCCCACAGCTACGGGGAGTTTCGAATGGCGCTTGAGGCGGGTGACCGCAGCGGACACGCTGTCGATCGTGGCCGATTTCGTGCCCGTGATGCCGGCGATCGCGACGTAGTAAATGAACCCAGCCGTGTGCCTCAGCACGACGGGGAGCCGGGCGTCGTCGGTGGTGGGCGTGGCGAGGCGGATGAAATCGAGCCCGCTTGCGAGCGCGGGAAGACACAACTCGTCGTCATGTTCGGGTGGAAGATCGACGACGATGAGCCCGTCGATGCCAGCGGCCTTGGCATCGTGCAGGAATCGCGGCACGCCATAGCGGTAGATCGGGTTGTAATAGCCCATGAGCACGATTGGCGTCGTGTCGTCGCGCGCGCGGAAAGCGCGCACGATGGCGAGCGTCTTGGCGAGCGTCATGCCCGCCTTGAGCGCGCGGAGGCTCGCCGCCTGGATCGCCGGCCCGTCCGCCATCGGATCAGAAAACGGCATGCCGACCTCGATGAGATCGGCGCCGGCTTCCGGCAGCGCGGCAAGGATGCGCGCGAACGTCTCGGCGTCGGGATCGCCACAGGCGAGATAGGTGACGAGGCCGGCTCGGCCCGCGCGCGCGAGCTCCTCAAAGCGCGCGCCAATGCGCGTCGCGCTCACGCTGATGTTCCCCGCGCGCGCGCGACCGTCTCCAGATCCTTGTCGCCGCGGCCGGAGAGATTGATGACCATGAGGTGGTCGCGCGGCAATTTTGGTGCGCGAGCCATGGCTGCAGCCACCGCGTGCGCGGATTCGAGCGCGGGAATGATGCCTTCGAGCTTCGTCAAGCGCTCAAACGCGGCGAGCGCCTCGTCGTCGGTGACGGCGACGTATTCGACCCGCTTCAGATCGTGCAGCCATGCATGCTCGGGCCCGATGCCGGGATAATCGAGCCCAGCGGAGATCGAGTGCGCGTCCTCGATCTGCCCGTCCGCGTCCTGGAGGAGATAGGTGCGGTTGCCGTGCAGCACGCCGGGAGAGCCGCCATTGAGCGATGCCGCGTGCTTTCCTGTCGCGATGCCGAGCCCCGCCGCCTCGGCGCCGATCATGGCAACGCCTGGTTCGTCGAGGAAGGGATGGAACAGGCCGATCGCGTTCGAGCCGCCGCCGACGCAGGCGACGAGCGTATCCGGCAACCGCCCTTCCTGCTTCTGCATCTGCGCTCGGACTTCCTCGCCGATCACGCACTGGAAATCGCGCACCATCATGGGGTAGGGATGCGGGCCCGCGACCGTGCCGATGAGGTAATAGGTGTCGTCGACATTGGCGACCCAGTCGCGCAGTGCCTCGTTCATTGCGTCCTTCAAGGTCGCGGTGCCGGACGTGACGGGCCGCACCTCGGCGCCGAGCATCTTCATGCGGAAGACATTGGGCTTCTGCCGCTCGATGTCGGTGGCGCCCATATAGACGACGCACGGCAGGTCGAAGAGCGCACACACAGTCGCGGTGGCGACGCCGTGCATGCCGGCGCCGGTCTCGGCGATGATGCGGCGCTTCCCCATGCGGCGCGCCAGAAGAATCTGGCCCACTGTGTTGTTCACCTTGTGCGCGCCGGTGTGGTTCAGATCCTCGCGCTTGAGGAAAATTTTCGCTCCGCCGCAATGGCGCGAAAGGCGCTCGGCGAAATAAAGCGGGCTCGGGCGGCCGACATAATGCTCGAGATAGCGCCCCATCTCTCGCGCAAACTTGGGATCACGACGTGCCTCGTTATAGGCGCGCTCGACCGCGAGCACGAGCGGCATCAGCGTCTCGGCGACAAAGCGGCCGCCGAAGATGCCGAACATGCCGCGTTCGTCGGGGCCGGCGCGATAAGTGTTGGGCGCACTCATGCCAGCGTTTTAGAGCATTGCGCCGCGCTGCTCAAAGCGCTGTCAGCTGCGGCATCGCCTCGGCCGCGAAGTGGCGCATGGCGCGCTCGGCGACCTCGACTGGCATGGTCGAGGGCACGACGTGAAGCGAGGCGCTCTCGAGCCCGCCCACGTCGTTCGCATAGGCGCGCACCATGTCGATCACGTCTTTGGGCGTGCCAATGAGGCCGACGCCTTTGGCGACCTGGTCCTCGAACGTCTCCTTGCTCACCTGCGCAATCATCCGGTCATAGCCCGGATAGTCCTTAGTGCTGGCGCCTTGGGCCCAACCGATCGCCGCAGCGGCGAGGCCTTGGAGATGACCGTTGGTCGGTGCGCGCGCGAGTTCGTACGCCTCCTCGCGCGAGGGCAGGCAGCACATGATGAAATTGCTCATGACGGTGCCGCGTCCCGTGTGGCCGCCGGCGCGCCAAGCGTCGCGATAGAGACCGATCAGCTCCCGCATGCGCGGAGGCTCGAGCGGGATGGTCATGATGCTGTAGCCCGCACGCCCCGCCGCGACGAAGCTCTCGGGCGTTCCCGTCGCCGCAACCCAGATCGGTGGATGCGGCTTCTGGATCGGGCGAGGATAGGAGGTGACGCCGCGGAACGAGTGAAATTCTCCCCTTTGCGTAACGTTTTCCGCGGCGAGCAGCAGCTTCACCTGCGCCAGGCCCTCGTCGAAGCGGCGCCGGCTTTCGTCGAGGCTGATGCCGAAGCGCTCGAATTCGTGCGGCAGGAACGCGCGCGCGAAGCCGGCGTCGAGCCGCCCGCCGGAGATGCCGTCGAGCATCGCAAGCTCGCCCGCGAGCTTTAGCGGATTGTTGAAGGCCGGCAGTACTGCGCCGGTGACGAGCCGAGCGCGCTGTGTGTGCTGTGCCGCGGCGGCGAGGAAGACGATGGGGTTGGGGCTATAGCCGCCATAGGGCGTGAAATAGTGCTCGACCTGGCGGATATGCGTGTAGCCGAGTTCGTCCGCGAGCGAAATGAGATGCATCGCCTCGCGGAAATACCGGTCGGCTGGCTTCTCTTCGGGGCTGAGACAAGGAAAGAAATTGAGGCCGAACTGCATGATACCTCACAGCGCCTTGGCGCGCGCGAGAAAGAGGCGGATGCGGGCCACGTCCTTGACGCCGGGCGCGGATTCGACACCGGACGAAACATCGAGCGCAGGGGCGCGGGTGAGGCTTGCGGCCTCGGTTAGGTTGTCGGGATCGAGCCCGCCCGACAGCATCCACGGCACGGGCCAGCGCCGGCTGCTCAAGATGCGCCAGTCGAACGAGCGGGCATTCCCGCCCGGCATCGCGCTCGCATCCTTCGGCGGCTTCGCGTCGAACATGAGCCAATCGACGACTCCGAGATAGTGCTTGGCCGCATCAGGATCGCTCTCGCTCGCGACCGGGATCGCCTTCATGACGCGCACGCGGAAGCGGTCCTTGATGGCGGCGACGCGCTCGGGCGTCTCCTTGCCATGCAGCTGCAGCATCTCGAGCGGCGCCTTGTCGAGGAGGCGGGTGAGGAAATCGTCGCTCGGATCGACCACGACCGCGACTCGCGCGATGCCGTCGGGCACGCTGCGCGCGAGCTCGGCTGCCCGCTCGATCGTGAGATTGCGCGGGCTCGGCGGGTAGAACACGAATCCCACGAAGCTGGCGCCGCCGGCGATCGCCGCGGCGAGCGAAAGGGGCTCGCTCAGCCCGCAGATCTTGACTGCGACGCTCATCGGAGCTCGGCCGCGATCGCGCGCGCGGCGGCGCCGGGGTCGGGCGCGGCGGTGATCGGCCGGCCGATCACGAGATAGTCGGCGCCCGCGTCGAGGGCCGCGCGCGGCGTCAGCACGCGTTTCTGGTCGTCGGCGCCGGTGCCGGCGGGGCGGATTCCCGGTACCACCAGCAGGAAATCCTGGCCGCAGGCGGCGCGCAGGCGCGCCACCTCGTGCGGCGAGCAGACGACTCCGTCGAGGCCGCTCTCGCGCGCCAGGAGCGCAAGGCGCAGCGCTTGGTCCGCGGCCGGGCCGCTCTGGCCCACGCGTGCGAGATCGGCATCGTCGAGGCTCGTCAGCACGGTGACGCCGAGCAGCTTCGGGCGCCGCGCTCCGGCCGCGCCCGCGGCTTCGGCGGCGGCGCGCATCATCGCCGGGCCCCCGCCAGCGTGTACCGTGAGGAGAAGCGGCTCGAGCGCGGCCGCCGCGCGCACGGCGCCCGCGACGGTGTTTGGGATGTCGTGCAGCTTCAGATCGAGGAAGAGCGCCGCGCCGCGCGCAATCTCCTTGACCGCCGCTGGTCCGTTGGCGGTGAAGAATTCGAGTCCGAGCTTGATCCCGCCCGCGACATTGGCGACGGCAGCGGCGAGCGCGCGTGCCCGCGCCGGATCGGGAGTGTCGATCGCGACCAGGAGGGGGTTGCGCGCCGCCATCGCTCAGCGTCGTTCGTTCGCAGGCACGAGAGCGGCCGGCGTGGGGCGCTGCGGCTGCGGCGGCTGCTGGGCGAGGGTTGATTGCGCCGCGTTAAGTTCGCGTTCGAGCGCCGCGATGCGGCGCATACGCTCGCGCGCAAGCCGCCGCGTCTGCCCGGCGCCCAGCCAGGCGACAAACTCGCCGAACAGGAAGCCCACGACGAGTGCCGCGAGCACGACGAGATAGAGCGGCGCGTCGAGCACGTCCGGGAGCGGCCAAAGCCCCACCGACACGTGTTCGCGGTTCGAGACGGCGAAGAGCGCCGCGACGACCGCCGCGGGCGCCGTGACGATCCAATGGACGGGCCTCACGCTGCCTCCAACAGGCTCACGCTTCTTCGTTGAGCCGCTCGCGGAGCTGCTTGCCGGTCTTGAAGAAGGGAATGTGCTTTTCGCCGACGCTGACCGTGTCGCCCGTGCGCGGATTGCGGCCCTGGCGCGCCTCGCGCCGCTTCACCGAGAAGGCGCCGAAGCCGCGCAACTCGACCCGGTCGCCGCGCGACAGCGCCGCCGTGATCTCGTCGAAAATGGTGCTGACGATGCGCTCGACGTCGCGCTGGTAAAGGTGCGGGTTACGTTCGGCCAGCCGCTGAATGAGCTCGGACTTGGTCATGCGACGCCTCTGACGGGCTTCGGCAGGGGAGCCTGCCAAACCCCGCAACCCGCGTCAACAGCTTGTTCCAGCGACTATTTTTCGTCCTTCTCGGGGCGCTCGGGCTTGTCGCCGCGGGCGCGGATGGCGGCGCCCAGGATGTCGCCGAGACTCGCGCCCGAATCCTGCGAGCCGAACTCGGCCATGGCGCGCTTCTCCTCGTCGAGCTCGCGCGCCTTGATCGAGAGCGTGGCGCGCCGGGTCGCGCGATCGAGTTGCGTGATTTTGGCGTCGACCTTTTCACCCACGGCGAAGCGATCGGGGCGCTGCTCGCCGCGGTCGCGCGATAGCTCGGTCTTGCGGATGAAGCCTGGAAGTCCGCTCGACAGCGTCACCTCGACGCCGCCTTCAGTAACGCCCGACACGGTGCAGGTGACGACATCGCCCTTCTTCACCGCCGCAAGGCTCGATTCGAGCGGATCGGATTCGAGCTGCTTGATGCCGAGGCTGATGCGCTCTTTCTCGACGTCGACGTCGAGCACGCGCACGCGCACCATGTCGCCTTTCTTGTATTTCTGGATCGCCTGCTCGCCCGGCTGCTGCCAGTCGATGTCGGAGAGATGCACCATCCCGTCGATGTCGCCGGGCAGGCCGATGAAGAGGCCGAACTCGGTGATGTTGCGCACTTCGCCCTCGACATCGGTGCCGACCACGTTCGTCTCGGCGAAGGCTTCCCACGGATTCCGCATCGTCTGCTTCAGGCCGAGACTGATGCGGCGCTTCGTCGGATCGACGTCAAGCACCACAACCTCGACCTCCTGACTCGTCGACACGATCTTGCCGGGATGGACGTTCTTCTTGGTCCAGCTCATCTCCGACACGTGCACGAGCCCTTCGACGCCGGGCTCGAGTTCGACGAACGCACCGTAGTCGGTGATGTTGGTGACGCGGCCCTTGAAGCGCGCGCCCGCGGGGTATTTGAGCTCGACGCCTTCCCACGGGTCGGCTTCGAGCTGCTTCATGCCGAGCGAGATGCGTTGCGTCTCGGGATTGAAGCGGATCACCTGGACCTTGACGGTCTGGCCGATATGGAGCGCCTCGGACGGATGGTTGATGCGGCGCCAGGCAATGTCGGTGACGTGCAGGAGCCCATCGACGCCGCCCAGATCGACGAAAGCGCCGTAATCGGTGATGTTTTTGACGACGCCCGAGAGAATTTGTCCTTCCTTGAGTGAAGCGACGAGCTCCGAGCGTGCCTCGGCGCGGCTTTCCTCGAGCACGGCGCGGCGCGACACGACGATGTTGCCGCGCGAGCGATCCATCTTGAGGATCTGGAACGGCTGCGGCGAGCCGAGGAGCGGCGAGATGTCCCTGACCGGGCGGATGTCGACCTGGCTTCCCGGCAGGAAAGCGACGGCGCCGTTGAGATCGACGGTGAAACCACCTTTGACCCGGCCGAAGATCGTGCCGGTCACGCGCTCGTTCCCTTGGAAGTTCTTCTCGAGCTGGGCCCAGGCTTCCTCGCGCCGCGCCTTCTCGCGCGAGATCTGCGCCTCGCCGTTCTTGTCCTCCATGCGCTCGAGATAGACCTCGACCACGTCGCCGGCCTTGATCTCGGCTGGCTTGCCGGCGGGCGAGAACTCCTTCAAAGGCACGCGGCCCTCGGATTTCAGCCCGACATCGATCAGCACCATGTCGTTCTCGACGGCGATGACGGTGCCCTTGATGACGGTGCCTTCGAGGCCGGAGCTGGCGCCCAACGATTCATCGAGCAGCGCGGCGAAGCTTTCCTTGCCAGAGACGGCGGTTTCCGTTGCGACGGCCATTAAAACTCCACTCCCCTCGGGGTTTCACGTCGCGCCGCCGGGGACGGGCGGCAGGCGAACGGCCGCCGCAGAGGAAGGGCGCGGGCGGCGAAGACCCTTTGTCCGGCAGGTGGCGCGGGGCGCTAGTGGGCGCCGAGTTTCCGCGCGATGAACTCAATCGCCGCGGCAAAGGCGGCGTCGGCGTCGAGCGCGGTGGTATCGAGGGCGAGAGCGTCGGCGGCCCGTTGCAGAGGCGCCACCGCACGCCTGCTATCGCGCGCGTCGCGTAATTTCATGTCCTGCAGGACGCGGCCGTATATAGTCCCCGAGTCGGCCCCCTGCAACTCCCTCGATCGCCGGTCGGCCCGCGCCTCGAGGCTGGCGGTGACGAAGAGCTTGGCGTCGGCCTCGGGGCATACGACCGTGCCGATGTCGCGGCCGTCGAGCACTGCGCCCTTGGCGCCGCCGGGCGGATGCCGGGCGAAGTCGCGCTGCAGCCCCAGAAGCGCCGCGCGCACGGCCGGGATCGCCGCCACGACGGACGCCGCCTCGCCGACCTCCTCGTCGCGCAGGTGCGGGTCGCCCACGTCCTCGAGCCGGACTTCGCGCGCCGCCGCCTCGGCCACGGCAAGGTCGCGCGGGTCGCCGCGTCGCAGGGCGCGGAGCCCGGCTGCGCGGTAGAGCGAGCCGGTGTCGAGATAGGCAAGGCCGTAATGCTGCGCGAGGCGCCTGGCGAGCGTGCCCTTGCCCGCCGCCGCGGGCCCGTCGACGGCGATGATCAAGCCCGCTCCTCGGCGATCGCCGCGCCAAGCCCGTTCATGAGCTCGGCGAAGCCGGGGAAGCTCGTGGCGATGGTGGCGCTGTCGTCGATCCGCACCGGTTTCGCCGCTGCCATGCCGAGCACGAGAAAGGCCATGGCGATGCGATGGTCGAGGCGGGTGGCGATGGCGCCGCCGCCGGCCGGGGCGCCTTTGCCGGCAACGATGAGCGTGTCGCCCGAGACGGACACGTGCGCGCCGCAGGCTGCCAGCCCCTGGGCGATGGCGGCGAGGCGGTCGCTCTCCTTGACGCGCAGCTCGGCGAGCCCACACATCGCCGTCTGTCCCTCGGCAAAGGCCGCCGCGACGGCGAGGATCGGATATTCGTCGATCATCGAGGGCGCGCGCTCGGCCGGCACGATGACGCCCTTGAGGCGGCTCGCGCGTACGACGAGATCGGCGACCGGCTCGCCGCCCTCTACGCGCTCGTTCGCGAACGCGATATCGGCGCCCATCTCGCGCAACGTCGTGTAGAGGCCGGCGCGCAGCGGATTGAGCCCGACGCCTTCGATCATGATCTCCGAGCCGCCGACGATGAGCGCCGCGACGGCGAGAAATGCCGCCGCCGAAGGATCGCCCGGCACCGCGAGATCGGCCGCGGCAAGCTCGGGCTGGCCTTCGAGGCGGATGCGCCGGCCGCCATCGTTCAAGGGCTCGACCTCGACGCGCGCTCCGAAATGGCGCATGAGCCGCTCGCTGTGATCACGCGTCGGCAATGGCTCCTCGACCACGGTCTCGCCCGGCGCGCTCAAGCCGGCGAGCAATACGGCCGATTTCACCTGCGCCGACGGCACCGGAAGGCGATAGCGGATCGGCATCGGATGTTGCGCGCCGACGACGGCGAGCGGCAGCTTCGCGCCGTCGCGGCCGACAAAACGCGCGCCCATCTCCGAGAGCGGCTCGGTGATCCGCGCCATTGGCCGGCGGCGCAGGCTTGCGTCGCCGGTGAAGATGCTGGTGAAGGGATGGCCCGCCACGGCGCCCATGAGAAGTCGCGCGCCGGTGCCGGAATTGCCGAGATCGAGCACGTCGTCGGGCTCGCGGAGCCCGCCCAATCCCGCACCCGTGACGGTCCACACGGCATCCTCGCCGCGCGCGATGCCGGCGCCGAGGGCACCGAGCGCCGCCGCCGTGCGCAGCACGTCGTCGCCCTCGAGCAAGCCCGTGACGCGCGTGCGCCCGACCGCAAGCGCGCCAAGGATGAGCGCGCGGTGCGAGATCGACTTGTCGCCCGGCACGCGGCAGCACCCGGCCAAGGGACGCGCGGCGCTCGAGACGAGCGGCTTTGTTGCAGGGTGGGCCATTGAATGGGCCATGAAAGCACCATCTCTAGCATGCGAAAGACGCGTGCAAAAGCCGGGCTGGCCCGGTCGATTTAGCTTTTGACAGGGCTGGGCTTCCGTGGCAAACGGCGCGGCTGCCTGCTCGCGGAGAGAGGGTCATGGTGAAGGCGGACTGGGGAACCAAGCGCACGTGCCCCAACTGCGGCGCGCGCTACTACGATCTCAATCACGATCCGATCGTCTGTCCCAAATGTGGCAGCGCGTTTGATCCCGAGGCTCTGCTCAAGACACGGCGCGCGCGCGTCCCGGTCGTGGTCGAGGAAGTGGCCGAGCCCATCGCCGAGGAAGAGGTCGAGGCCGAGGTCGAAGCCGAGACGCCCGAAACCGCCGAGGGTGAGGAGGAGACCGAAGGTGCGCCGGCCGAGGGCGACGAGACCGAGGAAGAGGAAGAAGAGGAGGAAGAGGTCATCGAGGACGCCTCCGAGCTCGGCGAGGACGAGGACGACATGGCCGAGGTGATCGAGAACGTCGAGGACGACGAGGAGCGCTGAGGCTTCGCAAACCCGCGCCTACGCGCTAAAATGCAAACGCCGCCCGAGCGGGCGGCGCGCTCTGGGGTCATAGCTCAGTTGGGAGAGCGCTACAATGGCATTGTAGAGGTCCGGGGTTCGACTCCCCGTGGCTCCACCAATCGAACGGGGCCTGACCCACGGGGTCAGGCCCCTTTGCTTTCGCGAGGGTGAGATGGCGGATGCCGAAGCCTGGCCGAGCCTGCCGCTCGAAGACTGGCGCGAGACCTACGCGACCTTGCACATGTGGACGCAAATCGTCGGCAAGACGCGTCTCGCCTTGGCGCCCGCGGAGAACCATTGGTGGCACGTGAGCTTGCAGCTGACGCCCGCAGGCCTCACGACCGGACCAATGCCCTATCGGTATGGCACGTTCGCGGTCGCGTTCGATTTCGTCGCGCACCGGCTGCAGATCGAGACGAGTGCCGGCGCCCGTCGCGCCCTTCCCTTGGCGGCGATGACGGTCGCGGATTTTTATGCCGAGTATCGCGAGGCACTTGCCGCGCTTGGCATCGAACTCGCCATCATGCCGCGCCCGGTCGAGGTCGAGACCGCGATCCCCTTCGCCGAGGATCGCGCGCATTGCTCCTACGATGCCGATGCCGTGCGCCGCTTCTGGCGCATCCTCGCGCAGGCGGACCTGCTGCTGAAGCTGTTCCGCGGCCGCTTTCTCGGCAAGGCGAGCCCGGTCCATTTCTTCTGGGGCAGCTTCGATCTGGCGCTGACGCGCTTTTCCGGGCGCGCGGCGCCGCGTCATCCCGGCGGCGCGCCCAACACGCCCGACCGCGTCATGATCGAGGCCTATTCGCACGAATGCAGCAGCTGTGGCTTCTGGCCCGGCGGCGGTCCGGTCGCCGAGCCCGCGTTCTACGCTTACGCTTACCCCGAGCCGCCAGGCTATGCCGGGCGCAGCGTGTCGCCCGCGAGTGCGCGCTACGACACCGCGGCGCGCGAATTCATCCTGCCGTACGCGGTGGTGCGGAGCGCGCCCTCGCCGCAAGACGACGTGCTCGCGTTCCTGCAGGGAACTTACGAAGCGGCGGCCGATCTCGGCCGCTGGGACCGAGCCGCGCTCGACCGTCCGCGAGACGAGTGGCCGCGCGTTACGCTCGCCGCTCGCCCAGCGTCATCGCCATAAAGGCCGCGAGATAGAAGAGCGCGCCGAGCCGCGGCACGTCGAGCGGGCAATCAAAGAAGGCGCTCGCGAGCGTCGCGGCGATGGCGGCGACAAAGGCGGGCGCTATTGTCTCGCCCGCGCGGATGGCGCGTCCGGCGCCGCTGAGCCCCGCGACCGCGACCGCGAGAAATGCCGCCACGCCAAGCACACCGCCTTCGAAGAAGGTCATGAGATACTGGTTCTCGATGCGCCACACGGTATGGATGTCGTCGGTCGCGAACCAGCGTGTGAGCCCGGTCGCGAAATTGCCGTTGGCGATGTGCTCCTGTCCGCCGGGACCGGTCAGCGAAACGTCGGCGAGCTCCCCGTGCGTGCCGGGATCGACGAGGGTGAAGGACAGTTCGAGCGGCCGATGCAGCACGCCAAGCCGCTGCACGCGCAGCATGTCGTCGGTGGGAATCACGCCGTCGAAGCGGCGCCACGAACCGTCGCCCGAGGCCACGACGTCGGTGTCGACGCAGTTCCTCGAGTAGAGCAGCAGCTTTTCGCAGAGCGAGGCCTCGATCGTGCCGCCGTCGGGCGAGCGCAGCGCGAAGGCGATGCGGTAGCGGCTGTCCGGCGCAAGCGCCACCTTCTGGCCGAGATAAAGCGGCAGGCCCGCTTCGAGCGCCACGACGCGGCGCCCGTCCTCCTCGCGCCGGACGAAATTGCCCGCGCGCTTCTCGGGCGGCATGCGCGCGCGCAAAAGCCGCGCGTAGGTGCCGCCGCCGCTGCCGACGAGCGCCGCGGCGAGGCCGGGGCGACGCACGGCAAGGCCCGCGCCCCACAAATTCTCGCGCCACTCCAGATCGGGCACGAGCTGCGCCAAACGAATCTCCATCGCGGGCGTGTCGGCCGCCGCGAGCGCAATGACGCCGAGCCCCATCGCGAGCAGCACTGCCGGCAGCGCCACCGTCATTGACGGCGCGCCCTCGCGGCGGAGCGCGAGCCAACCCAGTGCCAGCACGACCGAGGCGACGACCGCGCTGCCATAGGCCGCGCGCGCGTAGGTGACGACGAGCGTATAGAGCGCGGCCAGCGCGATGGCCGAGGCGACGATGCGAAGGAAGCCTCGGCGCGGCGCAAACGCGAGCGCGAACGGCAGCGCCATGGCCAGATAGGCGCCGACATAGCCGCCGCCAAAATGCATGCTCGAAAAGGTCGCGACGATGCGATAGGCGGACTCGAAATTGCGGATGCCGGGGAAGACCGCGCGCTCGGCCACGCCCGCCGCCACGACGAGCGCGAGGCCCGCCGTCATCCCGGCGGCGAAGAGGCGCGGCGCGTCATGGCGCTCCGCGACCATGCGGCGCAGGAAGGGCAGGAGGATAAGCGCGAACGCGAGCCCCTTCACGACGTGGAGCGCGTTTTCGGGCGTGAGTTCGAGCACGTCGGAGCCGCCCGGCACGCCCGGTACGAAGAGGCCGCGCAGCGTGGCGGTCACGGCGGCGACGATGGCGAGCGCTGTTGCCGCGCCGGAGACGCCGCGGAGCGCGAAATGTTCGCGTCGCGGCGGCACGCGCAAAAGCAGCACAGCCACCGTCACGAGCAGAAGGAAATCGGGCTCCTCGATCGCGAGCCAGCCGGTCCAGGGCGCCAAATCGAACGACGGCAGCGCCGCCGGCAGAACGACGAGCCACGCCTGCGGATAGCGCCACAATAGCATTCCGTAGAGCAGCAGTGCCGCGCCGAGGAGACCGGGCGCGAGCGGATAGCCCACGACGCCGACGACGGTGAGACCGAGCGCCGCCGCGACCGCGCCGACGCGCGCGAGCCGCGCGGCGCGGCCCGAGGATGGAGACCGTGCCGCGACACTATCGGAAGCAACGGAAGGGAGCATGGGCCAGCCCCTTCTATCGCGTGGGTCGAAGAGCCGGCAAGTCAGCAAAAGTTCCTTGCGGCGCCGGCGCAGCCTCGATGGCTAACCGGTCCGTGGCGCACGAATCTCGATGGCGCCGTTCCGTGACATCTTTATGGCCCGTGGCGGCTCGCGCGCGACGCGGGTGTTAGCCACCTGTGGTGCGCGGCGAGGTTGGGTAATGGAAAGGGATCACGTGTCAGCGCTGGATCCGGCAGAGGCGATCGCAGGCGTGAACGAGGCGCCCGCCGAGGGCGAACTCCTGGGCGGTGGCAAGGAAGTCGCGCGCGAAATGCTCGAGCCACTCGTGGCGCTCGATTTCGCCATCCATGTCGGCATGCGCTATCACGCCAAGCGCCGCGCCTGGTTCGATTGGCTGCATCGCGTCGCGATGGTCGTGGCGGCCTTGGGTTCGAGCGCGGCCGTGGCGGCGCTCTACGGCGGGCTCATCGGCGCCGCCGAGGGGCTCGTCATCGCGGTCGCGATCGCGGCTGCGTCTGAGCTTGCCTTCGGCTTCGCCGAGCGCGGACGCAGCGCTCACTCGCTCTATCGCCGCTACACCGCGCTCGCCGGCACCATCGCCGAGGCGAACTCGGTTGATCCTGATCTGTTGCGGCGATGGGAGCAGCGCCGGCTTCTTATCCGGGCCGATTGCGAGGAGCGGCTCCTGGTGCTGCACCGCATCTGCTACAACCTCGAGGCAGAGGCGCGCGGCTATGATGATACGGCGCTCTACCGCGTGAAGCCGTGGCAGCGGCTCTTGGCGGATGTGGTGTCGTTGCCGCCGTTCGATCCAATACGCCACTACGGCTGATCTCCGCCCATGGACAACCCGGGCCCCGAGGCGACATGCTTCGGGCTCGCTGATAGGGAGGAGTCCATGGCGCACAAACGCAGCTTCGTTAAGGGAGACCACGCGCAGACGCGCGCCTATTCGCCCGCCGTCATCACCGAGGGCGGCCGCATCGTCTGGCTCGCCGGGCAGACCGGCGGCGAGGACGCGAACGGCCGCTCCCTCGCCGGCGATTTCGATGGGCAGTCGCGCGAAATCTTCCGCCGCCTCAGCCAGACGCTCGCGCAGGCGGGCGGCAGCCTCAAGGACATGGTGACGATGACGGTGTTCATCACCGACGCGCGCTATGGCACCCGCCTCACCGAGTTGAGGCGCGAGATCTTCGGCGATGATTTCGCGGCGAGCGCACTCATCACCGTCACCGGCCTTGCGCGGCCGGAGCTTCTGATCGAGATCCAGGGTATCGCCGTCATCGGCTGACGGTTGATGCTCGATCTTGGCCGCACGTTCCTCGCCAGCGCCGAGCGCAGTCCCGGCGCCGAGGCGATCGTCGATGGCACGCGGCGGCTCGACTACCTCGCGTGGGCACGCGAGATCGGCGCGCTCGCGCAAGGGCTCGCGCGGCTCGGTTTGAGGCGCGGTGACCGGCTTGTCATCGTGATGCAGAACCGGCTCGAGATGGCGGCGCTCCATTGGGCGTGCCAAATGGCGGGTATCGTCGCGACGCCGCTCAACTGGCGCGCCAAGGCGGACGAGGTCGAGTTCTGCCTCGTCGATTCAGAGGCCGCGGCGGTCGCTTATGAGCCCGTCTCGGCCGATGCGGTCGCGGCCGCGCCGCAATCACGCAAGCTGCCGCGGATTGGTGCGGGTGGGGCCGCCGGCACGGCCGGGCTCGGTGAGCTTATGGCGGAACTCGCCGACCCCGCGCCTGCAGCGGGGCCCGAGGATTTCTCGCTCATGCTTTACACCTCGGGCACGACCGGCCGGCCCAAGGGCGTGCCGCGCCGCCATCGCGCCGAGCGTGCGGCGGCCTTGGCGCATGTCGCGCAGAATCTCTACGTGCGCGGCGAGCGCACGCTGGGTGTCATGCCGCTTTATCACACGATGGGCGTGCGCTCGCTCCTCTCCATGGCGCTCGTCGACGGTTGCTTCATCGCCGAGCGCCGGTTCGACGCGGCCGAAGCCTTGACCCTCATCGCGCGCGAGCGCATCTCGACACTCTATCTCGTGCCGACGCTTTATCACGATCTCCTCGCCGCGGACGGGTTCGCGCGCGCCGATCTCGCGGCCTGCCGCAAGCTCGGCTTTGCCGGTGCGGCTATGCCGGATGGGCTTTTGCAGCGCGTCGTTGCGGGTTTCCAGCCCGAGCTCTTCGTCAACCACTACGGCTCGTCCGAGATCTACACCTTCACGATCGAGCAGGACGCGGCGCGGAAGCCCGGCTCGGCCGGCAAAGCCGGCATCAACGCGCGCATCCGCGTGGTGCCGCTCGATGCGGTGGGTCCCGACCGACGCTGCGCGCCGGGCGAGGAGGGACAGATCATTTGCGAGCTTGCGAGCGATGAGGCATTCGAGGGCTATTGGCGCCGGCCCGATGCGGACGAACGCGCGCTCCGCGGCGGCTGGTATTTCACCGGCGACACCGGCTATTTCGACCGCGATGGCGATCTCTTCGTCACCGGCCGCGTCGATGACATGATCATCACCGGCGGCGAGAACGTGTCGCCCGGCGAGATCGAAAGCGTGCTGTCGCTCCATCCGAACGTGGCCGAGGTTGCGGTCGCGGGGCTCGCCGACGAACGTCTTGGCCAGAAAGTGACGGCGTTCGTGAAGCGCCGCGGTCCGCTCGGCGACAGGGAGCTCGACGCCCATTGCCGCGCCTCGGCCTTGGCCGATTTCAAGCGGCCGCGCGCCTATGTCTTTGTCGCCGAGATTCCAAAATCGCCGGTCGGCAAGATCCTGCGGCGGTTGCTCGTCGCGGGCGCGTTCAAACGCGAGCGGGAGCCGGCGCCATGATCCCTTATGTGTTCTCCTCCGACATGCTCGCCGCGCCGGACGGATTTCGCGTCCTCTGGAGCGAGGAGGAGGCGCGTGCCGACATTGTGCTCGACCGGCCGCCGCTGAACGTCGTCTCGATCGCCGAGCGCGCGCAACTTGCCGCCGCGTTTGCGGCACTCGACCGTGACGCGCGCGTGCGCGTCATCGTGGTGCGCGGCGAGGGCCGGAATTTCTCGAGCGGCGGCAACATCGCCGGATTCCTCGAGGCCTCGCGCGAAACGCTTTCGCACCTCGCCGACAACGTCGCCGCGCCCGAACGCTGCGGCAAGCCGGTGATCGCGGCGATCCGCGGCTATTGTTTCGGCGTCGGCTTCGAGCTCGCGCTCGCCTGCGATTTCCGCATTGCGGCCGAGGGCGCGGAGTTCGCGCTCCCGGAGATGCGGCTCGGCATGATCCCGGGCTCGGGCGGCTCGGCCCGTCTCCTGCACATGATCGGGATCGCGCGCACCAAGGAGATCGCGATGCTGGGCCGCCGCATCAAGGCGGCCGAGGCGCGCGATTGGGGCTTCATCACCGCTTGCGTCGCGGACGATGCGCTCGATGCGGCCGTGGCCGCGCTCGCGGCCGAGTTGCGCGGTTTCTCGCCCCTGGCGCAGCGCACGTTGAAGCGCGTTCTCTCCGACGGGCAGAACATGCCGCTCGCGCAAGCGATCGAGCACGAAGGCGAGGCTTATGGCGCGCTCAGCGCCTCGGCCGATTTCAAGGAAGGGGTTGCGGCGTTCCAGGCGAAGCGGAAGCCCAATTTCCGCGGCGAATGAGCCTCTGCCGAATTTGCCGTAAATTCTAATTACTCAAACACTGCCAATCCTTAACACGCGCTTCATCGGCGCGGGGCTATCTCTTCGCACGGTGCGACCAACTCTCATGGAGCCCCTCATGTCGCGTTTCATTCGCTATCTTCTGCGGGACGAGAGCGGCGCAACGGCGATCGAGTACGGCCTCATCGCGGCGCTCATCTCGGTCGCCATCATCTCGGCCGTCACCACGGTTGGCGGCAACCTCACCTCGACGTTCAACAGCGTCGCCAGCGCGCTCTAAGACGCGCTTGTTTGGAGCTTCGGCCAAGGATCAGGTCCGCCGCCCTTCGGCGTGAGGGCGGCGGCTTTGATTACCGCGCCCTAGCTCGCGGCCTGCGTTGGCGTGAACATCGGCACGGGCTGTCCGCTCTCGCTCGGCTTCACGACGAGGCTGACGCGCTGGCCCACGGCGAGCGCATCGAAATCGCAATCGACGATGTTCGTCATCATGGTCACGCCCTCGTCGAGCGTGACATAGGCGATGGCGTAAGGCACGGGCGCGCGCTGCATGGTGCTGAAGGAATAGATCGTGCCGGTGCCGCGCGCCTCGATCCAGTCGGTCTCGCCGAGGCAGAAGGGGCAGAGCGGGCGCGGATAGTAATGCGCCTCGCCGCACGTGCGGCAGCGCTTCAGCATGAGCTTGCCGCGACGCGCGCCTTCCCAGAAGGGTTCCGTCTCGGGATCGGACTTCGGCGCGGGGATCGTTCGTTCGGCCATCTCAGACGCGCTCCAGGATGACGGTTGCGCTCGTGTGGCGCGTCGCGAGCGAGCCGCCGATGCCGCTCGCGACCGCAAGGTCGCAATTCTTGACCTGCACTTTCGGATGCGCCTCGCCGCGCAGCTGCCGCACGGCCTCGATCACCTTGGTGAGACCACCGCGGTTCGAGGGGTGGTTGTTGCACAAGCCGCCGCCGTCGGTGTTGAACGGCAGACGGCCTTGGCCGGAGATGAGGTTGCCGTCGGCGACAAAGCGGCCGCCCGCGCCCTTCGCGCAAAATCCCAGATCCTCGAGCTGCATCACCACGGTGATAGTGAAGCTGTCGTAGATCGAGGCGTACTTCATGTCGGCCGGCGTCACGCCCGCCTCGGCGAAGGCGGCGGGCCCGGACCAGCGTGCGGCGCTGAAGGTGAGATCGATGCGGCCGCCCAGCTGGTGCTTCGTCGCCTCGCCCGCGCCGCGGATTCTTACGCGCGGCCGTTTCAGCGCATTCGCAATCTCGGGCGCCGCGACGATGATGGCGCCGCCGCCGTCGCTGATGACGCAGCAATCGAGCCGGTGCAAGGGCGAGGCGATGATGGGAGAGCCCAGCACATCGGCGACGCTCACCACCTCCTTCAGCACCGCATTCGGGTTCCACTGCGCGTGATGCGAGGCCGCGACCTTGACCCAGGCGAGCTGCTCCGAGGTGGTGCCGAATTCGTGCATGTGCCGCATCGCCGCGAGCGCGTACATATTGGCGGTGGCCGGGGCATAGGGCGCCTCGAACGCATATTCGGGCGCGGCCGCGTTCTGCGCGCGCATGGTAGCGCCGAAGGAGGGGTCGCTGCGCGGACGCCCGGCGAGCGTGATGAGCGCGACGCGGCATTTCCCGGCCGCGATCGCCTCCGCCGCGTGGCCGACATGGAGGATGTAGGAGGAGCCGCCGCAGTCGGTCGTGTCGAGGTGCTTGAGCCGGAGGCCCATGTGGTTCGCGAGCGACAAGGCGCCGGGCCCGTCGCCCGCGTAGAAATAGCCGTCGATATCCTTGAGCCCGAGTCCGGCGTCGGCGAGCGCGCCGCGGGCCGACTCGACATGGAGCTCGGCCGCCGACTTGTCCTTCGCCTCGCGTGTCGGATGCTCGTAGATCCCGGCGATATAGGCTTGGCCGCGAATGCTCATGGGCCGCGAGATTAGGCCGAAACGGCGACCAGTTGGACTCTTGATCGCGCCTCACGGCAATCCCAGATAAGGGTCGGGCGATGCGATGGAATCGCCCGCGGCTTGCCGGGTGCCCAAAGGGGCCCGTCTTTTGCCGCCTCGCTCGCTCCCGAGGAGGTCCGATGCCCCGCCTCTCGCTTTTCAATTCGCCGCTGCTTTTGGGATTCGACCAGCTCGAGCGCGCGCTCGACCAGGTGAGCAAAGGGACATCCGAGGGCTATCCGCCCTACAACGTCGAGCAGATCGGCGAGGATGCGCTCCGCATCACGCTCGCGGTCGCGGGCTTCACGATGGACGACCTTTCGGTGCAGCTCGAAGGCAACCAGCTCGTCGTGCGCGGCCGCCAGGCCGAGGAGAAGGACAAGGTCTATCTCCACCGCGGCATCGCCGCGCGCCAGTTCCAGCGCTCGTTCATGCTCGCCGAAGGGATCGAGGTCGCCTCCGCCTGGCTTGAGAACGGGCTTCTCAATGTCGACCTCGCGCGGCGCGCGCCTGACGCGACCGTGCGCAAGGTCGCGATCGGCAAGGGCCGCCCCGGCAACGGCAAAGGGGCCGCGGGCTGAAACGGCTCAGGCCGCGTGGCTTGCGGTACGGTCGGTGAGGAGCGCGTAGAGCGCGTCGGCGCGGTCGGTGCCGCGCAGCTTCGCGCACACGGCGCGGTCGCGTAAGAGGCGCGAGACGCGCGCCAGCGCCTTCAGATGATCGGCGCCGGCCGCATCGGGCGTCAGCAGCAAGAACACGAGATCGACGGGCCGGTCGTCCACCGAATCGAACGGGATCGGTTTTTCGAGCCGCGCGAAGAGGCCGAAGATGCGCGGCAGATCGGCAAAGCGCCCGTGCGGCACGGCTGTGCCGCCGCCGATGCCGGTGCTGCCGAGCCGCTCGCGCTCGAGGAGCGCGTCGAAGATCACGCGCTCGTGGAGGCCCGTCAGCGGCGCCGCGCGCCGCGCGAGCTCCTGCAGGAGCTGCTTCTTGCTGGCGACGGTCAGGCTTGCGACGACGCGGTCCGGCGTTATGAGTTCGGCGATGTCCATCATTGAGTTTTCGCTGGGCGCGCTGTTTCGGCGGCAAGATCGCGACAGTGTTTGGGGATCGGCAAGGCCAGCGCGGCGGCGTGGTGGCGCAGCGATGATTCGATGTCGCAACGCTTGCCGGCGACCGACACTTGCAGCTTCGCCTTCCCCGGCGCCCGCCGACTTTTCGTCTGCGCGGGCGCCCTCACGCGCAAGGCAGAACGATATTGAGCGGGGGGCGCGGAGTCAAGTGAGGCCGACCCTCATTGCGCGCTCGCGGCGGCGCTGGACCGAGGAGGGAATGTGCATCGCCTCGCGGTATTTCGCGACCGTACGGCGCGCGATGTCGATGCCGTCGCCGACGAGAATCGCCACGATCTTGTCGTCCGAGAGGACGTCGTCGGCCTCGCCATCGATGAGTGCCTTGATCCTGAAGCGCACGGCTTCGGCGGAGACCGCGTCGCCGTTTCCGGCCGCGCCGGAGATCGCCGAGGTGAAGAAATATTTCAGCTCGAAAATGCCGCGCGGCGTCATCATGTATTTGTTCGACGTGACGCGGCTCACCGTGCTTTCGTGCATGCTGATTTCCTGCGCGATGTCGCGCAGCACGAGCGGGCGCAGATGCTGAATGCCGTGGCGCAGGAAGGCGTCCTGCTGACGCACGATCTCGCGCGCCACCTTGAGGATCGTGGTGGCGCGCTGGTGCAGCGCCTTGACGAGCCAGTTGGCCGACTGATAGCGCTCGGCTAGATAGTCGCGCGCGTCCTTGGCGCGTGTGTTGCGCTTCACCTCGGTGTAGTAGCGGTTGTTGACGAGGACGCGCGGCAGCGTTTCGGAATTGAGCTCGACGGACCAGCCGCCGTCGGTCGCGGGTTGGAGAAAAATGTCCGGCACGAGCGGCTGCGCCTCGACCTGATCGAAGACGAGCCCGGGCTTCGGATCGAGCGCCTTGAGCTCGGCGATCATCAGCGAGAGATCCTCGGCGTCGACGCCGCAGATGCGCATGAGCTGCGTCGCGTCGCGGTTCGCGAGCAGCGGAAGATTCTCGACCAGCCGGCGCATGGCCGGGTCGAAGCGGTTGCGCTCGATGAGCTGGATTGCCAGGCACTCAGCCAGGTTGCGCGCAAAGATGCCGGGCGGATCAAAGCGCTGAAGCCGCTTCAGTGTCTCTTCGATGCGCTCGGGCGCGCAGTTGAGCACGTGGGCGACGCCCTCGAGATCGCTGGTGAGGTAGCCCGACTCGTCCACGAGCTCGATAAGGTGCGCGCCGATGAGGCGGTCGGCGGGTTCGTGCAGCTCGACCGAAAGCTGCGCCAGAAGATGGTCGCGCAAGGTCTCTGGCCGGACCAGGGTCTGGTCGAGCCCCGGCAGGTCGCTGCTGTCGGAAGCGGCGGTGCGCGAGCGCCACGCTTCGGGATCGCCGGACAGGTCGAGCTTGCCGTCGCCCTCGCTTCCGGCTTGCTCGTGCCACTTCTCGCTGTCCTCGGGCTTTTCTTCGGACTGAACCTGCGCAGGCTGCTCGGTGGCGGCGCGGTCGTCGCGCTCGAGCAGCGGGTTCTCGGCCAGTTCGGTGTCGATGTACGCCGTGAGTTCGAGGTTCGACAGCTGCAGCAGCTTGATCGCCTGCTGCAGCTGCGGCGTCATGACCAAGGCCTGGGTCTGGCGGAGATCGAGCCGTTGGGTCAGCGCCATGGGGCGACTTTAGGACAAAGCGAGAGCGGCATGCAAACTTCGTACCAACGCACTCTTAACGCTTGGTAAATCTCGGCTTCCAGCCGCTTCCGGCGGCGCGCCGCGACCGCCAGGAAAAGGCGACTTCGGACCGTGGCGAGGGCGCCGGGCACGCTCTCGATGGCGATCGAGGTTGTCGCACGCTGCTCTGTTAAGAAATCGGCGCTAGCGGCTGAAGCGCTCGCCCAGATAGACGCGGCGCACGTCGGCGTCGTTGACGATTTCGTCGGGCGCGCCTTCCATGAGCACGCTGCCCTCGTGCAGGATGTAGGCGCGATCGACGATCTGGAGCGCCTCGCGCACGTTGTGGTCGGTCAAGAGCACGCCGATGCCGCGGTCTTTGAGATGCGCGACGAGATCACGGATGTCCGCGACCGCGATCGGATCGATGCTTGCAAGCGGCTCGTCGAGCAGGATGAAATTTGGTCGCGTCGCGAGTGCGCGCGCGATCTCGACCCTGCGCCGCTCGCCGCCCGAGAGCGCGAGCGCAGGCGCGCGGCGCAGGTGGCTGATCGAGAATTCGGCGAGAAGCGAGTCGATCGTCGTCTCGCGTACCTCCGGCTCCTTCTCCGCCACCTCGAGCACGGCGCGGAGATTTTGTTCGACCGTGAGGCCGCGGAAGATCGAGGCTTCCTGCGGCAGGTAGCCGATGCCGAGACGCGCGCGGCGGTACATCGGCAGCTCTGTGATGTCCTCGCCGTCGAGCATGACGGTGCCGACATCGGGCCGGATGAGACCGGTGATGAGATAGAAGCAGGTGGTCTTGCCGGCACCGTTGGGGCCCAGGAGTCCGACCGCCTCGCCGCGCGCCAAGGCGATGTTGACGTCGCGCAGCACGGGGCGGCGGCGAAAGCTCTTGCCGAGATTGAATCCTGCGAGGCCGGCATTGTCGGCGACGAGGCGCGGCGTTTCGGCGTGCGCGGCCTGCGGCGCCGCCACTCGCGGGCCGGGCGCAGCCGCCGCCTTCGCGGCGGGGCGTTGCGGCGGGCGATGCTGCGACGGGCGCGCGGCCATCACGGATTGCCCGGCTTCTGGCGCGGCATGATCAGCGCCTGCACGCGGCCGGCGCCAGAGGCAAGCTCTGCGCCTGGCGGTCCCGGCAGGAGCCGGCTCACGTTGGTGTTCATATCGACGACCGCGTAACGTCCACTCAACTCGTTCTCGCCTCGCGTCAGCCGGACCCGGCCCGTGAGCGTGACGATTCCGGTATCGAGATCATAGACGCCGGCGTCGCCGCGCGCGATCTGACCGGGCGAGGACACGACCACGTTGCCGTGCGCATCGACGCGGCTGATGTGCGAGCTGCCGTCCTTCTGCTTTGCCACCCGCGTCGTCAGCACGTCGGCGCGCACGATGCGATCACCGCGCATCGCCATCGCGTTGCCGCGCGCGACGCCCAGCTGCTGCGCGTCGTACCACTCGAGACTGTCGCGGGCCGTGATGACGTCGCTGGGCGTCACGATCTTCAAACCCTTGCCCGTGACGACGAGGAAGCTTTTGTCGACGTTGTAGACAGCGTGGTCGCCGAACATCGTGTCGGTGGGCGAGCGGAACACGACGTGCCCCGTGGCGTCGAGCCGGTAAATTTCGGTCGAGCCGCCGCTCATCGGATCGCTGCCGCTCTTGCCGGGCTCCGGCTGCGGTGCGCCCGCGACCGGGCGGTAGAACGCCGCGAGCGTATCGGCCTTGACGTTGTCGTCGCCGCGCGTCGCCACGGCGTTGCCGCGGGCGATGTAGACGTGGTTGTTCTGCTCCCACTCGATGCCGTTGTCGGCCTCGATCGAGACGGGCTTGCCACTGCTGCGGTCGGCGAGGCCGGGCATGGGCGCCCGGCTCGCGCCCGCGCCCGCCGCCGGCGGCTGGGTCGAGCCCGCGCCCGAGGTTGCGCGTCCGGGCTTCGCGGCGGCGGTGCGCGCGAGGGCGGGCTGTGCCGCTTGCGCAGCGCCCTGCACAGGTTTCGTTGGCGGATGCGGGAAACGCAGGGGCTTCGAAACCGGCGCCGCAGCATGCGCGGCCAGCGCTATGGCGGCGAGCGCTGTGCCGAGTGCCCAGGCTCTCACCGCCCCTGACCTTGTTGCGGCGTCATGTCGAGCCGCGTGTGGCCGGTGAAGAAGATCGTGTCGCCGCGGTTCAAAATGCGGAAGCCCTGCGCCGTCACGTTGCCGAACGGGCCCTGGCCCGTCACTGGATCGTCCCCAACGGCCGTGCCGGCGCTCATATCGAGATGGGCGCTTGTCGAATGGAACTCGTTGCCCTTGTCCTGGTAGAGCGAGACGTTGCCGAAGAGATCGAGGAGCTGCGGCTGCGGCTGATAAAAGCCGGTGTCGCCCGACAGCTCGAGCCAGTTGCCGCCGGTCGTGGTGAGATCGCCCTTCGGGCGCTCCAGCGTGATGAGATCGTCGAGATTGGGCTTCTGCCGCGCCACGTCGGCGGTGATGACGAACGGCCGGTTCTCGCGGTCGATGCCGGAATAGCGCGCCTTCACCATGTGAAGGTCGCTCGCGTCCGACATGTCGATACGCGGCACGTGCAGGCGGACATTCTCGAACACGCCCTCGACGCGCGGCCACGCCGCCAACAGCAGGACGAGCCCCAGGGCGAGCGCCGGCAACGCGAGCTTGGCGCGGTAGACGAAGCGGCTGTAGCGCCGTGCCGCCGGATCGACGCGCGAGCGCGCCGGCCGCGGCGCGAAGGTCTCGGCGCGCGTCTTCATGTGACACCCGCGCGCAGGCAGTCGTGAATGTGCAGGATGCCGACGGGCTTCTTCGCGGCATCGAGCACGAAGAGACTGGTGATCGACTGCGCGTTCATCTGACCCAGCGCCTCGGCGGCGAGCGCCTTGGCGCGGATCGTTTTCGGCCGGCGGCTCATGACGTCCTCGACCTTGGCGCGCAGCATGCCGTCGCCCATGTGGCGGCGCAGATCGCCATCGGTGATGATTCCGTCGAGCCGGCCCTCGCCGTCGACGATGCCGACGCAGCCGAAGCTCTTTTGCGTCATGACGAGGATCGCTTCGGCCATGTCGCTGCCGCGCGGGACGAGCGGCAAGGCCTCGGACTCGTGCATGATGTCGGCGACGCGCAACAGTGCGCGGCCAAGCTTGCCGCCGGGATGAAGGCGCTGGAAATCGCTCTCCGAGAAATCGCGGCGTTCGAGCAGCGCGAGCGCGAGCGCATCGCCCAGCGCCATCATCATCGTCGTCGATGTGGTGGGCGCCAGGCCCATCGGGCAGGCCTCGGTGAAGGCCGGCAACAGGAGCATCACGTCGGCGGCCTCGGCGAGGCCGCTGCCGCCGTTTCGCGTTATTGCCACAAGCGGGATGCGAAAGCGCCGGCTATAGGCGAGCACGTCGCTCAGCTCCGCGGTCTCGCCCGAGTTGGACAGAGCAAGGATCGCATCCTGCTGGCCGATATTGCCAAGATCGCCGTGGCTCGCCTCGGCGGGATGGACGAACTGTGCCGGCGTGCCGGTCGAGGCCAAGGTCGCTGCGATCTTGCGCGCGACATGGCCGCTCTTGCCCATGCCGGTGACAACGACGCGGCCCGCCGCCGTCGCCAGGAGGTCGACGGCCCGCGTGAATGCTTCGTCGAGTCCGGTCGCAAGCGCCTTCAAACCGGAGATTTCGGTTTCGAGCACACGCCGGGCGACGGCGATGTCCTTGGCCTCGTTCAAACGGCGCAAAACTAATCCGCTCTTCTGCATGTCCCCCACGGACGCGAACGTGCCCGTTCTACGGGTCGACTATGGCGATCCATCCCTCCCGGGTCAAACGGGAACGGGTGCGGAACTAATGTTCGAAGATCTCCACCTCGGCGAATCCCGCGAGGTCAAGCTGGGCGCGGATGGGCAGGAACGCGAAGCACGCCAGCGCGAGCTCGAGCCGCCCTTCGCGCGCCAGCATCTGGTCGAGTCGCTGGCGCAAGGCGTGGAGATAGAGAACGTCGGACGCGGCGTAGGCGAGCTGCTCCTGCGTCAAAGTGGCGGCGCCCCAGTCCGAGCTTTGCTGCTGCTTCGACAGATCGACGTTCAGAAGCTCCTTGCACAAATCCTTCAAGCCGTGGCGGTCGGTGAAGGTGCGCGCGATTTTCGACGCGATCTTGGTGCAGTAGACGGGCGACGACAGCACGCCCAGGTGCTGGCGCAGCACGGCGATGTCGAAGCGGCCGAAATGGAAAAGCTTGAGCGTGTTGGTGTCGGCGAGGAGCGACTTGAGGTTCGGCGCCTCGTAATTGCCGTCGAACTGCACGAGGTGGGCGTTGCCATCGCCGCCCGAGAGCTGCGCCAGGCAGAGCCGGTCGCGCGCCGGGTTCAGACCCATCGTCTCGGTGTCGATCGCGACGACGGGCCCGAGCCGCATTCCCGCCGGCAGGTCGCCGTGATGAAGCGTGACGGTCACCGGCACTCTCCCGCGCCTTGCCGCGAACGTGGTGCCCTGGAGAAGACTCGAACTTCCACGGCCTTTCGACCACTAGAACCTGAATCTAGCGCGTCTACCAATTCCGCCACCAGGGCATGAGCCGTGCTTAGGGGAAGAAGCGCCCGGGTGTCAAATTGCGGGCGCTTTCGGGTCACTTGGCATCAGATTGGCGAGGCGTCTAATCTCGTTTCGCCACGCGGGAGGCGATCGGATGACACTGAGCCGGCCGGTAGTCGCATTCCTGCTGTCGCTGGCCGCGCTTGTCTCCCTCCCGGATTCGCCGCGCGCGGAGGATCTGTCCAAGCTGCCGCATATCGGTCTCATCGGCCCCGGGCAGCCGGGCTCGGGCCCGCTCGGGCCGGCGTTTTTCACGGCGTTCGCGCGGCACGGCTATGTCGCCGATAAGAGCGTCGTGTTCGTTGCGAAGGGCGCGCAAGGCCAGGTCGAGCGACTGCCCTCGCTGGTGGACGAGCTGGTCGCAAGCCATGTCAACGTCATCATCTCCTCGAGTTATCCCGCTGCGGTCGCGGCGAAGCAGCATGGCGGCACCACGCCGATCGTGCTGGCGCTCGCCGCCGATCCCGTCGCGACGCATCTCGTCGACGGGCTGGCGCGGCCCGGCGGCAACATCACCGGATTGACCGAGATCGCGACCGAGCTTTCGGCAAAACGCCTGCAGCTCTTGAAGGAGACCGTACCGTCGATCCACACCGTCGCGGTGCTGTGGAACGAGGACGATCTCGCCATGACGCTGCGTTATCGCGCCGCCGCGGATGTGGCGCCGGGGCTCGGCGTCACGATCATTCCCTTGGGTGTGCGCGCGCCCGACGATTTCGACGCCGCCTTCGCCGCGATGACGAAATCGCCGCCCGACGCGATCCTCATGGTCACTGACATCCTCACCAACCTCAATCGCCGCCGGATCATCGATTTCGCGGCCGCGCATCGGCTTCCCTCTATCTTCGAGTACGAAGCTTTCGCGCAGGATGGCGGGTTGATGTCCTATGGGCCCGATCTCGACGACATCTCCGACCGCGTCGCGACACTGACCGACCGGATTCTGCACGGCGTGAAGCCGGCCGATCTTCCCATCGAGCTGCCGACGCGCTTCCGGTTCGCGATCAACCTCAAGACCGCTAAGGCGATCGGGGTCACAGTCCCGCAGTCGATCCTGGCGCGCGCCGACGACGTGATCGAATAGATGCGTAAAACGCGCTAGACTGAAATGCAGGAGGACGCACGCATGGCCGAGCCTGTCGTTCTGGAGGTCTTCTCCGACTACGTCTGACCCTGGTGCTATCTCAGTACCGTGCGTACTGAAAAACTGAAGCGCGAATACGACATCTCGGTGCGGCTCGTGCATTTCCCGCTGCATCCCGAGACGCCGGCCGAGGGCCAATCGATGGCGGCGCTCTATGCCGGGCGCAACGTCGATCCCGAGGCGATGTACCAGCGCATGAAGGCGCTGATGGACGCCGAAGGCCTCCCTTATGGGCGCCGCACCCACACCTACAACAGCCGCCTCGCGCAGGAGCTCGGCGCCTGGGCCGAGGCGGAGCATCCCGGCAGCGCGCTCCACGACGCGCTCTACAAGGCTTATTTCGTCGAGGCGAAGAACATCGGCGATCCCGCCGTGCTGCTCGAGCTCGTGGCCGCGGTCGGGCTGCCGGTCGAGGAGGCGCGCGCCGTCCTCGCCGAGCGGCGCTACAAGGACGCGGTCGACGCCGATTGGGCGCGCTCGCACGAGCTTGGGGTCACCGGCGTGCCGACCTTCGTTGCCGGCGGCTACGGCGTCGTCGGCGCGCAGCCCTACGAGGTGCTGGAGCAGCTCATGGGCGAGGTCGGCGCGCAGAAGCGCGGCTAAGGCAATCCGAGCGCGGCGAGCGCCGCTTTCGCCACCTCGACATCCTGCTCGACCTTGGCGCCGCCGGCCGCGACCGCGCCCACCACCTCGCCCGCCACCGTGATCGGGAAGCCGCCGGCGATGTTGGTGAAGTCGCCGTCCATGCGGATCTGCATGCTGACTTCGCCTTCCTTCGGGAAATAGCCCGACGGCAGGCGCTGCGAAGCCGAGGTGATCGCCTTCTTGATCGTGGCGCGGCCCGAGAAGAAGCGCGCGCCGTCCATGCGCAGGAAGGCGATGAGGGTGCCGCCGTCATCGACCACGGCGAGGCTCACCTTGCAGCCGAGCGCGTCGGCCTTGGCGACGCCGGCGTCGATCATCTTGCGGCAGGCTTCGTGCGTGATGCGATGGGTCGGAGCGAAATCGGCCATGGCGGTCACCAGCGTGCGCGGGCGTTGTCGGCAAAATACTGGCGCCAGTCGCTCGCGGCCGGCAGCACCGCATCGTAAGGGCGCACGTCGCGGAAGGTCGCGGCTTCGCTGCCGCGCGGCGCCTCGCCGCGCGCGACGGCATGCGTCGCCTCGAGCAGGAGCTTGCGCATCACGACGATGGCGCGGTCGGACGTGCCCAGGAATTCGCGGCTGCGATCGACCGCGCCCATTCCTTCCTGGAGCGCGATGTCTTGCGTGTTGATGCCACGAATGCCGGTGAAGCTTTGCGTCTTCTGCACGTGACGGTCGATGAAATAGTCGTTCTCGAGATTGGCCTTGAGCGAGAACGTGCCGGGAATGTAGTCGGCCTTGCCGCGGCCATAGCCCGCCTCGATGCGCTCGACGAAATCGGGATCGAGCGCGCAGTCGGCATCGGAGCCGCACATGAAATTGTAGACGTTCGTGTGCTCGTCATCGACCGGGACCCAGATGTGCCCGTCATAGCGCGGCACGCGCGCGTCGTTCGAAACGTTGCTGAAGACGATGTTGGGCCGCATCTGCTGAAACGGCATGATGTACTGGTAAAGCCGGATGAAGTTCCTGTCGTCGTCGAACTTGCGGTGCGAGACATAGTTGTAGCCGTAAGGCGTCTCGTAGACCTCGATCTTGGGCGCGCCGTCGCGCACGAAGTAGTTGCTGCGGTCGCCAAGGCGGTTGTTGTGGAGGAACGACACATGCGCCGTGTCGAGGCCGCCCTCGAGTCCTTGCAGGTAATTGCTCGTCTGTAGCGATTTCGAAATGGTACGGTGCGTCGCCGGCGCTCGTGTCCACTCGAAGTCGGGCTCGCTTGGGCGCTTGGCGGGCGGGCCGAGATAGGCCCAGACCATCCCGCCGCGCTCGACCGTGGGATAGGATTTGATCGCGGCACCCGCCTTCAACGGCGAGTCCGCGGGCTCGCTCGGCATGTCGACGCAGTTGCCATCCACGTCGAACTTCCAGCCGTGATAGACGCAGCGGAGCCCGCAATCCTCGTTGCGGCCGAAGAACAAGGGCGCGCGGCGGTGGCGGCAATAGGCGTCGATGAGGCCGACCCGGCCGGTGCTGTCGCGGAAGGCGATGAGGTCTTCGCCCAAAAGCCGCACGCGCACCGGCGCGCCGTCGCGCTCCGGCAACTCCTCGGACAGCGCCGCCGGCTGCCAGTAGCGGCGGAACAGCTCGCCGGCCGGCGTACCAGGCCGGACCCGCACCAGGCGCTCGTTCTCCTCGGGACGCAGCATGACGGGGCTCCTTCGCGCTTGCGGGTTCCGAGGCTAGCAGAGGCGCTGCCCGGAGCCTAGAATCGCCCCATGCGCAACCGGCGGGTTACGATACTCGGCGCCTCGGGCTTCCTTGGGCGATACATGGTGAAGCACTTGGCGGAGGCGGGAGCCGTCATCGCCGCGGTGGGCCGGCATGCGTCGCGCGCCGGATATCTCAGGCCGATGGGAGACGTCGGCCAGGTCGCGGCCGTCGACGCCGATGTTCTCGACGACCGCGCGCTCGAGGCCGTCATCGCCGGCGCGGAGATCGTCGTCAATGCCGTCGGCATTCTCTATGAGCGCGGCGCCCAGACATTCGACGCGCTGCATGCGCGGCTTCCCGTGCGCATCGCCGCGGCGGCGCAGCGCGCGGGCGTGAAGCGCATCCTCCATGTCTCCGCGCTCGGGGCCGATGCGCAATCGCCGTGCCATTACGCACGCAGCAAGGCCGCGGGCGAGGCGGATCTGCGCGCGGCCTTCCCCGCGACGACCGTGTTCCGCCCCTCGCTCGTGTTCGGGCCGGAGGACGATTTCTTCAACCGCTTCGCCGCTTACGCGCGCGTGGCGCCCGCGCTGCCGCTGGTAGGCGGCGGCGCCACCCGCTTCCAGCCGGTGTACGTTGCCGACATCGGCGCAGCCACGGTGGCGGCGCTCGCGCGCGAGGACGCTGTCGGCCGCACCTACGAGCTTGCCGGGCCCAAGCCCTACAGCTTCCGCGAACTGATGGAGCTGATCCTGCGTGAGACCGGGCGCAACTGCTCCCTCGTCAGCATCCCGTTCGGGCTCGCGAGCTTCGAGGCCGCGTTCCTCGAATTCGCGGTTGGGACGGCTCGCCTCGTGCTTGGCCCCCTGGCACCGAAGCCGCCGCTGACGCGCGACCAGGTACGCCTCCTCAGAAGCGACAGCGTTCCGGCCGGAAACCTTCCCGGCCTCGCCGAGCTTGGGGTCACGCCCACCGTGCTCGAGCTCGTGCTGCCGACATATCTCGATCGCTTCCGCCGCGGCGGGCGGAGCTGGCGCGCGCGTCCCGCCTAACCATCTCGACCGACTGTCATTGCGAGCGCAGCGAAGCAATCTCCCTGCTGGATGGGGATTGCTTCGTCGCCCGCGCTCCTCGCAATGACCGTGTGATGTGGCGTGGATCAGTCAGTAGGGCGCGGTAGGGCTCGCGAGAAAGGCTTCCTCCTCGGCCGTCGATACGCGCCCGAGCGCCACGTTGCGATGTGGGAAGCGGCCGAAGCGAGCGATGACGACCTGGTGGCGCCGCGCGTAGTCGAGCTGGCGCTCGCGGTGCTCGCCCTCGGGCAGGCTTCCGAACAGGTGCAAGCCTTCCTCCTGGTCGGCCAGGTTCTCGCTGTGCTCGAACGGCAGATAAAGAAACTGGCGCCGGTGCGGCGGAAGGTCGCGGTCGAAGCCGCGCGCGACCGCTTCTCGCGCCGCCCAGCGCGCTTTGGCGTCGCAGGCAAAGGCGAGGGCGCTGCCGCGGTGGATGTTGCGCGGCATCTGGTCGAGCAGCAACACGAGCGCGAGCGCTCCCTCCGCGCTCTCGCGCCAATGATCGAGCGCGCCTTCCCGAGCCTCAGCCGAGAGCGCCGCGAAATTCTCACGACAGGCGGAGTCGAACGAGGCGTCCGACTTGAACCAGATCTTGCGCGGGCCGGCGCACTCCGGCGAGCCGGGCGCGCCGAACCAGAAATCAAGAATGTCCTGCGGCTCGGCCACGCCTCCAGTATGGCGCGGGCATGGCTATCCTTCACCTGTGATGATGGGGATGCGAATAATAAGACCAGTCGCGCACCGGGCCGGTGTCGACATGGACATAATGGTCATAGGCGCCGACGCCGCCTTGGCGCAGCGCGACCGCGACGCGGTGCAGATGGACCGCGCTGACGCCCTCGACGGCGATGTCGGCGGCGCGCGCCACGAGGTGCTCGCTGTTCGAGGCGGCCGGCATGCCTTCGTGCCGAAGCGCGAGGTTCGTTTCGCGGGTGCGGAAGCCTGAGTAGATTCTTACGGGATGCCGCGTCCCGAGGCGGAGCGCGATGCTGTGCATGAGATCGACGAGGCGCGGATCGATTGAGGCGACGCGGTTGCGGTGGAAATCGCGCATGAGCCAGTCGATGCGCGCGAAGGCGTCGGGAACATAGAGACCGTCCGCCCAGTAGACGCCCTTGAAGCTCTCGCCGGTTTCCGGGCAGAGGAGACTTACGCTGCGCTCGCCGCGCGCCGCCCGCGCCAGTCCCGGCAGCGCCGTAAAGGCTGCCGCGGCGCCCAGCGCGCCGACGACAAGGCGCCGCGAGGGACGCCGGGGTTCATTGCCGCCACCCAATGCCATTTCCTGTCCGGTGGGGCAACGAACACGTCGAGGGCACGGTTCCAAACTACGCGTCGGGGCTTCATTGCGGCGATGGGGCTTTGATATGATCGGGCCGGATGCGGATCCTCTATCATTTCTGGCTCTCGCCTTTATCGCGCAAATTGCGCGTCGTGCTCAACGAAAAGGGTCTCGACTGCACGTTGAAGGTCGAGAAATGGTGGGAGCGCCGAGCCGAGTTCCTTGCGCTCAACCCCACCGGCGAAGTGCCCGTTCTCATTGAGCCGGACGGCACCGTGCTGGCCGATGCCGCCGCCATCGCCGAGTTCCTCGACGAGACCTATCGCGAGAAGCTCCTGATCGGCCTCAACCCATTGGACCGCGCCGAGACGCGGCGCCTCGTCGGCTGGTTCGACGGCAAGATGAGCCGCGAGGTGACGGAGCCCATCCTCAACGAGCGCTTGATGAAGCGGCTTCTCGGCGGGGGCGGGCCCGATTCGAACGTGCTGCGCGCCGCCAAGGCCAATCTCGGCGTCCATCTTGACTACATCACCTTCCTGGCCGAGCGCCGGCGCTGGCTTGCCGGCGACCATTTCTCGGTCGCCGACATCAGCGCCGCGGCACATCTCTCGACGCTCGACTATCTTGGCGACGTGCCATGGGACGAGCACGAGCCGGCCAAGGACTGGTACGCGCGCATCAAATCGCGTCCTTCCTTCCGCCCGCTCCTGACCGACCACTTGCCCGGGACGCCGCCGCCCAGCCACTACGCCGATCTCGATTTCTAGGGCGCTTACTTCTCCGTCGCGAGGCGGGCGAGATTGGCCTTGGCCGCCGCCGCCGCTGGCGAATTGGGCGCAAGCCGTTCGACCCGCTCCCAGTCGGCACGCGCGCCGGCGGGATCGTCCTGGAGACGCTTGATGTTGCCGCGCTCGAGGAAGCCCGCGGCATCGTCCGGCACTTCCTTCAGCGCGGCATCGGCGTCGGTCCGCGCGTGCGCGAGATCGCCGAGCTGGCGATAGGCCGAGGCGCGGTAGACGAGGGCTTCCGCGCGCCCTGGCGCGAGGGTGAGCGCCTCGTCGAGATCGGCGACGGCACCGGCGAAATCCTTGGCCTCGGCGTCGGCGCGGGCGCGGTCGATATAGAGGTCAGGGTCGTTGGGCGTGAAGTGGAGGGCAGCGATGAACGCGGCCTTCGCTTTCTGTGCCTCGTCGGCAAGAAGCCACGCCTGGCCCGCCTGCTCGAGCGCGCCTGCGCGCAGCTCGCGCTTCTTGTCCATCATCGCGCCGCCCAGCGCCTCGAAGGACTGCGCCGCCTCGGCATAACGGTGAAGCGCGAAAAGCGCCACCGCGGCGCAATGGTCGGCGGGGAAGCCGCCGCCCGCGTTCTTCCAATCGTGCGCCTCGTCGAGCCCCTTTTGCGGCGCACTCCGCGCATCGTCGAGGCAGCGCTGATAGTGCGCTCTTTCGGCCGTGTCCGAGGGCGCCGGCAGATCGGCGCCGCGCGCCGCGGCGAAAGTCAGGAGAGAAAGCGCCGCGGCAACGGCGAGGCGCAACCTATTCGCCCGCTTCCTGCGCCACGCGCGCGCCTTCGCCGGCGGCGTCCGCCTCGTGCGGGCTGCGCAGGAGCCGGCCGACGCCGGTGCGCGCCCGCTCCATGTAGAGATAGATGACGGGCGTGATGAAGAGCGTGAGCGATTGCGACACGACAAGGCCGCCCACGACGACGAGACCCAAAGGCTGGCGCAGCTCGGAGCCCGTGCCCCACGCGACCGCGATCGGCAATCCGCCCATGATCGCCGCCATGGTCGTCATCATGATCGGGCGGAAGCGCAAGAGGCACGCCTCGAAAATCGCCTGCTCGACTGGCATGCCGCTGCGCTGCCGCTCGAGCGCGAAGTCGATCATCATGATCGCATTCTTCTTGACGATGCCGATCAGCATGACGATGCCGATGATGGCGATGACGCTCATGTCCTTGTGGAAGAGGAGGAGCGTCGCCAGCGCGCCGAGCGCGGCCGCCGGGAGACCCGAGAGGATCGTGATCGGGTGGATAAAGCTCTCGTAGAGAATGCCGAGCACGATGTAGATGACGAGGATCGCCGCCGTCAGCAGCAGACCCTGGCCCTGGAGCGCCTGCTGGAAGATCTGGGCATTGCCCTGGTAACCGGTGGTGACGGTGATCGGCAGGTTCACTGCGCGCTCGAGCTGCGCGATCTCGGTGACGGCCGTGCCGAGCGAGGTTCCGGGCGTGAGATTAAAGGCGATCGTAACCGAGGGGAGCTGGCCCTGGTGATTGACGCTCACGGGGCCGACGCCCGACGTGATGTGAGCCACGGCGCCCAATGGCACCGACGCGCCGGTGGAGCTTTTCAGATAGAGATTGGAGAGGTCAGTCGGCGAGGTCTGAAAGCGCTTCTCGATCTCGAGGATCACGTAAAAGCTGTCCGACGGCTCGTAGATGGTCGAGATCTCGCGTGAGCCGAACGCATCGAAGAAGGTCGTCTTGATCTGCTCCATCGTGATGCCGAGCTGCGAGGCCTTCTCGCGGTCGATGTCGACGATGGCGAGCCGGTTGTGAAGCTGGAGATCGGAATTGACATCGAGCACGCCCGGAAGCTGCCCGATCTTCTCCTGCATGATCTCGGCGTAGTGGTAGAGCTCCTTGGTGTCGCTGTCCTGAAGCGTGTATTGATAGGCGCTCTTTGCGAGCCGCCCGCCCAGGTTGATGTTCTGCAGACTCTGCAGGTAGGTGTTGATCCCGGGAATGCGAGCGAGCTTCGGGCGCAGCTCCTGGATCACCTGGTCGGCCGAAAGCGGGCGCTGGTCACGCGGCTTCAGCTGGATGAAGAGGCGGCCGATATTGAGGGACGGGCTTGAATTGACGGCGCCGATCGCGGCGTTGACGTCGGCGATGTTGGGATCGGCGAGCAGGAGACGCGTGACTGCGAGCTGGTGCTCGGACATCGCCTTGACGGAAATATCCTGCGCCGCCTCGGTGAAGCCTACGATCGCGCCGGTGTCCTCGCTCGGGAAGAAACCCTTGGGGACGATCACAAAGAGATAGACCGAGGCCGCGACCGACAGGATCGTGACGAAGAGCGTCGCGCGCCGCCAGCGCATCACGAACGAAAGGCCGGCGCGATAGCCGCGGAAGAGCGCGTCGAACCCGCCTTCGGCCACACGGTAGAAAACATTGTGGCGTTCGCCTTCGTGGTGCGGCTTCAGAAGCCGCGAGCACAGCATCGGCGTCAGCGTCAGCGAGACGAAGCCCGAGATCAGGATCGTCATGCTGATCGTGACGGCGAACTCGCGGAAGACACGGCCGACGACGCCGCCCATGAACAGCACCGGTATGAACACGGCAACGAGCGAAAGCGTGATCGACAGGATGGTGAAGGCGATCTCGCGTGCGCCGGCAAACGCGGCGTCCATCACGCGCTCGCCGTTCTCGATGTGCCGCACGATGTTCTCGAGCATGACGATGGCGTCGTCGACGACAAAGCCGACCGAGAGCGTCAGTGCCATGAGCGAGAGGTTGTCGATCGTGTAACCCATCACCTTCATGCCGGCGAAGGTGCCGATGACCGAGACCGGCAGCGCAAGCGCCGGAATGATCGTCGCGGTGACGTTGCGCAGGAAGATGAAGATGACGAGCACGACGAGGCACGCCGTGAGCCCCAAGGTGAACTGCACATCGTTGACCGAATTCCGGATCGAGACCGAGCGGTCGAGCATGACGTGCATCTGCACCGAGGCCGGAAGCTGCGCCTCGAAGATCGGCACCAGCGCCTTCACCGCGTCGACCACCTGAACGGTATTGGCGTCGGGCTGGCGCTGGATCGCCAGCATGATCGCGGGCTTGCCGTCGAGCCAGCTCGCGACTTGGTCGTTCTCGACGCTGTCAACGATGTGCGCAACGTCCTTCAATCGCACCGGCGCGCCGTTCTTGTAGGCGATGATGAGTGGGTCGTAGTCGCGCGCGTGCTGGAGCTGGCCGTTGGCCTGCATGGTGAAGGATTTCTCGGGCCCCTCGAGCACGCCCACGGGCGTCGCGGAATTGGCGGCGACGACGGCGCTGCTCACGTCGTCGAGCGTCAGCCCCTTGGCGCCGAGCGCCTCCGGGTTCGCCTGGACGCGCACAGCGAAATGCTGCTGCCCGAAGATCAGCACCTGCGCCACGCCGCTGATGGTCGAGATGCGCTGCGCCATCAGCGTCTCGGCGAACTCGTCGACCTGCGACAGCGGCACGGTGTCCGATTGCAGGTTGATGAACAGGACCGGGAAGTCGGCCGGATTGACCTTGATGAAGAACGGCGGGGTCGTCATCTGCACCGGCAGGTGCCGCGACGCCGTCGTCATCGCCGACTGCACGTCGAGTGCCGCGCCATCGATGCTGCGGTCGAGGTCGAACTGCATCGTAATACTGGTGATGCCCTCGCCGCTCGACGAGATCATCGAGCTGAGGCCGGCGATCGTCGAGAATTGCTTCTCGAGCGGTAGGGCCACCGAGGACGCCATCGTGTCGGGGCTCGCGCCCGGCAGTGAGGCATCGACAACGATCGTCGGGAAGTCGACGCGCGGGATCGCCGCTACCGGAAGGAGCCGATAGCTGAACATCCCGAAGACGACAAAGGCCAGCATCAGCAGCGTCGTCATCACTGGACGACGGATGCAAAGCTCCGGGAGGGTCATGACGGTTCGGCCGCTTTCGGCGCCTCGGCGGGACGGACGTCGACGCGCGCGCCGTTCGAGAGCCGCATCTGTCCGTCCACCACGACCTTTTCACCGGCCGCCAGGCCTTTCTCGACGACGCTTGCGCCGTCGACCGTGCGGCTCACCGTGACGGGGCGGATCTCGGCGGTGTTGTCGGGCTTCACGACGAACACATAATCGCCGTCCTGGCCGATCTGGATCGCCGACGGCGGCACGACGATGGCGTTGGCGTCGGTGCGCGTGGTCACCGACACATTGACGAATTGCCCGGGCCAAAGCCGCTCGTCGTCATTGGCGAATGTCGCGCGCACCGCGATCGTCCCGGAGGTCGTGTCCACGGTGTTGTCGAAGAATGTGACCATGCCGGTGAGCGGCGTGCCAGCATCGCCCGCGGGCTTGGCGCTGACGCTCACTTTGCCGGCCGCCATGGCCGCGCGCAGTGCCGGCAGTTCTCCCTGCGGCAGGCTGAAGCCGATATAGATCGGCTTCACCTGGTTGATGGTGGCGAGCGGCACATCGTTCGCTTTGATGCTGTTGCCGGCCTTGATCGCGATCATGCCGACGCGCCCGTCGATCGGCGCCGTGATCGTGTCGTAGCTCTGGAGCGCCTTGTTGTTCTCGATGACCGCCTGATCGGCGGCGACCGAGGCTTCAAACGCCTGCGCCGTCGTCTGGTCGGTCTCGAACTGCTGCTTCGACATGAAGTCCTTGCCGACGAGCGGCGTGTCACGCGTGACGTTGCGCTTGGCGTTTTCGAGCTGCGCCTTGTCCCGCGCCAGTTGCGCCTCGGCCTGGAGCACCTGCGCCGTCGCCGCGCGCGCGTCGAGGCGGAACATCACATCGCCTTGCTTCACGTATTGGCCGTCATGGATCAGCACGGTGTCGATGTAGCCGTCGATGCGCGACTTGATCGATACCATCGCGATCGTCTGCACCGTGCCGATCGTGTCGATCCGCACCGGCACGGCGCGCTGTTCGGCCGCCACGACCACGACCGGCACGCCGGCGCCGCCTTGCCGCGAGCCTTGCGGCGCGCCCTGCGAGCGCGCAGGCGCGATCCATGACTGATAAAAGACGCCGCCGGCCCCGGCCAGGACCACGAAGGCGACTGCCCACCAAGCCCGTCTCATGGAAGTTCTGTCTCCGCCCCGCGCCGGTCCGCTTGGCGTCCATAGGACACCATTCGGCCAGGCTTTACAACGATGGCCCGCCCCGGCGCCCACCTCTCCGCCGGCGAAGCGCGCCGGTTATACCTGCCTTCTCCCGCCTTGTACACCGACGCGGCGGCGGCTTTGATATGTTACGAGGGGAAAGGGCAAGCAAAACTGTGGCAGATCCGGGGTCGCGGGCGGGCTTTCACAATGTCGTGCGGACATTTCGCATTCGCAATTACCGCCTCTTCGCGACCGGCAATTTCATTTCGCAGATCGGCTACTGGATCCAGCGGGTGGCGCAGGGCTGGCTCGCCTGGCAATTAACTCACTCCGGTACCTGGCTCGGTCTCGTCGCCGCGGCCGACCTCATTCCCAATGTCGTGATCAGCCCGTTCGCGGGCGTAGCCGCCGACCGCTTCGACCGCATACGCGTCATCCGCCTGACGCAAATCGTGGCCATCATCCAGGCTTGGACGCTTGCGATCTTGAGCTTCTCCAGCGCCATCACCGTCGAGGAGCTGTTCCTGCTGATCTTCGGCCTCGGCTGCTTCAACGCTTTCAACCAGCCGGCGCGCCTCGCCCTCATCCCGAGCCTTGTCGATGCCGCAACGCTGCCCTCGGCGGTGGCGATCAACTCGCTCATGTTCAACATCGCGCGCTTCATCGGTCCGGCGATCGCGGGCATCGTCATCGCCGAAGGCAGCGTCGCGCTCGCCTTCGTTCTGAATGCGCTCTCCTACGTCGCCTTCAGCCTCGCGCTCGCCCGCGTTGACGTCCCGCCCGAGCGGATGGCGCCGCAGCGCCATTTCCTGCGCCAGTCGTTCGAGGGCTATACCTATGCCATGCGGCATCCCGGCATCGGGCAGATGCTGGGGCTCTTCGCGGTAACGACGGTCGGCATCCGCGGCTACAACGAGCTCTTCCCGGGCTTTGTCGACGTCGTGTTCCATCGCGGCGCGCAAGGGCTCGCGTGGCTCACCGCGACGATGGGGCTGGGCGCGATCGTCGGCGGCATGAACATGATCCGCCGCGCGCGCGTCGCCGGATTGACGGCGCTCGCGATCAACCACACGCTCATCATGTCATTGTGCGTGCTCGCGTTTGGCATCGTGAATTCTTATTGGATGGCGCTTGCCGCCGTGTTCGTCTCGGGTTTCGCCATGACGACGAGCGGCATCAGCGCACAGACGCTCGTGCAGACCGCGGTCGATCCGATCCTGCGCGGGCGCGTGATGGCGTTCTATGGCATGGTGTTCCGCGCTGGGCCCGCGCTGGGCGCGCTGCTCTCGGGCTTCGTCGCAACGCAGCTCGGCTTCCATCTCCCGGTGATCGCGGGCGCGATCGCCTGCGTCGGCTCGTGGGCATGGGCAAGGCTCCGGCTCGGCAAGATCGAGCGCGCGCTCGAGCCGGAAGCCGCGGGCTCGCTCGCGGAATGAGCCGGCTCTTCTGCTTCGGCCTCGGCTACAGTGCTGAGGCGCTGGCGCGATCGCTTATGCCGCGCGGCTGGGAGATTGCCGGCACGGCGCGCGAGGAGGCGCAATGCGCCGCGCTCGCGGCGTCGGGCTTCGACATGCATCTCTTTCAGCGCGACCGTCCGCTCGACAAAGCGTCGCTCGCGGGGGCGAGCCATGTGCTGGTCTCGGTGCCGCCGGACGAGGCGGGCGATCCGGTGCTCGAGACGCATGGCGACGATCTCGCCGCCTTGCCGGAATTGCAGTGGCTCGGATATCTCTCGACCACGGGTGTCTATGGCGACCGGGCCGGCGCCACGGTCGACGAGACGACACCGCCCGCGCCCGCGAACGAGCGCGGCCGCCGCCGCCTCGCCGCCGAGACGGCATGGCGCGCACTCGCGCGCCGCGCGTCTCTGCCGCTCCATATCTTTCGCCTCGCCGGCATTTACGGACCGGGCCGGAACGTGCTCGATGCGGTCCGCGAAGGCCGCGCGCGGCGCATCGAGATACCCGGCCACGTCTTCTCGCGCATTCACGTCGCCGATCTCGCCGAGGTGCTGCGCGCATCAATCGCGCGGCCCGATCCCGGCGCCCTCTACAACGTGGCTGACGACGAGCCCGCGGCGCAGGCCGACGTCGTTGCTTACGCCTGCCGGCTCTTGCGCTGTGCCGTGCCGCGCGCGGTGCCGCTCGCGGAGGCGGGGCTCTCGCCGCTGGCGCAGAGCTTCTACGACGACAACAAGCGCGTCGCGAACCGCCGCATCAAGGACGAGCTCGGCGTGCGTTTGCGTTATCCGACCTACCGCGAGGGGCTTGCGGCCATCCTCGCGGCCGCACCGGATTCGTGACGCGGCTCGAGCAGCGGCGCGAGCGTGCGCAGCAGAAGATCGAGGTCCTGCTCGCGCGAGAGCCGATGGTCGCCGTCCTTCACCAGGATCACCTGAACGTCCGGAGCCGCGAGCTTCTGCGCGAGGTCGAGGCACGTGCGATAGGGCACGTCCGGGTCCTCCATGCCATGGAGGAGCCGCACGGGACATGCAATCTTTGGCGCGGGCGGCAGCAAGTTACGGCGTCCGTCCTCGAGAAGCGCGCGCGTGATGAGATAGCCTTCGCTCGCATAGGCCGAGGGCACGCGCGCCGCGCCGTTGCGCATGATCTGCTCGCGCACCGGTGGCGGCAGGCGCGGCCACATCAGCGCTTCCGTCGCGTCGGGCGCAGCGGCGATGCCGACGAGCGCCGAGACGCGCTCCGGCCGCGCCAAGGCTGCGAGGCACATGATCCAGCCGCCGATGCTCGAACCCACGAGCACGAGTGGTCCCTCGGTCAATCGGTCGATGACGGCGAGCGCGTCGTCCTTCCAACGCCCGACCGTGGCGACCGCGAAATCGCCGGACGACAGGCCATGCGCGAAATAGTCGAAACGCACGAAAGCATGGCCGCGAGTCGCGCAGAATTCGTGGAGTCGCGTCGCCTTCGTCCCGCTCATGTCCGACATGAAGCCGCCGAGGAACACGACGGTGGGCGCTTTTCCGGCGTTTCGCCGGTAGGCGATTGTGGCGCCGTCCTCGCGTGTTAAGATGGAGGGCGCTTCCTCGATGAGACTCAAAGTCCGCGCTCCCCTCGTCGCATCATGAACGACGCCGAGACTATCACCGCCTCGGCCGAGGCGGAACGCCGCCCGCCCCGCGTGCTTCAGGTGCTGCCGGCGCTCGCGACGGGCGGGGTCGAGCGCGGCACGGTCGATCTCGCGGCGGCGCTCGCGGCTGCCGGCTGGGGCTCGTTCATCGCATCGGCCGGTGGCGCGATGGTGCGCGAGGCCGAGCGCGCGGGGGCCACTCACATCGAGCTGCCGCTCGCGTCGAAGAATCCGTTCGTCATGCGCGCCAACGTGCGCCGGCTCGCTTCCATCATCGAGACACACGGCATCGACATCGTGCATGCGCGGAGCCGCGCGCCGGCCTGGAGCGCGCGCGCCGCGGCGCGGCGCACGGGCGCGCATTTCGTCACCACCTTCCACAACGCTTATGGTGCCAAGACGGCGTGGAAGCGTCGCTACAATGCGGTAATGGGCGCGGGCGAGTGCGTCATCGCCATCTCCGAATTCGTCGCCCGCCATGCGATCGAGACTTATGGCCTCGATCCCGCGCGCGTCCGCGTCGTCCATCGCGGCATCGACACCGAGCGCTTCGATCCCGAGCGTGTTTCACCCGAGCGCATGATCCAGCTCGCGCGGCAATGGGGCCTGCCCGATGGGCTTCCGGTGGTGATGCTGCCGGGCCGCTTGACGCGGTGGAAGGGGCACGAGGTGCTGATCGCGGCGCTGCGCCGGCTCGGGCGGCGCGAGCTGCGCTGCCTCATCGTCGGCGGCGGCAATAGCCGCTATCGCGGCGAGCTCGAGGCAGGATTGAAACGCGATCCGCCGCCTTGTGGCGTGGGCTTCGCCGAGGAGTGCCGCGACATGGCGGCGGCCTACATGCTCGCCGATATCGTGGTGTCGGCCTCGACCGAGCCCGAAGGCTTCGGACGCATCGCCGTCGAGGCGCAAGCGATGGGGCGGCCCGTGATCGCGACGGCGCATGGCGGCGCGCTCGAGACGGTCGTGCCGGGCGAGACCGGATGGCTCGTGCCGCCGGGCGATCCGGCAGCGCTCGCGGCGGCCATCGCCGAGGCGCTCGATCTCCTGCCCGAGGAGCGCCTTGCCTTGGCCGACCGCGCGCAAGCGCATGTGCGCCAGAACTTCACGGTCGCGCGCATGACGGAGCAGACGATCGCGATCTACGAGGAGCTGCTCGGCATCGGCGCGCGCGCCCTCGGGTCCGTGGCGGCGTGAGCCGCATCCTCGTCATCAAGCTTGGTGCGCTCGGCGATTTTGTGCAAGCGATGGGGCCCGCGGCGGCGATCCGCGCGCATCACCAAGACGCCGAGATCACGCTTCTGACATCGGCGCCGTTCGCGGAGCTTGGCCGCGCCGCGCCCTATTTCGACCGCGTCTGGATCGATGAGCGGCCGTCGCTTGCCCGCCCGCTCGCGCTGTGGCGGCTCAGGGCGAGGCTGCGCGGGGCAGGGTTCGCGCGCGTCTACGATCTGCAGACCTCGGACCGCTCGAGCTTCTATTTTCAGCTCCTGCGCCCCGGCGCGCCCGAATGGTCGGGGATCGCGCGGGGGGCCTCGCACCCGCATGCCAATCCGCGGCGCGACCTCATTCACACGATCGAGCGCCAGAAGGATCAACTCGCGGCCATCGGCATCAAGGACGTGCCGACGCCTTCGCTCGCCTGGGCCGCATCCGACATCGCCCGCTTCCATTTGCCGGAACGCTTCGTCTTGCTTGTGCCCGGCGGCGCCCCGCACCGGCCGGAAAAACGCTGGCCCGCCGCGAGCTATGCCGCGCTCGCGCGCCTCGTCAGCGCGCGTGGGGCGGCGCCCGTCGTCATCGGCGGCACGGCCGAAACATCGCTCGGCGCCGAGATTTCGCAGAGCGCGCCCGGCGCCATCGATCTCACCGGCAAGACGAGCTTCGGCGACATCGTCGGGCTCGGCGGCCGCGCGCTCCACACCATCGGCAACGATACCGGCCCGGTCCATCTCGCGGTCGCGGGCGGTGCTTCGGCGACGGTGCTCTATTCCGCCGCCTCCGATCCGGACCTCACCGCGCCGCGTGGCCCGCGCGTCACGATCCTGCGCCGGGAGAGCCTCGCCGCGCTCGGCGTGGAGGAGGTTGCCGCGACGCTGCCCTTCGGGTAAATCGCCCGAGAATGAGCGACCCGCAGATCAAGGTCACACTGCCCGATGGACGCGCACGCGAATTCGCGCGCGGCGTGACGGGCGCGGCGATCGCGCAGTCAATCGGGCCCGGCCTCGCCAAAGCCGCGGTCGCGATCCGCGTCGACGGCGATGTGAAGGACCTGTCGGCGGGGATCGACCACGACGCCAGGATCGCGATCCTGACGCGCGATCAGCCCGCCGCGCTCGAGATCATCCGCCATGATGCCGCGCACGTCATGGCCGAGGCGGTGAAGGAACTCTATCCCGAGACGCAGGTCACGTTCGGGCCCGCGACCGAGACCGGCTTCTATTACGATTTCGCGCGCGAGACGCCGTTCACGCCAACGGACCTCGAGAAGATCGAGGCGCGCATGCACGAGATCGTCGATCGCGACGAGACGATCACGCGCGAGGAATGGGAGCGCGACAAGGCGGTCGCCTTCTTCGCCGGGCTGGGCGAGCAATACAAGGCCGAGTGGATCCACGAGATCCCGAAGGACGAAGCGATCAGCCTTTATCGCCAGGGCCAGTTCGTCGATCTCTGCGCGGGACCGCATCTGCCGAGCACGGGCAAGCTTGGCCACGCCTTCAAGCTTACGAAGGTCGCGGGCGCCTATTGGCGCGGCGATGCCAGGAACGCACAACTCCAGCGCGTCTACGGCACGGCGTGGGCGAGCGACAAGGACCTGAAGCAATATCTCTTCCAGCTCGAGGAGGCGGAAAAGCGCGACCATCGCCGCCTCGGTCGCGAGCTGGGCCTCTTCCATCTTCAGGAAGAGGCCGCCGGCAGCGTGTTCTGGCATCCGAAGGGGTGGACGCTCTACCGCACGATCGAGAACTACATCCGCGGCCGGCTCGAGCGCGCGGGCTATGTCGAGGTGCACACGCCGCAGCTCGTCGATCGCTCGCTGTGGGAAGCCTCGGGCCACTGGGAGAAATTCCGCCAGCACATGTTCACAGTCGCCGACGAGGATCGCGAGCGCGTTCTCGCCGTGAAGCCGATGAGCTGCCCGTGCCACGTCATGATCTTCCGGCAGGACCTCCATTCCTATCGCGAGCTGCCGCTCCGGATGGCGGAGTTCGGCGCCTGCCACCGCAACGAGCCGTCGGGCGCGCTCCACGGCATCATGCGTGTGCGCGCCTTCACCCAGGACGATGCGCATATCTTCTGCACCGAGGACCAGATCACCGCCGAAAGCATCGCCTTTTGCGATCTGCTGCAGAGCGTCTATCGCGATTTCGGCTTCACCGATGTGACCGTCAAATTCTCCGACCGGCCGGCCGTGCGCGCCGGCAGCGACGACGTCTGGGACCGCGCCGAAGGCGCGCTCAAGGCGGCGTGCGATGCCGCGGGCCTCGAGACGACCCTCAATCCCGGCGAGGGCGCGTTCTATGGGCCGAAGCTCGAATTCGTGCTGCGGGATGCCTTGCGCCGCGACTGGCAATGCGGCACGCTCCAGGTCGATTTCGTGCTGCCCGAGCGGCTCGATGCCAACTACATCGGCGAGGACGGGCAGCGTCACCGTCCGGTCATGCTGCACCGCGCCATCCTGGGCTCGTTCGAGCGCTTCATCGCCATCCTGATCGAGCATCACGCCGGGCGCTTCCCGCTGTGGCTCGCCCCCGTCCAGGCAAAGGTGCTGACGATCACGTCCGATGCCGACGCTTACGCGGGCGAGGTGATGGCGGCGCTCGCCGCAGCGGGCCTGCGGGCCGAGGCCGATCTCACGAACGAGAAGATCAATTACAAGGTGCGCGAGCACTCGCTCGCCAAGATTCCCGTGCTCATCGTCGTCGGCCGCCGCGAGGCCGAGACGCGGACGGTGGCGCTCCGGCGTCTGGGCAGCGCCGCGCAAGAAACCGTTGCGCTCGTAGACGCCATCGGTAAATTGAAGGCGGAGGCTGCGATCCCGCCCGGCTGAGGTGGGACGCCAGCGTTAACTGTGAAGGAGGTGCCATATCGCCAGGACCATGCAGCCGGCGACGCCGTCCCGGGACGGGCCGCGCGTCAATCAGGAGATCAACGCGCTCAAGGTGCGGCTCATCGACGAGCGTGGAGAGATGATAGGGGTCGTCAGCCGGAACGACGCCCTGGTCAAAGCCGGCGAGGCCGGCCTCGATCTCGTCGAAGTGGCCGCCGCGGCGGACCCGCCGGTCGTTAAAATCCTCGATTTCGGCAAATACAAATACGAGGAGCAGAAGAAGAAGAACGAGGCGCGCAAGAAGCAGAAGATCATCGAGGTCAAGGAGATCAAGCTGCGCCCCGGCATCGACGATCACGACTATGACGTCAAGATGCGCAGCATGCTGAAATTCATCGAGGAGGGCGACAAGGTCAAGGTGACCATGCGCTTCCGCGGCCGCGAGCTGGCGCACCAGGAGATCGGCATGAACGTGCTGATGCGCGTACGCGACGACCTCGACAAGCTCGCCAAGATCGAGCAGCACCCGCGCATGGAAGGCCGCCAGATGACCATGGTGCTGTCGCCGAAATAGAAGCGGCGTGCGCGACGACACTCGACGGGACGGGAGTGGATCATGCTCGTGGCGACGACCGAGACCGTGGCGGGCCATCGCACCGTCGAAACCAAGGGGCAATGCTTCGGCGTCGTCGTGAGGAGCCGGGGCATCGGCGGCAACATCGCCGCGGGCCTGCGCTCGATCGTCGGCGGCGAGATCAAGGAATACACGGCCTTGATTGAGGAGGCGCGGCGCCACGCGATCGACCGTATGGTCCTAAGCGCGACAGCGATGGGCGCCAACGCCGTCGTCATGATGCGTTTCGATTCCTCCGAGATGGGGCAGACGATGAGCGAGATCGTCGCCTACGGCACCGCCGTCGTGATCGAGCCCCTGCCGAAGTGAGGCCGGCCTTGTCCGCGCGCGCGGGCCCTTTCACGTGACCTTCGTGCGCTGGCTTGTGGCCGGGATCGGCGGCGCCGTTCTCGTCGGCGCGGTGGTTTTGCTGGTCACGGGCGTGCCCTGGCCCGCAGTGACAGGGCTCGTGTTCATCGGTCTCGCCCTGGTCCTGGGCACGCTCTTCGAGCGCATCCATTACAAGCGTGTCGCATCCCGGCCGCCGGGCGGCGGGTTTCTCGCGACCGGCGAGCGCTTCATCGATCCGGCGACCGGGCGGCTCGTCGAGGTCCACTTCCGACCTGAGACAGGCGAGCGCATCTATGTCGATGCCGGTGCCCCGCGCCACGACGGAGCGTGATGCCGCATCGGGTGAACGCGAATTCATCGCCGCGACAGGAGCATGTCATGGGTCGAGCGCGATAATCATAGGGGGTGAAACGTCCGAGGAGGTTTCCATGACCCGCCTTGCTCTCGCCGCCGTGCCGTTTGCCGCGCTCGCCGGTGTCGCTTTCGTCCAAGCCGGCCCGGCCTTGGCCGCGCTGCCCTCCGCGACCGCCTCGCATATCAGCAGCGATGAGACGCCCCAGGCGCGTCGCGAAACCACGGCGCTCAATCTGATCGAGGCAAAAGGTTACGGCGACTACACGAATTTCCACGCCGTCGGCAAGAATTTCGCGGCCCAGGTCGACCGGCACGGGCGGCGCATCACCGTCATCGCCAACCCCGACACGGGCCAAGTAACGCAGCAGGGCTGATCCAACCGGGGCGGGCCTCGCGCCCGCCCTTTGACAGGGGCCGCCGTCATGCCAAGATATCTCTCTGAGGAGACATATCATGGCTAACGCCGTTGTGCGGATTGCACCCAACAACCCTGTGTTCGACCTGCCGGTACTGGTGGGGATCGAGGAAGGGCTCTTTCGCAAGGCCGGGCTCGACGTCGCCATGTCGGCGACCTACGAGGACCGCGAGCGCGACACGGCCGAGAGCAAGATTTTCGAGCGCCTCAAGGAAGGTATGTTCGAGTGCGGCTCGGCCGACAGCTACAACGTATGCGAATGGGCCTCGATCGACCGGGTCGAGCGCGGCGCGCGCGGCGGCAAGCTCGCGGCGCTGCGCGCGGCCGTGGCGGCGCAGGCGATCGTGACGTTCGACGAAGCGCTGCAGGTGCCGCGCGACCTCGCCGACATTCCGATCGCGGTGCAGGAGCATACCGGCTCCCACTTCACCACCCTGCAGATGCTCGAAGGCGCGCTCGGGCGCGAGCATGTGCGGACCGCCAAAGCGGGCTTGCCGCAACAGCGCTGGAAAGGCCTGAAGGACGGGCAATACCGCGCCGTCACCGTCATGGAGCCCTTCATCAGCCTCGCGTTGAAGGAAGGCGCACATATCATCGCGGCCGAGTTCTATCGCGGCGGCGAAGTGATCGCGCCGCATCTTTCATCGGAGCAGCGTGCTGCTTACTACGCCGCCGAGAACGAGGCGGTCGACCGCATCAACGCCGATTTCTACCGCTATGCCCATCACGTCACGGCGCATGCCAAAGGCGCGATCGCACCTCATGAACTGCTCCGCGCCTTCGTGCACTACAAGCATGTCGACATCTACGAGCCCGCGCTTTTCCAGCGCACCTACGAGTGGATGAAGTCGTGGGGCTTCACCGAGGGGCAGAGCGAGCATGGCGCACTCGTCGTGTAAGGAGGGTAGCATGAAGTCGCCCGCGAAGATCTCTCACTACGTGTTGCAGACGAACCGCATCCCCGAGATGCGCGACTGGTATCTCGCGGTCTTGGGCGGCGAGGTGGTGCACGAGGACGACCGCCTCTGCTTCCTCACCTACGACGATGAGCATCACCGCATCGCCTTCCTCAATTTCGGGCCGCTCGAAGCGCGTACCGATCGCCATGTCGGCCTGAACCACGTCGCCTTCGCGTTCGACACGCTCGATGACCTGTTCGACGCCTATGAGCGTTTGAAGGCGAGGGGGATTGCGCCCAATTGGTGCGTCAATCACGGTCCCACCACTTCGATTTACTATCGCGATCCCGACGGCAACGGCGTCGAGTTCGCGGTCGAGAATTTCGCGACGCTCGAAGAGTGCAAGGACTACATGCGCGGCGCCGATTTCGCGCGCAACCCGACGGGCGTCGAATATGATCCCGACGACATGATAAGGCGGCTCCGCGCCGGCATGCAGGAGCGCGACCTCAAGGACCGCGCGCGGCTCGAAAAGGCGGCCGCCGTCTGAACTTGCGCCACGGGCCGCGGGACCGCTATAACCCGCGGCCTTGACGGCGGCCGGGGCCCGAAGGGCATGCCTCTCCGCCCAAAATCTCCTGCGAGAGGATGGAAATGCCCAAGATGAAGACCAAGAGCGGCGCGAAGAAGCGCTTCGGTCGCACCGCGTCCGGCAAAGTGAAAGTGGCGAACGCCTATAAGCGCCATCTCCTCACCAACAAGTCGAAGCGCTCGAAGCGCAACGCCAAGGGCACCGTCACCCTGCAGAAGGGCGACGCCAACCTCGTGCTCTCCTACATGCCGTACATGAGGGGCTGACATGGCGCGCGTCAAACGGGGCGTCACCGCCCATGCGCGGCACAAGAAGGTGCTCGACCTTGCGAGCGGCTATCGCGGCCGCTCGCATTCGAACATCCGCATCGCGATCGAGAAGGTCGAGAAGGGCCTGCAATATGCCTATCGCGACCGCCGCGCGAAGAAGCGCAATTTCCGCGCGCTGTGGATTCAGCGCATCAATGCCGGCGCGCGCGGCGAAGGCCTCACTTATTCGCAGCTCATGAACGGGCTGAAGCGGGCCGGCATCGCACTCGACCGCAAGGTGCTGGCCGACCTCGCCATGCAAGAGCCCGAGGCGTTCCGCGCCGTCGTTGCCGAGGCGCAGGCCGCCTTGAAGGCGTGACGGGCGCCCCCTGCGCGCCGGCGGAGAGGGGCAGCATGACGCTCGACGAAATCCGCGACGAGATTCTGCGTGGCGTGGTAGGCGCCGCGAGCCGCGAGGCGCTCGAGGAGGTGCGCGTCGCGTCCTTGGGCCGCAACGGCAACGTCACCGCGCTGATGAAGGAGATCGGTCAGCTCCCGGCCGAGGAGCGGCGCACGCGCGGCGCGGCCTTGAACCAAGTCAAGGGCGAGATCGAGGCGGCGATCGCGGCGGCGGCGGAGCGGCTTGCCGGCGCGGAGCTGGAGGAGCGCCTCAAGACCGAGCGCATCGACGTGACGCTTCCGGTCAGGGGCGACACCGAGGGCCGCATCCACCCGGTGAGCCAGACGATCGACGAGGTCGTGGCGATCTTCGGCGAGATGGGTTTCGCCGTCGCCGAAGGTCCGCATATCGAAGACGACTTCCACAATTTCACCGCGCTCAACATCCCGCCCGAGCACCCGGCGCGGCAGGAGCACGACACGTTCTATCTCGCCGGCTCCGACCCCGCGTCGCGCAAGGTGCTGCGCACGCACACCTCGCCGGTGCAGGTGCGCGTCATGCAGAAGACGAAGCCGCCGCTGCGTATCATCGTGCCGGGCCGCACCTTCCGCTGCGATCACGACGCGACGCATTCGCCCATGTTCCACCAGGTCGAGGGGCTCGTCGTCGACCGCAGCACGCACATGGGACATTTGAAGGGTTGTCTTATCGAGTTTTGCCGTGCCTTCTTCGATGTCGATGATCTGCCGGTGCGCTTCCGGCCGAGCTACTTCCCGTTCACCGAGCCCTCGGCCGAGGTCGATATCGGCTGCTCGCGCGAAGGCGGCGGCTTGAAGATCGGCGCCGGCGCCGATTGGCTCGAAATCCTCGGCTGCGGCATGGTGCATCCCAAGGTGCTCGCCAATTGCGGCATCGATCCTGCCGAGTTCCAGGGCTTCGCCTTCGGCATGGGGATCGAGCGCATCGCCATGCTCAAATACGGCATTCCCGATCTTCGCACCTTCTACGAGAGCGACCTGCGCTGGCTCCGTCACTATGGCTTCCTGCCGCTTGACCAGCCGTCGCTCGTCATGGGCCCGGCGCGATGAAGACGACGCTCGCCTGGCTCAAGACTCATCTCGAAACGGAAAAGCCCATCGGCGAGATCGCGGCGCTCCTGGCCATGCGCGGCTTCGAGGTCGAAGGGATCGAGAACCCGGCGCAGCACTTGGCCCCCTTCCGCGTCGCGCGAGTGAAGAAGGCCGAGCCCCATCCCAACGCCGACAAGCTCAAGCTTTGCGTCGTCGATGCGGGCGCGGGCGAGGTTCAGGTCGTGTGCGGTGCGCCCAATGCGCATGAAGGCATGCTCGGTGTCTTCGCCCCGCCCGGCGTCGTCATCCCGCGCAGCGGCCAGGCGCTCAAGGCCTCGACCATTCGCGGCGTCGCCTCGAACGGCATGCTGTGTTCGGGGTGGGAGCTTGGGCTTTCGGAAGACCGCGAAGGCATCATCGAATTGCCGGAAGGCCTCAAGGTCGGAAGCTCCTTCGCCGAGGCGATGGGATTGGACGACCCCGTCATCGACATCAAGGTGACAGCCAACCGCGGCGATTGTCTCGGCGTCCATGGCATCGCGCGCGACCTTGCCGCGGCGGGCCTCGGCGCATTGAAGCCGCTCGATGCGGCGCCGGTCCCGGGGCGCTTTCCTTGCTCCATCGCGGTCCATCTCGCCGGGCCGGACGAGAAGGCGTGTCCGCTGTTCTTGGGCCGGCTCGTGCGCAACGTGAAGAACGGACCAAGCCCCGCCTGGCTCGTGCGCCGGCTCGAGGCAGTAGGGTTGCGCCCGATCTCGGCGCTTGTCGATATCACCAATTTCATCACGTACGACCTCGGCCGGCCGCTTCACGCCTTCGATGCGGCGAAGCTCGACGGCGATCTCGCCGTACGCGTCGCGCGCGCCGGCGAGAGCTTGGCCGCGTTGAACGGCAAGAGCTACGAGCTCGATCCCGCCATGACGGTGATCGCCGACAATTCCGGACCGTTGAGCCTTGGCGGCGTTATCGGCGGCGAGAGCACCGGCTGTACCGAAGGGACGACATCCGTCTTCCTCGAGGCGGCGCTTTTTGATCCGGTGCGGACGGCCGCGACGGGACGCGCGCTCAATCTCCAGACGGATGCGCGCTATCGCTTCGAGCGCGGCGTCGATCCCGAGTTCGTGCGGCCGGGCCTCGAGATCGCGACACGCCTCATCCTCGAACTGTGCGGCGGCGAGGCGAGCGAGATCCGGCAGTCGGGCGCGGTGCCGCCATGGCGGCGCGAGCTCACTTTCCGGCCCGACCGCGTCAAGACGCTGGGCGGGCTCGACATGACGCCGGGTCGCGCGATCGAGACCCTGACCTCGCTCGGCTGCACGATCACGCCGGGCGCGCCGTGGACCGTGGTGCCGCCGTCCTGGCGGCCCGACATCGAGGGCGAAGCCGATCTCGTCGAGGAGGCGTTGCGCATCGCGGGATACGAGAACATTCCGCCCGTGCCGCTCGCGCGCGAGACGCCGCTGCCGAAGCCGGCGCTCGATGCAGGCGCGCGCCGCGACGAATTCGTGCGCCGCACGCTCGCCGCGCGCGGGCTCGTCGAGGCGGCGACATTCTCGTTCCTGTCCTCGGGCGAAGCGGGGCTTTTCGGCGGCGGCGTCGACGCCTTGCGCCTCGCCAATCCCATCAGCGCCGAGCTCGACGAGATGCGGCCCTCGCTGCTGCCCAATCTTCTCGCCGCCGCGCGCCGCAACGCCGATCGCGGCTTCCCCGACTGCGCGCTTTTCGAGGTCGGCGCGCAATATCGCGACGCCACGCCCGAAGGGCAGGCCGAGGTGGCGGCCGGCGTGCGCGCGGGCGCGACCGGGGCGAAGCGCTGGGACGATCCTGGCCATCCCGCTGACGCCTATCTCGCGAAGGCCGATGCCGTCGCGGCGCTCGCGGCCTGCGGCATCGCCGCGGACTCGTTGCAGGCGGGTGCGGAGCCGCCGCCCTGGTATCACCCGGGCCGCGGCGGCACCTTGCGGCTCGGGCCTAAGGTGCTTGCCGCGTTCGGCGAAATCCACCCGGCAATCGTAAAGCATTACGACCTCAAGGGTGCCGCCGCCGGGTTCGAGGTCTTCCTCGACGACGTGCCGCTGCCGCGCGCGCGAGGTCGTGCGCGTCCACTGCTCAAGCTCTCGCCGTTCCAGCCGGTCGAGCGCGACTTCGCCTTCGTGGTGCCCGCGGATCTGCCGGCCGAGACGCTCCTGCGCACGGCGCGCGGCATCGACAAGAAGCTCGTGGCCGACGTGCGGCTCTTCGACGTCTACACCGGCGCGGGCATGGATCCGGGCACGAAGTCGCTCGCGATCACGGTCGTGCTCCAGCCCGAGGATGCGACACTGACCGATGCGCTGCTCGAAGGCTTCTCGAAGCGTCTCGTCGCTGCGGTCGAGAAGGCGACCGGCGGCAAGCTGCGCGGCTAGGGTTCTCTCGGCCGATCCGCGGCATTTGATTCAAACCAGAATTGATTTGTTGTAACGGTAATCGATTCCTTGGGAAGTCCAAGCGCACCATCCCTCTGTCGAAGCGGTATTCGCCAAAGGGCGTGCGATGACGCAGCGGGTCAATACATTTTTGGTCTTCGTGGCGGCGTGCATCGCCTGCTTCCTCGGCTATTCCTACGCGCGGGGAGGACGCACGGCGGAAGACGCGGCGGTGCACCAATGTCTCGACCGCGAGATCACTGCCGGCACGCTGACCATCAACAGCGAGCAAATCTGCCGCGCCGCCATCCGCCGCGAGCACCAGCTCTCCTAGTTCGCGCCCGCGCCGGCTAGAACGCTTCGATGCCGGTCGCCTCGCTCACGACAAGGCCCATGCGCTCCGCCGGCCGCTTCCACTCCTTGAGCGGGTGGCCTTCCGCGAGCGCCTTCAGCTCACGCTCCCAAATTCGGCGTAGCAGAATGATGCCGCGGTCCGACTGCCCGAGCCAATCCTTCGAGCGGTCGGTGATGCGGCCCTGGCCCGCGAGCGCGACATTGTCCTCGACCACGAAGAGGCCGGGATAGTTCGGGTCGACGTCCTGGATGCGAAGCTTGCCGGCCAGCACGTCGAGCGAGAGGTCGAGTGCCGGCGGATCAGGCTCGCGCGAGGGCCTGAGGCGCTGCCCCGCGTCGCTGCCCGCGTCGTGCCGCGGCGGCATGAGACGCAGCGAGTGCGTCACCATGTTCTCATCGTCCTGCGGCACGCGCCAGGCGATCTGCACCGTCCAATACGGATGGCCGGGCGAAGGCGGCAGGTCGACCATGTTGATATTGGGCCAGACGATATGGGCGGTGCGCGAGATGTTGACGCCGCCGCCCGTGCGCTTGCCTTCGCGCCTTATGCCGTAAGGCGTCTCGGTCACGACGATCTCGGGGATCTCGTTGAGGCCATAGGACTTGGTCGAGACGCGATGGACGAAATGGACATGCGTCTCGTCGAGATCGTTCTCGATGCGCTGGAAGTAGTTGCACGGCACGGGGTGGCGGTTGACGGCGATGTCGCCTGCTGCCTCCTCGATCTCGGGATAGCGCGGGAAGGGCGGTGCCTTGCCTTCGCCGAGATAGGCGAAGATAAGGCCCATATACTCACGCAGCGGATAGCATGCGATTTTGACTTTCGCAGCGAAAGCGGCGCGTTCGGCCGGCTGCTCCAGGCACTGGCCAGAGCCGTCAAAGAGCCAGCCGTGATAGAAACAGCGGATGCGGTCGCCCTCGATCCAGCCATGAACGAGCGAGGTCTGGCGATGGGGGCAGCGATCAACGAGAAGGTGCGCGGTACCGCTTTCGCCGCGATAAAGCGTGAAGTATTCGCCCATCACCTGGATGCGCATCGGCTGCCCTGCGGCAAGATCGGCCGAGCGCATGACCGGGTGCCAGAAGCGGCGCAGATAGCGTCCGGCCAGCGTGCCAGGGCCAACATGCGCGAAATCCTCATAGGGGCTCGGATTCATCGACGCTATCCTTCGCTGCGACGCGGGACAGGATAAGGGTCGGATCGCGGCCAGTTCAATGGCAAGGTGCCAATCCCCGCGCATCGGGAGGATGGAATGAACAAGAGATCGATGGTGCTAGCGGCGATGCTCGCGTGGGCGCTCGTCGTCGGACGAGGGGCGGCCCTTTGCGCCGAGCCTGTCGAGATAAAGGCGGCTTGGATCAACACACCGGCCTCGCTCATCCCGATCATGTTCGCGCACCCGGGTATCGCTCTCCACGACGGCGTCACCTACAAGTTTGCGCCGGTCTACGTCGCCAATTCGCCGACGCAGATCACCGCGTTCGCAGCGGGCGACCTCCAGGTCGCGACGCTCAACTTCACCTCGATCCCGTTCGCGGTGCTGAACGCCGGGATCAATGACCTGCGGATCATCGCCGACGAGACGCAGGAAGGCTTCGCCGACTACGCGACCCTGCAATATGCGGTTCTAAAGGACGGGCCGATCAAGACGGTCCAGGATTTGAAGGGCAAGTCGATCGGCGTCATCGGCGTTGGTGCGGCAACCGATATCGCCATGCGCGCCTATCTTCTCGAGAAGGGCTTGCGCGCGCCCGGCGACTACACCGAGGTCGAAGTGCGGCCGCCGAACCAGGTCCCCATGCTCGAGGAGCACAAGGTCGATGCGATCGGTGCCGGCGTGCCTTTCACCTATACGCCCGAGTTTCTCAACGACACCCGCACGCTCTTCACCATGAAGGACGCGATGCACGGCAGCGAGCTTTCGGTCTGGGTCGCGCATGCGAGCTTCATCAAGGCGCACCGCGCGGCGCTCGTCGATCTGCTCGAGGACACGGTCCGCGCCTACCGCTGGTTCGCGGATCCGAAGAACCATGCCGAGGCGGTCGCCATCCTGTCGCGTCAGGTCAAGCTGCCGCCCGAGCATCTCGACTGGGCCTTCACCAAGCGCGACTATTACCGCGACCTCGACGGCGTCCCCAATCTCGACGTGCTGCAGCGGAACGTCGACACCGTGAAATCGCTGGGATTCATCAAGGCGGACGTGAAGGTCAGGGACTATGCCGATCTGAGCTTGGTTAAGGAGGCCGCCGCGCGCCTCAAATAGCGCGGGGGCATGACACGATTTTGCCACGAAGCGTGCGGGCCTGCCGGTCGATACTCCGCGCCCAAAGCACGGGCGGAGGCGCACGTTACCGATTATCGCTTTTATCTCCTCGACGGGCGCGGCCACGTCATGGAGGTGCGCGACTTCGCGTGCGCCGACGACGATGTTGCCGAAGCGCTGGCGCGACGGATCATGGATCAGGAAACGCATGTGCACGGCGTCGAGGCGTGGCTGAAGCCGCGCCTCGTCGCGCAGATCGGCCAGTCGCGCCCGGGTGCCGATCAGGCGGCGGGGCCGCCCTCGACCTCGAGTGCCTCGACCTTCTCGGGGTAGAAGCAGAGCATCCCCTTGATGCGCAGGCATTCGTCGAGCGGATCGAGATAGCCCCACACCGCGTTGTCGGCGACGCGATCGCCAACCCGTATCGTCCAGTACGACGCATGGCCCTTGTAGGGGCAGGTGGTGCGCCGCTGGGTCGGCGCGAGCAGGTCCATGCGCACGTCCGCGGGCGGGATGTAGTAGCGCGTCGGCAGCCCGGTCTCGAACAGGAACATCGCGCGCGTCGTATCGGCGATGGTCTCGCCGGCATAGCGCACGCGCACGCGCCGCGTCGAAGGACGCACGTCGATGCGGTGATACGGGTCGCGCGCGTGGCCGAACATCTCCTCGTCCTCTTCGAACCAGTGATCGACCTTGTCGGGTGCGAACGCGAAATAATCCTTGAGCGCCTCCAATCCCGCGGGCGGGCGCTCATGCGACCACAGCGCGTTCTCGACGTGCCGGTTGCCGGCGGCGAGCGTCCAGTGTGTGGCGGGGCCGCGCGCCGGGGTGGCACTCTCGTGCCCGCTTTTCTCGATGAGGTCGGTGCGCACGTCGGCGCGTGGGAAGTACCAGACTGGCCGGGCACCGCTCTCGAACAAGAGGACGGGGCGCAGCGAATCGGCGATCGTCTTGCCGTTGATGATGACGCGCACGCGCTTCTCGCTCGGCTCGAGCCGGGCGCTCGTGGGCTTCGTTGCGGACTCTGGCATGGCGCCCTCCCTAGTGGCCGGCGCGGGCGCGCTGCCGTCTCCGCTTCGCCGCGAGCTTCGCCTTGCGCTTGTTGGCGAGGATGCGTGTCTTGACCCGCTTCATGCCATTCTCCCTCGTGTCGTCTCGTGGCAGAATAGCGCGCCCGCGCGCGCTTCACACCAGCGCGACGGGCGAGCGAGGCTGGCATGCGGACGGTCGTCATCCTGGGACTGCTGCTCGTGCTCGCGGCATGCGCGGAAACGGGCACGGGCGCCGATTTCCGCGATCCGCAGACTGGAGCCGTCGTCCATGCCTGCGGGCCTTATCCGGGCTTCGCGAGTGTCGTGGCCGAGGCCGAGAAAGGCTGCGCCGATGCCTATGCCGCGGCGGGCTGGGTCCGCGCCGACGATAAGTAGGCGTTTGAAACCGCTGGCGCGCCCGGCGAGATTCGAACTCACGACCTCTGCCTTCGGAGGGCAGCGCTCTATCCAGCTGAGCTACGGGCGCGTAGCGCCACGATAGCCGAGCCCCTGCGGCGGCTCAATCCCGCGAACCGCCCGGTGTCCGGCCCCAATTTTGCCACGCGCTTGATCAATCAAAGGTTGGGTTAACTAACATTCGGCGCGCGAGTTCTGAAAGCCGGGGATATGCCGTCCTATCGATTCTATCTCATCGTCGGGTCCATGATCATGGAACGCGAGGAGACGCTCTGCGCCGACGACAGGGAAGCGCACGACCGTGCTGACCGGCGCCTGCGCGAGACCGGGGCAAGGTATGACGCGATCGAGGCATGGGATGGTGTCCGGCGCGTATGCCGCATCGAGCGCAGCATCATTCCGTAGTTCGCGACGCGCTTAGTCGTGCGCGGTGCGGATTTCGCCGTGTGCGCGGTCCGCGCCCGAGGGCAGCGGCGCTGCCGGATCGAGCGCCCAGCTCTCGACGTCGCGGATGACGAGCGGCGCCTCGAGATCGCGCAGCAGCATGTGATAGCCGTCGCGATAGAAAGCGACGCGGTTGCGCGGGTCGGCGCTCGGCGGCAGCGTAGCCAGGAACTCGCGCACGGGCTCGGGGGGGATGAGCTCGTCGTGCGCGCCATAGAGAAACAGGATCGGCGGGTGGAGCTTCGGCGCCGCGGCGAGCGCCAGGTCCATCAGATCGACGAGACCCTCGATCGCGTCGACGCGCGTCGCCTTGATCTCGAGCGGGTCGGCGGCGAGCCGGTGCAGCATGGCGATGTTGTCGGACGGCAGGATGTGCAACCCCTGTCCGGTGAGCGTCATGCCCGGCATGAAGGTGTCGGCCGACCATAGCGCCACGCGCTCGACGAGGTTCATCGTCGCGCGACCCCAGACGGCGGGTGCCGAGAGGATGAGCCCGTCATAGATGGGCTTTGCGGCGCCCGTGACGCCGGCGGCGGCGGTGATGGCGATGGCGCCGCCCATGCTTTCGCCGAGGATATAGTGCGGCACGCCGGGATTGCTCCGGGCGACGAGACGGCTCGCGATCGCGACGTCCTGGTCGAGACGCTCGGCGCCGACCCAATAGCCGCGGTCGGGCGCCTCGCCGAAGCCGCGCTGGTCGTAGGCGTAGGTGGCGATACCGTGCTCGGCCCACTCGGCGGCCGGACCTGCGAACGCGTTCGAATAGTCGTTGAAGCCGTGCAGCGCGAGGATGGTCGCCTTGACAGGGCCGTGCGGCAGCCATTCGCGCAGCGGCAGCCGTGCCCCGTCGTCGGCATGGAACGCGTCGGAGGCAAGCTCGGGCTCGGTCGACACGACCGGGCGGCGCGGCAGCGGCCCGATGCCGAGCCCCGCGCACGCCGCCAGCGCCAGCATGAGTGACAGTATCGCTGCGCGTCTCATCGCCCGCCCGCCGCGCCGGTCAGGCGCAGGAAAATCTCTTCGAGCCCGGTCTCCTCGCTCGTCACGTCGCGCACGGCGAGCCCGCACTCGCCGATCGCCGCCAGCACCGGCGCGAGCGAGGTCCGTGTCGGCTGATAGTGGAGAACAAGCCGCTGCGGGCCGGCGAGCTCCAGGCCGAGCGCGGCAAGCGCCGGCGGCAACGCATCGAGCGTCCGGTCGAGCGTCACGATAAGCGTCTTCTCGTCGATCTTGGCGATGAGCGCCGCGGTGGTGTCGCACACGACCACGCGGCCCTTGTCGATGATGGCGATGCGGTCACAGAGCCGCTCGGCCTCTTCAAGGTAGTGCGTCGTGAGCAGGATGGTGGTCCCGGCATCGCGCAAGTCGCGCATATGCGCCCAGAGCTGCTGGCGCAACTCGACATCGACACCGGCGGTGGGCTCGTCGAGCACGAGCACCGGCGGGGAGTGCACCATCGCCTTCGCCATCATGAGCCGCCGCCGCATGCCGCCCGAGAGCGAGCGGTTGACCGTGTCCGCCTTGTCGAGGAGCGAGAGGAGCGCAAGGATCTGCGCGGTGCGGCGCTCGGCCTTCGGTACGCCGTAGAGCCCGGCCTGCGTCTCCATCAGCTCGCGCGGGGTGAAGAAGAAGTCGATCACGATCTCCTGCGGCACGACGCCGATCGCGGCGCGCGCCTGGCGCGGCGCGCGGTCGATGTCGATGCCCCACACCTCGACCTCGCCGGCGGTTTTTATGACGAGCCCGGCGAGGATGTTGATGAGGGTCGATTTCCCGGCGCCGTTGGGGCCCAAAAGCCCAAAGATCGAGCCGCGTGGAATTTCGAGATCGATGGCGTCTAGCGCCGTCTTGGGCGGATTAGTACGCGTGCCGCGATAGATCTTGGTGAGGCCGCGGATCACAACGGCCGCCGCCGGCGCCGATCGGGGAGCCTCGCGGACACGTTCGATGAAAGCAGCACTGCTCATTGATCGGGCGCCGTCGCCATGGGTATCATCGCCACCGCCGTCCGGTCAACCGGCGGCGTCCTCCCGCTCCCGTGAAACTGCCCTGCGCCGGATGGGGGGCTTGGCGCAAGCGCCCGCGGTGGAGACGATGCCGGCATTCGAGACGATCGAGGTGGATACGAACGTGGTCGCGTGCGACGGCGACACGCATGGGCCGGGGGGCCATCCCAAGGTCTATCTCAACCTTTCCGCTCACGGCAAGGTCGAGTGCCCCTACTGTTCGCGGCTTTACGTGCGGCGCGGCATGCCGGGCGCGCACGATCCGAAAATCGCGGGGCCGCGTCTTTGAGCGCGCCCCGGCATGTTTTCCTGATCGACGGTTCGGGCTTCATCTTCCGCGCCTATCACGCGCTCCCGCCCCTGACGCGGAGCGACGGCACGCCGGTGGGCGCCGTCCTCGGTTTTTCCAACATGCTCCTGAAGCTGTTGCAGGGGACCGACGCCGATTACATCGCCGTCGTCTTCGACAGCGCCAAGACGAGCTTTAGGAACCGCATTTACGACGCCTACAAGGCGCACCGGCCCGACCCGCCCGACGATCTCATTCCGCAGTTCCGGCTCGTGCGCGAAGCGACCGATGCCTTCGGCGTGTGCCGCATCGAGCGCGAGGATTACGAGGCCGACGATCTCATCGCCACTTATGCGCGTGTCGCGGCCGAGGCCGGCGCCCTCGTCACCGTCGTCTCGTCCGACAAGGATCTGATGCAGCTCATCACCCCTAAGGTGCAGATGCTCGATCCGATCAAAGACCGGCCGATCGGCGCCGCCGAAGTGCAGGAGAAGTTCGGCGTGGGGCCCGAGAAGGTGATCGACGTGCAGGCACTCTGCGGCGACAGCGTCGACAACGTGCCGGGCGTGCCGGGTATCGGCGTCAAAACCGCGGCCGAGCTCATCAACACCTTCGGTGATCTTGAAAATCTCCTGGCACACGCGCCCGAGATCAAGCAGCCGAAGCGGCGTCAATCGCTCATCGATTTCGCCGAGCAGGCGCGCATCTCGAAGCGTCTCGTCACGCTCGATACCGCCGTACCGCTGCCGGTGCCGCTCGAGGCGCTGCACGTGCAACCGCTCGATCGCGACAAGCTTGTCGCCTATGCCACGGCGATGGAGTTCCGCGCGCTCGCGGGCCGCGTTTCGCGCCTCGGCACCGAGCCGCCACGGCCCGCGCCGCGCCCGCCCGCGGCCAACGGCGCGATCCTGCCGCAGGAGCCCCAGGAGGCGCCCGACACGGGCAAGATCGAGCGCGCCTACGAGCTGGTGCAGGACGCAGCGACACTCGAGCGCTGGATCGCGCGCGCGCGCGACAAGGGCGTGGTCGCGCTCGACACCGAGACCAGCTCGCTCGATTCCTCCCTGGCCGAACTCGTCGGCATCTCGCTCGCCTTGGCGCCGGGCGAGGCCTGCTACATCCCCTTGGGGCATCGCGCGCCCGAGGGCGAGCTGGCCGAAGCGCCGCGGCAAATTCCGCGCGAAGCCGCGCTCGCGCTCCTCAAACCGCTGTTCGAGGACGAGAGTGTCCTCAAGATCGGCCACAACAGCAAATACGACATTGCCGTGCTCGCGAACGCCGGCATCGCGCTCCGGCCCAACGACTGCACCATGCTCATGTCGTTCGTGATCGATGGCGCGCTGCACGGTCACGGGCTCGACGAGCTCGCGAAGATTCATTTCGCGCACGAGACGATCAAGTACAAGGACGTCGCCGGCAGCGGCAAGGATCACGTGGGCTTCGCGGCCGTTGCGCTCGATCGCGCGCGCGATTATGCGGCCGAAGACGCCGACATGGCGCTGCGCCTGCACGGCCGGCTGAAGCCGCGGCTCATCCGCGAGCACATGCTCGCCTTCTACGAGACGGTGGAACGGCCCTTGGCCGCCGTCGTTGCGGGCATGGAGCGCGCCGGGGTCGCGGTCGACCGCGCCGAGCTTGCCCGCCTCTCGGCCGATTTTGCCGATCGCATCGCCGCCTACGAGGCCGCGATCCACAAGCTCGCGGGCCATCCCTTCAACATCGGCTCGCCAAAGCAGCTGGGCGAGGTGCTGTTCGACGAGCTGGGCCTGCCGGGCGGCAAGAAGGGCAAGACCGGCGCCTACGGCACCGATGCCAGCATTCTCGAGGAGCTTGCCCTGACGCACGATTTGCCGGCGCGCGTCCTCGACTGGCGCCAGCTCGCCAAGCTCAAGAGCACCTATGCCGACGCGCTTATCAACGAGATCAATCCCACGACCGGCCGTGTCCACACCTCCTTCGCGCTCGCCGCCACCTCGACCGGTCGGCTCGCCTCGACCGAGCCCAATCTCCAGAACATCCCGATCCGCACCGAGGAAGGCCGCAAGATCCGCCGCGCCTTCGTAGCCGAGCCCGGCAATCTCCTGATCTCCGCCGACTACAGCCAGATCGAGCTGCGGCTTGCTGCGCACGTCGCCGACGTGGCGCCACTGCGCGAGGCGTTCCGCGCCGGCGCCGACATCCACGCGCTGACCGCGAGCGAAGTGTTCGGCGTGCCGATGAAGGACATGACGCCCGAGATACGCCGGCGGGCCAAGGCCATCAATTTCGGCATCATCTATGGCATCAGCGCGTTTGGCCTCGCGCAGCAGCTCGGCGTCGCGCAAGGCGAGGCCGGCGATTACATCAAGGCCTATTTCGGGCGCTTCCCCGGCATCCGCGACTACATGGAACGGACAAAGCACGAGGCGCGCGAGAAGGGCTATGTCGAAACCTTGTTCGGCCGGCGTTGCTACATCCCCGGCATCAAGGAGACGAATGCCGCGCGCCGCGCGGGCGCCGAGCGCCAGGCGATCAACGCGCCGCTCCAAGGCGCTGCCGCCGACATCATCAAGCGCGCCATGCGCCGCATTCCGGGCGCGCTCGATGCTGCGGGCTTGAAGGCGCGCATGCTGCTCCAGGTGCACGACGAATTGGTGTTCGAGGCGCCCGAACGGGAGGCGCGCGACACGGCCGAGCTGGTGAAACGCGTCATGGAAGGGGCACCCTCGCCCGCGCGCTCGCTCTCCGTGCCGCTCGTCGTCGAGACCGGCATGGCGAAGAACTGGGACGAGGCGCATTAGGGTAGCGCTGCCCGGTGGTGCGTCCTTCGACTGCGCTCGCTGATGCTCGCTCCGCTCAGGATGAGGAGGCTTTTGTAAAGCTCAAGAAATTCCTCATCCTGAGCGCAGGCCCGAAGGGCCGAAGTCGAAGGACGCACGGCGCTTGATGGTCGCCTACTGCAGCCGCACGTATTCGTATTCGATCGGGCGGCCGTCGATGCCGCTCCGCGGCGGCGCGATCCACGAAGCCATCTTGCCGGGTGCGGTGACGGGGCGCATGAGGCTTTTGATGAAGTCCTTGTCGGCCTGGGTCGGCAGCCATGCGCAGACCCCGGCCTGATACTCCGCGATCGGCAGGATGCGGCCCGCCGGATCGGCCGGCTGCCCGGCCCAGGCGCCGATCGTGCGGCGGAAGCGCCGGCTCGGTAGCGTGAGCTGCGTGTGGCCCGCGCGCTCGATCAGGCGGTTCGCGAATTTGAGGCCGAGCTCGCAGTCGCGCACATAGGCGCTGCGCGTCACCTCGTTCATGGCATTGCGCAGCGGCGTCGTCTCGCGCACGACTTTGTCACCCTCGGGCCGCTCGAAATCGAACGTGGCGTCGCGGCAGAGATGATCCTCGAAGCGGCCTTCGTCGGGCCGGCCCTTGATGCCGGTCGCGAAATAACCTGCGGCGTTTGACGAGATTTCCGCGCCGAAGAGGTCGAGCGACGAGCTGAACCAGAAATTGAGATAGCGCTGCAATGTCGGAAGGTCGATCGCGCCGGCGCCGCGGATCGCGGCGGGATCGTCGGTACCCAATTCCTTCATCACTTCGAGCGTGCGCATCACGATGCGGGTGATGCCGGTCTCGCCCACGGACATGTGGTGCGCCTCTTCCGTGAGCATGAACTGGCACGTGCGCGCCAACGGATCGAAGCCGCTTTCGGCGAGGCTTTTCAATTGGAACTTGCCGTCGCGGTCGGTGAAGTAGGTGAACATGAAGAAGGCGAGCCAGTCCTCGATCGGCTCGTTGAAGGTCGAGAGAATGCGCGGCTTGTCGCGGTCGCCGGAGTGGCGAGCCAACATCTCCTCCGCCTCCTCGCGCCCGTCGCGACCGAAATGGGCGTGGAGCAGATAGACCATCGCCCAGAGATGTCGTCCTTCCTCGACATTGACCTGGAAGAGGTTGCGCAGGTCGTAAAGCGACGGCGCGGTGTGGCCAAGAAGCCGCTGCTGCTCGACCGAGGCGGGCTCGGTGTCGCCTTGCGTGACGATGAGGCGCCGCAAGGTTGCGCGGTGCTCGCCCGGCACGACTTGCCAGGCGGGCTTTCCCATCTCGTCGCCGAAGCCGATGCGGCGGTCGGCCTGCGGCTCGGCGAGAAAGATGCCCCAGCGATACTCGGGCATCTTCACGCTGCCATAGGTGGCCCAGCCCTTGGCGTCGACCGAAGTCGCCGTGCGCAGATAGATTTCGGCCGCGAGAAAATCCGACGGTCCCATCTCGCGCCACCAGTCGAGAAATTTCGGCTGCCAGTTCTCGAGCGCGCGCTGCAGCGTCTTGTTGCCGGCGAGGTCGACGTTGTTCGGGATCCGCTCCTGATAGTCGATCGGCATGACTCAGATCCTTTCCCGGTCGAAGCGCGGCCGCGTACCGGTGCCAAACAATTTTAGCGCGCCATTGGGCCCCACGGCATTGGGACGGTTGAAGATCCAATTCTGCCACGCCGAGAGCCGCCCAAAGACGCGCGTCGCGAGATTTTCGGGCCCCGTGAAGCGCAAATTGGCCTCGAGGCCCGAAAGCGCGTCGGGCGAGAGGCTCGCGCGCTCCTCGACGGCAAGCCGCAGCTCCTCGTCCCAGTCGAGCTCGTCGGGCGCAAAGGTGACGAGGCCAAGTTCGAGTGCTTCACTTGCATCGAGTGCGTGGCCCGCCTTGGCGCGCACCGCGTTGAGGGCGGCTTCCTCGCCGCAGAACCGGGCTTTGAGCCGGCTGATACCACCCGGCATGGGGAAAATTCCGAAATTCACCGTGCTCAGGAGGATGCGCGGCGGCGCCTCGTTGCCGCCGCCGGCCTCGGCCGCGAGCATGTACGCGCGGTCGGCGGCGAGCAGAAGCTCGGCGAGCGTACCGGCAAAGCACGAGCCGCGGTCGGCGATGGCGAAGAGGCTGCGCGAGGACGTATCGAGCCGCGCGAGCGTGCGGCGAAGGAAGGCAACCGTCTCGCGCACGAACCAATTGTCGCGACATTCGAGCATCGCGAGATCGCTCGCGAGCACGGCTTCGGGGTTGCCGCGCGTGTGCATGAGAATCGTGCCGAGTGTCGGCTCGTTCGCGCGCAGCATCAGGATCGCGTCGTCCAATTCGCGTGCCATGGCGAGGGGCCACCAGGCGGCGCCCAGTGCCAGGATCGCCCCTTGTGAGCCTGGTGCCCCGCCCGGCCCCGTCACCGTGAGTGTCGCCGTGCCCGCCTCGCGGTCGAAGACGACTTCGACGTGGCGGTAATGATATCCCGCGTCATCGATGCGGCGCTCGAGCGGCGGTAGCGCCACGCCTGGCCCCGCTTGCTGCCGGCCGCTTGCGCCGGCGAGCGCCGCGGCGCGCTCAGTCACCGTCGCGGCAAAGCGCGCGGGTGGCGCGACCCAATCGACGAGGTTCCAGGCCTTCGCGCGATCCGCACGCACGCCTTCCGACGTGGTGCAGAACACGTCGGCGAGGTCGCGCCGCACCTTGCGCTTGTCGATGAGGCGGGTGAGGCCGCCGGTGCCGGGCAGCACGCCCAGAAGCGGCACCTCCGGCAGGCTCACGGTAGACGAGCGATCGTCCACCATCACGATCTCGTCGCATGCGAGCGCCAATTCGTAACCGCCGCCGGCACAGGCGCCGTTCACCGCCGCCACGAATTTGAGCGAGCCGTCGTGCGAGCTATCCTCCATGCCGTTCCGCGTCTCGTTGGTGAACTTGCAGAAATTCACCTTGGCGCCGTGCGTGCTCTGGCCGAGCATGTAGATGTTGGCGCCGGACGAAAAGACGCGCTCCTTGCCGCTCGCGATGACGACGGCGCCCACCTCGGGATGCTCGAAGCGGATGCGATTCAACGCGTCGTTCAGCTCGATATCGACGCCCAGATCATAGGAATTGAGCTTCAGCGCATAGCCCGGCGCGAAACCACCATCCTCGGCAACGTCGAGGATGAGCCGCGCCACCGGCCCATCGAACTCCATGCGCCAATGGCGATAGCGCGCAGGCTCGGTGTCGAAGAGGATCATGCGCCGCACTATAGCGGGGCGCTACGCGCGCAGCACGGGGCGCCACAGCGGGAGCGTCAATGCCAGGACGGTCACGCCCTCCAAGCCGGTGCACGCCGTCGCCGCGGGCGCGCCGATCCAGTTGGCGAGCAAGCCCAGATGGACAAAGCCCAAAGGCCCGAGGCCGATGCACATCGAGAGCACGCCGAAGATGCGGCTCCTGATCTCAGGGGGCGCCAACATGTAAACGATCGTCGATTGCATGGTCATGAAGGCGCTGCCGGTGATGCCGGTGAAGAGCAGCGCGGCGCCGGCGATTACCGGATGGGTGACGAGCGCGAAGACCGGAAGCGCCGCGAGATAAAGCGCGGTGCCGTAGAGATAGAGCCTCGCATA